>Ga0316217_10006101_pt1 | contig 12100 bp, 6 predicted proteins | sample 1anoAmetaG_FD_203633 | JGI IMG/M metagenome (GOLD analysis project Ga0316217, IMG submission 203633) | Freshwater microbial communities from Trout Bog Lake, Wisconsin, USA - 1anoA | ecosystem: Environmental > Aquatic > Freshwater > Lake > Hypolimnion/Profundal zone | place: USA: Wisconsin... | reverse complement strand
TCAATCTTAGGACAAACGAATCTATAATTGCCCTCTTCGATCTCCATCTATTGACTCCAAAAACCGATCCCGAAGGGGATATAGAAAGCATCGTCAGAAACTATTCTGTATTCTTTCTTTTACTTCTCAACTTCGAACACTGCGATTGATAGTGGAGGAGGTTCGCACATATTTTTGTCCTAGTAAGTCTATACTGCATCGAAGTAGTCTCGGAAAGTCTAGCTTTTGACAAAAAACTGGTATCTCCCTTTGGTCAAAAATTTATCAACCACCGGGTTTTTGAAAAACTAGGCAAAAACTTGAATTGGCTGGAATTCAGAGTTACAATTCGACCTCAGCCTTTTTCTGGGACCACTGTGATTTGGCAGCCACTTTATTTCTTGCACAAAAATGACATTGTTCGAATAATTAACTTCTTTTATCGACAGTAAAACGTTTTCATTCTTCACCTATTTCCCACGCAATTCAACCCTCACTTTGATCTTCTCTTCTATCGTAGTATAGCAGTTCAGTACTAGCAAATATTTCTTTTAAGTCGTTTTTATTGCAAAACTTCCGAACCCTTTTTTCAGGGTTGAGACCTACGCGTTGTTTATAATGCTCTCTAGGTTTATTTTGGAAAGGTTCTAATCTCCTCTGGTATCTGGGATGAGGCAGATTTCATATCTCAAAGCAGGTGAGGCCTTAACTGCCACTTTCAACTCTTTTTAGAGCTATGTTTAAATGCTAAACTGAATATTTTTGCCGAAATATGGAGAGTTGATTCCATAGCCAATGTTTTTGAGCCCAATGTTTGAGCTACAAGTGACTTATTTGATCAAAGGTGACTCCTTTATAGAATCAAAGTGCATTTCCACAAACGAAAGCACAGTAACGGAATAATACAAATCCTCCTATTCTTCATATTCGCTCTAAGGCTTGATAGTTAGCAAATATCTAGTCTTTTCTTTACAGGTCTAGAAGATGAAAACGTCTGAACATATGTTTGCCTCTGTTTCTATCGCTCTTATAACCTCATTGTCCTTTTCTTGCACCTATTCGTACTAAAACAATTCAATAAGGAGTTTAGTCCGTTCTTTGCTTTATCTGTTATATGTGTGATGTCTTTAGATTAGAAGCCTAACTTAAATATCCTGACTACTTGGAGGGATAATCATAAGAAACCGATTTTCTTTTCTCTCATCTTTCTGGATGATTCCCTCTCTTCTGATGATAGTTTAGTAGATAATTGGGTTCCAGCTGAGGTGGATTGTGTCAAAAACTTAAACAAAAGTTTAAAAACTTAGCACAAGTTCATTACTTTTTGTACTTTATTACTTTAGAATGTCAGGAATTGAAATACTTTTGGCTATATTCATCCTTATTAAGCCTGAAGAAAGGTCTATCTGATTCAAAGAGGCATATTAGATTTAGTTTTTATGGTTTCTTTTGGAAAAACAAATCAGAGTATTTCCTTAGTCCATATTCGATGAAAGTCTCTCGAAAATGCCTTGAAAATTGCTTATTTCAGCCATATTCAAAATTTAAGGTATCCAACCTGTCAAGCAATAAGCCAAATCAGTAATTTCCGCACGTTAAGCATAAGAACTCACAGTTTGGTAGAAGTCAAGCAAGCTAGGCTGCTAGTTTTCTTCAAGCTCAAACGGAAACAGCCTCTTTTTCCCATTCAAATGCAATTTTATGCCTTTTGGGTCGCTACTGAACGAAATCAGATGGATTTAGTGTGTTTTATGATAGTTTTTTATTGACTGCAATACAGCAACATAACCAGAGTTGATACCTTCGTTAATCAGCTAAGATAGCTGGTTTTAGGAGATCGCATAGGACTTTCTGTAATTTTAGTTCCACTCAAGCAATTATATTTATTAGAAGTACCTGAATTTACTATAAAACTGTTTGGCCACGTTCGCTCGTTAAGTAAAGATGGAATTATTTAGGATATGAGTGCGCTGGGATAAAAGGCAACTCTTGTTTGAGGTTTGGTCCTTGTCGCTGTATGATTACCCTTGAGAATCTGCTTATTTTATCTAAAGATTGATGTTGTCATTGGTGAGAGGAGGTTGGAAGTCCTCCTGTAGGTCTTGATCAAAGGGTTTGTTGGAGAATTAGGTGACTAATTTCGATGAAAATTAAATTTTAAATTCGCTTCTAGAGGTTAAATTGGCATTTTCAAAAAGTTGTCTTTTGGAGATGAAGCCATTCTTTAGTTAGTACTAGTTCAGACGATCGGAGAGCTGGTTTTTGATTAGATTCAAGTCCTGCTCGCTAATGCATAGACATTATTATTCTTCAGGGATGATGTCCTAAAATTTGGGTTTGCTGCCCCGTCTTGTCGAAGGTGGGTTCTTGCGTGGAGTAGCTGGCTGGGGCACGTTCGTATCCCCTAAATTTGCACAACCGCATGTAGTTCCCATTCACTTTTCTTTTATGTTATGTGAGATTAGAAAATAGTTATCATTTATTTTATAGTTAGCGAATGAAGTAAAATTATCATTGGAGTTTACTTTTTATGTTGAATGACGGCTTCAGCCACTCTTTTGGGTTGTTGTAGAAGTCTGGACCATGATATCCTTCGTTTTTTTCCTAAAATTTACTGGAAGAGATTCCAAAAGGAACTCTAACCTTAATAGTAGTCATAACTAGCCTTTTTACTTTCTTTTTTTAATGATAACGGCCTAAATCAGCTTCTGTTTACTCTGATTCTATCTTTTAGGGCGCCATTTCTTCCTATGCCTCTCCTTTTCTGACTGTATAGTGTTTAAACCTTTAAGCCCCACTATTGAAAGGTTTTTCCTCAGTTAAAGTCAACTTTGAATTCATTTGCTTTACTTTTGCCTCAATCGTATGATGTAGATTGTTGTAATCCATAGGAGAGGGACTCATTTCTGGCTATTCTTTGAGATTAACAACCTCAGCTTTTTTCCACAGCTTTCCTTTTGACTTATTAGGATTGCTTTTCATAGGAGTCTCATATGTGCCTGGACCTGGCATTTATTCATCAGATTTAGGCTCAAAAACTTTTCTTTTTTACTTGGGTAAAATATCTGTTGTCTGTTTTTTTATAAGAGCTTTGTGTAGTTGATAAGAAATGCCATAGTTAGTTTTATACTGTCCTGGGCCTGGGTTTTTATTTGTCTGCTAAAAGATTGAAGTTTTAGTAGGAGGCGGCTTGTGTATTACATCTGGTTCTCTGTCTACGACCCTTCTAATTTGATTCACTGATTGAGATTTCTTCTTTTCATTGAAGTAAACTCCTGGTCCAAGGCTTTAGTTATGTGAGTTGTTTTAAAACCTTGATCTTTTGGAGTTAAAGTAGCCTTAACTGCTGATATTATGACTCATTTTCTTCATAGTTTCGACGTTATAGGCTCCAGGTCCTGGAATCTTATCTTACTTTAGCTTCTTTACCACTCCAAATCTATCAGTAGTTGAAGTAAAGCAAGAAGACAAAGACTTGTTTGATTTGACCTGATAGCTGTATTCCCCTGGTCCAGGAACATAATCACTGATTCTGTTGAGCATTTTTTCTGCTTTCCAAGGCACTACTCCTTTACTATTGGGATGTTTGTTTGTTAGCTAATAAGTGCCTGGATCTGGGGTTGCATACTTAGGAGCTTAAACCTTTTTCATTTAATTTTTTTCATCCTCCTTAAATCCTAAATTATCAATAGGAATGGAAGGAACTGAAGGTTTGATATTTAAGTGGTAATCCCTTGCTATTACCTTGTGTGACTTCGTTTGCAAGCTCGACTTGTTTGCTAGCTCATATTGCCCAGGCCCAGGCCCAGGCTTATACTAATGGTTTTGGTTGCCGAATCGACGCGTTTCTGACTTGAACATTGAAGATATTTGCTATTATGTATTTAAGTGCATATCCAAGTCCTTTAACTGTACTTTGCTTTCTTCTAATCTTTATTTTTTTTCGGGATCTGTCAATTTTTGCTTCAAATTGGACCTATTTAACCTTTATGTGGAGCCAAAGGGTGCACATGAGTACTTGCGCTAATTTGAGAGGGTAATTGGGTTATAATCGCCTTTGTAATTCTAATGAATACCTGGTGAAGGAACGCCAACCTTTTAGAGATTTGTTTTTCTTTGAGTCTGACCAAAAAAGGACATTAGTAATAATTTTAATATTATTTTAAAATAACTCTTAATCTTACACCTAAGGAATTCAATAATTTCATAAAAGTAACGTTGATCAGGTATTCCTTTTTTTCAGTGAAGATTTTCTTTGCTTCGAACTTTCTGATGCTGATTTCTTCTATTTTCTTGCAATAGCCTACAATTTTATATTGCTTAAGCGTTTGTTGATTGTTTCCATAATTTTATCTTTATTCTGGTCCATCAGAATGTCCCACCAAAGTATTTTACTGATTTCGTCTACCTCTTTGCAGAGTTTACGATAATCTTCAGGTAAGAGATTGTATAAATCAACCAAAAAATTTTGGAATTCCTAGTTTATCGACACTATATCTCCTATAAAATAGTCCTTAGGTTTCAAAGCTGCTATAACTTATGCCAGTCTTCTATGATCTAGTAGAGTAAAAGGATTAAGTTTGAAGTCAAATTAATTTAATGTTCTTGAATTATATTTTTCCAAAAAATCTTTGGCTTCATAGAATGTATGATTTGAAGCGAAATTTTCAAAGTCTTATTATGTTATTAATTAGAGATCTTTTAATATCTGGACTAGCTCTAAAAGTGATAAACTTCCAAGATTGGCTACATTTGTGGAACCTAGAGTTTATATGTTACTTTCGTTTTCTCTATCTTTCATAATTCGACCTAAACGCAGGGGGGAACCTTTCTCAATTATATAGCAGTCTTCTTAAGAACTGACCCTTTATGCTATTTCTTGATGTTTTTCATCAGGAGCTTGCTCTTTTTTTTAGATTCTGCTGTTCAAGAGTTTCTGAAATATGGAACTAGCTCGTTTTTTACGAATCTTGAGTTTTTCCTCAATCATTGGTTTTAGCGACTGGTCTTGTTTAATTTAGATAGTAAAATTAGATTATTTCATGAGACTTTTGGACTTTTTAGGTTAGGAAAATCTTTTTTTTGCACTTTTGAGTTTTTCTCTTTTTTTGGCACTTTTGAATTTTTTCTCAATCAATGGTTTTAGCGACTGGTCTTGTTTGATTTAGATGGAAAAATTACACTATTTCATGGAGATTTTTTCCTCAATCATTGGCTTTAGCAACTGGTCTTGTTTGATTTAGATGCTAGCTTAACACTATTTCTTTTATTTCTTTGTGCTTTTTGGCTTTTTTTGTTTTTTTGTTTTCCGCTTAGGTTCTTCTTACTCAAAAGTAATTTTTTATTTTGAAGAATTTGATTTTTTCTAATTTGAAGTCTAAATCTTTTTGGCTGCAGCTTTTAAGGATTTTTTTTACTTCAATGCTTTTTGCTTTTCCTTGTGTATTTATTAAGGCTTGATTAATGGAATTCTTTTTCCTCTTCTAGTTGTGATAAATTCAGAACTTTAACTATCCTTTTCAGTTTATTTTTGCTCATTTACTTATTGTGGAGCTTCATCTTTTTATTAAAAAGCTTGTTTGTCTTCATCTTTATTTTCTCCTCTTGATAGAAAAAGGCTTTTTTGTTCTTTTTTTCTTTGCTAAGCACTATTTTGTTGATCTGATTCTTTAGAATTAGATTATTGCTGTTTATTTTTTGATTACTCTCCTTTTGAGTTGAAACCAATGTTGCTTGAAATTTTTAGCATATCAATCAAAGTTTATTTCCCAGTCTCACTAGATTCTATTGAAGCCTATTTTTCTTCTTTCCGAGCTTGATCCATTATCCAGAAATCTTCTCAACTCGCTTAAAATTTAAATATATTGTAAATGAATTTTTTTGTTTCTCATATAAATAAAAAGTTCAGCATTAAAAATAGTTAGCCAAACAAAATCTTTTACCCTTTTCTCGTTCAAAAAGTAAAAAATTATCCTAAATTTGTTGGAGTTTTTATAATAAAATCTAATATATTAAGTAAATTGACTAATCAATGGAGGTCTAAATCTATTTTCGCTTAAGGTATCAAAGGTAATATGTTTTCGATTGATTGCACAGATTTCAATATTTTTTTTTGTTGGCTTAGATCTACTTTTAAAGGGTTCAGCTCAGAAACTTTGCTCTTTTTCATATCTTCTTGCTACTCTCCTTAAGTCAACAATTGAGCAATCTATGTTTTTTCAAGCCTTTTTATCTTTTAGACTCCTTCTTTGAGGTGGAATTTTATCACTTTTTTATCTTTGAGCTTATGCTCCACTTGCTATTTCTCTTTTGTAAGTCGATCTAATTCTTTCAAAAGGAAAGGTTCTCTTTAGATTTTAGCTAAAGTTTGGTTCAAAAGCTTTACTTATTTTAGCTTAATTCTAAATATCGTAAAAATTACTCTTTGGCTCTTGATTCCATAAGGCTTTGCTTATAATTCTCTTTTTCCTTTTTCATTTCTTTCACAAGTTTTTGTTTCAATTCTTGTTCTATCTCTTTGTTCTTCTTAATGGTCAAATTATAGCGAAGACTGTTATTTCTGATAAGATTTCTCTCTTCTTCTTTGCTTTTTTTCATCATTTACTTTGCTTCTTTCAACTATTTTTCTTCTTTCGTCTTAAGTTCTTTTACTCTGTCATGTTTGTGTTTGATCTCTTGGCTGACGTTTTAGTGGTGATGCTAGAGTATCTGATGGTTTTGGAAGAAGTTAAGTTTGTTTCTGGTGGTCAGCAAAGATTGCTTATAAATGTCTTGAATGTTCTTGGTTTCATGGTTTTCTATTTTGAACAAATGGTTGAGTTCTTTTTTGGCCTGGTTTATGCGCTATTAGAGTGTTGAAATGTTTTTCAATTCTTTTTAGAAGTTTATGGATTGCTTGTTCTCTGAATCTTCCATGAGAAGAAATATAATTCTGTATAGCTAATTGGATTAAAATTTTAACCTGCTTTCATCTTAGAATATTATTTAAACACAATGAATTGGTGCTGTCCACCCCAGTAGACCAATAAACTTACAAATATATACATCACTCCTCACTACGAGCTTTCGCAACAGTCTCAAAAACAGAAATTCTCATTCAGAAACACTGCAAGTCGAACTATTAATCAATCCCAATCATCTTAGACATCTAATTTTTTAACACAAGATCGATAGCTTTAAGTTTTAGAGAAGGAATACCTTCTACTTAGAGAAGAATAAAGGATTGTTGACCACTTTTAAAGGTCCCGTCTAGTTCAACTCTAAAGATAAGTGGCATTTTATTAGTGGCAAATCCAGTAGCGCACAAAATAAATTCAAGAGTTACATCAGTTATTCCGGTTAAAGCTTTAAGAAAGGAGGATTCTCCACCAGCAAGGAGTTTTTTACGTCACAAATAAGCGAAAAATGCCTGCAATAGATGAAATGAGTAATACTACACAATCATGATGACTAAGAAATGATTTTAAATTTGTTTATACATAGCATAATTGACCAAATGTGAAATATGAGCATTTCACCAAAAACCAAAATTTTCTTTATTTCAAATGTTTTTGAAATGAAAAAGCATTCCTATTAGTTATTTCTTAGAAAAATCTTAGAATTTGTAAGTTAAGGCCTAATATCTAAATCATTCTGGATGTATTTCTGCAAACTTACTTGCAAAAATCAAAGAGATAATAGCCATTAGCTTTACTAATATGTTTAGTGCTGGTCCAGAGGTATCCTTTAAGGGGTCTCCTACTGTGTCACCAACCACTGCAGCCTTGTGAATTTCTGAACCTTTCAAAACTACCTTTCCTTATTAATCAAGCAGTGCTCCACTTTAAATATACTTCTTTGCGTTGTCCCATGCGCCTCCGGTGTTTGCGGCAGAGATAGCCATCTGGACTCCACTAACTATGGCTCCCGGTAGAAATCCTGCTAAAATTACTGGTCCAAAGATAAAACCAAGTGCTAAAGGACTGAAGATAACCTAAATTATTTCAAATTTACCAAAATTCCAGGAGCAATCATTTACTTCAAAGAAGATATGGTTGAAATTTTGATGCAAGCTTTGTAGTCAGGCTAGGAAGTGCCTTATAAGATTCCAGGGTCTTATCTGATTTGTCTTCGGACTTACTCAACCATTCCAAAAGCTGCCTTCCCCACAGATTTGATAGTAAAAGCAGAAAAAAGATAAGGTAACATAGCACCTATAAGTAACCCAGCAAAGATATCAGGCTTCGTAAGAGTTATGCTTTTACTTGCTTCTAACTTAGCATTATGAAGGAATCCACCATAAAGAGATAAGGCGACTAACGCAGCACTGCCTATTGCGAACCCTTTTCCAATTGCTGCCGTTGTGTTTCCAGCAGCATCGAGGCCATCAGTGATTCTTCTAACTTCAGGACCCATTTAGGCCATCTCAGCTATTCCTCCAGCATTATCACTAATTGGTCCATAGCCATCAATTGCTAGACTTAAAGGCAAATTAGAAAGCATTCCAAGTGCGGCTATGGAGACTCCATAATAGCCCAAAAGTTGATTTGAAAGATAGGCAGTGAGTGCAATGAAGATTACAGGTAATGAAGTGCTCATGTAGCCAAGTGCAAGTCCTAAGGTAACGTTTGAGGCAGGACCTGCTTTGCAGGTTTGAGCAAGTTCTCTAACTGGACGATATGAATGAGAGGTGACATATTCAGTGAATGCTGCAATAAGTAAGCCTGAAATGAGGCCAGTTATCGCACAAATGTATGGATGGTAATACTTTGAAGATTTGCCACCAGTCATCAAAAATTCATTAGGATAAGAAATAAAGGCAACAAGAGCAATAACACCAAGTAGTAAAATAGTCGAGATTATAAGCTGATATTTGAGAGTCTTTTAGACTTTATTCAGTGTATTGACTTACATAAAGTCTGTAGAAAGTGCACTGACGAAGATACAAATGAAGATACCAAAGGCGATGAGATTCAGAGGGAACATAAAGTTAGATATGTGATATTGACACTCACTGCCGTTGCCTATCAATGAAGTAGAAGATAGGACCAATGCTGCACAAGTTGATTCAGCAAAAGAGCCAAACAAATCAGCACTCATTCCTGCTACATCTCCTACATTATCTCCAACATTATCAGCAATTGTTGCAGGATTCTTAGGACTATCTTAAGGCAGACCTTTTTAAACTTTACCAACCAAATCAGCTCCAACATCAGCTGCCTTTGTATAAATTCCACCACCAACTCTTCCGAAAAGAGCAACAAAAGAACCACCTAGTCCATACCCAGCTATCGCTTCAAAAAGAGGGCCAAAATACTCAAAATCTGATGATTGGTCTTCAAGGCCTAGCATTGATTTGTAGATCATTATTAGTATGATAAGGACTAAATCAAAGAATACTTACCCAAAAGGCCCAAAGAGACAAGAGCGAATCCCATAGCTACTCCTGCCCTGTAGGCAGTTTTAAATGCAAGCTGTAAGCTCTTTTTGGCTGTAAAAGTTGTTCTATAGTTAGCAGAAGTGGCGATGGCCATACCCACAGATCCTGATATAATTGACACTATTGCTCCGACTAAGAATGCATTAGCAGTATAGAAAGCTTGAGGCGTAAGGAAAGCAATGACGAAATACATGATTGCCACGAAAATGAGGCAAATGAGATATTATTGTTTTAGGAATTACTTGGCGCCCTGCATTACGATCATTTTACGTCAGCAATTTTCGCACCTAATTCAAGCAATAACTTTTTTTGAGAAGGAGTCACACTATCGTAACTCACACTATCTTGTTAATCTAGATCAATGTCTAAGTCATTTTATAAATTGATGCTTGTGACTTTACGAACATTCCTATAGGCCCATAAAAGCCCACATGAGCAGAATAACACTACCACAGAAACGACTCCAGTCATATTAAGAGGTGCCTTACATCCTATCTCTTCCTAAGAATAGAGATCCATTAAGCTCATTTGACTAACTTTAAAATTTAAGATTTATAATTACTAAATTACTTGAGTATCATTGAAAAACTTCTACAAAGTAGCTTAAAAGATATCTCACGAGCTCAGTTAAGATATGGCTCTTGAATAAATGAATTGTCAGCCTCATAAACAAAAGAGATGAAACAAGGATTTTTCTTAATTCATGTCATTTTCAGGCTATTTAAAGAATTATTTTGATGTGCTCAACCTGGAATGAAGGTGTCTACAATAGGCTCTAGAAGTTTTATAATTACAGTTGGTAATATACAAAATGTTCTTCAGCAAAATTAAATTGCCGTTAGATTAATTTATACACCTTTTGAATCTACTGTCTTCAAACAATAATCTCTATCAAAAAAGTTAGCAAGAAATCCATTTTTATTGAAAATAGTATCCCAACATTCTTATTTTCTTTTTGCTTTTCCTCAGCTTAATAAAAAACATTTCAAAAAACTGTTTTCTATAGTTATTTGTATGCAAGGATAAGCAAGATAGTATAAATTAGTTGTTTACTTCTTTTTCAGATTAGAAAAGGAATATTTTAGGTTTAAAGTAGAGTTGCAATTTTTGCTTTAGAACAAATTCTTACCCTATATCTCTATTTTTTTCAAAACGTTTAAACTATTATTACTTCTTTAAGCAAGAATCTAAAAGATTTAGTCTTTCTTTCAATAATTATGAGCTCAAATGCAAATCTACAGTAAAAATAAAGGCTTCTTTATAATTAAGTTGGAATAAGTGTAAAATGTCTGAAAAAAGGCCATGGACTGAAGAGTAGGACAGAGCTCTAAAATTCGTGTTTTAGACTGTAAAAGTGACGAAATGGAGTCACATAGCCCGTAGGCTTCAGGAAGAGTTCGGAGTGCGAGGACGCAATGGTAAACAATGCAAATAAAGGTAATTTTCCTTCGATTCAGATACACAACTTATATCGATCCTTCTTATCCAAAAGAAGAGTGGTCATATTAAGAGGAGATTAAGATGTTTTAGCTTCATAACTAGTTAGGAAATAAATGGGCGATAATTGGTACTAAACTGGGCGGAAAGTAATAATGGATCAATTCAGAACGGATAATTCAGTAAAAAATCACTTTTACTCTCGTTTGAGAAAGGCTTTAAGAAAGATGAACCAAGCTATCCAAGATGAATTTCGGAAGTAGTATAAGGAGCTAAAACCAAACATACTGTATAAAATTGTTGAAGTCTCTTAGGAAAGATTCAAAATCAGCACTAACTTTTAAAAGGAGTTTGTCTGCTTTTCCAATTGTAAGAATCAACTCACTTAGAACTCAAAAATCAGCTTTTGACCTTCTCTTATGATGATGAAGACTGCTAATAAATACCTGCTGATACAGTCAACATTGAAATGGCTAAAAACCTCATTTAGAGAATCAATGAATTCGGCATAAGTTATAAGAAAAAAAATAAGAAAGAAAGGAAAGGGTCAGGCTACGAACAAGACTTTCTAACCCCTCATCGCTATTAGCATAAAAATGACTCAAGCTCCTACATAAATTCTTCAGATGTTGGAAATTCTGAGGATATAAGTGATGACTAAATTCATCGCATTGGCTAAAACACAAAGATTAGGAGAAACTCAGCCGATAACTCTGTAGAGACTATAGAAATTACAAGGATTAGAACTAGAGCCAAATCACAAGGAAACAAAAAACACCAACTGGATGTTGAAGAAAGGTAAGAGAAATAGATGAAAGATTAGAAAGAAGAAGTACCCAGAAATAGGGCATTTTAAGAAAATGAAAACCTCTAAGGACTAGAAGTTGAAGGAATTCTCGAAGGTCTAAAAATTCTTTAGTAAGATCAGAACTTGCCTCCTCACCCACAAATGATGAAAAAGTTAACTTCAAAGTACTCAAGATTTTCCGAAGGCATAATAGAGAAATAATAATACCATTTCTGTAAAAACTTATTTATTTAGTTGAGGAGAGCCAAATGTAAATGCGAATCTTGCCTGAAATGTAGCTAGGCTTCAAATTGTAATCACAATGCTAGGAAAACATCTTCCACTGAAAAACATTACTTAATGATTTCATTACTTGTTGATAAATTCATCAAGAAAGCTATTATTGAACTTTTAAAGAATGAAAGGGTGAAGAGAGATAAATGACATTACAACATATATTTGTCAATAACAGCAAGGGG
>Ga0316217_10006100_pt1 | contig 12101 bp, 7 predicted proteins | sample 1anoAmetaG_FD_203633 | JGI IMG/M metagenome (GOLD analysis project Ga0316217, IMG submission 203633) | Freshwater microbial communities from Trout Bog Lake, Wisconsin, USA - 1anoA | ecosystem: Environmental > Aquatic > Freshwater > Lake > Hypolimnion/Profundal zone | place: USA: Wisconsin... | reverse complement strand
TATTGGTGGACCTGGTCGGGATCGAACCGACGACCTCTTCCATGCCATGGAAGCGCGCTCCCAGCTGCGCCACAGGCCCACTCTGGTTGGGGACGCAATCACTTGCGACTTATTCATTCTCACTTACGCGGGCGGTTAAGTCAAATTTACGCGGCGTCAGGTTTTTCCTGCGTCTCAAGAGGTTTTCCACGGTAGGGACAATTGCGGCACTCCAAGCCACAGCAGTAGCCGAGGCTTAACAGGTAAGCGACGGTGAAGACACGGCGCCCGTGCTCGTCCAGCGTGTAGTCGATGCCTTCGATCAGGCGTCTGGCCATGAACGAACTCCCACTGATCCAGCCGCCGCGCCGGCGAGTGCTACACCGCAGCTTCGTATCCGGAAGAATCGTCGTCCACCGAGCTCTCCGTGGACGGAAGCGGTGCGGGAGCGCCGGCGTCGGGAACATAAACGCCGGCCCGGAAGCTGAGGCTACGTGAACCGTTAGCAGAGATGCGTTCACCAGGAACAAGGATGCCTACCAGGTTCAACGGATCGGCGGCGGAGATGGTGACGAGTTCGTTGGACACCGGCAGATTGCGGAGTTCGCGCAGGCTCTCCACCGCCGCGGGGAGGGCAAACTGTTCGCCCACGAAGCCGGAGACGAAGCGTCCGCCGCGGATTTGGCCCTGCGCTTCGAGGCGGCGGAAGGCCCACTGGAGTTCGCGCCATGGGGGGAGGTTGGTTTCGCGCGCCAGCAGTTCGCGGAAGACGATGCCGTAGCGCGCCAGCAGCATCCAGCAAGTCGCTTCGGCGCGGCCGGTGGAGGGAGTGCGCGGAGTCGCGGAGTCATTGGGTGCCTTGCCATCTGGGGTCGCGGAGTCTGCGGCGGTATCTCCGCCGGCGTCGTCCGCAAAGCAGAGCAGAGACCAGCGTCCGGCGGTGTGGCGCGGGCGCTGGCCGCGCGATGAGACGGCTGCGGGACGCGCTTTGGAGATGAGGCCGCGCAGGTTGTCAAAGGCGTCGGCGGTGACCAATCCGGCGGCGACCAGCTCCCAGAGTCCACGCTCGACTTCGAGGCGGTCGAGAGCGGTGATGCGCTGCAACTCGGCAAAGAACGAGGCGCCGCGGCGGAGCAGCGCAGAGAGCACAAGGCGCGCGGAAGCGCCGAATCCGCGCTCCGCAGCGCCGTCGAGCGGACGCGGCTGCATCCAGGCGCAGTCCTCACGGAGGAAAAAGGTGATGGGTGCAACCGAGGTGGGGACGATGCGGCGGCTGCGCTCGGCGGCAGCGTCGGGTACGGGCCAACCGATGGCCCTCCGGTCGCTGACGCTGGCCTCCAACGTTGCGGGATGCGGCGATAGGCGTCCCCAGCCGGCGACGCCACTGAGGCAGAGATGGTCGAGCGCGGCTGCGTCGTAGGCGGCGACGCGGCGGGCGAGGATGTGCCGCTCCCAGGCGCTGGCGGGGATTTCAAAGCCCTGCAACTGGCGCAGCGCCTCCTGCAAGCCGTGCTCGCCGCGCAGACTGGTGCCGGGCGCGAGGTGTTGCCAGCGCAGCAGCCAGTGCATGAATTGGGCCGCCGTTACCGGCTCAATCTGCTTGCGCAGGGTGGCGACGGTGAGGTGGTGGATGCGCGCCAGCAGGCGCCGGTCGCACCACTCGATCTCCCGCGAGACCGCGCTGGCTCTGGGGCGGAAGTGGCCGCGGAGGATGGCTCCGGTGGCTTCCAGGCGTAAAAGCGAGGTGTCGATGGAGGCGTGCGAGATCGGGGAGGGATTGGCGGATGGAGGAACAGAGAGCCGGTCGAATAGCTCCTGAGTGGTCACTGGTCCCAGGTGCTGCATCCAGCCGAGGAGAGTGCGGTCGAGGATGGCCTCGGGGGTGGAGATCGATGAATGTAAATCTGGTGGTTCTGGAGAAAAAGATACATCGACATGCATCGATGTAAAGGCCTGGGCTTTTTCGGAGGCGACCCAGAATCCGCGGTCGCCGGCAAAGGCGAAGACGGCGCGGCGGGTTTCGACCAGGTGGTGCATCCAGCGGGTGAGTTGCGTCTCCACATTCGCCAACAGAGGCTCCGCCGCCGGGTACGCCGCTCCGGCCGCGGGCGCTTGGCGGATGTGAGCCGCCCGATCGGATGATAGATCGACGGGTATCGATGAAGAGGAAGGCAAAATCGATTGCTGGCCGGAAAGCCTGGCGCGTTGTGCGAGATCGGAGCCGTGCAGGGGTCCTTCGCTTCGCTCAGGATGACCCCTCAATTCAAAATCGCATAGAGCTGTGGCAGGAAAGAGAATGAGGGTTTGCAGAAGGTCGTGGAGGTCGTCGGGGTCGCGCAGGTCGGGGCGGGATTCTTCGACGACCTGGGCGATGGCCGCGGGATCGAGTTGGCCGGCTTCTTTGAGGATGGCGTCGGGGAGGCTGCGGCGGAGTTGCACGGCGCGGGCGCGGCGCTCTTCGAGCGGGGCATCGTCGAGGAAAGCGTAGGGATTGGCGTTGAGAATTTCATGCGCGAACTGCGAGGGCACGGGTGTATCGACGGCGAGGGTTTGGATGCTGCCGTCGCGGATGGATTGGAGAACCTGGCGAAGGCCGTCGATGTCCATGGCCTCGTGCATCACGTCTTTCATGACCTCTTCGACGAGCGGATGGTCGGGGATTTGGATATCGCCTTGGATGTTTTCAAAGCAGGCGGCAACGTCGGGAAAGACGGCGGCGAGCAGGTCGTCGCTTCTCATGCGCTGAATTTGCGGCGGTACTTTCTTGCCGTTCTGGAAGCGGAGCAGGGCGAGCGAGCGGTTGGCGTCCCAACGGAAGCGGGTGGCGAAAATGGGCGAGCCGGTGAGGACGGCTTGCTGGAGAATGTCTTCGACGGTTTCCGGCTGGAGGAAGTGGAAGACATCGCCGAGAGGGAAGCTGTGCTGTTCGGCGAGAGCGATGTTGATGCCATCGTCGGTGGCGGAGGCTTGCAGTTCGAAGTTGAAGGAGCGGCAGAAGCGCTTGCGCAGGGCCAGTCCCCAGGCGCGGTTGATGCGTGCACCGAAGGGTGCGTGGATCACCAACTGCATGCCGCCGCCCTCGTCGAAGAAGCGTTCGGCGATGACGCACTGCTGAGTGGGGATTGCGCCCAGAACGGTGCGGCCTTCGCGGATGTAGGTGGTGAGCTGGCGCAGGGAGTCGGGGTCGAGGAAGGATGGGGGGACATCGCCTGTTCCCACTTCTGCTAAGGGAGGACAGATATGGGGCACCTGCCGATCGACCTGTGTCGATATATCGGCGGAGGAATCAATCGATTGCTGGTTGAGAAGCTTGGAGCGGTCCTCGATATTTGAACGGTGCTGGGGTCCTTCGCTTCGCTCAGGATGACATTTCAAATCAAAACCGTCGGAGATGAGCTGGCGGAGCTGGGCGACGTGGGTGGAGAGCTCGAAAGTGCGGGCGGGAGCTTCGCCGCGCCAGAAGGGAATGTTGGGAGGCTGGCCGTGGGCGTCTTCGACGAGGACGCGTCCGCTGCGGGATTCGATGCGATGGATTCGCCAGCTGGTGTTGCCCAGGAGCATGATGTCGCCGGCGTGGGACTCGATGGCGAAGTCCTCGTCGAGGGTGCCGATGACGGTTTCGGCGGGCAGGGCAACCACGTTGTACAGAGCGGTTTCCGGGATGGCTCCGCCGGAGGTGATGGCCGCCAGGCGCGAGCCCCGGCGGGCGCGGAGGCGATGGTTGACCTGGTCGCGGTAGAGGTAGGCGCCGAAGCGTCCGCGCTTGGCGCTGATGCCGTCGCTGAGCATGGCGAGGACTTTGTCGAAGGATGGACGGGAAAGATCGCGGTAGTTGCGGGCTCGGCGGACGAGCGCGAAGAGATTGTCCTCATGCCATTCGTCGGCGGCACAGGCGGCGACGATCTGTTGGGCGAGGATGTCGAGCGGCGCGTCGGGAAGGATGAGCTGGTCGAGGTCTCCCTGGTGGATGGCGCGGAGAATAGCGGCGCACTCGACGAGTTCGTCGCGCGTGGTGGCGAAGAAACGCCCCCTGGGAATGGCTCCGCGCCAGTGGCCCGCGCGTCCGACACGCTGCAGAGCCGTGGCGATGGCGCGGGGCGAGCCGATCTGGCAGACCAGATCGACGTTGCCGATGTCGATGCCGAGTTCGAGCGAAGCGGTGGCGATGAGGATGCGGCACTCGCCTTGTTTGAGGCGGCGCTCGGATTCGAGACGGCGATGGCGCGAGAGCGAGCCGTGGTGGGCGGCAACGAGGTCTTCGCCCATGCGCTCGGAGAGGCGGTGGGAGATGCGCTCGACCAGGCGGCGGGTGTTGACGAAGACGAGGGTGGAGCGATGCTCGAGGGCGAGTTGCTCGAGGCGCTGGTAGATCTCGTCCCACATTTCGTTGGAGGCGATGGGGCCGAGCTCGGTGGAGGGGAGTTCGATGGCCAGATCGAGGGGGCGGGTGGAGGGGACGAAGACGGTGACGGGAAGATCGTGATATGTCGATCTATCCGCGAATGAGCCATCATCGCTCCCACATCTGCCGACAGAAGGCAGATATGGGGCACCCTCGGGTTGCGTCTGGACATCGACGGATGTCGATTTAGCGTCGGCAGAAGCGGAAGGCAGAATCGATTGCTGGTCGGAAGGCTTGGAGCGTTCATCGAGATTGAGGCTTTGCAGGGGTTCTTCACTGCATTCAGAATGACACCTCAAAACATCGTTGCCTGCGAGGAATTCGGCGACGAGGGACAAGGGGCGCTGGGTGGCAGAGAGGCCGATGCGGTTGGGGCGCTGGTGGGTGATGGCGTCGAGGCGTTCGAGGGAGATGGCGAGGTGGGCTCCGCGTTTGTTGGGGACCAGGGCATGGATTTCATCGACGATGACGGTGTGGACGTGGCGCAGGGTTTCGCGGCTGCGGGCGGCGGTGAGCAGGATGTAGAGCGACTCCGGAGTGGTGACCAGGATGTGTGGAGGGAGCTTCAACATCCGGGCGCGGTCGCGGGCAGGCGTGTCTCCGGTGCGCACCATGGTGCGGATGGCGGGCATGAGATAGCCGCGGGCAGCGGCAAGTTGCTGGATCTCGAAGAGCGGCTGGTCGAGGTTCTTCTGCACGTCGTTGCCCAGCGCTTTGAGGGGCGAGATGTAGAGGACCTGGGTGCGCTCGCGAAGGCTTCCGGTGAGCGACTGGCGTACGAGGGAGTCGATGCAGGCGAGGAATGCGGCGAGGGTTTTGCCGCTGCCGGTGGGGGCCGAGATCAGCGTGTTGCGGCGGGCAAGGATGTGCGGCCAGCCGGCGATTTGCGGCTCGGTAGGCGTGCCGAAACGCGCGAGGAACCACTCGCGGACGACGGGATGGGCCCAGGAGAGCGGGTCTTGGCACGGCTGTGTACCCATGAGGATTAGAGCAGTTTGTGGTTTCAAGGTTTCAAGGTTTCAAAGTTTCAGAGGTTGGAGTCAGGAGCAAAGTCAAAGACCCCACATCTGCCAAAGGATGGCAGATATGGGGCACCGGGGCACCGGGCCTTTCTTTTGTCTTATACTGCTTCCACTATGAGCAAGTTACGAAACGAGATTGAACGGCTGTTCGAGTTGGGCATGGATGCGAAAAAGGAGCGCGGGGCGCTGGAGACATTTGTGGCGTTTCGCGATCTGCTGTCCAAGGGCGAGTTGCGGGCGGCGGAGAAGCGCGACGGGCGCTGGCAGGCCAACGTGTGGGTCAAGCAGGGAATCCTGCTGGGCTTCCGGCTGGGCGTGCCCGAGGAGACACAAGCGGGCGATGCCCTTTCGTTTGTCGACCGGAATACGTTTCCGGTGCGGCACTTCAAGAGCGGGGACGGGGTGCGGATGGTTCCGGGCGGCTCGTCGGTTCGGGCCGGTGCCTACCTGGCGCCGGGAGTGATCTGCATGCCTCCGATGTATGTGAACGTGGGGGCGTATGTGGACGAGGGGACGATGATCGATTCCCACGCGCTGGTGGGCTCGTGCGCGCAGGTGGGCAAGCGGGTGCATGTGAGCGCGGCGTCGCAGATCGGCGGAGTGCTGGAGCCGGTGAACGCCAGTCCGGTGGTGATTGAAGACGACGTGCTGGTGGGCGGCAACTGCGGCATCTACGAAGGGACGCAGGTGGGACGGCGCGCGGTGCTGGGCTCGGGTGTAATCCTGACGCGCTCGACGCCGCTGTTCGACACGGTGCGGGGAGAGATTTACCGCTCGTCGGAGAACGGGCCGCTGGTGGTTCCCGAGTCTGCGGTGGTGGTGGCAGGGTCGAGGGCGATCACCAAGGGCAAGGCCGCCGAGTGGGGACTGAGCGTGTACACGCCGGTGATTATCAAGTATCGCGACGAGAAGACGGACAAGGGCGTGGAACTGGAGGATTTGCTGCGATAGGGCGAGGTTTCAGAGGCCTCAAGGTAGAGGCAACCGCAAGGGCACACCGCTTCGATTCGAGAGCGATTGCTTCCCACCTTAGCCGCGCAGAAAAACGCGCGTCGAAGGTGGGGCACCCGGCATGGGCTGCGGCTTGGACGAACTCAAAAAGATGCTGATTTGAGGATGAACCTTTGGAACGCTGTGCGGTGGAATTCCTGCAGTGGGACACTGTCCTTCGGAGTGGAATCGAGGGGGAAGTTCTTGCCGGAGAGGTAAGGTTTCTACAGAAGGCGGGTGTATAAGTGTCGGTAGACTCCTTAAGGGGGCGCGTTCCGCGAGGGATGCGCCTGGAGTGATGCCCCACCGGATGTGCAACCGGTGGGCTTTTTTGTGTTTGCGGCAGGCTACTGAAGTTTGTCTTCGGTTGGCGTGTGGTCGGCGATGTAGGCCTCGACGCAGCGGGCGAGCGAGCCCTGGGCTTTCAGGATGTATTCGATGGCGTCGCGCACGGCTCCCTCGCCGCCACGGTGGTCGGTGATGACGTGGGCCTCGTCTTTGACGTCTTCGCGTGCGTCGGCTACGGCGAAGGCGAGACCGCAGGCACGCATGACGGGCAGGTCGATGATGTCGTCGCCGACGAAGCTGGCTTCTTCCGGCTTGAGATTTTCGCGGTCGAGGATTTCGCGGAAGGCCGCCAGTTTGTCGGCGGCTCCCTGGTAGACGTGCTCGATTTTGAGGTCGCGGGCGCGGAGGCGGACGGTCTCCGAGATGCGCTTGGTGATGATTCCGGTGCGGATTCCGCCGAGGCGGGCGAGCGAGAAGCCGGCGCCGTCGTGGGCGTGGAAACCTTTGACCTCGACGCTGGATTCGCCGGAGGGAAGAAAGTAGAGCTTGCCGTCGGTCATCACGCCATCGACATCCAGCAACAGGAGCTTTATCTTCATTGCACGAGCCTTGGACATGGCGGGATTGTAGCATCCGAGGGAGAGCTGTTTTTGGAATGGGAGAACGGGTGAGAGCGAAATGGCTGGCGAGTGCGCTTGGGTTGCTGCTGGTGCTGGTGCTGGCGCTGGTGCTGCCCGCATTTGGGCAGGACGTGGACGGCTCCGATGCGGAGGCCGCAGGCGCTCGGCTTGAGACGGATAACGCTGCGCTGCCGGCCGCGGGCGCTCGGCTGGAGACGGTGGCGCGACGGGGACGGCACCATGCCAAGTCGAGGACCAAGGCGGCTCCGGCGGTTTCGCGGGAGCAGATGGAGCTGGCGCGCGAGATGGTGAGCGACTCCTATGCGCTGGGCAAGCGGCTGGAACTGAGGCAGCGGGTGGCACTGATGGAGCGGCTGCTGTACACGATGCGTCCCGAGGTGATGGCGGAGGAAAAGAAGCAGTGGGCCGAGGAGCTATTCGCTTTGGCGCAGCAGTTACCGCCGGCGGGGACGGCAGACGCGGGCGATGCTGTTGCGGACGCTCCCCCTACATTTGCCAAAGGCGGGCAAATATGGGCCACCAATACGAGAAACCAGGCGATCGCGACGGCGGCGGCGAGGGTGGCGGTGTATGACTCGGACCGGGCGCTGGAACTGCTGGATACGCTGCCTTCCGAGGGCGGCCGGCGCGAGGATGCGCGGACGATGGCGTCGCGGTTGGTGTTTGCCGTCTACCTGCGGCACCACGGAGCGGCGGGAGCCCAGGCGCTGCTGGCACACGCAAGAAAATGGGGCGAGCATGGTGGCTTTCCCTATGAGGCGAGCGCGGCGGCCCTGGCACGGCTGCGCGCGGATGAGGACGCGTCGGAGGATTTCTTCCGCCAGGAGCTGGCGGTGTTTGCGCGCGGGCAGGAAGGAGTGTTCGGGGTGAGAGAGTTTGCCGGGCTGCTGGACCGGGCGGTGGCGATGGAGGCTATCTCGGACGTGAGCGCCGAAGAGTCCGGGCAGGCCGTGGTGACGCAGCTGGGCAAGCTGGCCGGGATGGAAGTCTCTGGGAGCGATCCCGGAGCAAACAATGCTGCGGGCCAGCCGCGGGCGGAGCTTACGGTCGAGGAGCAGCGGCAGGTAGCGGAGGCGCTCAACGATGTGCGGCTCTCGGCTCCGAAGGCCTATGCGAAGGCGTTGAAAGATTGGCCGGGTCTGTTTGCGGTTCGGGCGGGCGACGGGGCGGCGACGGGTAACGCTTCGCTGCCGACCGCAGGTGCTGGGGCGGGTAACGCTTCGCCGCCAACCGCAGGTGCTGGGGCGATGGGTAACGCTCTGCTGCCGGTTGGCGCGGGCGCGTCGCCAGGGGAAGATATGAAGGTGGATGTGGAGTTGCAGGCTTCGTTTGGCGAACTGGCGGAGGCGATGCGGGAAAAGAGTGGTCCGGAGACGTTGCGCGAAGTGATTGCAAAGGGTCTGCAACGGGTGAATGCACGGTATAAGGCGGGCGAGTACGCCGAATGTGTGAAACCGGACGCGCAGTCGTGGGCTCTGGTTTCGCTGGCGGCGTATGCCTCTCCCATGACCATTGCGGCGCAGTTGAAGGCGGTTGAGGAGCCGTTCTGGCGCGCCTACTTTCTGGCGATTGCGGCGCAGCAGGTAGGAGAGCCGACGCGGGTGGCAGATCCGACGGCTCGCAGGGTATTGGGAAAGGAAGAGGCGGAGCCGGAGTAACGGCCAGGTTTCAGGGTTTCAGAGGTTTCAAAGTTTAGGTGCGGGAGCAGAGGCGGGAGGGTCTATGCCGATTGCTTCCCACCTCAGCCGCGCAACGGCTCCGCGTCGAAGGTGGCATGGCCGGATCGCGCTTCGCTGCCGGCCGCGGGCGCTTGGTCTTGCAGACTCGGGCATGGGCGGTGTAGTCTGAGCAGCCCAGAGCTGAAATAGGAGATTTTGGATGGAACGCTTGGTTCGAAGTGTTTTTTTCTGCGCATTGATGCTGATTTCAACCCTTATGTTCGCCCAGCCGCTCACCGTGACGGCAGGGAACCATGGGCGCTGCGAGGCGTCCTGGGTGCTGGATTCACCGCCCTTGCGTTCGTTGGAGAGCCCCTGGGGGACGGTTGAACTGGGGAAGAGCGGCAGGGATCCCGGCAGGGAATGGAATGGCAGCACGCCTTCGGGAATCGGCGTGACGATTTTTCCCGAGGGGAAGTATGGAAAAGGAACCCTGGTTCGATTTGTGTTTGCCGTCTGCCAGCGGGTGACGGTGGACGACAACGGAGCACAAACCGCCTACATCCTTACGCCGAAGCCAAGCCTGCTGCATCCCGGCTACTGGCATTTGGATACCAAAGCTTCGTTTGCGATGGAGAAGAAGGGCGACGAATTGGAGACCACCGCCCGTTCCTCCGGGCACGGACTGGACGCGAAGTTGCTTCCGGCGCAGGCTTCGGCCCCGGCTCCGGCCCCGGCGCCAACACAGAAAGGCCGCATGATCGTGAAGAGTGGGCCGGGAACGTGGAAGTTCGATGTTGTGATGACTTGCAAGGATGGCAAGTGCGTTACGCCGGCGGGAGTGCCGGTGCGCGACACTCTGCCGTAGGAGCAAGGTTTCAAAGTTTCAGAGGTTTCAAGGTTTCAAAATTCAGGCCAGAGCAAAAGCGGCAAAGGTGGGGAATGTTCGTTCCCACCTTCGCCGCTTTCTTCTGGCACAAAGAACGTCAAAAGCGTCTTGCAGCGGCATCTGCTGCGGTGATACAAACCTGCATCTCACATTGCCATCTCACTGATCCGTGAACGAATGACCATGCGCGATTGGAAAGCGGAGCTGACGGGGCGGGTGCTGGTGCTGGTGGCCCATGCCGACGACGAATGTGTGGGGTACGGCGCGCTGCTGCAAAAGATGCGCGAGGCCGTGGTGGTGATTGCCACCGATGGGGCGCCGCACGATGAATTCTTCTGGAGGCCGTTTGGTTCGCGGGAAGAGTATGCGGAGGTGCGGCGGAAGGAAGCTCGGCGGGCGGCGCAAGTGGCGGGGGTTCGGGAACTGGTGCTGCTGGCGGAAGAGGATGGGCGATTGGAGCGTCGCCGGTTCGAAGACCAGCGGCTGTTTTTGAATCTGGCGGCGGCCTATGAGCGGCTGGCAAAGGTAGCGGAGCGGGTGAGGCCGGAGGCGATTGCGACCCTGGCGTATGAGGGCGGGCATCCGGACCACGATAGCTGTAGCGTGCTGGGAGCGCGGTTGGGCGAGCGGCTTGTGGTGCCGGTGTGGGAGACGGCGCTGTATGCAAGGTTTCCAAGTTTCGCAGGTTTCAAGGTTTCAGAGGTTAACGGCAAGGACAAAGGCGCGGATGGGCGGGAAATGTTGCTTCCCACCTTAGCCGCGCAGACAACGCGCGTCGAAGGTGGGGCACCCGGCGATCCCACCGCTGCCCAAAGCGGGCAGATATGGGGCACCCAGACTGATCCCGACGGGGAGCTGCGTCTGCAGGAGTTTTTGTGCGCCAACGGGAGCGAGGTGCGTGTGGAGATTTCGGCGGCGGAGCTGGCGCACAAGCGGGCGATGTGCGCGGAATATGTTTCACAGCAGGGGGAGTTTTTGCAGAGCTTCGATCTGACGCGCGAGGTGGTGCGTCCGCAGGTGCGGTACGACTACGGCCGGGCTCCGCATGAGGGGCGGACGAATTACGAGTGCTGGCAGTGGTGGATGAGCGCGCGCGAGGTGAGCGCTCGTTTTGCCGAGTTTTTGGGGAGCGGATGTTGAGCGGCCGGAACCGGCGATTGCTGCTGGTGGCCTATCCGCTGCTGCCGGTGAGCGACGAGAGCGCGGGCGGGGCCGAGCAGATTCTGTGGACGCTGGAGCGGGAGCTGGCCGCGCGCGGCTGGGAGACCGAGGTGGCCGCCTGTGCGGGTTCGCGCGTGACCGGCAGACTGATTGCAACGGACGTGGCGGCGGCGGAGCAGATCGTGAGGGGCGAGCAAGGGCAAGGTCAACGACCCCACCCAAGCAAAAGAGGCTTGGATGGGGCACCCGTGCAAAGTCAACTACCCCACGTTAGCCATGGGAATGCGAGCGTGGGGCACCCTGAAGATTGTTTTCCAGAGCGCGAGCGGGAGCATACGGAACGGGTGTTGGCGGCGTGCGCGGAGGGCGACTATGCGCTGGTGCTGGATCACAGCGGGCATTTCTTCCAGCATGTTTGCGGCGATGGGGGTCGGCCGCGGGCGCAGGTTCTGGCGACGCTGCATTTGCCTCGCGAGCTGTATGGGGCCGAGGCGTTCGCGGGAGTGTTGGAGAACGGGGCCGAGGGTGCGCGGGGGAGGGTTTGGTTCCACTGCGTGAGCGAGTCGCAGCGGCGGGAGTTTTTGGATCTTCCGCGGATGCTGGGGGTGGTGCGGAACGGGATCGACGGGACGCGTTTTGCGGCTCCGTGCGGGGGGGACGAAAAGGCGGATTATTTGTTGTGGCTGGGGCGGGTGTGTCCGGAGAAGGCTCCGCACCTGGCCATTGCGGCGGCGGAGCGGGCAGGATTGCCGATCGTGCTGGCTGGGCGGGTGTATCCGTTTGCGTGGCATCGGCAGTATTGGGAGCGCGAGGTGCGGCCGCGGATTGACGGGCGGCGCGTGCGGTGGGTTCCGCTGCCTTCGTTCGCGGAGAAGACGAAATTGCTACGGCAGGCGCGGGGCTTGCTGGTGACTTCGCTGGTGGGGGAGACGACTTCGCTGGTGGCGCTGGAGGCGATGGCGAGCGGAACTGCGGTGATCGCCTTCCGGCGGGGCGCGCTGGAGGAAGTGGTCGCCGAAGGGACCGGCTACCTGGTGGACGGCGTGGAAGAGATGGCAGCGGCGTGCGGCA
>Ga0316217_10006099_pt1 | contig 12102 bp, 7 predicted proteins | sample 1anoAmetaG_FD_203633 | JGI IMG/M metagenome (GOLD analysis project Ga0316217, IMG submission 203633) | Freshwater microbial communities from Trout Bog Lake, Wisconsin, USA - 1anoA | ecosystem: Environmental > Aquatic > Freshwater > Lake > Hypolimnion/Profundal zone | place: USA: Wisconsin... | reverse complement strand
CCTCGCGGCAGCCCTCGCGGATAGCTCGCTCGTCATCCACGATGAGCAGGTTAGCTACGGCGGACTCGCGCGGTTGCATTACTGTTACGACACCGGTTGCCTGCATACAGCCTCCTTAATCGGTTCGGCACGCTGAAATTACTTGATCCGGCGAGAGCACCGCCGAACCTGATCCTTTATCCCTGATCCCTTGGTGCTACTTCTACCGACGAAACGGCAGCGGGCAGCACAATGCGAACGCTGGTCCCTTGCCCGGGCGCGCTATCGAGGGTGACGCTGCCGCCGTTCCGCGCCATGATTGAGTGCACGATGGCCAAACCCAGCCCGACTCCCCCGGAAGCCTTGGTCGTGTAAAACGGCCGGAGCGCAGAAGCTAGGGTCACCTGGTCCATACCGCAACCAGTATCGGCTACGGTGATCGCAACGTAGCTGCCCTGCCCCAGGCGGGTGCCCAACCTTGACCCTCCGCTCGCCCCGGCATCGGCCATCTCCAGGGCGCTGATCTCAAATCGCAGTTGCCCGCCCTGAGGCATCGCGTCGCGTGCGTTGACCGCCAAATTTAAGATCACGCGTTCGATCTGCTGGGGATCCGCGTGAATCAGCGCCTTAGCCGCGTGCGTCTCAATTTCGAGTTTGACCCGGTCGCCAGCCAGGCGCTCCAGTAATGGACGCATTTCCTGGAGCATCCGAACGGCGCAGAACGTAAGAGGCGCCGCTCTCCGGGTTCCCGGCATGAACTGCCGTACCAGGTCCATTCCCCGCTTCGCAGTCAGGCTGATCTCTTTTGCGTAGCGCTCCTGAACGGGCGATAGAGGGGGGGTGCGGAGTAACAGGTCGCTGAAGAGACCGATCGCGGCGAGCAGATTGCGAAGATCGTGCGCCAGTCCCGCTGCCAGCTCTTCCGGTGCTTCAGCACACGGATATGGTTCGGGCCCATGCTCCTGAGTGGCTTCCCAATTTGAAGCGAGCCGATCTGGCACAATCGGAACAGCGTCATTTGCACTCTTGAGGCATCTTCCCGCTATGTCTCTTTGTCTGCCCGTTTCGGATAATTTGGCAGTGGAGACCCGATGATCGACATTGTCCATGCCTCGGCCAAGCCCATTTCGGAGCGGGGAAGGCACCGCGCTCTCTTCGAGTTCAGGCGGAGTCCGGTCGCGATCGGTAGACAAAGACATAGGATCAATTGCCGTCGTCAAGGGCCGGGAAAGGGAAGATCAGAACATCTGCAGCGCCAGAATACGTCATGCCATTTTGGAATTAAAGAACTATGTTGCTGTTTATTAAAGAGATTGGAGGCGCTGACGGATGTCTGCCAAGGTAGAGCCCGGAGCCGAATATCGAAGTTTCCCAATGCAGGAAAGGTAATGTTCTTAGGCGTTTGCGATAATTTTCAATTTGGAAATCGAGGAATGGCAGGCCAGGCTGGGTCAAGAGCGGGCATAGAGAAGAAAAGGGAATCGAGGTTAGTTAATTATGAAAATCAATTTCAACACAAGTCGAGGCCGTCATCAGGCTGCCAAGTCTGGAGTCCCAACTTGGACCTAATTTGCCCGCGACCTAGTCGGACAGCTTGGGGCCACGAGGGTCCGTTTTGGTGCCGGTTCTCCCGTGGTGAGAGCTCGCCGAATTCACCTGCACCAGTTTGGCAAGGCGGAAACTAAGACGCTGCTTTGGGGCAAAGCGAACATCCTTCCTCCCTGTCGCGTAAACCGCTCCGGCACTGGCACCGATGGACCCGCCCATAGGGGCAGCTCTTCTGCCCCTGGCCAATCCACCGATCAGCGTACCAGCACCGGCGCCGCCGTCGATCAGCGTCAAGTTGAGGGGTTGTGGTGCATTTCCATGAACCTGACGCGCGAGGTCCGAAACGGGACGTCCTTGCCGTTGAAGCGAATCGCGGCGAGAGCAAGATGAGGCGCCGAGAATCGTGCGATTGGCCCGACTGCTTTGCCTGCACCGCGCGTCCGACCACGGTTTCAATTTTGGGAGCAGCGGTGCGGCCATCGACCATCATTGCCTGGTCGAGCACCGCTTCGAAGGCATCGCCGGAAGGGGCGGAGGTGTTCGATACTGCATCCGGCCAGCGGGGACAATGCCAAGAGCACCGAGATTCAAGGCTACGGCTAAAAACCTTCTCGAATCAATTCGCAATCGAAGTGCTCCCAGCAAAACTAAGACTGGATTACGAGGGCGATCCTGAACCATTGCAAATCAGCAAACCAGTTGCTCTGTGTCGTTAGCGGTGGACATTTTCATCCGGACGATGAGTAGCTGCGAGCGATCGAAAACCGCTTAAGAAGCGGTTTGCAATGCGAGGTTAGTCTCGAACTGCCGTAGCTGTAACCGGCAAAGAAAAAGACCGCCCATGCGGGCGGTCTGAGGCAACTCACCTATAGCTGTAAACAGCTATCGCTGCCCACCCCCGGCAGCGACGGCCGGGGCGGCGGCATCATTCTCAGAAATCACGCCGTCAAAGGTGGTTGCAGCCAGCAGTCGACTCGGTGCAAAGGCTATACTGCGCACCGCAAAACCTGATTCCGCGCGACTCCACGATTGGCCCTGATCCTGGCTGGCAAACAAGTCGCCGTTCTCTGCGACGGCGAACAAACGGCCCGCCTCCTGATGGTACTCGACGCGCAGGATATAGCGTGATGGCAAACCGTCCAGGACGTGAGACCAGTTGGCGCCACCATCGTCGCTGCGCAGCGCGCCCTCACGGGTGGCAAGCCAAAGCACGTCCCTCTCGGCGACTGTGCCTCCATGCACGCCGGTCACGTAATTGGGCAGCGGCAAGGACTGCCAACTCTCGCCTTCATCCCGTGAAAGCAGCGCGGCGTGGCTCGCTATCGCAAGCACCAGATTGCCGGCACCGCCTACATAGCTAAATGCCTGCTGGCCCTCCAGCGGCCCGCCGCGCCAACTCTTGCCTTCATCGGTGGACTGATAAAAGCCAGTCGAGGTTGCGGCAAACCAGTGATGCGCCCTGATCTGCAACTGGTTCACGACGGAATGCAAATCGGACTTCACAAGCTGCACCTGCGGTCCGGCCGGTTTCCTGGTTCGTTGTCCGCGAACGACCTTGGGTGCAGGCACAGTCTTTTCCGTCACGACGGTGCTGGCTGGATGCCAAGCATGCGCCCCTTTTTCGAGGAGAAAAATGCCACGATTGGTCCCGGCCAGAAGCGCTCCAGAGCCGGACTGCGCCAGCGTGAAAACGTCGTGCCCGTCGAGACCTGTGCTCAATTGGGCCCACATCCCGCCGCTGTCACGGGAGATAAACACCCCGCCGAACTCCTTATCGTTCATCAATCCGGCATAGAGTGTGCGGGGATCGCTGCGATCCACCACGATACTGGAGACATAACGATGAGCGAAGCCGCGATTCGATGCCGTAAAGGTGCGTCCCGTGTCGTTGCTGGCCAGCACGCCGCCCCGATCGGTGGCGATCAACAGGCGAGCCGAACGCCGGGGGTCGATGTGAATGTCGTTCACGATGACGTTGGCCGCCGTTATGCGCCGCCACGACCTGCCTCCGTCGTTGGTAACCCAGAGACCCTCGGTAGTGCCGGCATATACGGTCGCTGGAACCTGGGGGTCCTGCTTCAGCACGCGGGTGCGGCGCGCCGAAAAGGGAATGCCCTGGACCTTGTGAAACAGTTCGGCGGAGTTTTCGCTCTTGTAAATGCCGGAACACGCACTCAGGAAGACGTTGCGAGGGTTGTTGTAATCAACAATGATCGAGAACACATCGGAGTCGTCGATAACCCCCTGTTTGATCGGATGCCAGGAGAGACCGCCATCGGAGGTCTTCCATGCCAGGTGCCAGGTGCCGGCGTAAATGACGCCGGCGTCGTTCGGATCGATGGCAATCGATTCGATATTCTTGATCTCGCGGTGGCCAGGCGGGGAAATCTGCTCGAAAGTGTTGCCGCCGTCGCGGCTGCGAAATACGCCGTCCAGCGCGCCCACGACGACGATCCTGGGGTCTGATGGAGCCAGCATCATGGCCCGAATCGATTTCCCGTGCATCGCCGGCAGGACCTGCCAGTTCTTTCCGCCATCGGTGGAACGGAACAGATCGCCGTTTTCGCGCTCAATGTTGGCGTCCCATGCCGCTACAAACATCGTGCCGGTCTGCGGATTGATCTCCATGTTGTCGAGGACGTAGTTGTATCCCCCACCCAGGCGGGCAAACCGTGCCCAACTCACGCCGCTGTCGGTTGAGAGATAAAGTTGCCCAGCGCTAGTGCCGAGGAAGATGCGGTCGGGATTGGCCGGATCGTAGGTCAGGCTGCGCACGTCGCCGCCGTCTGGACCGAGCGGCATCCACTGAGCAAGCGCGGAGACAGAGAAGGCGGAGATGGCGAAAACGAGCAGCAACGCACCTGCAGCGAGGCGCAATTTAGACTTCATGAAGACTGTCACCCGGCAAAATGTAATCGTTCTGTACGTATTATGCCTCGATTCGTCGCGGCACACCCATGCCTTTCGTCCATTTTCGCAGGCTGGCCGGACATGGCTCTCAGTCACCTTGCGGAAGGCTGGCGGGCAGGGTCGGCTGATCCGCCTTGCTGCCGCGGAAAGGCCACTCCCGGCTCCGCGCGGCCCGCACTAGATACACAAGCAGCCCGGCTACCAGGAGGAGCAGCGCGAGGCGTATCTCGCGCATGAAATCGCGTCGCGAAACCAGGATGAAGATAAAGCAGGCGATTGCGGCGAGCGCCGGTAGTGGGTACAGCCACATGCGAAACGGGCGCGCGGCTTGGGGATTGCGTGCGCGCCACAGCAGCAGTCCGGCAGCTTGCAGCAGGAACTGAAGCAGAATGCGGATCACCACCAGAGCGGCGATCACATCGGAGAGACGCAACAGGCAAAAGGCGCAGGCCACGAACCCGAGAGTGAGCAGGGAGACGTGGGGAAATCGGTGGCGCGGGTGAACCCGGGCAAAGGCCCGGAAGTAGTTTCCATCGACAGCGGCGGCGTAGGGTACCCGCGAATAGCCTAAGAGCAGCGAGAAGACGGAAGCAAAGGCGGTCCACATAACCAGCAGCGCGGCAGCGTCGCCAGCCCAACGTCCGTAAACCCGCTCCATCAGGAGCGACACCACATACATCCGCTCGCCGGAGCGCGCCGTCGCGGCCAACTCCTGCCAAGGCAGAACGCCCAGCATGGCGATGTTCATCGTGATATAGAGAATTGCCACCAACAGGATGGACAGCAATAGCGCGCGGGGGATGTTGCGTCCCGGATCTTCTACCTCGCCACCCAAAAAGCACACGTTGTAGTAGCCCCAATAGTCATAGGTTGCCACCAGCATGGCGGCGCCGAGGCCGAGGAAAAAGTTATGCGAGAGGTTGAATGCACCGGCGGGAAAGGTGAATGCCCGTGCCGAATTGAAATGGGTCAGCCCGGCGAAGATCACCCACAGAATCGCTCCCATCACCCCAGCCCACAGCCATCCGGAGAGGCGGGCAATCCGCTCGATGCGGCGGTATAGCAGCGCGATGGCGAGCAGGCAGGCCGCCATGGCCGTCAGAGTGGCGAAGGTGAAGACCAGATGGATTTCGATCGGCCCCAGCCCAGGCAGGTGCAACAGCAACCGCCGCGCCAGAAATTCGTGTCCCAGGCCCGGCCAAAGGTAAGTCGCATACTGTGCCAGTCCGATGCACCCGGAGGCGATGGAAAGCGGAGCACTGAAGGACAGTTGCCAGATGAACAGAAACGAGACCATACGGCCAACGGAATAGCGGCCATATAGTTCGGCGAGATAGCGATAGGAGCCGCCAGAACCCGGCATGGCCGCACCCAGTTCAGCCCAGATCAGGCCGTCGCAGGCGGCAAACAGTGCACCCACCACCCAGCCCACCATCGCCTGCGGCCCACCCATCGCGCCGATGATCAGCGGCATAGTGATGAACGGTCCCACGCCGATCATGTCGATCATGTTCAGAGCGGTGGCGCTGCGCAGACTCAGGCCGCGCACCAGCGGAGATGGCTCCTTGCTGGCGCTCACCGGGCGTGAACTCGGATTCCGCATCGGTTTACGTGCTTACTTCACGGGGAGCTTGTCGTGCCCCGCGCTAACCAGATTAACGAATAGCCGCACCGCCCCGGGCACTCCGGCGGGCAACTGGCGGAAGAAGCTGTAACCGGTGTATAGGTATAGGCCCTTGCCATAGGGCGCGGCGAGCAGGCCGCCGGAGAGCGGTCCCTCGCCCGGATCGTGTGACTCCAGCAACGGCTGAAAACGCGGATCCCAGCGGGCCATGAAATACAATCCGCGCTCTTGCACCCAGCCTTGAAAATCCGAGGCGACGATGCGGTTCGGGTAATGCAGAATCGACGAATCGGGAGCGGGCAAGGCTACCGGAGCATCCTCGTCTGTCACGCGCTCCCGGCCCAATTCGGCCGGGTAAGGTGTGAAGTTGCCGGTGTTAAACTCCGCCGTACCGCTGTTGTACTGCACCACCAGCGTACCGCCGGCAGAGACGTAATCCAACAACCGCCGATTCCATCGCCTTACGGCCTCGCGCGTGTCGTATGCGCGAATGCCCAGCACGATCGTACCGTAGCCAGCCAGGTCGCCGGCTGCAAGTTCCTCGTCGCTGACCAGCTTCAGGTTCAGGCCGAGTTGCGTCAGTATTTCAGGAATCTCGTCGCCCGAACCCATCGCGTAGCCGACCTTCAGTCCTTCCGGCAACCGCACGTCAATGGTGCTGACGGTGATATTTGCCGGCGCATAGTAAAAGGCCGAGCCGAGGTCTGGCCGCGTGATAAGGGTGTACCCTTCAGCGTATCGCAGGCCATCCTGCTCCACTGCGCCGCTGGCGGAATACTGCCCACCGGGCGTCTGCTGAGGAAGAGCAATTTCAAACCGACAGCTGACCCGCTTGCCAACTCCGGTGCTGGCCGCATGCGGGCACGGGGAAGGGGATACATGCTCGCTTACAGGCTTAACCATCCAGCCGCCGGGAGCAAGGGCCTCAAAGGTGAACTTCGAGCCGGCATTCAGACTGGCGACTGCCGAAAATTCGGCCACGAACGGTATCGGCTGATTGCCTCTGACGATCCGAGTTGCGGGGCTGGCGGCGACGGAGAACTTCGGGCCGACGGCCAGAGGACGCCGCGCGCTGGTACCGTCCTCCTGCGCGAAGTTCACTTCGACGGGCACTTCGAGCCGACCCTGGTGACCGGCGAAGCTGTAGGTCAACATGGCCCGAAGCACTGGCACCGGCAACGGCATGACTGCACAGGCATCGTTCGCCACCGTGTATACCGTCTGGCGTTCGCCCTTACGGGTGATGCAAGGACGCGAATAGGGCGCATCCGAGGCCACTGTTACCAGGAAGTGCGCAGCTGGCCATGGCCATGATGCGGCATCCACGCGCGTTGTTTGCCAGCCTTTGGGGGCCTCCAGATCAAAGCGCCCGCGATGCAACGCGGGCGGAGCCGACTTGACTTCGAGGGTCACCGAGAAAGTTCCGCCGCGCACAGCCATGAAACCGCCCGGAATGCTCTCCGGCTGCTGCACGGTTGCCTGAAGCGAAAGGCCCAGCGCCAAAGCCGCTGCCCGGCCAAACTGCTCGCGTTTGCTGGTCAAAGCCGTGCGCAGCTCGGTCTTCTCCAGAGGCGCCAACCGCACGCCGGGTTGCGCCAACCTCGCCAGCAGTGCTTGCGCTGCCTCGTATCCATCCAGCAGCGGAGCGGCAGCGTCCGCCATGCTTGCGGCGGCACCTGCCAGTTCTACATCCTTCTTCATTCGCAGCAGTTCGCGGCGTAATTCGGGGAACCGATTCTCAGCATCGCCGAGCTTCGCGGCCAGCCCAGGCAGTGTCGTATCGATGCCGTCAAAGAAATCCTGTTCGTGCTCCGAGCGCTGCGGCAACACGGTTTCGACGAGTTTGTAGTACCCGAACCGCGGCCCCGGCGGGATGCTCCACGAACCCGCGCCCTGCGAAAGCTGATGCTTTAAGCCCTGCATGGCGAACTGTGCGTAAGAGCTGCCGAGCAGTGAATCTTCTGCAGCGGTATTGAGCTGCAACGTGTACGCGTCGGGTCCCAGCGGGACGGATGAGTTCGGCGACCGCAGGTTCCCGACGTAAAGCTTCTTCACCTGCCAAGCGGGCAATCCCTCCTTAATCTGTTCGGGGAAGCGCGTGGGATCAGCGGCCGCGTGAAACGCCTCGTAGGTCAAAATGCCTGATGCCTGATGATGGCCATGGCCGTCCTGCTCGGTGCCCCGGAAGCGCGAGATTAAAACCTCTGGCCGGAAGGTGCGAATTACGCGCACCATGTCGGCCAGCGCGGCCCCGTGGCCCTGCCATTTTTCAAATGTCTCGGCCGGGGTCTTGGAAAATCCGAAATCTGCTACCCGCGTGAAGCGCTGCTCAACGCCGTAGTAGCGGTCGGCGGCCAGCAATTCGAGCGTGCGCAGTACGCCGAGCGAATCCAGCAGATTGCCGCCCATGCGGTTCTGTCCGCCTTCCCCCCGGGTGAGGGTCAGCAGCAGGACATCGGCCCCCTTGCCGCGCGCCTCCAGCGTTAGCATGCCGCCGTCTTCATCGTCGGGATGGGCCGTGGTGTGCATGAGCCGAGCGGTGGTGCTCAACTGCCGCAGCAGTTCACGAAACTGGAACTCGCGCGAGTCCAAAAGATCCGTCCCCTGGCCAGGAACAGCGCAAAGCAACGCGAACAGCATGGCTGCGAACTTCAGCCAGTTCTTGATTGGTTTTGGCAGAAAAACTCGGCTTCGGGAGGGAACGAAGCGCTTGGGCGGGACGGCTCTGCAGGCTGCATTCGTGCTCAAGTTCACGAGCTACGATACCATGCAGGCGGCCGGGGCTGCCTGCGGCAGAAAGCGCATCAGGCCGCCAACTTGGCGGCCTCAGGAACGGTTGCGATTACCGCGCAGTCCTACCCGGCGTAGAACGTCATCTTATCCATATATCCGCTGACCGTTCCGCCGGCGGCGTTCCCATCCAGCGCACCTGAACATTTGACGAATCAGCTCAATGCGAAGGCACCGTATTGTGGAATGCGCACTGCGGGGGCACCCGACAAGTGGTGTTATCCGCTGATGGCCAGCCGCTGGTTCGGTTGCAACCAGCAGCTTCTCCGGTCCAAGGTGAATGGAATATTGCCTTGTTGGGGACAACGGGTTGAACATCACCCCTAGCCAAGGACGGCAGGCAGCTCGTGCGATACGCCAGGAATGACGCCTAAGATGCTCTGTATCTGATACTTACGTATGGAAATGTCGACATAATGGGCTTTTTCTGGCCATATCTGCCGCAGAGCGCCCCAGCGTCGAGGAAGCGCAACATCATCGGGCCTTTGACAACTTGTTTAAAAAAAAGCATACTACCTGCCCAGTCGGCTGTTTTTGTGTCAGCGTGCAACGCTGGTATAGAGACAGGATTCTCTCCGACCGTTAGCTTTGCCCGGGCGATGAGTTTGGACAAAGTTGGGCATTTCACCATTCAACCCAATCAGCAACGGGCCATGCATTTCGAATCGGTCGAGGCAGTTGCGGGACGAACGGGCCATCAGCGCCTGGACCATGGCAGTGATCGGCAGTAGCACGGGTAAGAGTAGAAGGAAAACGCGTGAAGAAGATTTTCGTTGGTAATTTCGCCTTTAGCACGACCGAAGCGGATCTGCGTCAGTTGTTTGAACCGTTTGGCGCGGTCGAAAATGTCACCGTCGTAACGGACCGCGACACCGGGCGTTCTCGCGGGTTTGGGTTCGTCGAAATGCCGAATAACAACGAGGCCGATGCTGCCATCGCCGCTCTGAACGGCAAGGCTTCCGGCGGACGGCCTTTAACGGTCAACGAAGCGCGGCCGAAGACTGACCGCGGCGGCGGCCCGCGTGGCGGCCACGGTGGCGGCGGCGGCGGAAGCCGTGACGATTATCGCGGCCATGCGCGTCAGCCCCGCGAACCGCGCTGGTAAGCGGTAGGCAGGGTCAAACTTTGTTCTAATCCACGGCTCCACCCGTGCTCCAGTTCGGAAGCGGGAGGGCCGTGGCTCGCATTTGCCCCGCCAATCCTTATATAATTGCACCTGCCTGCGGTGTTACCTCCTGCCCGTCAGTACTTCCAGAACTGATGAATGGTGAGCTGCGCAACCGGCACCAACACGCGGAGCAGAAAATCCGGGGGTTGCAACCTCGCCGCCAGGGTTCGGCTGGCCCATATTCGGAGGAAGGTTCGCTTGAACAAAGGGATTCGCAATATCGCCATCATCGCTCACGTTGATCACGGCAAGACCACGCTGGTGGATGCCATGCTATACCAGAGCGGAGTTTTTCGCGCAAACCAGGAAGTGATCGAGCGGGTGATGGACTCCAACGACTTGGAGCGGGAGCGCGGCATCACCATCCTGGCCAAGAACACCTCGGTTTACTATCACGACTACAAGATCAACATTGTTGATACTCCCGGCCACAGCGACTTCGGCGGGGAAGTGGAGCGCGCGCTCAAGATGGTGGATGGCGTCATGCTGCTGGTTGACGCCAGCGAAGGTCCGCTGCCGCAGACCCGTTACGTGCTCAGTAAGGCGCTGGAGGCCAAGCTGCCGCCAATCCTCGTCATCAATAAGATCGACCGACCGGATGCTCGCGCGCAGGAGGTCCTGAACGAGGTATACGACCTCTTTATTGATCTGGGCGCCAACGAGGATCAACTCGATTTCCCCGTGCTTTACACGAACGCCAAGATTGGCACTGCATCGGCCGCCAGCGATTTGCCCGGCGAGAACCTGCAGCCGCTCTTCGATGCCATTGTTAAAACGATCCCCGCCCCGACGGGAGCGCTCGATGGTCCCTTGCAGATCATGGTCGCGAACCTTGATTACAGCGACTATCTAGGGCGGCTCGCCATCGCCCGCGTCTTCAACGGCACGCTTAAGAGCGGGGAAGATGTCGCCATCGCAAAGCTGGATGGCTCATTCGAGAAGGTGAAGATAACGAAGCTGTTTTCCTTCAGCGGCCTCAAGCGCGTGGACATCACCGAGACCGAACTTGGCGACATCGTGGCCGTGGCCGGGGTTGCCGGTATTACCATCGGCGAGACAATCACCAACATTGAAAACCCCGCGCCGTTGCCGCACATTGCCATCGATGAGCCGACGATCGCCATGCTGTTCACGGTGAACACGTCGCCGTTTTCCGGCCGGGATGGGCAGTACGTCACTTCGCGCAACCTGCGGGAACGCCTGGAAAAGGAGTTGCTCACCAACGTTTCCATTCGGGTCGATGAGACGGATACCACCGATTCCTTCAAGGTGATGGGGCGCGGCGAACTGCAATTGGCGATTCTCATAGAGATGATGCGTCGCGAAGGCTTTGAGCTCATGGTCGGCAAGCCGGAGATTGTCACCCGACGCGTGGATGGCAAGTTGATGGAGCCGGTCGAGTCGCTGGCCATCGATATTCCCGAAGAGTTCATTGGCGTCGTGATGGAAAAACTGGGCATGAGAAAGGCGGAGATGCAGAAGATGCATAACCACGGCTATGGCCGGGTGCGCATGGAGTTCCGCATCCCCAGCCGCGGGCTCATCGGGCTGCGTAGCGAGATGCTCACCGACACGCGCGGCACCATCGTGATGAATTCTCTGTTTGACGGCTATACCGAGTGGCAGGGAGAAATCCCCCACCGGCTTACTGGAGCCGTAGTTGCCGATCGTGCTGGCAGCACCACTGCCTATGCCCTCTGGGGCTTGCAGGAGCGCGGCGAACTGTTCTGCGGTCCGGGCACCGAGGTTTATGAAGGCATGGTCATTGGCGAGAACTCGCGGGATAACGATCTTGACGTCAACTGCGTCCGCGAAAAGAAGCTGACCAATATGCGCGCCTCGACTGCCGACGATGCAATTCGCCTGGTTCCTTTCCGTACCTTGAACCTGGAGCAGGCAATTGAGTTTATCGCCGACGACGAATACGTCGAGGTGACACCGAAGTCGCTGCGCCTGCGCAAGAAGATCCTCGCGCAAAATCGGCGTCCGCGCCGTTATGCGATCCCTGCCGGCGTGGAGACAACCGAGGCGTAAATTGAGTTAAGAATAGTGCTGCTCCGCAGCGGAATAACCGATGCGGAGC
>Ga0316217_10006096_pt1 | contig 12102 bp, 12 predicted proteins | sample 1anoAmetaG_FD_203633 | JGI IMG/M metagenome (GOLD analysis project Ga0316217, IMG submission 203633) | Freshwater microbial communities from Trout Bog Lake, Wisconsin, USA - 1anoA | ecosystem: Environmental > Aquatic > Freshwater > Lake > Hypolimnion/Profundal zone | place: USA: Wisconsin... | reverse complement strand
CTCGAGGCGTCGCTCGATTTCTACTGCAAGAAGCTCGGCCTGGTCGAGACGCGCCGCAAGGAGAGCGAGAAGGGGCGCTTCACCCTCGTCTTCCTCGCGGCGCCGGGCGACGCCGGCGACCAGGCGCCGGAGGTCGAGCTGACCTACAACTGGGACCCGGAGACGCTGACGGGGGCCCGCAACTTCGGACACCTGGCCTACAGCGTCGCCGACATCTACGCGACCTGCCAGCGCCTGCTCGACCTGGGGGTGACCATCCACCGCCCGCCGCGCGACGGGCGCATGGCCTTCATCCGCTCGCCCGACGGGATCTCGATCGAGCTCCTGCAGGAGGGGGCCGCGCTCGCTCCCGCCGAGCCGTGGCTGTCGATGCAGAACGTCGGGAGCTGGTAGGCGGCGCCGGCCGCACCAGACTCCCGGGGGTCAACCCGCCGTGCGAACGGCCGCGGCGAGGGCCTCGTCGGCGGCCTGGATCGTGGAGTCGATGTCCGCCTCTGTGTGGACGCCGCTGATGAACGCCGCCTCGAACTGAGACGGCGGCCAGTAGTGCCCGCGCGAGAGCATGCCGGCGTGCCAGGCGCCGAAGCGGGCGGTGTCGGCCCCCTTCGCGTCCGACCAGCTCCGGACGGGGCCGCGGGTGAAGAAGAGGGTGATCATCGAGCCGACGCGCTGCACGCAGGCGGGGACGTCGTGCTTCGCCGCGGCCTTCGCGAGGCCGGCCTCGAGGCGGGCGCCGAGCGACTCGAGGCGGGCGTATAGCGCGGCCTCGAGGTGCGGGAACATCGCGAGCGCCGCGCTGACGGCGACCGGGTTCCCGCTGAGCGTCCCGGCCTGGTAGACCGGGCCGAGCGGCGCGACCTGCTCCATGATGGCGCGCTTGCCGCCGTAGACGGCGAGCGGGAGGCCGCCGCCGATGATCTTGCCGAGGCAAGTCATGTCGGGGACGAGCCCCGCGCGCTCCTGCATGCCACCGCGCGCGACGCGGCTGCCGGTCATGACTTCGTCGAAGATCGAGACCGCGCCGTTCGCCTTGCAGAGGGCGAGGATCTCCTCGAGGAAGCCTGGCGCGGGGGGGACGACGCCCATGTTGCCGACGACCGGCTCGACGATGACGGCGGCGATCGCGCTGCCGCGCTCGGCGAAGAGGGCCCGCAGCGCGGCGAGGTCGTTGTACGGCAGGGTGAGCGTGTTGCCGGCCGCGGCCGCGGGGACGCCGGCAGAGTCGGGGACGCCGAGGGTCGCCGCGCCGGAGCCGGCCTTCACGAGGAGGAAGTCGGCGTGACCGTGGTAGCACCCCTCGAACTTCACGATGGCGTCGCGGTGCGTGTAGCCTCGGGCGACGCGCAGGGCGGCCATCGTCGCCTCGGTGCCGCTCGAGACGGCGCGGAGCATCTCGATGGAGGGGTAGAGCCGCTGCACCTCCTCGGCGAACCGGACCTCGAGCTCCGTCGGCGCGCCGAACGTGGTGCCGAGCGCGGCGGCCTCGGTGATGGCGCGGACGACGTCGGGGTGAGCGTGCCCCAGGATGAGCGGGCCCCACGAGCCGACGTAGTCGACGTAGCGCGCCCCGTCCGCGCCGTAGAGGTAGGCCTTCTCGCCGCGCGCGATGAAGACGGGCTCGCCGCCGACCGCGCGGAAGGCTCGGACCGGGCTGTTCACGCCGCCAGGGATGACGCGCTGGGCGCGCGCGAAGAGGGCTCGAGATTGGGGGTCGCTCATGCGCGACCGAGCATACTTCCGATCGGCGTCAACGCCCCGTGTAGAAAGCGACCCGCGCGCCAAAAAGCAGGGCGTCCCGCTGGTTCGGCGTCGTCACCTCGGCGTCGAACTCGACCGTCGGCCCGGCGGCGAAGTGGCCCCCCAGCCCCTTGCCCAGGAAGAACTCGTAGAAGGCGCCGCCTCCGAGGAACGACTGCGTGCCGTTCGACACGACCCCGCCGGGCGCGTTCGGAGAGAGTGTGGCCGTGCCGATCCCGAACTGACCGTAGACGCCGAGGTCGCGGAGCGGAGGGTACACGCTGTAGAGGGGGAAGAGGTCGACGCGGATCCCGCCGCCGCCGCCGTAGCTGTTCCATTGCCCGCTCCGGAAGTTGGCGCGGGCGTAGAAGGCACCGAAGCTGAGCCAGTCCTTGAGCGCCCCCTGGATGAACAGCGTCCCGCCGACGCCCCCCATGGGGTCGCTGCTGTCGTAGTAGGCGGGGTTGCCGATCTTCGAGCCGAGGTTGGGGTAGCCCCAGGCCGCCGCCGCGCCGACACCGACGCCGAAGCCAAAGACCATCCCGCTCCGCCGCTCGGCGGTGGTGGTGAGCTCCTTGGCAGTCGCGGCGTCGGTGGCAGCGTCCGCGCGGGCGCTCCCGGGGAGCGAGGCCGCCGCCGCCGCGCCGAGCGCGAGCGCGCCGCCCAGGCGACGCGCGCGGGCCACGTGGACTGCCCGAAGGAGGACCGTGCCGTGCATCCGGCATGCATTCAACGGCCGGTCCGCTGCGTCAAGGACGGGGCCACTTCCGGGCCGCAGAGAAGCCCCTTGATGATAAAGGAGGACGGATGATCGACCGTGACCCTCCCCTCTCCGGGCGCGACCCGGAGCTCGCCGCGCTCATCCAGCAGGAGAACCGGCGCGAGCACGAGACGCTCCGCCTGATCGCGAGTGAGAACTACACCTCGCGCGCCGTCATGGAGGCGACCGGCTCCTGCCTGACGAACAAGTACTCCGAGGGGTACCCGCACAAGCGCTACTACGAGGGGCAGCAGATCGTCGATCAGGTCGAGGAGCTCGCCAAGGCGCGCGTCGCCCGGCTGTTCCTCCAGAAGCCCGGCGCCCCTGTCCCCGAAGGCGACCTGCACGTCAACGTCCAGCCCTACTCGGGGAGCCCCGCGAACCTCGCGGTTTACCTCGCCTTCCTCAAGGCCGGCGAGACGGTCATGGGCCTCGGCCTCCCGGCGGGCGGCCACCTGACGCACGGGTGGAACGTGTCGATCACCGGGAAGTACTGGAAGAGCGTCCCGTACGGAGTGCGCAAGGAGGACTGCCGCATCGACCTCGACGAGGTCCGCCGCCTCGCGAAGGAGCACCAGCCGAAGCTCATCTGGTGCGGCACGACCGCCTACCCGCGCGCGCTCGACTTCGCGGCGTTCCGCGCCATCGCCGACGAGGTCGGCGCCATCCTCGCCGCCGACATCGCGCACATCTCCGGCCTCGTCGCGACGGGGGTCCACCCGTCCCCCGTCGGCATCGCCGACGTCATCACGTCGACGACCCACAAGACGTTCCGTGGGCCGCGTGGCGGCATGATCCTCTGCAAGAAGGCGCACGCGTCCGCCATCGACAGGGCGGTCTTCCCGGGGCTGCAGGGCGGCCCGCACAACCACGTCACGGCGGCGATCGCGGTCGCCGCGCTCGAGGCCTCGCAGCCGGAGTTCACGACCTACACGCAGGACGTCGTGGGCAACGCGAAGGCGCTCGCCGCGGCGCTCACCGAGCGGGGCTTCGACCTCGTGACCGGCGGCACCGACAACCACCTGCTCCTCATCGACCTGACGAACAAGGGGGTCCCCGGAAAGGTGGCGGCGCAGGCGCTCGACCGCGCGGGCATCGTCCTCAACTACAACTCGGTCCCGTTCGACCCGCGCAAGCCCTTCGACCCGTCGGGCCTGCGCGTGGGGACGCCGGCGGTGACGTCGCGCGGGATGAAGCAGGACGTCATGGTGCGCCTGGCGGGCTGGATGGACACCGTCGTGAAGGCGCCCGGCGACGAGGCGGGGATTGCCCGCATCGCGCGCGAGGTCGCGGAGCTCTGCGACGCCTACCCCGCGCCGGGCATCTGCATCTGACCTCGGACCCCTGACGCCACCATGCACGTCGGCCCGCGACCAGGAGGCGCATGACGACGAGGGCCTCGAGGACCATGCTGGTGCGGGGCACGGTGCTCGCGCTCTCGGCCGCGGCGGCTTGCTCCCCGCCGCCGCGCGTCGCCTACGTGCCACCGCCACCGCCGCCGGTCGTGCCCAAGGGGCCGCCGCCGCGCTTTCACTGGGCGACGCGCCCCCCCGACAAGGCCGATCTCTATGTCGCGGTCGAGGGGCCCTGTCCCTTTCCCAGCGTGGGGGCCGCCCGTCACGCGATGCTCTTCACGTTCGGCGTCGATCCGAAGGCGGGGCCGGCGAAGGTGACGACCGTGGCGCGCTTCACGCATGAGGGGCTCGACGACCTCACGAACGGCCTCCCGCCCGTGACGATTGTCGACCGGATCGCCGGGAGCTACCCGGGCGGTCTCTGGCTTCAGGAGTGGGGCCCCGGGCGCGGGCAGCCCGGCGATCGCGTCTGGCGGTGGCGGAGCGGCGCGGACGGTCGACCGGGCTGGGAGGTCGCGCTGCAACCCGAGCCCGACCACGCGTTCCGCATCCCGGTGCGGTGGGCGGGGGGCTACGTGGCGGTCGAGGAGCTCTCGGACCCGTCGAGCGGCGTGACGAACCTCGCCCTGCGCGGCCTCGATCTCCCGGCCAGCGTCACGCCGCCGGACCTCATCCCCCCCGACTTCGGGCTGACCGATCTCGTCGGCTTCGACACCGGCGAGCTCTTCGCCCTCGGGTCGCGGCCGTCGGACGGAGAGACGATCTGGAGCGCGCGCTGGGTGACGCCATCCGACCGGGCGGTGACCGTCCACTCCTTCGGGGCTGCGACCGGTCGCGCCGAGCTCTTCGCGCCGAGCCCCGACAGTATTCACGTGAAGGTCGGGGGGAAGTTCTTCGAGTTCGACGCCGGCAGCTGGCCCCCGGTCCCGCCTCTTCAGGCGGCGTGGACGCCGACGCTCCCCGATCCCGCCGCCAGGGTCGTCGCCGAGGCCGGCCACGCGTGGGCGCTCTCGAAGGGGGATCTCCTCCGGTGGACGGGCGCGGCGTGGACGAAGGTCGAGGTTCCGCCCCCGGCGTTCTCGTCGACCGGGCGCTTCAAGCTCCTCGACGTGGCCGTCAGCCATGACGGCGAGGCGTTCGTGACAGCGAGCTACACGGAGAAGGGGCCGTCGTGGGGCGACTCGATCGAGTTTCACGCCGTGCTCCGCTCGCGTCGGCCGTTCCAGACGATGCGCTGCAACGACGGTGACCCGGAGAGCGCCGCGCCCGGCGCGGGACGAGGCGTGCAGTCGTGGCCCCCGGTCGCCGACGAGGCCTGCTCGACGCCGTTCGTCGTGCTCGCCCGCCGGAGCAACGCCCACCCGCAGGCGCCGGACTACGCGCCGCTGCGCCTCCCGCTCCGCGGCCACCCCGAGCTCGAGCCGGTCCTCATCATGGACGTCCCGTCGGGCGACCACACGTACATCGGCGTCCCCACGAAGGACCTAGCGACCGCCAGGAAGCTCCTGCAAATCGAGGCCCGGTCGCTGAGCCTGCACGGCGAGATCGTCTGCGGCGACCCGGTGCCGTCACGGGTGATGCCGATCGACCTGCGGACGGGCGGGGTGATGAAGGACCTGGCGCCAGAGACCGACAGGTCCGGCAAGGCGCGGTGAAGCGTCGTCCTTGCGCGCGAGCGCCCGCCGGCGTCAACTGACGTTGGGGTGTCATGACGCCTTGGAGCGACGCTCGGATCGTCCTTTTCGCCTTCGTCGGCGTTGGCGCGGGGTGCGGGGCCCTCACCGGCCTGGACATCCCCCCGACCCACGGTGACGCGGGGACGGCGGACGCGACCCTGGACGCCTCCCCTCCGCCGTCCGCGAACGAGGCCGCTACGGACGAGGGCCCCCCCCCGCCCCTCGCGGTCGGAGAGGGCTGCAGCAGCGACTCCGAGTGCGCGAGCGGGTTCTGCCTCCCGTCGGTCTTCCTCACCGGCCTCCCCCCCCGCGCGACCAAGGTCTGCAGCCGGACCTGCTGCTCGAACAGCGACTGCGGCGGCAGGGGGACTTGCTACCCGACCGCCGGCGGGAACTTCTGCGTCGCGGACGCTCCGGCGTGCGGCGCCGGGTGTACGGCGTGTTGCAAGGACGGGGACTGCCCGTCCGGCGGGCACGAGATCTGCGCGAACGTGTCGGAGCGCGGCGGGATCGATTTCGCGGCGTGCGCGGGGGAGCTTCCGGACGCGAGCACGGACCAGTGCCGGAAGAACAGCGACTGCGCGTCGGGGTCCTGCGTGAGCAACCGCTGCGACTACTTCGTGAACCCGTGCTGCACGGCGAGCGACTGCGCGGACGGACTGGTCTGCCAGTGGGCGGAGCTCGACGACGAGAGCGGCGCCGTGCACGTCTTTCGCGGCTGCCTCGGCGGGGTCGGCAGCGCCCGCTCCGGCTCACCGTGCACGTCGCCGCGAGACTGTGGCGGCGGCGCCTGCGCCACGTTCGTCGACCAGGCCTCGCCCTCGTGCACCCAGCCCTGCTGCGAGGACGCCGACTGCTCCTCGGCCGGGCCCGGAGGGTGGCTTTGTCGCCCGTACAACGTCGAGACGGCCCGCGTCGGCGCGCTCCCGTTCCCCGTCCTCGTGTGCCAGCCGCCGTTCCCGTGAGCCAGGACTAGCCTCGCTTGACGTACTTCCCGCGCGCGTCGGGGTGCTCGTTCTCGAACGCCTCGAGGCTCTCTCGCGTGATCTCGACCTCGACCTCGCCGTCCCGCACGATCGTCGACTGACACCCGAGACGAGAGTTCATCCGCACGTCGAAGGCCTTGTCCATGATGTCGGCCTCCTCGTCCTCCTGGGGAGAGAGGAGGTCTCCGCCGCGCGTCACGTAGACGTGGCACGTCGAGCAGGCGCAGACGCCGCCACACGCGTAGCCCTCGGGGGCCTCGAGCTTCTGCGCGGCCTTCAGGATCGACGTCCCGACGGGGACCTCGATCTCGCCGTAACCCTTGAACCGGACGATCGCCATGTTACTCGGCCCCTGGTGCTGCATGGGAGGAGAGGCCCCCCTCGACGTCCGTGACCTTGCGCCCCTCGATGGCCCGGGCGATCGCCCGGTTCATCCGCCGCGTCGCGAACTCCTTGCTCGCGAGGTCGAGCTCCTCGATGAGGTGATGGATACGCCCCGGCTCATCGCCCCGGCTCGCCGCCTCGAGCGCGGCGATCGCTTCGTCGATGCGCCCGCGGTCCCCAGGGGCCAGGAGGTCGGCGTCGACCGCCACGGCCTGCCGGGTGGCTTGCACGATGCGGCCCGCCTCGACGCGGTTCTCGGCGAGAAGGCGCGCCTTCAGGTCGTCCTCGCCATGGTCGAGCGCGTCCATGAGCATCTGCTCGACCGCGGCGTCGTCGAGGCCGTAGGACGGCTTGACCGACACCTCCTGCTCGAGGCCGGTCGTCTCCTCGCGCGCGTGCACGGTCAGGAGGCCGTCGGCGTCGACACGGAAGGTGATCTCGAGCTTGGCCATCCCCGCAGGCATCGGCGGGATCCCCTTCAGCGTGAAGCGCGCGAGGCTCCGGCAGTCGCCGGCGAGCTCGCGTTCCCCCTGGACGACGTGGATCTCGAACCCGGTCTGCCGATCCTCCTGCGTCGTGTAGGTCGCGCGCGCCCCGGTCGGGGTCGTCGTGTTGCGCGGGAGGATCTTGTCGACGACCCCTCCGCCGACCTCGATCCCCAGCGACAGCGGGATGACGTCGAGGAGGAGGATGTCGTCCCGCCCCTCGCCCGCGAGGAGGTTGGCCTGGAGGGCGGCGCCGAGGGCGACCACCTGATCGGGGTCGATGTCCGCGAGCGGCTCGCGCCCGAAGAGGCGTTTGACGTAGGCGCGCACGGCCGGCACGCGCGTCGAGCCGCCGACAAGGATGACGCCGTCGAGCCCCTCCGCCTTGAGGCCGGCGTCCTTGAGGGCGCGGCGACAGGCGACGCCGGTCCGCTCGAGGAGCGGTTCGATGAGCCGATCGAGCTCGGCGCGCCGCACCACGACCGAGCGGCCAGGGACGATCTCGGCCTCGACCTCGAGCCCGGTCGTGAGCGCGTGCTTGATGGCCCTCGCGCGGTCGAGCACGAGCCGGACGAGGTTCGCGTCGCCCCGCTCCCGCTCGCCCCAGCCCATGCGCTCGAAGATGAGGTTGGCGAGCGCGTGATCCATGTCGTCGCCGCCGAGGGCGCTGTCGCCCCCCGTGGATTTCACCTGGAAGACGCCGTCGTCGAGGAGGAGAATCGTCACGTCGAACGTGCCGCCGCCGAGGTCGTACACGGCGAAGGTTCCGTTCTGCTTCTTGTCGAGCCCGTAGGCGAGCGCGGCGGCGGTCGGCTCGTTGAGGAGCCGGAGCACCTCGAGCCCGGCGAGCCTGCCGGCGTCCCGGGTCGCCTGCCGCTGCGCGTCGTCGAAGTAGGCGGGGACGGTGATGACAGCGCCGCCCACGGCGCGCAGCTCGTCCTCGGCCAGCCGCTTGAGGGCCCGGAGGATCTCGGCGCTCACCTCCACCGGCGTCACGACCCGGTCGCCGACGTCGAACCGGACGACGTTCGCCTCGCCAGGCTTCGGGGGGACGAAGGAGTACGGCCCGAGGCGGGCGGTCTCCGGATCGTCAGCGCCGCGCCCCATGAAGCGCTTCACGCTCACGATGGTCTCTCGCGCCCGCTGCGACGCTCCCGCCTTCGCGTGGCGCCCGACGTCGACCGCCCCGCGAGGGCCGTACGCGACGACGCTCGGGAGGAGCACCTCCGCGTCGCAGTCGGCGATGGCGCAGGGGCGCTCGTCGTCCACGTAGGCGACGAGCGAGTTGGTCGTGCCGAGGTCGATGCCGATCGGCTTGGGGGCGGCCTTGGGGTCGAAGATCTCGAGGAGGGTCATGACGAGGGCTCGAGGTCGTCCGTGATCGCGGAGGCCTCCTCGAGGAAGCGGCGGTAATAGCGGAGCTCGCCCAGCTTGGCGACAAGAGGTTCGAGCCGCGCACGGTCGCCCCGGGCGTCCTCGAAGGCCGCGCCGAGCGCTAGCTCCGTCGCCTCCTCACGGGCTCCGACCTGGGCCGCGAGGTCTCGCACGGCCGCGGCGTCACGGCGGGACCGCGCCTCCGCGAGCGCCTCGCGCTGCTCCATCATGTCCATCAGGAGGGCCGGAGACGGCGCGGGTTCGTGCGTGTCGCCGACGGGGACGCCGGCCAGGGTGAAGAGGGCCTCGGCGCGCCGGATCGGGTCGCGCACGACGCGCCACGCCTCGTTCACCGCCACGGCCCGCTCGAGCGCCTGCCGCCGCTCGCTCGCTCCGCCGCGCGCGTGCCGATCGGGGTGCAGCGCGCGCGACAGCTCGCGATGGGTCTTCTCTGCCGCTCGAAGGTCGAGGCTGAAGGTGCGCTCGAGGCCGAGCGTTGCGAACGGATCCATCACGACGCCCTCGGCGTCACACGTTGAACGAGTGACCGCACCCGCACCCGGACTTCTCGTGCGGGTTCACGAACTTGAAGCCCTGCTTGAGGAGCGTCTGCTCCCACTCGAGGGTGCTCCCGCTCAGGTAGAGGAGGCTCTTGGGGTCGACGACGACGCGCACGTCCTCGCCGGCCTCGGTCTTCACGTCGAGGACCACGTCGCGCGCGCGAGGCGGGCCGTCGTGGAACTCGATCACGTAGGTGAAGCCGGAGCAGCCGCCGCCGCGAAGGCCGACGCGGAGCGACGCGTCGGGGGTCCCGCGCTTGACGAGCTGGCGGCGGATGGCCGAAGCAGCCTTCGCGGTGACCTCGATGGAGAGCGACTTGGTCGCCGCGCTCGGGGCGTGCTCTCGGGGTGTGGGGCGCTCGTTCACGGTAGGCTGGGCGAGGTTCATGACGACACGGCGGGGGTGGTGGTCGTGACGGCGCGGCGCGCCTCCTGCTTCTTTCGGTAGTCGTCGATCGCGCTCTTGATGGCGTCCTCGGCGAGCACGGAGCAGTGGATCTTGACCGGCGGGAGGTTGAGCTCCTCGACGATCTGCACGTTCTTGATCGCCTCGGCCTCGGCCACCGTCTTCCCCTTCAGCCACTCGGTCGCGAGCGACGACGAGGCGATGGCCGAGCCGCAGCCGAACGTCTTGAACTTCGCGTCCTCGATGATCCCCTCGTCCGACACGCGGATCTGAAGGCGCATCACGTCGCCGCAGGCCGGAGCGCCGACGAGGCCCGTGCCGACGTTCGGGTCTTCCTTGTCCAGCGTCCCGACGTTGCGGGGGTTCTCGGCGTGATCGATGACTTTGTCGCTGTAGGCCATGGGAGGGTCTCGCTCTTGGTTCCGGGTCGGGGGCGCGGCTTCGTCAGTGCGCCGCCCACTGCACGCTCTGCAAATCGATCCCCTCCTTGTGCATCTCGTAGAGGGGGGAGAGGTCGCGGAGCTTGTTCACCTTGCGGATCATGAGGTCGGCCACGAAGTCGACCTCCTCCTCGGTGTTGAAGCGCCCGAGGCCGAAGCGAATGCTCGAGTGCGCGAGCTCGTCGCCGAGCCCCATCGCGCGCAGCACGTACGAAGGCTCGAGGCTGGACGACGTGCAGGCCGAGCCGGAGCTCACGGCGACGTCCTTGATGGCCATCATCAGCCCCTCGCCCTCGACGAACGCGAAGGAGAGGTTGAGGTTGCCCGGCAGCCGGTGCTCGAGCGAGCCGTTCAGGTGGACCTCGTCGAGCGTGGCCAGGATCTTCGCGCGGAGCCGCTCGCGGAGGCCGAGGATGCGGGCGCACTCCTCGTTGGCCTCGTCCTTCATGATCTCGGCCGCCTTGCCGAAGCCGACGATCCCCGTCACGTTGAGTGTCCCCGAGCGCATCCCGCGCTCGTGACCGCCACCGTCCATCTGCGCAACAAGGCGGACGCGCGGCTTGCTGCGGCGAACGTAGAGGGCCCCTACCCCCTTCGGCCCGTACATCTTGTGGGCGGTGAGCGACGCCAGATCGACGTGCATCTTCTCGACGTCGAAGGCCGTCTTGCCGACCCCCTGGACCGCGTCCGTGTGCAGGAGGACGCCGCGCTCGCGCGTGATGACGCCGATGGCCTCGAGCGGCTGGATGGTGCCGACCTCGTTGTTCGCCAGCATGACCGAGACGAGGATGGTCTTGTCGGTGATCGCCCGCTTCACGTCGTCCGGATCGACCAGGCCGTCCTTGTCGACCCCGAGGTAGGTGACCCGGAAGCCCTGCTTCTCGAGCCGCTTGCAGGTGTCGAGCACGGCCTTGTGCTCGATGACCGTCGTGACGATGTGATCCCCCTTGTCGCGGTAGAACTCGGCGACCCCCTTGATGGCGAGGTTGTCGCTCTCGGTCGCCCCGGACGTGAAGACGATCTCCTTGGGGCTCTGGGCGCCGATCAGCCTCGCGACCCGCTCGCGACCGTGCTCGACCGCCTCCTCGGCCTTCCAGCCGAAGACGTGCGACCGGCTCGCGGCGTTGCCGAACGTCCCCGTGAAGAAGGGGAGCATCTCTTCGAGGACCCGCGGGTCGACCGGCGTGGTCGAGTGGTAGTCCATGAAGATGGGGAGCTGGATGGCCATCGAGGAGTCCTTGGAGGGGCGGGGGCGGGGTAACGTGAGCGGTTCGGGTCAGGAGGGCTTGGCCTGGAAGCCGGCGACGAGTTCGGGGGCCTCCTCGCCGCAGTCGTGCTGGTCGCACTTTCGGCACGCGCCGACCAGGCGCTGGGGGTCGCAGACCTCGCAGGTCTCGAGGTAGTCGAGGCTCGCCACGATCTCGTGCTCGAGGGCGCGGAGGCGGCGGAGCTGGGCGCGGGTCTCTTCGAGCTTGCTGCGGTAGAGCTCTCGCATCCGGCCCATGGCTTCGGATGCGGACTTGCCATCGGCGTGCTGCTCGAAGTCGCGGACAACGGCCTGGATGTCCGTCAGGCTGAAGCCGAGGTCCTGAAGCTTGGCGATCCAGCGGATACGAAGGAGGGCCTCATTACCGTACAGGCGGAACCGCCCCTTCGAGCGGGCGGCAGGGCGGACAAGGTCAAGCTCCTCGTAGAGGTGGATGGCCCGGACTGTCTTCCCGGATTCGCGCGCCAGATCACCGACTTGCATGAAGCCGTCGCCGGACTGCCCCTGGATGTCGTCGGCGCCCGCGTGCGGAGCGACGGCCGAGGGGAAGACCGGCGGGGGCTCGGGGACGAGGGGGAGTCGGAGGTGATGAGGCATCGGGGGCTCGAACGCTTACGTTAGGGATCGAGTTGCATGTAGGCCCCGGAATGCCGCTCGTCAAGCCGTCCCTCG
>Ga0316217_10006095_pt1 | contig 12104 bp, 11 predicted proteins | sample 1anoAmetaG_FD_203633 | JGI IMG/M metagenome (GOLD analysis project Ga0316217, IMG submission 203633) | Freshwater microbial communities from Trout Bog Lake, Wisconsin, USA - 1anoA | ecosystem: Environmental > Aquatic > Freshwater > Lake > Hypolimnion/Profundal zone | place: USA: Wisconsin... | reverse complement strand
ATCACCTTTGCGCTAAGATTTGAAGAAGAAATAAAAGTTGAGAAAGCAAAAGCAGAAACTGGCTACCAGAATGGTCTATGGGCTGTACAGTACTATGGAACTGTCTAAGGCGCAGTTTATAGAAGACGTCTGTATTACCTAGAAATAAAAGATCAACAAGCTTTACAACTAAATTTTCAGTCGCAACAAGTTCAATCATGAGCAAATCATTGCATTCTAAGCGAAAAAGGACCAGTTTGAGCAAAAAGTAAAAGTATTCAAAGAAATGATGGAAAGGGAGAGCAAAAAACTGACAGAACTACTCATTCGCAAACCTGTGATACGCGAAAAGAAGTCTTAAGAATGCTCGAAAAGTTTAATCTTAAACATTAACTAGCACCAAAATGGTGAATAGTAACAACCAGAAGATGAAGAGGAAAACGGAAGAAAAAACTCTTCAAAGAATAGATACAGAATCAGCTCTCCAAGAGGAAAAAAAGAGTTCAAAGACAACTCTTTTGGTTACAGCAACATGATGCAATCAACGCAATAAAACTTCAACCATTTCAAGTTTGATGCCTCTGGCCAAGAAACTTACTTGAGGTCCAATAGAAATCGACTACCGCAATTGCCTAATCTCAACAATAGCTACCGAGCTTCCTCATTCCATCAAAGATTAGATAGTAATCGAAACAAGCCGAAAAACCTAAACGAAAAAGGGGAGAAATAGGATACTAATTTGGATCTAAATTCTGTCAGAAATGAGAAACCAAGGGATTTGAAGGTTATCTAAGAAAAAAACAACCATCCCCGAATGAAGATGGTTCTGAAAAATGTCTAAGTCGGAGTGGAAGGAGTGATGAGAAAGGTTGAGAGCATCGGAAAGGAGAAAAAGAAGGTAGAGCCGAATCCAATGTAATACACATTTTACGTGCGGAAAAGCGGTCATAAATTTTATGAGCCTCGAAGTAATCTTAATTTTTGACTGTGTTAATAAATATTAAACAAAATTAGTGTTTATCATGAGCTTTCAAGCACAACTTTTGGCTATAAGGCTTTTTTCTTTGAGCGTCCTCAGCCTCCCCAGAAACTCTTGATACTTTTTAAGCTCATCCTGCTTTTCCTTTGTACTCTATTTCAGAATGCTAGCCTTTTCTCCTTACAGGTCTTTTATTCTGTAATGCAACTCTTTGGAGTATTGGAGCAACTCCTCCTTCGTTATAGCTTTGATATCTTTGCTTAAGGTGACTGAGTTAATTTTATTGATCAGTTCGTTTTTAGAGAGCTATGTGATTTAAAGTAGTTGTTTGATTTTTTACTTTTGTTTTTTTTACTATTTCAATTAAATATTCAACTGTATTACTTCCTCATTTCCACTTATCTGGGCCTCAAGTTGAGAAACCTTTCTTTTGAGGGTATCATTTTGTGAAGTCAGTGACTTATTTTGCGTTAGCATGCTTTTGTATTGTAATTTGTAGCATTTAAAAGCGCCTTAAAAAACGTCGATTTTTTTAATCCACTCATCAGATATGTTCAAAGAGGCTTAGAATAAGTTTGATTGATTGCCAGCGTTGAAGCTTTAGTTTTTAGAATTTTCCAAAACCAAAACCATTTATTTGATTTCTTCACGACTCTAAGCGGAAATCTCATTGTCACAAAGTTCGTCCAAAACCCCATTAACTCGTTGTGTGATTTCAGCAACAATTTCTTCAAGCCTTTTGGTTTTGGCGATTTCCACCTTCAGCAGCTTCAAATGCATGTTCTAGAGGCCGGCAGCTTCATTCTTGCTATTTTTTGAGTTTTTGTCACTCTAGGCCCTTCGAAGCTGTTCTTCTATCTTTTCGATTTTGTTGCTTAGTCTTCTGATAGTCCTATCCTTTTCATCAAGCATGTCTTTGAACGCTGAGTAAAGGGTAAATTACTTCTTTGGTCCATGTCCTCATGGAGGATAGACGATCTAGATAGATCCAACTGCTTCATTTTGCTTAACTGAGCTCCTAACATATTTCTAATTATATAAGCCTTCACAAGCAGTGAGGCTATAAATCTAAAACTAATTTTCCAGCCTTTTTGTAGAATCAGCATCTCGAATGGTTTATTGGTGAGAACCTTTTCACTTGTCTTACCCTGTTTTACACTTATTCTTTCTGACTGGATTTTGTTGATTTGTGGTTTCCCGTTTTTTTTGTACATAAACCTATATTGTTTGCGGCACAGGGGTGGGTGTTAGTATGTGTCCAGATGAGGATTTCTTAGGATTCGGATTTTTTAATTTGGAAAAAAATGTTGATAGATGTCAAGAATGGTTTGTTGACTAAAAATAGCTCTTAGAAGCTCACGTTTTATAGATTATAGGGTACAATAAGAAAACACCATCTTTTGCTAGAAATAAATTAGTTTTATAATTCGATTTCCCTTTCTTCTTTAATTCTATTCGATTTAAAATATAAGCCTGTTTTAAATTTCTTCAACCCCATAAAATTGTCAAAGAGTTAGAATACTAGAACTTTCGCAAATATAAGGGACAACTGTTAGTTTGAATTCAAAATAAGCCTTAGATTTTCAAAAAATCGAAATTGAACGCCCTTAAGTAAGAGAATGATTAGTAAAGTATAAGAAAGAAATTTATGAGCTCATAAATTCATTGATTATTCAGCAAGAACTGTAATAATCGTACTTATTTTACTACCTTAAAATTTTACCAAACTAAGATGGGTGGTATATGCGATCTTTGCATGAAATAACAAGAGTCCGCTGATCAAGACCACATATTTTTTAATCAATTCAGGCACTTGATAGAAAAAAATAAGAAGCAGCTCTCCAGTCCTTAACTCATCATCTAATAGCTCCGCAGAATTGTATTCCATCCCTTTCAGAGTTAGGAAAATGTGGGAAGAGTTCTGAAAGATGCAAAGAATTGGACATCTGAAGTAATTACTTTACCTTCACCATAGAAAATTAAGGAAGGGGAACATAGCCTATATTAGAGTTTATTCCTCACTGCTAGAGTACTTGTGAGTTTGAAATCTTTGCTTTCTGGTTTCAGAAATAAAGCCTTACCTCCTTAAGAGAAACTCAAAGTGCAGTAATACCTCAGCAACCAAGGGCTATAGTTTTGCTATGGGAGAAACCTTTTCTCTCAAAGTTATGCTAGCTCTAAAAATATTTCTTAAGTAGATCAAAGGATAAGGTTAAAGCGGTTTTATGACTATTGTTGTACAATGAGATTCAATTTTTTTAAAAGCCTTCTTGAGTTTCTAGCAATCATAGATGTCATTAATTTAGAGGGTCCTTCGCATTTCATAAAAAATCCTTTCATGAGAATGCTCTAAAATGTCAAGAGTGATTAACAAAAAACTATGCTAGTTGAAAACTACGCCTTTCTAGGCTTTTAAGAACTTTACTCAGAAAAAGCAGGAAGGGAGAACAAGCTTACTGTTCTCTTGCCCAATTACACGTTTTATAAAAACAAAAGGCCAATCATAGAAAAAATGACTCTTCCTTTATTACATAAGCAGTACAAAAACTATGAGTTTTTAGAAGGAACCCACGACTATATTCAATGGATGTTTCCCAATCATTACAGCTCTGGCTTCAGCAATTAATGCTACCCTCTCAACTATCTTTAGAGCGAACTTTTTCTGAGAGACAAATAACTAGCTGTTTCTTTGTTTATATCAACCCTTATTTTCTTTGACTTTTTAGGGATAGAATTCAACCAAAATCTCTAACTTAAGATGAGCTAAATAAAAAGGCTTAAGGAGGCTCTTCTACAAAACCGCCATAATCATCTCAGACTGATGAGACTTTTAGCCTGCCTTTCAGTAACTGGGTTTCGCTAAATTGCGCTAAAACTGATTAGATTTTTGAACTAGCTTACGAAAGACTCGAAAGATTTCCAATAAGTTAGGAAAGACTTCACTGAAAGATGGCAAATTTACGGAAAAGAAGCTAATAATAAAGCTAAATAGATGTGTTTTTTAGAAAGGTAAGAGTTTCCCACCCATCCAATGTTGCAATAGCTAATAGCAACAGTAACCAAACAGATGTGATTTTGGGTAAGAAAATGAAACAGGTGCAGAATATTCTCCTTAGGATATAATAAAAAGATGATATTTTGCAAATAAGTCAATTACAATCATTCATTTCCGTCCTGAGTAACCTTTTTTCGGCATCTATTTTGATTTCTTTTGACAGAAAGAGATATGTTTGATGGCTGCTTTTTATGAGAACTTCCGACCACAATAGGGGCATTGCTTAAGTTCCTACTGAAGCGCTAACAATTTTTCTTACTCCTTGGACAAAGGAACTTTTTTTGCCAGTTTTAAACCTGCTCTCAGTTGGGCACTTTCAATTTTCCATTTCGGAACTTCATTCTTCGGCTTCACCTTTTACTGTATTTTAGAAGTGATAGTTGGGGCAGAGTACCCTTCAACTTTAGGTTGCCTAAATGCTGCAGAGTTAAAAGCTTTCCGCTTTGATTGAAACACTTTGTAACAAATTTTTTCATGCTTAACGATTGTTTCTGGGTTGAAATTTCTACCACAGCCCATTTGGCATGTTTAAAGAATAACTTCCTACGCATTGCTATTTACAACTTTGAGGTTATAGGAGGATACTGGCTTATTTTTGGTTGAGAGAGACTTTTGTTTTTGCATTTCTCTTTCTAAAAGTTGCATAAAGTCTACCTGGTTAGAAATTGGCCTTTCTTCCTCATTTAAGCCTTATCTAAAGCTGTTTTTTGGTTGCTTACTCTAGTTTGTTAACACACTTCTATGGTTTCTTTCAGCTAAACCCTCTTAAGGCTATAATCCTTTGCTACTCTTAGTTACAGCCTTTGAGCTTACAATTGCTTCCTTACGGTCCTACTTGTTAGATACTGCTTTATTTATTGTCAGTTTTTGCAGCTCCCTTTCTGTATTACTCTGAGTTTGACTTTGTGCTTTCTCCCTGCTTAACCCAGTTCGATTCATTTTTTTCTTCAGCAGCTGCAGCCCTTGCTTGGCTTGAAAAATTTTGCTTTAAGTCATGTTTATATCAACATTGTACTCGACTTTTTGTGGTGGTTTTGGAGGTAGTTGCTTTTTGTTGTCGTCTTTTTTGACAGTTAGAGGCAGATTTAAATTAACATTTTGAATGGCCATAGGTGTTCGGTTTGATTGGCTTGTTTTGGCATTTCTCTGTTGGTAAGACTGAGGGTTGGGTTGTCTTTCTAAATAGAGCAAATCGTACACTTGCTGTTAGAATTTCTCATTCTTATTATAATTTAAAGACGATCAAATATAAGCATTTCTAAGATTTACGAAGTTTCGCAAAGTTGCTTGCAAAAATGATCTAAATGATAGCTTTTATGATAAGCAACAAGCTTTTACTGATACTCAACTCTTTCGTGTGTGTCGCTAATAAACTTAGAATAACCCAAACCCTGCCATTTTTAAGTAATTAGAATCTTTTCCTTGTGAATTTCAAAATATTTCAGTTCAAGCCCAGATCTTTTCAATGAACTTTTTGGAAAAAGTTAATAAGAAAGAAACGAAGTAGAGGATTAATAGAAGGTTTGTTCTGTGGGTTCAAAAAGTGCTTAGCTAAAGATTTATTATAAATGACTACTTTAATTTTTATTTCAATTAATTAGATATTTCAATCCAAATGAGCAAAAAAGCTTCAGTCCCAGCCCCTGCTGCCACAGCCAAACAGCAGCCCAAAGCCCCTGAAAAAAAAGTCTTCAAAGCAGAAGACTACGCCACTGTGCTCATCCCAGTTGAGGAAGTCAGAGATATTAAGACTGCTTTCGACATCTTCGACGGAGACGGCAGTGGCATCGTTGACCCTCAAGAATTGAAGAGAGCTTTCGAACAACTAGGGTTCCAAGGAAAGAACAAGTTCATCTATCAAATCCTTGCTGAGCTTGATGATGATCAGTCTGGAGGTATTGATTTTCCTGAGTTCTTGAGACTGGCTACTGCTAAGTTGGGAGACAAGGACAGTAGGGCCGAAATCGAGAAAGTTTGGGGCTCCTTTGACGTCAATAGATCGGTAGAAATGTGCTTATTTAGGGTAAGATTACTGTGCAAGAGCTAAAGAAGGTGGCCCAGGAGTTGGGCGAAGATCTGACTGAGTAAGAACTGATCCACATCTTCAGCAAAGCCGACCTGGACGAAGATGGCTTCGTGACAGCCGATGACTTCTACAACATCATGACCCACAAGGTCTACTGGGAACAATGAGAACATGATCCAGAGGCATCCATTTACAATTCATATCTATCTAACCCTATCAACATACTGGGAAAACAGTAGCAAAACCCTATCAACATACTGGGCAAACAGTAGCGAAAATCAGAGCATCTTTATGCGCTATCTTAGCTTCTCAACTGACAGGGGGATCAGTCTGTTGAGGCTAACTTTTACCAGTTTGAAGTACTGCTAGTCGAAAGGGCTAACTTGCAGCTACTAGCATTCTTACTCTTTAAAGAGTTGGGGCTTTTCGACCGATTAATAGGCCATGTTTTACTTTCGATTGGATTACTTGGTTCGGGGTTTGGGGCGGTCGGACTTCAGCTGGCTCAGGGGTCGCGATAAACACTGGAGTCCGTTTAGTTTGGCTGTTTTAATTTAGTTTATGTCTTGGAGGCATTTCTAGCTGAACTTTTTCTTGTGCTAAACTTCTCTCTTTTTATCACATTACTATATTTTGCGGATGAGTTTCTAGTGATTTTAGCGGAAGGTTTTGACGATGGAGTGTAGGTTGTGTTGTGATAGAGGTAAAATTGCATCGCTTCGAAATTTGCATAGTCGTTGTTAATGAGATTTTAGCATAATTCTTATATTTACAAATCGTTAGAACCCAAAATAATTTTTAACCCCACTATTTTCCTCCGCCTTCTCTTTTTTTCCTTTCATCAACGAATGACGTCTAATAACCACGAATCCACAGCCAACTCAGCGTTATATGTTCCTAATCCAATTACTACATCGGCATGCTTTTAAAAACGCCCCTTCTCTCCTCACAACCCCTTTTCATTTATCTCATAATACTCTTCACCTTTACAACTTTCTATTAGACTTTTTTATTATAGACTTTTTTATTTGCTTCAAATTGAAATACTAACTACTTAACCACTTCGAACTATCACGAAATATAGTTAAAAATGCATAAAGCACCAAAAACCAAGAGCTCTGACCAAATGCAATAACCCAACAGAATGCCAACATCGACCGAGAATGTTTGCTAGCAGGTAGCTCCCCATATATGTAGGGTTTGGCCTTCACAAGCAATCGGATCTTCTGTGCGGACTGCCGAAAGGACATCAGCAAAATATCCAGAGTCGTCTCCCATAACTTGGACTACTGCATATGTTGTTTCACTAACCTTGAGGAGTACCCCTAGTTTTACCACACGGTTAATAAACTTGATTTCCCACTTTTCGATCCCAAATGGGAGGCGCATGATGAGCTGCTCCTTTTCTAGGCACTCTAAAAGTACTTTCAGGGCTATTTAGACATGGATTCGGCAACTGGTCAGAAATCGCTGAGTACATCTCTAATGGCAAAACCCCTCACGAAGTCTAGATACACTATCTCAACACTTATGTCTAAAGTTCCTAGTTTTTGCCTGTAAGAGTTATCTGATGTAGAGATCTGAGTTGTTATCTCGGAAGGATTTGCATGGTAGACTTATAAAGCCAAAAAAGGATACCAAAAATGATAACACAGATAAAGGCACTTCACTAAACAAAGACAAAAATGCAGAAAAAAGCTCTATTAGCAGCAATAGCCTTATAACAAAAATAAAGTCTTCAAAATCAACATAAATCGTAGGGTTTTTGCCAAAAAGGGGAGAATTTTAGGTGGAATACGATAATGACGCAGAACTGCTTCTTGCTGAACTTGAGTTCAATGATGATGACTCTGAAGAAGAAGAGCAGATAAAGTTTAATATAATAGATATCTACAACCAAAAACTTGCAGAGAGGAACCGGAGGAAATAGTTTGTATTTAGTAGAAACCTTTTGGACTTAAAGTAACAAACAACTCTTGATAAAAACCGCACCAAGTAAGAAAAGGAGATATCTAAAATGATGCAAATTTTTTGGAGGTTTAATACAGTTGAGGACCACTAAAAGCTGATACAAGGGATCATAAAAGAAAAGGAACTGAAGCGAAGAGCTGAGGAGCTTAAAGAACTCAAAGCTAAAGGCTATCGTAGCATTGCAGAGGCTGAAGCTGACTAGGAGAGAGAAAGGCAAAAGAAAGGCACTAAAATCATCGTTAGCCACAATAAAACTAACCCTAGCTCAAAGTTAAGCTAAGCTTTAAAGCTGAAAAGAGAGACAATCAGTTAGAAAGCAGTCAGAAAAGAAGACCTAATATCAAAAGAGTAAGAATAGCTTCGCTTGAGGCTAAGGCTAGAACCCAAAACTTATCTCTTAATACGTTAGACAATGATAAGAGAGTCAGTTCGAAAGGGAGCTATCCGAAAAGAGGATGCACTAAACATGTTCAAAGTAGAGCGCGCCATAATTGACTCGATCTTTGAACTCCTACTCTCCAAAAAGGAAATAGTTATCAGTGAATGATCTAAAAGAGTTATTGAATGTATTATGTAAAAAGCCCATATTTACCCACCTAATTTACTACTCAAAACACTATGCCTTCTAAATAAGGTATAATGAATCAATCTTCCTTTCCTTCTTATTCTTGAGGCACGGCTTTCCAATAGTATTTGAAGTTGCCGAATTCAACTCCGTAAAGACTGATAACTAAGTTGGCGGGAAGCACTATTTTGAACAGGAGGCAGGACAGCAGAGAAGTTGACCCTAAAATCAGGCAGAGCAAGTTTTATTTGAAGCTCAGTTCAACAGTTTTGAGCGATTTTCCTCCATACTTGACCATGGTCAGTTGGATGATGATGGTGCTCACAACGATAACCAGGAAAAGCTTGTTGTTGAAGAAATACTAGAAGACATTGTACTCATCAGCTTTGAGCTTCCTCGCATTGATTTCGTTGAAGACTTGGAGAAGCACGAAAACGTTGAAAAAGATGGAGTAGTGCTTTCCAGTTTAGTCATTCCAATCACTGACTCCGATCGAACTTGGGACGCCGAAGATTTAGGGACCTACATTACCATCATCTTACCCTTGAAGAGGATTGTTCCCAAAATGATGATCTGCACTATACCTTGAGAAATCAGGAATTTCCACATTTGGTTAGTAATCAAACCTTCCCGCTTTGAGTAAGGCTTTCGTTTCAACAGCTAGTCGCTTGGAGGCTCAGTGGCAAGAGCCAAGGAAGCCAGAGTGTCCATGATAAGGTTGACCCACAACATTTGAATGGGATTTAAGGGAGATTCTCTGAGAATCGCACCTCCGACAAAAGCCATAACTAAGGCAACGAAGTTGACAGTCAACTGGAATTGAAGGAACTTTCTGATTGAATCAAAAATGTTCCTACCCCACTTCATAGCTGTAACAATCGAGACGAAGTTATCATCGAGAAGGATGATGCCTGAAGCCTCTTTTGCAACTTCAGTTCCAGCGATACCCATAGCAAAACCTATATCTGCTTTTTTAAGAGCAGGAGCATCGTTAGTACCATCTCCAGTCATTGCTACAACATGGTCCAACTTTTTAAGGCCAGTAGTAATCAGATACTTGTCGTCAGGTGATGACCTGGCCAGAACTCTCAACTGGTCTCTGACTAGTTTAAAGTTTTCAATGTTTCCGACAGATTCACTGGGCTATTCTTCAGTACCTTCATTCACCAACCCTCCAACGAACTCTCTGAACTCCTTTCCTTACATAACTGTGTAGTCTCCCTCAGTTGGCACCCAATCTTCGGGTAGGATGCCAGCTTCCTTGGCAATCGCGATAGCAGTAATTTTGTTGTCTCCAGTGACCATTCTAACAGTCACACCTCCTTCGTGGCATTGAGTGACAGCTTCTTTGATTCCATCTCTAAGAGGATCTTTGATTCCGACAACAGCCAACACGATCAAACCATTTTCAACTTGACTCCATTCTTCAGGCACAGTCTTCAGTTCCTTATAAGCAATGCAAAGAGTCCTGAGCGAACCTTGGGCGAATTCTTGAATGGCCTGTTCATACTTTTGTTCAAAGTCTTCAGTAATTTTGGCTATCTTTGACTCAGCATCTACGAAATAGCTGCAGACGGGTTTCATGAAATCAGGGGCTCCCTTAACAAAGGCGTATAGTTTCCCCTTGTCATCTTCATAGATTGTGGCCATCTTCTTTTTCTCCGAGCTGAAGGGGAAGATCTTTTTTATGCGGTCTCTGTTTCTAAACTTCTCATAGTCAAAGCCAAATCTATAGGCAACTTCCAGCAAGGCACATTAGGTCTTGTTTCCGTTTTGTTCAATTTTCAAGGGCTGGTTCCTTTCTTGAGTGAATTTAGGGTTGGCGTTGGAGTTATTGCAGACACCGAGACAGAATAATTTGCAGGTGTTCTCTCCGATGATTTATCTGGCGATAGTGTCGTGAATCTTTTCTTAGGAGAAGATTCGAGTGACAGTCATCAAGTTTTTAGTTAGGGTTCCTGTCTTATCAGAGCAGATATTGTCAGCACCTCCCATGGTTTAGCAGGCTTGAAGATAGCGAACTAAGTTGTTCTCTTCTTTCATTTTTCCAACAGAGTAGGCCAAAGCTATAGTGACTGAAAGAGGGAGACCCTAAGGGACTGCAACAACGACGATACTGACTGCAATGATGAAGTATTCAATGAGTTCATGAATGGTTTCCACTGCTACAAAACTCTCGACAAAGCTGCCCTCCTGGAAGCAGTCATAGATGTAGTGAATAAACATAGCAAGGAAAGTAGCAGCTGCTGCGTACATTCCAACCTGCCCAACTTTGTCAGCCAAATCAGAAAGCTTGATCTGGAGAGGAGTTTCGTCTTGATCCTGCTGAATCTTCATCTTGAGTTTGCCGTAGTAAGAGTTCTTTCCCACAGCCACCACAACCATCAGCCCAATGCCGGACATCAGCTTGGAGCTGGAAATCAGGAATGGACTTGACCCTTCCTTGCGCTCGTAAGTCACTGGCACCTTTTTCTTGATTTAGTTTGTCTCTCCAGTTAGTGAGGACTAGTCGACTGAGATATCGTTTCCTTCGATCAGAATTCCGTCCACTGAGAAGATCTCTCCAGTGGAGATTTGAACTATATCTCCTACTAGCAACTCATAAACTGACATTTTGATCAGATCTCCTCCTCTATAGACATGGACATCTTTGGCTGTGGCCATCGCATTGAGTTTCTGGAACTGCTGCTCTTTGATGTAGTTGTTACCTGAAGTGACAGTCACGATGATCACAACTGCGATGAGAATGGACGCTCCCTCCATCCATCCTTCGGCAAGCCCTTCGGTGAGAATACCCAACACAAGTGATATGGCTGCAGCTGCGCAGAGGATTCTCAACATCTCATCTTCAAAGTTCTAGACAATCTAAATAATAGATATGGGGTTACTAATTCCCATATTGTTTTGGGGGGTTTGACGATAGGCTGGTTGTCTCCGTAGGCCTTGATTCTGGCCTAGTGATCCTTGGAGTCCTTGTAGATGCCTTTCTAGGTTAAAAACGGGAGTTACTCGGTAATTCGTATGGAGTAGGGCTTCAAGGCCATCTATCTTCCCCCACCCTCTGAGGGCCTCAATGGAATCGCCCTGACGAATGTTATCCGGTTCAAAGAGGTTTCTAACTCAATGCACTCTTACGCCAGCTCTTCCTTACTAAGTTTGAAAGTCATAGATATTTCAATTCAAAATAAAATATAATTTTGCAACCCCTCTCATTTCATTAACACGTGAAACGGCAAAATCCCACTTGAAAGGGTGTATTTACAACCAAGCATTCCCAAACCCATTATATTTCGATATGCCTGATATCTACAAAAATCACTTCATTTTGAAGCAAAGAAAGGAGAATCAGTTTTATTTTCAGCCTAAGCGCTGAAGAATATTTTGAAATTGGCCTAAAAAAGTATAAAAAGCACAATATTCTACAAACCATAGCTTCACAAAATATGCATAAATAACCTAAATAATACGATTAATTCAGTGTTTTATATAAAAAAGCAGGGGGTTGGGGTTGGGGTTGGGGTTGGGGTTG
>Ga0316217_10006093_pt1 | contig 12108 bp, 8 predicted proteins | sample 1anoAmetaG_FD_203633 | JGI IMG/M metagenome (GOLD analysis project Ga0316217, IMG submission 203633) | Freshwater microbial communities from Trout Bog Lake, Wisconsin, USA - 1anoA | ecosystem: Environmental > Aquatic > Freshwater > Lake > Hypolimnion/Profundal zone | place: USA: Wisconsin... | reverse complement strand
GGAGGTGTCGGGGAGATCGAGCCAGGCCTCGCGGGCTTTGTTGATCTGGGCCTGATTCAACCCGAATGACCCTTGCATTAAGCGCCGTTATCTTCACGCCATTGGCCTCGAGCCCCTTGACGACAAGAGTGATATCACCGCCAGGCTTGGCGCCGCCCGCAGTGATGGAATCCCCCAGAAAGGCGATGGTCTGGCCATCCTTTACCAGGAGTTTCTGCGCAAGGGTGCTACCAGTGGAAAAAAATGTCGCCATCAAGGCAATCAACAGAGAAGCGAGAAGGAGAGGCAAGGAGCGGTAAGGCGTTGTCATGAAATTGAGTGAAGTTGGATAGGAGGAGAGTTGAGGGATTGAAAATTTGAAACGGGACTTCAATTGAAACTTCAACTTGCTTGGTCAGGGAGATAAAAGGTATTTCCTTAGGGAACCGCTGATTAAATCCGGGAGCGTTTCAATGCGATGCTATGCAGGATACTGGTTTAGGGTTAGACTGGTTGGCATGAACAAGCAGCTGAGTTTTTCCGCGAGTGAGTATGCAGGGAAGAAGAAGGCGACCAGAAGGGAACGCTTCCTTGGGGAGATGGAAGAGGTGGTGCCTTGGGGGAATCTTATCGCTTTGATTGAGCCGTATTATCCCAAGGGTGAGCGAGGGAGGCCTCCGGTGGGGATTGAGAGGATGCTGAGGATCTACTTCCTATCGCAGTGGTACGGGTTGGCAGATGAAGCCTTTGAGGACGCCATCTACGACAGTCAGGCGAGGAGGAACTTCATCGGGGTGGATCTTGGAGAGAAGAGTGTTCCTGATGCGACGACTCTGCTGAAGTTCCGGCATCTTTTTTCTTCAGGTTTCAGGTTTTAGGGTTCATAATTGTGTGGTGAAATTAGCTCCCCCTTTTCCGCCAATTCTCCGTCTCTTTGTCCTGGCAAAACTGACAGTCTTCTCCTCCCTTCTGGCCGATCCCGCAGCTGTAACGAACACTCTAGCCGCCGCTTCCCAGCCAGTCGTCTCCGGCACGGCTCCCTGGTCCTATGAGTCGGTTCCCAACTGGGGTATGCCAATCAAGGGACAGTTTCCTGGTCCCACCCACGGAGGGGTGGCAATCGGACATGACGGACTGATCTATGCCAGCACGGATAATGCCAAGGGCATTTTGGTCTTTAAACCCGATGGCACCTTACTCAAAAACATTGCACCCGAATGCAAGGGATGCCACTCCCTGATCATCCGTGAGGAAAATGGCAAGGAGTACCTTTACGCCGCTCATCTCTTGGGAAACCGTGCGGTGAAGCTCACGACCGACGGCACGCTGGTCTGGACGATCACTTCTCCGATGGAAAGCGGTCTTTATGATTCCCCTGATACGCCGGTTCCGCCAACACCCTCCAATTCGGTCTGCCCCTACTCCGGTAAACCAGTGGATCCGGCGCTTTCGGCCATGGTCAAAGGGGTCAATGTCCGCTTCTGCTGTGCAAAATGTCAGGCAAAATTCCAATCCCATCCCGAGGATCAGTCTGCGGTCATCGTCAAACTCGGCCTCAAGGCACCTCCTGCCCGCCGTGTGCTGAAACCCACCTCCGTCACCGTTGCACCGGACGGTTCGGTCTTTGTCGCCGATGGTTATGGTGCCTCGGTTATCCACCGATACTCGCCCGACCAAAAATACCTGGGTATCATCAAGGAAGCCGGCGGCATACCCCTCAAGTGCCCTCACTCGGTCGTTGTCGATACCCGCACACCGACACCGACTCTGATGGTCTGCGATCGTGCCAACAAGAGGATTATCCGGCTTGCCCTTGACGGCACCTTTATCGGCGAGATTGCCAAAGATCTACCGCTTCCGAGTACCCTTGCGGTCTTCGGTGACAAGACCGCCGTCACGGAACTCCAAGGACGCGTCGACATCCTCAATGACAAGGGAAGCATCATCTCAACACTCGGGGAGAATCTGGACAAGAAGCAGGGTGGCAACTTTGGCGTGCCTCCCGAGGTGTGGCAGGAGGGCATCTTCACTGCTCCCCACGGCATTTGCTTTGACGCGGAGGGTAACCTCTTTGTGACGGATTGGAACAGGTGGGGAAGGATCAGTCGCCTGAATCGCATCACCCCTCAAGCCCAATAGATCATTAAGCTTAAGCCAAATCCGGAAGGCCCTTCAGGTTCCTCGGATCGTCTCCCCAAGCATACCTTGAGCGCCTTTATCTCACGAATCGAATCGGTTACAGAAAGGCTGATCACCACCGTGACAGCTCTTGTCCTCCTCCTCCGTCCCTTGGCCTTGGTGACCATGGTTGCCTTGGGGCTCCTGCTGAAGTTTGTGCCGCCCGATGGCATGGTTCGGCCCGGCTTTCTGCTCTTCCTTGGTCGTTTCCATCCGCTGGTCGTTCACCTTCCAATCGCCTTTGTCCTGCTGCTTCCGGTTTTTGAGATTCCCCTCCCCTTTCTCGCAAGATCCGCCCGCCGCGCTGCCTCGGCGATTCTGATCTTCAGCGCACTTGTCACACTCCTGGGTGCGATCATCTTCGGGTGGTTGCTCGCCTATGCCGGAGGCTATCAGGGCACCCTGCTCATGCAGCATGCATGGGCGGCAGTCATTACCGGGACATTTCTCTCCCTTGCGGTCTTGGTTTGGAGTCGTGACCTACTAAGGGTCGCCCTGATCCTCACCTCGGTGGCTGCCGTCTCCCTGACGGGGCATCTCGGTGGTGAACTCTCCCACGGCGTCGACTACCTGACGGAATATGCTCCGGAGCCGATCAGGTTTCTCCTCACCGGCGAATCAAAAATCGCCCAAACAAACGGAGACATGACGGTCTATTCGGCAGTACTTGCACCTGCACTCAAACGCTCCTGTCTCCAATGCCACAATGCCGGCACCGCCAATGGAGGTCTCGACATGAGCAGTCTCAAGTCCCTGATGAAAGGGGGCGAAGACGGCCCCGCGATCGTTCCTGGAAAACCGGACGAAAGCCTCATGGTGAAGCGTGTCTGTCTGGCACCAGATGATCCGAAATCAATGCCCCCTGCTCCCAAACAGCCCCTAACCTCTGCCGAATTGGCGGTCCTGAGGGCATGGATTGCCTCAGGGGCAAAGGCTGACACGGAGATAGGCGACCTTACCGGCCTGCCACTGGAAGGAAGGAACCTTGTCGCCTCCCGCCGCAAAGCCCTTCGACCCAAGCCTCCGGAAATCGCGGATCCGACCCAGGCGATGCCCTCGATCACCAAGGCTGCCAAGGAGACCGGCGTCAGGATCATTACCCTATCATCGAATCCCAAAGAGGGCCTCTCCTTGCAAACCTTTGGAAAAGGGGCCTCAGTGGATGACTCCAAGATCGCGATGATCACCGCAGCAGCCCCCTTTGTTGTAGAAGCCGAACTGGCGAACACCAAGATCTCGGATAAGTCCCTCGCCACCCTTTCTACCTTCCCGAACTTACGCGAGGTCGATCTCTCGGAAACGGCAGTCACCGGGGCAGGGGCTTCGAAGCTTCTTGCCCTTCCCCACCTTGAGGTCCTGATCCTGACCGGAACCGATGTCGACGACACATGGCTCAAAGGGATCCATCCGGGTCCATCTCTCCGTACATTGGGCCTCTTCCAGACCAAAGTTACCGACCAGGCAATCGATGCCTTCAGGAAAGCCAATCCCAAGCTGATAGTCTATGGCCCCATCAAAGTAACTCCGCCGGAGCATCCCGCCCCAACTCCGGACGGTTCAACCGCCGGTGGTGAGAAAGCTGCGACAACGGGAACCCCTGTTCAGAAAATCCCTCTGCATAAGCATATGGACATTCTTGCAGATGGCATGAAGCAACTCTCCATGCAGGTCATTGATCCGACCAAGCAGACTCATACGATCTCGATCATTGAGATGCTCAAAAAGACCGTCATTAATGCCAAAGCCATGGATCCGATGAAGCCCCCCACCATCCCGGCCGCCGACAAGGAGAAGTTCCTCTCCGAATACCGAGCCCAGATGGACAAACTCCTTACTGCCTTCACCTTGGTCGAAGACTCCGTCAAAGCAGCCAAATACGAGGACGCCAAGGCGCTGCTGGCCAAGGTTGCCGAGATCAAGACGGAGGGCCACGCAAAGTTCAAAACGGACGCCCCAATGCCACCCAAGTCAGCTCCTTCAACTACTACTGCCTCTCCCTCCTCTGCACCTTCCTCCACTCCATCAGCAAGCCCGTCACCGACCGCAGCGATCTCCGCTAGGAATGCATCCGCTACCAAAGCTACGGCCAACGAATAGAGACCCGCTGATTAAACCGGTTTTTTCAAAGTTTGGTTGATTTTGGAAGAGAGGAAGGAATTGACGTCGGAGTCTTCGAGTTATAAAATTTGCCCGCTAGAACCTCCTCGATGATTTCGTCCGTCAGGTCATTTGGGTGGCCGATCCAGACGATCCGGCCGTCTTTGCCACCCATGACGGCGATGCGGGACGGATCAATGCCGAGTGCGGCGGCGTGGGCCTTCATCCAGCGGAGAGCGCTCTTGCAGTCGGAGATGTAGTCGGTCACGGCGCGGGTGAAGCCAGGGGCACGGTCTTGCCGTAGAGTTGCCAGATCTCCGCGAATTTCTTATCGGGGAGCCAGTTGGCGATGGAGCGGTCTCCCTTGTATTCGTCGTAGGGGGCGATCGGCAGATCCTGCCGGCCACCCAGTTTCTGATCATAATTCCCGCCCAACCAACCCTGCTCGATCACGACCGGCTTGAGGGTTCCATCCTCCTTGAGGCGGATCCGCATGGCGGCCTCGCTGAACTGGATGATGAAATCCCAAGTCGTCCCATGATCTTTCTCGACGGGAGCATGGGCCACGTCCCCCTCCATCATGAGGGCGACCGGGGCGTTGCGGTTTTTGCGGAGGTTTTCGATCGTCTCCACCTGGCCGTTTTTAAGGAAGGGGTCGATGCTACCGTGCATGGCCAGTCCGGGAACCTTTTCCAGATTGGGAAATTGGAGCTGAAACGCCGTGCCTGCATGGTAAGATATCCAAGCAATCACCCGCTCGGGTCGCTGTGAGGGGAAGATGCCGGCAAAACCCGAGCCGTTGGAGTGACCGAGGGTGATAAGGGGAAGTTCCGAAAGTTCGGGATGGTGCAAAAGATGGCCCAACCGTTTGAGATCCTCGTCGATAATACTCACCGGATAGAATCCCCGCTGCACGGGATTACCGAGCAGTCCGACCAGCGCGACGCCGTTCCTATCGGCGAACTCCCGTAAATGAGGCTCATCGACCGACTTGCGACCACCGACCGATCCGTGGCGGCTGAGGAGAAAGATAGCTTTAATCTTCGCAGCGTTTTGGGGGATGTAGGCCTGGAAGTTGACGCGTTCCGTGGGGTATTCCTGCTTCCTCGCATCCATCGCGGCGAAGAAGCTGCTCCAGTCAGCGGCGCTGACGTCGGGACTAACCGTGTTGAACTTCGGTCCGCCCGGGGCATTAATGGGAAAATTATACCCCATGCTCATCCACCGGCTGTACTCGGCGCGGTCGACGGTGACCTGGTTGGTCTGCAATTTCACGGCGACCGGCTTGACGAAAAAGTCCGTGTTGGCAACGTTAACTGTCTGGCCAATATAGCCTTCCTTATCGAGATCGAGGTATTCGTAGAAGCCCTTCTTGTCCTTCACGGGAGGATTACCACCGAGAAAGCTCAGCGTGAAGCGGCCGACGGCATCGGTGTTGGTAACGACTCCCGCTGTTTGCAAGCCAACCCGCACGTCGGACAGCGGATTGTTGTTGGCATCAGAGATCACCCCCTGGATCGTGATGCGATTCGTCGCGATGGCGACGGAGTTGCTGGCCGGGTTATTATTGGCGGCGGCTGGTGTTACTAGCGTTGCAGGGGGGTTGGTCGCTTGGGCTACGAGCGCTGTAGCCATTAGCGGCGCCAGTAGGGCGGTGAGGAGTGCGATGTCGATTCTCATGGGTTATTTCGGCTCCTCGCTGTTTTCAGGGGGTAAGAGGGAAGACAGAAAGAAAATATGGAACTCAGGAACTCAGGATGCAACAAATGCGAAGCAACGGCCAGGCAAGCAAAAGATACCGACAAGGAAGTTTGCCGCTGAGAGCGATCTGATGCTGGATAATGGTGGATGGAAGCAGAGCAATCCGTCAAGAATGCAAAGTGACGGTCCGGCCAGCCAATGCAACAAGGATCACGAGAACTTATCACATCCATACCTATTCAGCTTTTCTTCCTGAGTTCCTGATTTCCTCAGTTCCATATTCAAAAAACCCTGTTTGGTTCTTCTAAATCCTTTTCGAAACCAAAGGCCTAGGCGCTGATTGTTTTCGATCCAGTAGATTCACCCATTCCAAATAGCGGAGAGCCGTTATTTCTTTTCGGTGGGGATTTCCAAGGTGGTCGGATTGGCAGTGGGAGTCTTCGAGTGATCAACTTTGCCCGCTAGAACCTCCTCGATGATTTCGTCCGTCAGGTCATTTGGGTGGCCGATCCAGACGATCCGGCCGTCTTTGCCAACCAAGAAGGCGGTCGGGATGCTATTGATGCCGGCGTCGTCCAGCCATGTCTTATTCATCGCACCGACTCCGGAGGGGTCCAAGTGGTCCAAGGCGACAGGGTAAGTCATCCTGTCTGCCATCTTCGTGACGAAGGCTTTTACGGGTTTCTGATTCTTTCCTTCGATGTTCTGGCCGACCACCACCAATCCCTTGTCCTTGTACTTGAGGTGGACTGCGTTGAGATGCGGTATGCCAGCCACGCAAGGCCCACACCAGGTTGCCCAGAACTCGATCAGATAGGCTTTGTCTTTCGAAAACTCCGTGACCGGCGCTCCTTGAATCCACTCTCCGCAGTTCAGCTTCGGTGCGAGGTCGCCAATTCTGAGCGTAATCACCTGCTTCTGTGGGGACATGACCGGGAGATGTCCGGCCTTGTAGTTTTCCAAAATTGATTTCTGTTCGGCTGTGAATTTCCCATCTTCCTTGTTCGGCTTGGCATCTGCCATCAGTGCAATCACCTTCTCTTGGAGTGTTATTGCCTTTCCCTTCTCGCCTTTCATAAACGTTGCGCGGGCGAGAACCGCAAGATGACCGGCCCGGTGCACATTATTGTTGAACTCGCCTTCATTTGCCTTGAAGGCAAGTTCATAGGCGGTTTCGAGCGCTTGGCCTGATAGTGACTCATTCCCAAGCAGACCCTCGGCAACGTCTTTCAGGTGGTTTTTTCTTTCTATCTGCTGGTCTGCCAGGAATTCGGAAGCCGCCTTTGGCACATTGAAAGTGCCTGCGAGAAGTTCCTCGATCTTCTTCTCCAAGCCAACCGGATAGGTCATCTTGTTTCCAGTCACTTCACCAGGATTGCCAATCCAAGCGATCCTGCCGTCCTTAGCCACAAGAAAGGCACAAGGGAGGCAGTTCTGACCGGCGGCGCTCATCCATGTATCCATCATCGTCTCTCGCGACTTATTCACGTTATCCAGAGCGACCGGATACGTCATCCGTTCTGCCATTTTTGCGACAAGGGTTTTGACGTTCGCTTGATCGTTTCCCGGTATCTTGTCATTTACGTTCTGTCCGATAACCATGAGTCCCTTATCCTTAAACTTTTGATAAAGCGCGTTGAGTTGCGGGATGTCATCCACGCAAGTCCACAAAGGAGCAGCCCAGAAATAGAGAAGATAGGCTTTGTCCTTGGAGAACTCCGTGACCGGCCCGCCATGGATCCATTCGGTTGCGATCAGCTTTGGGGCAGGATCGCCGGGCTTAAGCCGAGCCTCAGTCCATTCGCTTATTTGCAAGAGAGGGGCGGGAGCTCCGGGCTTGAGTGTTGGTTCGGCCATGAGGCGCGCGGCTAGCGGCGCCAGTAGCAGGGTGGCGATAAAGACTGTAAAAAGTGTGCGGGGGGTATTTTCCATCAAGGGACTCTGACAGAGGTTTCTTGTTTGTCAGTCAAGAACAGGCAAACCAAGGAACCCCGGTTGCTGGCCATTGCTGGCATCTCCTTGATCAGGGGAGCGATCGATACGCGTGGGTCTTGCCATGAAACTCTAGAAATAGGATCTTTTCCTGAAATCAGCAGCCGAATGAGTTGGCAAAAAAGCGGTGACTCGCGCTCTATTTCCTCCTCAAGTTACTTGCCACCCTGCCCCTCTAGCGATCTTCTAACGATCTCCCTCCAAATTTCTCAACGACCCACGATCACAACCATGCACAACCGCACTCCCATCGCCCCCGTACTTCTTGCCACGCTTGTTGTCACACTGCTCGCCTGCTTCTCGGCGTGTGCCGCCGAGATCTATGTAGCCCCCTCTGGAAGCGATGCAAATCCCGGCACGATCGAGCAACCAATCGCATCACCCGCCCATGCCCAGGAGTTGATCAGAAAAATGACCGAGGGGAAAAAGAGCTCTCTCCCGGTGACCGTTTTTCTACGGGGAGGAGTCTACTACCTTAAGGAGCCCCTCCTCTTCACCGCGAGGGATTCCGGAAGCGCGCAGGCGCCGGTTTGTTATCAAGCCTACAAAGGTGAGCAGCCTGTTCTCAGCGGCGGCACCAGACTCACCAACCTTCATTGGAAACCGTACAAGGACGGGATCATGCAGACACCCGTTCCCGCGGATCTGAAGACCGACCAACTCTTTGTCAACAATGACCGTCAGATCATGGCGCGCTATCCGAATATTGATCCGAAGCAACTGCACTTCCAGGGGAGCGCCGCGGACGCCATCAGTGCCGAGCGTGTTGCCCAGTGGGCCGATCCGGCGGGGGGATATTTCCACACAATGCATCCCTCCCTCTGGGGAGGCTTCTCCTACCTCATCACGGGGAAGGACCCTCAGGGGCATCTGATGCTGGAGGGGGGATGGCAGAACAACCGTCCCGGTGGTGCCACAGGGAAATTCATCGGGGAGCCCCGGGACATCCACAAGCTATACCGCATGGTGGAGAACATCTTCGAGGAACTCGACACCCCGGGCGAATGGTTCCTGAACACGAAGACCCACACCCTCTACTACTATCCGCCCGCAGGACTCGATCTCGACAAGGCGGTGATCGAGACACCCGTCTTGAAGCAGTTGGTGGAGTTCCGCGGTGATAGACAGGCCCCCGTCCGCTTCGTCAAGCTGAAGGGACTCACCTTTTGTCACACCCTCAGGACATTCATGGAGAACAAGGAGAAGCTTCTCCGGACCGACTGGACTGTCTACCGGGGAGGGGCGATTTTCCTCAACGGGGCCGAGGATTGCGTTCTGGAGGATCTCCGACTCGATCAGTTGGGAGGCAATGCTATCTTCGTGAACGATTATAACCGTCGGATCACGATCAAGGGATCCGAGATCGTGAGGGCAGGGGCGAACGGCATCGCCTTCGTGGGCGACCCCAAGGCTGCACGCAGCGCCCTGACCGGGTATGAGAAACGCCACAAACTCTCCGAGTTGGACAGGAAGCCCGGCCCTCTCACCGAAAACTACCCCGCCGACTGCCTGGTGGACGATTGCCTGATTCATCAGACCGGTTGCGTCGAGAAGCAATCGGCTCCCATCGAGATCGATCTCGCCCGCAACATCACCGTGCGCCATTGCTCCATCTACGACGTGCCTAGAGCGGGCATCAACATCGGCGATGGCTGCTGGGGCGGTCATGTCATCGAATGGTGCGACATCTTCGACACGGTCAGGGAGACCGGGGACCATGGCTCCTACAATTCCTGGGGACGCGACCGTTACTGGGGGCTCGAGGAATGCTCGGACGCAGAGATGAAAAAAGTCTCCCTGCTTGACGCGATCGCGCCAATCACCCTGCGCTTCAACCGCTGGCGCTGCGACCACGGGTGGGATGTCGATCTGGACGACGGATCGTCCAACTATGATATCCATGACAACCTCTTCCTCAACGGCGGTCTGAAATTTCGGGAGGGATTCCACCGCATCGCCACCAACAATATCCTGGTCAACAATACGCTCCACCCACACTGCTGGTATCCCGAAAGCGGCGATATCTTCCGGGGCAACATTGTCATGGCCGCCTACCGACCGGCCAGGATGGGAGCCGGGAAGGTCAACTGGGGGGACTCAATCGATAACAACTTCTTCACCTCCGAGGCAGACAAGACCCGCTTCCTCACTAATGGATGCGACGCTCACTCGCTCAGCGGCGACCCGATGTTCAAGGATCCTACAAGCGGCGATTACAGAGTGAAAGAGGGATCACCGGCCCTGAAAGTCGGATTCAAGAACTTCCCGATGGACCGCTTTGGCGTGCAGAAACCAGAACTGAAGGCCAAGACAAAAACTCCCTTGCTGCCCGCTCAGGAAGGAATAGCGCTAACTGATGCGGCCTCTACTGCCTCTCCGGACCGCCTCTACCACTGGATGGGTGCCGGCATCCGCAATATGAAAGGAATGGAATATTCTGCCTTAGGGATCGCCGAGAATGCACCCGGGATCTATCTTGTCGAAGTCCCCGCTGGATCGGAGGCGGAGACTAAGGGATTCAAATCCGGAGACTTCCTCCAAAGCATTGATGAGCAGATCATTCCCAATACCGCCGGACTGACAGCGGCGCTTCGGAAGGCCCTCGCAACCAGCCCCGCCTCAGGATCCCGCTCCCTGCACCTGATCCGCAACCAGGCTCCACTCACCCTCTCGGTCCATGTCTCACCTTCGCTGCCCCTTCCCTCAGCGGAGTGATGCCAACGGACGTAAATCCGGGTTGCTGTGTTGAAACCAAATCGTTCGCGATGGGAGAACGGTGTAGGACATAGGAGAGGACCCGAATGGAGGCGTCCTTGAGGAGATTTGCATCGGTGCGGGAGGAAAAAATGAAGCCTATCAAGCGAGCAACGACAACGCAATGCGCCAACCAAGCCTCTGGGAAGAGGCACGGAGAAGTCCGCATAGCGGAACCCGATAGGACGACACCGCTTTGCGGGAGCAAGTGCCGTTCAAAATCTCAAGCCTACCCCCGCTTTGCAGCGCGGAATTCTAGGGAATCCACGAGCGCCATCCAACTCGCCTCGATGATGTTGTCTGAAACCCCGACCGTCCCCCAGGTCTCCTTCCCCTCCTTGGAGAGGATATGGACGCGGGTGCGTGCCGCCGTTCCCCTTCCCCCGTCCACGATGCGGACCTTGTAGTCGGAGAGGGTGATTCCAGAGATCCAAGGATGCAGTTTGCTGAGCGACTGACGGAGCGCCGCATCGAGGGCATTGACCGGTCCATCCCCCTCGGAGGTGGTCTCGATTTCCTGGTCGCCGTCGAGGACGGTCACGGTAGCGGAGCAATCCGTGGAGGATCCCGGCCTGAGTACCAATACAAGATCGAGTCCTCGGTGGCGTTTCATCAGGGCAATGAGCCGATCTCCATTCCAGATTGTATCGGGATCCGCAGTCAGCTTGTAGACACCATTCCTTGATGTAACGGAGAGATCTGTAATCTCATTATTGATCCAGGCTTGGCCGAGTTCCATAGGGGTGCTGTAGCGTTTCATAGATTGAATGCAGGGTTTTAGAATCCACTGAAGGCTTCAGCAAGCTGCACTCTTCGCTCAAAATCACTCCGCACAAAGTCCGCGATGAATCTGCTCAGAGCATCACAGATGGCAGTCATGTTCTCAGCGGGGAGTCCATTCGGATGTGCGGTAAGCCGGCCGTGGGCAAAGATGTGACGGATGCATGCTGCTTGAGTGAGAACGGCTAGGTCGTTACCTTCTCGAAACTTCTTCAGGAAGATGACCTGAGGAGCGCTCTGAGCATGCTCCTCTAGGAAGGTCCCAAGGAGGGTCTGAGGATCCTTCTCCCGACAGAGCTTTGCAAGATCACGGATGTGATGACGGGGATGATGAGCGAAGAGTGTCCGGTAGGGAGGCGCCTGATCGTCGGCCAGCTCGGTGTATCCCTCGAATGCTGACCAGGTGAAGAAGACTCGGGTGAGCGCGCTGTACCCGGTCGTCGTCTCCTCGGTGAATCCATCCAAGTTCATCCCCTGAAACGAGGTCGCGAGTCGGAAGCGATTGGCAAAGCGGTAGAAGTCGAACTTGCTCCCCTTGAATCCCAAAGGCCGAACGCTATCCCCGGCTGCCTTCACGATGAGACGGGCTCGGCTGAATCCCGGCAACGCCTGTTCCAGATATTCGTA
>Ga0316217_10006092_pt1 | contig 12109 bp, 11 predicted proteins | sample 1anoAmetaG_FD_203633 | JGI IMG/M metagenome (GOLD analysis project Ga0316217, IMG submission 203633) | Freshwater microbial communities from Trout Bog Lake, Wisconsin, USA - 1anoA | ecosystem: Environmental > Aquatic > Freshwater > Lake > Hypolimnion/Profundal zone | place: USA: Wisconsin... | reverse complement strand
CGCGCGCCGCGCGCCGCGCCAGCGTGGGGCCCATCTTGCCGCTAACGCCCAGAACCAGCAGGTCCCCGCCCAACTCGCGCAAAGTGGCTTCGTCCTGCGCGCTGGGGCGGGAGAGGATTTCTTCAAGTTCGACTTCGGTATGGATAGTGTGAGGATGCATGAAAGCGCCTCCCGATGGCTGCAATAACTAAGGCGACGACCGAGCAATAGTACAATATCCGCCAACCATGCAGAGCCGATTGCGATGGCAGTGATAAATTTCCTCGACTGCGGAGGGAGCAATGCAAGGCGGAGACTCTTCTGGAAGCTCGCAAGGCGGCGCCCTTGAGCCCAAAGTGCGCCTGCTCCAGCCTGCCGATTTGCCGGGCGCAATGCGTCTCAAGGAATCTGCCAACTGGAACCAGACCCAGCAGGACTGGGAGCGTCTGCTGAAGTTTGAACCCGAGGGCTGTTTTGGCCTCATGCAGGATGGGGTGCTGGCCGCATCCGCCACGGCTCTGACCTACGGCAAGGACCTGGCATGGATCGGCATGGTATTGACGCTGCCGGAGTATCGCAAGCGGGGCTTCGGACGCCTGCTGATGATCAGAGCCCTGGAGTTCCTCGAGAGCCGCGGCGTTGCCCAGGTCGCGCTGGATGCAACCGACATGGGATATTCGCTCTACGAGAGCCTGGGATTTGTCACCGAAACGGTCGTGGAGCGATGGGAACGGCCGGCCAACCAGGGATCGGTCGCCGGGTCGCCCGGCGAACCCTGGCAATACGACTCCGCCTTGGATCGGCCCGCCTTCGGAGCCGATCGCGCGGCCTTTCTGCGCAGCCTGGCGCAGCAGGAGGCGACCTCGATCCCGGGCGACGCCTATGCGATGGGAAGGCCGGGCTCAAAGGCGGCCTATTTTGGCCCGTGCGTCAGCCGATCGGCCGCCAACGCCCGCCGCCTGCTGCGCTGGTTTCTCTCTCGCCATGCGGGGGAAACGGTCTTCTGGGACCTGCTGACCGATAATCCGCAGTCGGTCGCGCTGGCCGAGGAGCACGGCTTTCGTCCGGTGCGCCGGTTGCGGCGCATGGTGCGGAACGTATGCGCCAACCAGACCCCGCGGAAACCGGCCTACTCGACCGCCTACGCCATCGCTGGATTTGAGTGTGGCTGAGATGAGGGATGCAGTGCCGGTCTAGCTCTGCTCGCCATGCTGGCGGCACAAAGAGAAACCGTGACCGCACCACTCAGGCGCAGCCGGCCAGACATTCCCTGCAAGTGAATTTGTATAGCGGTTCGACTCGCACCGGCGGTTAACGCAAGCCGACAGAATGGAACCTGGTTCATCCACTATGGCCACCCCGGCGCTGGGACATCGACGGCAGGAACGGACGGCCTACGCCCAGCTGACTCTGCTGGCTGTGATTTGGGCCATTAACTGGCCGCTGGTAAAGGTAATCCTGCCGAGCGTCTCGCCCATCACCTTGCTGGTGGTGCGCTTTTTCGGTGCGACCGCGCTGGCGGCGGGGATCGCCGCGCTCCTGCGGCAGCCCCTGATTCCGCTCAAGGGAGAGCGTTTGCAGCTCGGCATCATCGGCCTCTTCCAGGTCGCCTTTGTCATGGCGCTCGGCACCATCGCCCTGCAGTACCTTGGCGCCGGACGCGCCACGGTTATGATCTACACCATGCAACTGTGGGCGCTGCCTCTGGGCCGGTTGGTCTTAAAAGAGCGCATCACCCCGATGGGCTTGATCGGCGGGGTGATTGGTTTTCTCGGAATGGTCCTGTTCCTGAATCCATTGCTGGTGAATTGGGACGACCGCCGGGTGCTGGCGGGCAACGTCATGATCATCGGCTCGGCGATTGTCTGGGCGGTCGGCTCCTGCATGTACCGAACCCGGCGCTGGCAAAGCCCGCTCTGGACGCAGGTCTGCTGGCAGTGCCTGTTGAGCGCCGTCGGTGTCCTGGTCCTCGGCTGGGTCCTTCGGACGCACCACCACATTGACTGGAACTCCCGGGTGGTGGGCGTGCTGATCTTCAACTGGCTGCTGTCGACTTCGGCAGCCTATTGGCTCTGGAACCGGGCCCTTTCCGTCCTGCCGGTGGCCAAGGCCGGGCAGGTCGTGTCCCTTGTCCCGGTGCTAGCGGTTATCATTAGTGCCGTCTTCATGAAAGAGCGTGTTAGCCCTCTGGCCATCCTGAGCATAGGGCTGATTGTCTGCGGCATTTTCGTAACTCTCAGGGGAGGGCGAGCCGCGTGAACTATGGCCCCCGACCGGATGCGAGGGATGATATGCTGCGGCATGAGAGCCTGCCTGATCGATGCCGGTCTACGGACCTCCCCTGATTCTTTCCAGGGCAATCAAACATGATCCGCAACCATAGAGAACTCAAGCAACGGAGTTCAGCGCCAGAGAATGGCGGCTTGCAGGAAGCTGCGTCCGGGCGGCAGGCCCTGCGTACTTATCTTGCAGCCCTGGCCAGCGGCGGCAATGTCGCAACTGTGGCGGCTCCGGTTAATCTTGAGTTCGAGCTGGCCGCCTGCCTGGCGCAGGCGGACGGCGGCCCGGCTTTGTGGTTCACCAAAGTCGGCCACAAGCTGCCGGTCGTGGGCAATCTGACGCCGTCCGTGGCGCGCATGGCGGAGAGCCTGAACGCCACCGCCGAGTCCCTCCAATCCCATATCATCGCGGCGATCGAGAATCCTCTTGAGCATCGGCTGGTGTCTTCCGCACCCTGCCAGGAGGTCGTCGTTGCCGATCCGTCGCTGACCGGTGAGTTGCCGATCCCGCGCTTTTTTGCAGGGGAGGATGGTCCTTACATCACGGCCGGTGCGGTGATTGCGAAAGATCCGGCAACGGGCTGCGCCAATCTATCCATTGCTCGCCTGCGGCCGTTGGGCGGCAACCGTGCTTTCGTCGGCATTGCGCCCAATCATCATCTTTCCCGGCTGGCTTGCGCCGCCCAGGCCCGCGGCGAGAAGCTTAATATTGCAGTGTGCATCGGCAACCATCCGGCTGTTCTGCTGGCCGCCTGCCTGTACCTGGGCTTGGGGGACGATGAACTCAAAATTGCGGGCGCGCTTTTGCGCGAGCCGCTCGAAGTGGTGCGCTGCCTCGACTCCGACCTTCTGATCCCGGCGCAGTGCGAATGTGTGCTGGAAGGCAAGCTGGATGCCGGCGAACTCGCTCCCGAAGGCTGGGTCAGCGAATTCCATGGCATGTATGAGAGTTATGGACCGGGCATCGTCGCCACTTTCTCTCGCCTGACGCGGCGGCGCGACGCCTTTTTCCAGGTGATCCTGCCGGGCTATCATCGCGAGCACTGCCTGCTCGGAGGGGTTGCGATTGCCGCCGGCCTGTCGCGGGCCCTTCGCGCCAGCCTGAGCAACGTGCATCAGGTGGCGGTTGGCATGGGAGGCGCCGGGCGCCTGCACGCGGTGATTTCCTTGCGGAAACCGCAAGCCGACGACGCCCGCAAGGCGATGCTCGCCGTCTGGTCAGCCGTCAGCCTGATTAAGCGGGTGGTGGTAGTGGATGACGACATCGACCCATGGAACTGTGAACTGGTAGAGTGGGCCATTGCCACCAGAATGAGGCCGGAGCGCGACCTGCTGGTGGTGCCCGGAGCCGGTACCGACCGCTCGGAGCCGCTGGCCTCAGGTGGCGTGGTCGGCAAACTCGGAATCGACGCTACCTGTCGCGACCAGGACCGCAAAGATTGGCGGCGGGCAGAACCTCCGAAGGCAGCCGTCGAGAAAGCGCGCCAGCTGCTCGCAGGACTTTAGCAAGTAACTTTTGGAAATTCAAAATCGCAACCCGTTCCAGGAGGCAATAATGAGGAACCGACTCTTACGCATTGCCATATGCATGGCGATGGTCCTTCTTCTCACTGGGCTTATCGCTCAGCCCGCTGCTGCCCAGATCAAGATCGGCTTTCAGGCGCCGGTAACCGGCCTGGCGGCAACCGATGGCAAGTCGGCCCAGATCGCCGCTGAAATGGCGGTGGCCGACATTAATGCCGCCGGCGGCGTGCTGGGCAAGAAGATCCAGTTGGTCAGCTACGACGATCAGGCCAAGGCCGACCAGGCGATCTTTACCGCCAACAAGCTGATTGGCGAAGACAAGGTCAAACTGGCCATCTCCGGCAGCTATTCCGGTGCGGGCCGCGCCGCCGCCCCGATCTTTCAGAACGCCCACGTCGCCTTCATCTCCGCCTACGGGGTGCACCCGGACATCACGCGGGCCGGCGATTACGTCTTCCGCCTCGTGATCCTCGGACCTCCCCAGGGCCGCGCCGCCGCAATGTTCATCGGCAAGAACCTCAACCTGAAGCGGATCTCCGTGATCTCGATGGACAACGACTACGGAGAGGCTACGCTGGAGGGCTTCCTCGACACCGCGAGCAAATTCGGAATCAAGATCCTGAACAAGTACAGCTACTCGCTGCAGGACCGGCAATTCGGCTCGATCGTTGCCAGCGTGAAGCGCGACAATCCTGACGGCATTTACGTTACGGGCTACTTCTTCACCGGCGCCCCGCTGGTGGCGCAGTTGCGCGCCGCTGGCGTCAAAGTGCCGGTCATCGGTTCGCAGGCTTTCGACTCGCGCAAGTTCATCGAGATTGCGGGGGCGGCCGGCAACGGCGTCTACATCGTCGACAGCTTTGACCGCTTTCGCCCCGATCCTTCCCTGAGGCGCTTCTTCACCGAGTTTGAGAAGCGCGCCGGCTATCCTCCCGAACAGGTCGCGGCGGGCACCTATTCTTCCTTCATCCTTATGGCCGACGCCATCAAGCGGGCAGGCAGTGATGATCCGGCCAAGGTGCGCGACGCTCTTGCCAAGACCAAAAACTTCCCGCTGCTGGTCGGCAATCTGGTGGGATTCAACAAGCTGCACGAGGTGATCAAGCCCGTGAGCATCAACATCGTCAAAGACGGGCAGTTTGTCCACTTTGCGACGATTGACGATCTCAAGCTGCTGGCTCCGCCGGAGAAATAGAACTGAGTTTGTGCCGGGCAAGTGCGCCCGGTGAACGGTGCGATTTAGGAGGATGCGCGGTGTATTACGTCGACCTTCTCGTCATTGGCCTGACCTTCGGGTCCATGTATGCGGTCATGGCCGTTGGACTGACCCTGGTCTACGGATTGCTGCGCATCCTGCACATCGCGCATGCCGCTGTTTTTGCGCTTGGGGCTTACATCACCGTGATCGTCGCCAATGCCACCGGCAGCATCGCTCTCGGATTGCTGGCGGCGATTATGATCACTCCGTTTTTCGGCGTCGCTATCTACCGCCTGCTCTACCAGCCGCTGTTGTCCTATCGGCCCGACGTGCCCATGATCGCCTCCATCGGCCTGCTGGTGCTGATGCAGGACGGATTCCGCATCGTCTTCGGCGAGCAGGGCGTCGCCTTCCGCAACAATCCTTACGCCATACAGACCTTTGATCTGCATGGCGTCACCATCAACACGGTGCAGATTGCCATGATGGTGGCGGCGGCCCTGATCTTCTTCGGGCTCCACGCCTTTACCACCTGGACGCGGATCGGCGTGGGCTGGCGTGCCACCGTATCGAACGCGAAGATCGCGGCCAGCTTCGGCGTCGATGCCATCAAGGTTCGCTACACCAACTTCATCATCGGATCGGCGCTGGCGGCCGTCGCGGGCGGACTGGTGGCGCTGCTCGATAACTTCGTGGACCCGCGCACCGGCGTCATCGTCAGCTACAAGGGACTCGCCATCATCGTGCTGGGCGGACTGGGAAGCGTCCGTGGCACGCTGATTGCCGCCCTCGTCCTGGGTATCGTGGAGTCGTTCGGCACCATCTTCATCGGCTCCTGGCTGAACCGCGATGCGATTGCCTTCCTGGCGCTGATCATTCTGTTGATGGTGCGGCCGCAGGGCTTCACCGGAGCCCGCGCCGCATGAGCGCCTATTCCATCAGCTTGATTTCCGTCATCGGCATCAACGTGATGCTGGCCATCAGCCTCAATCTGATCAGCGGACTTTGCGGGCAGATCAGCCTGGGTCATGCCGCGTTTTACGGCACCGGCGCTTATGCCGCCGCCCTGGTCATGGTGTCCACCGGCAATCTCGCTCTCTCGCTCCTGGCGGGAGCCGCCGCCGCCTGCGTAGTCGGTATCATTGTTGGCTTCGCTTCGCTGCGCGTCCGCACCGACTTTCTGGCGGTCACCACCATAGGCGTGAATTTTCTCTTCACCGGATTCGTGCGCAAGCAGGGCTGGCTGGGCGGTGAGATGGGCATCAGCCGCATACCGCCTTCCGGCCTCGGCGCCTCCGGCAACATGGTGATGATTGCCGTCTTTGCGCTCGCCGCCATTGCTTTTGGCCTCTATGTGAATGCGAGCTGGATGGGATTTGTCTTCCGGGCGGTGGGCGAGGACGAGAACGCCGCCTCCACGCTGGGCATTGGCGCCCCGGCGTACAAGCTGACCGCCTTCGGCCTGGGCACCGCCATGGCGGGGCTGGCGGGCGCGTTGTACGTCCACTTTACCCAGTTCATCACGCCCGACGCCTTCGAGTTTCATGTTTCGGTGATGATCCTGGCTATGGTGGTGATCGGCGGCATGGGCTCCACCTGGGGCGTGGCCTGCGCGGCCATTATTCTCACCGTGTTGCCCGAGGCCATCCGCTTCGTAAACGATTACCGCCTGGCCGTTTTCGGCGCGTTGCTGGTGCTGGTGATGCGCCTGGCTCCCGGTGGCCTGGCTACCTCGGTGAAGCATCTGCTGGCAAGGGGAGCCAAGTCATGACTCCCGCCCTCAAACTCGAGAACCTGGCGATTCGCTTTGGCGGCGTACAGGCGGTTGCCGATGTTTCGTTCAGCATTACGGTCGGAGAATTTGTCGGCCTGATCGGACCGAACGGAGCCGGCAAGACCACGCTGATCAAGATCATTGCCGGCATCCTGCGGCCCGACCGCGGGCGCGTCGAGCTTTCGGGACGCGACGTGATGCGGCTTTCGACTGCCGCCCGCGTCCGCAAGGGATTGGCGCTCACGCACCAGATCGTAAGGCCGTTTCGCACCATGACCGTGCTGGAGAACGTTGTCCTGGCGGCAGGTCATCGCCAGACTTCAAGCCCCCTGCGTGCCCTGTTTCATGTTTCGCGCAAGCAGGAGACGGAACGTGCGACGGGCATCATCGCGCAAGTGGGGCTGGCCGGCACGGAACGTAAGCTCGCCGCGGCCTTGCCTCTAGGACAGCTCAAGCGCCTGGAGATGGCCCGCGCCCTGGCGGTGGATCCCACCGTGCTCCTGCTGGACGAACCGCTTGCCGGCCTCGATGAGTCCGAGGCGGCGCAGCAGGTCGACATGATCGCCGCCGTCAATGCCCGAGGCACCACGGTAATCCTGGTGGAGCACAATCTGGCCGAGGTTACCCGCATCTGTCGCCGGCTGGTGGTGCTCAGCAACGGCCGCGTGATCGGCGACGGTGTTCCGGGTGAGGTGATGGCTGATCCGGTCGTGCGCGAGGCCTACATCGGCGATGGGGAGCGGGCCCATGCTTAAGGTTGAGCATCTCAGTTGCGGCTATGGAGCGGTGCGCGCCGTGCGCGACCTCACCTTTACGCTGGAGCAGGGTTCGATCCTGGCATTGCTTGGCCCTAACGGCGCGGGAAAGACCTCGACCATCATGGCCATCATGGGCCACGTGGATATCCACGGCGGCAGCATCAAATTCGGCGATCTCGACATCACCCGCCGCCGTGCCGTGCATCGCGCCGCGCTGGGCATCGGGCTTGTCCCGGAAGGCCGCCAGCTTTTTCCCGATCTGACCGTGGACGAAAATCTCACCGTCGGAGGATATGCGCATCCCGTGCGCCGGGATGCCGAGAAGCGGCAGCGGGTCTTTGATATGTTTCCTCGTCTTGGCGAGCGAAGGAGCCAGCTGGCCGGCTCGCTCTCCGGCGGCGAGCAACAGATGCTGGCGATTGGCCGGGCGCTGATGTCTGAGCCGAAACTGCTCTTGGTGGATGAATTGTCGCTGGGCCTGATGCCGAAGATGGTCGACATCTGCTTAAATGCACTGCTGCGGTTGCGCAAAGAGGGATTGACGGTCTTGCTCGTCGAGCAGAACACGACGCGGGCGCTCGAGGTTGCCGATCAGGTATGTGTGCTGGCTTCCGGCGCGCTGGTCTATCAAGGCCCGGCCGCCCAGGCCAGGGCAGACGATAGCGTGCTGCGCGCTTTCTTCGGCCAGTCTGGGAAACTTCCTTCCTGAGGGTGACTGGCCTGGCACCGCACAACCGAGGGAGTGATCACAAGAAGTGGAGCCTGCATGAGCGATTTTGAGGTTGTGCTGATTGGCGACGTGGTGTTGCCGGACCGGGTCATTCCCGGCGGCTTCGTCGCCGTGCGCGAAGGTAAGGTCGCCCTGGTAGGCGAGGGTCCGGCGCCGGCGGCGCGTGTGAGGCACGATTTTTCCGGTTGCTACATCATGCCCGGAGCCATTGACGGCCAGACGCACAGCCGCAGCCAGGCGGGCCAGGAGGATTTTCTCTGGTCAACGCGCACGGCCGCGGCGGGCGGCGTAACGACGATCATCGATATGCCCTACGATGCCGGGCGGCTGATCTGCAATGCCGAGCGCGTGCAGCTGAAATCCGCCGAGGCCGGCCAGCTGGCGCGGGTTGATTTCGGCCTGTTCGGCACGATTTATCCCAACGACGGGCCGCTACACATCCCGGCAATGGTCGAGGCCGGCGTCTGTGCTTTCAAGTTCTCCACCTTCGGCACCGACCCGGAGCGTTTTCCACGCATTCCTCCCTACCAGCTGCATGATTGTTTTGCCGAAATTGCCAGGCACGGGCTCGTGGCGGGCGTGCACAACGAGAACGAAGAGGTCATCCAGCATCTGCTCGCTCAGGTGCGCGCCGCCGGTGTGACCGACTATCGCGCTCATGCCCTGTCGCGGCCCGCCTACAGCGAAGCCCTGGCGATGACCGAGATTTATGAACTCGGCGCCGCCACCGGCTGCCGGGCGCACGTCGTGCATTGCTCGATCGGACGCGGCTACGAACTCTGCGCCGCCTATCGGGCCCAGGGATACCGTGCGACCGTTGAGAGCTGCCTGCACTACCTCACGCTGTCGGAAGAGGACGATGTCTCGCGCTTGGGTGGCCGCGCCAAGATCAATCCCCCGATTCGCGGCCGCGCCGAACGGGAAGCCTTGTGGCGCCATCTGGCCGCCGGAAACGTGACGATCGTCTCCACGGATCACGTCAGCTGGTCATTGGACCGGAAATCTTCGCCCAACATGCTGGAGAATGCCTCGGGTGCGAATGGCCTGGAGGTTCTGGTTCCCCTGCTGCTGACCCAATGCCGCGCGCGCGGGCTGTCCCCCACGATGCTGGCGCGGGTGCTGGCGCATAACCCGGCGCAACTCTTCAGCCTCGCCCACCGCAAGGGCGCGCTGGCGGTCGGGTGTGACGCCGATATTGCCGTCTTCAAGCCGGACCCGCACCGCTACGATGGCCGCGAAAGCGGGCATAATTTCGTGACCTGGAGTTTGTACGAAGGCAGGCAGATCGACTACCGGGTGGCGGCTACCTGGGTGCGCGGAACGCTGGTGTTTGACGGCAAAAACGTGCTGGCCGAGCCCGGCTTCGGGCAATTCGTCGTGCCCGAGCGCGTGCGGCCGGGGGCCGCGCCGGCGGCGCAGAACTCATGAAGAACGATACCAACAATTCGCCCATCAACGGCCAGCGCTGCTGGGACCGCCTGCTGGAGCTTGCCCGGATTACCGACCCGGCTCTGCCATGGACTCGGCGCTCCTTCTCGGCACTGTTTCTCGAGGGACGGGCATGGCTGCATCGCGCCTTTGAAGAGGCCGGGCTGGCGGTGCGGGTCGATGCCGGAGGCAATCTGATCGGGCGCCTGCCCGGCAGCGGTAACCTGCCCAAGTCCATCCTGATCGGTTCGCACAGCGACACGGTTCCGGGCGGCGGCCGCTTTGACGGCATCGCGGGCGTGATGGCCGGTCTGGAAATTGCCGCCAGCTTGCGGGAGCGGGGGGAACGCCTGCGCCACGATCTGGAAATCGTAGACTTTCTCGCCGAAGAGCCAAGCGAGTACGGCGTATCCTGCGTCGGCAGCCGGGCGATGGCGGGCGAACTGACCCAGCCGATGCTGCAATCGGTCAATCCAGCGGGTGAAACCTTGGAGGCTGCGCTGCGCCGTGTCGGCGGAAAACCGGAGAGCCTTAGCGGGGCGGTGCGCCGCGATGTAGCGGCGTTCTTTGAGCTGCATATTGAACAAGGCCCCGTGCTCGAATCACGCGGCCTTGATCTGGGAATCGTGACTGCCATCGTGGGCATTGCGCGGGTGGCTGTGACTTTCACCGGCGTGGCCGCGCACGCCGGCACCACCCCCATGGCATTGCGTCAGGACGCCCTCGTGGCCGCCTCTGACTTCGTTCTCGCGTTGCACCGGGCCGCCTCGGCGTTGGCCGCCTCCGGCCGGGGCTACTTTGTTGCCACTGCCGGCAATGTGCGCATCCATCCTAACGCTGCCAATGTCGTTCCCGGGGAAGTGACCCTGATGCTCGACCTGCGTAGCGACCGGCGTCCGCTCATGGAAGAGTTCCTGGCGGAATTGCAGCCGCTGGCCGCTGCCTCGGCCGCACGTTTCGGGGTTTCGCTGGCTCGCTTTGAGCGCCCCTCCGACACCAGCACGGCGCTGTGTGATCCGGGGCTGATGGCTGGTTTGCGCGAGCAGGCGATGGCCGGAGGACGGAGCTTCGTGGAGATGACCAGCGGCGCCGGGCATGATTGCGCCTTCCTCTCCCGCGTGGCGCCGAGCGCGATGTTATTTGTGCCGTGCCGCGCCGGCAGGAGCCACTGTCCCGAGGAATGGACCGACGCGGCCCAGTTGATGGCCGGTGTCGAGACGTTATCTGGAGCGGTGCGGAGCTTCGACGCGCGCGCGGCCAAGGGCGCCGTTTAGCAGCGTGGCGGGCAAATTGAATGGAAGAGAGAAAAGTATGACTCGCATTCTGACCTTGCAGGACGTGGAGTTTGCCATCCGGGGCGGTTCTGTCTTTGCCTGTGGGGGTGGCGGTTGGGCCGAGCACGGGCGCGAACTGGGCACCGCTGCGGTCACCATCGGCAGGCCGGAACTGGTCGGCATGGACGAGATTGCCGATGATGCCTGGATTGCCACCGCCGCCGCCATCGGCGCACCGGGCGAAAGCACGAACTGGCAGATGCTCGGCGCCGACTATGTGAAGGCGGTGAAGCTGCTGCAAGCGGCTCTCGGCGCGCCTTTGTACGGCCTCATCATCGGGCAGAACGGCATGTCGAGCACCATGAATGCCTGGCTGCCTGCGGCCTTGCTGGGAACCAAGGTGGTGGACGCCGTTGGCGATGTGCGTGCCCACCCGACGGGCGATATGGGCTCGATCGGACTGGCAGGAAACCCCGAGGCGACCATCCAGACCGCGGCCGGCGGGCACCGTGACAGCAACTCTTATCTGGAACTGGTCGTGCGCGGCGCCACCGCGAAGGTGTCTCCCGTGTTGCGCAAGGCGGCGGACATGGCAGGCGGCTTCATCGCCAGTTGCCGCAATCCGGTGCGGGCCGACTATGTAAGAAAACACGCCGCACCGGGCGGCATCTCCATGGCGCTGGCTTTGGGGCAGGCGATCCATGCGGCGGAAGGCAAGGGCGGCCCGGCAGTCGTCGATGCGATCTGCAAGACGGCGCAGGGCGAGATCATCGCCGCCGGAAAAGTCGCCGCCCGCACGGTGCGCTACACCGAGCAGGCTTTTGATATCGGCACCATCACGCTGGACACCGGGAAACGGCCCGTCGTGCTGCACGTCATGAATGAGTACATGGCCGTCACCGACGCCGATGGAGAACGCCTCGCAACCTATCCTGACGTCATCACGACGCTGGATTCGAATGGCGTTCCGGTCAGCTCCGGGCGTACCCGCGAGGGCATGGAGCTGCTGGTCCTGCGCGTTCCCAAAAGCCGCCTTCCGCTGTCGTCGAGCGTGCACGATCCCAGTGTTTACCCCGTGGTTGAGGCGGCGCTGGGCATGGATATTTCGACCTACGCATTGGCTTGAGCCGCGGCGCTCGTTCGCCCGGAGCTGTGAGGATACCGA
>Ga0316217_10006091_pt1 | contig 12113 bp, 9 predicted proteins | sample 1anoAmetaG_FD_203633 | JGI IMG/M metagenome (GOLD analysis project Ga0316217, IMG submission 203633) | Freshwater microbial communities from Trout Bog Lake, Wisconsin, USA - 1anoA | ecosystem: Environmental > Aquatic > Freshwater > Lake > Hypolimnion/Profundal zone | place: USA: Wisconsin... | reverse complement strand
GGCCTTTAAAAGATCGGCCGAGTGCTTCGGCATCGGCCTCTATCTCAGGCGCGTCGAGAAACTGTGGTGTGACATCGACCCCTACGGACAGCCCACAGATTGGGATAAATTCCGCCCTGCTGCTGTCGCTGCGCTAGCTGCCGCGCTCCCCCGTTCAGGCGCTGCGAGTCCGGCGCAGCTGCTGGCGGTTCACGAAAGCAGCAACAGCGGCAATGGTTCGCGCCCGCAGCGTCCAGTGCCGGGCCCGACTATCCGCCCTGCGGCACAGACGGCAAGTACTCCCACGCGCGACGAACTGCTCGTGAAGAAAGCCTTGTACATCCAGGCCCTGGGCGAGCTGCTCTATAACGACGCCGCCACCAAGGCAAAGAGCGCCATCGCCCCGGATACCCCCTCAGGCGACGCGGCCCAGCAGATTATGCGCTCCCTCAGCGAAGCGTGCGATCTGCTGACCCATACCCGGCAGCTCGCCGCCGGCGTCGCCCCTCAGATCGTCGACCAGGTTCTGGATACCTACAAAGTCCATACCTTCGCGACTGTGCCCTCCATGGAAGCACTCGGCAACGTCCGGCTCGCCCTGGAGTCAGCCATGGATTGCTTGGCCGCCTAGCCGCAAACCCGGCGCGGGAGACTCTTGGCCCCCGCGCCCGCATTGATTTCCATGCCCGTCTAGATTACGAGATCGGTTTCATTGCGAAGGCCAGACTGCACGCCACCCACCTTCCGGGTGTCCTCCACCGACGCCCGGACGACCCTGTTTGCCACCGACATCAGTGAGCAATACGGCGGCACCTGCGTTTAGCTTCATAATGTTGTTGTGAGTCCTCTCGGGTTGGCAGAACGAATCGATAACAAAGGAGTTCCTTTCAGTGAGTGGAACGGAGCTTTCGCGCTAATTGATCCCATCAAGACGCGTGCCCAACTGTCGGTTTAACGATCCACGCGCCGGGAACACGAAAATATCACCTCCAGACCGCCTCAATAAGTGCTTTGACTGTTGGCAACAGTTGAGAACCCGGCCCTCGAACACATTCCTGAACACTGGTCTCGTTACTAATCGCCACCTCGATGAGTATGTCGGCGAGAACTCGCATGTTGACCGCCCAGAGTGACCATCTGTCAATCTATACAAAGATCGGGACGAGGGTTAGATCCGTTGGGTTCTCGGCGGGCCTGAAATCAACTGTTCCAAACTCGATCTGGCCATCTTCCCTGGACTTCACGATGAAAGTTGCCTTTTTGAGTCCAATTCCATCACTTGTCAACCAACGCAATACCGAGTCCGCGCCTTGTTTCACCCCAAATAATTCGTCTGGAGATTTGTCCTTGCGTGTGAAATAATGCTCCAACGTGCTTGCAGTCACGTCGCAAGCACTCAACACATCCAGCATATCGAGGGACTTCGGATCGAATGGCCTTGCGCCACCGATAAGTGGAAAGGCTTGATTCGGGCGCTGATAGATTCTGATTGCCCTTTCAAACATTTTTAGGGCACCCATGTGCTGCTCTTCGTTTGCACAGACGTTATCGTTGTCGGTCATCCAAAAAACCTTTTGACCGTTTCGAGCCAGCAAAACTGTCAGAAATGCGGTCATGTGGGTTATTCGCAGAAGCTTTTCAGTGACGCTGGCTTTCCATTCGCCAACTCCCTCCGCCTGGAGCATGTCTGCAAGCTGCTTACCGCCTGGTCCAAGAAGCGTCTTGATCTTTTTGTCGACAACGAGCGTGCAAAGAAAGCCCGGAAGAAGATTGTTTAGCGCGGAAAGATAGTCTGGAAGGGCTCTGCGCAATTGGCCCATTCCGAAATCCTTGAAGGCGATTTCCTTTTCCCCAAGACTATGTGCCTTGCGAACTTCCGCCATCTTTGCTGCGAATGCTCCAATATAGTTCCATCCGCACACTACAGCCGAGTAGGTATAGTAGTCACCGGAGCTCTCGCCTCCGTAATCCGAAAAGACTGCGACAGACGAGTTATCGAAAGCGGCAAGATCCGGCAACATCAGGCGGCCGCCATTGTGAGCCTTCAGCAACTGCTCACGCAATACGCGAGCTATGAGGGGATATTCGTCGACTGGTCGCAAATGGAGCAAGTTGAAGTCAGGAGTTTTCCAAACAAGCTTATTGGCAGTTTCGGTCAGAGACGCAAATGCGTCGGCTGGGATATCTGTGTTCATTGGTAAAGGATATTCCTTTCCTTGGTAGCGCATTTTGCCCATTGCTCCGTTTTCGCTAACAGGCCAAGGCACTCGTTCAGCACTGTTTCAGGAATATTCATCGGATCACTCCCCATAAAACGCCTTAGCATCAGGGCAAATCTTGGCTGTTATTTTATAAAGTGATTACTAGACGCCAGCCGATTGCTCGGCCCACTCCTGCAGTTTCCCTCGGAACCAGCGATAGCGGGTGCGCGCCGTGGTGCCATTGAGGAAACGTGTGGTCTCAATCCATGAATCCTTCGCGGCTTCGATCTTCATCCACTTGTCATAGAATTGCGGAATACGAAATGCCATGCGCAGGCATTGAAGAGCCGCAAGGATTTCTCTAGGGCGACCCTTTCCGAAGTCGAAGACCGCGATAGCCGGACAATGAATGAGCGGGAATTTTCGGTTGTCGAGATAATCGCGATCACAGGTGAGAAGAATGTAACCATAGCGGAGCGCGTAGGCGGCGTGGTTCTCGTCGGGATGTCGTCTAAGGCCGACTTCCTGGACAGTCACGACCTGCGCGCCAAAGCGACGAAGCATTTTGGTTGCGAGATAGGGAAAGTTTTCGTCGGCGTAAAAGCGCACCTTCGAGTGACGCCGCAAATAATCCATGCCCTGGCGGATCTCGGGCTTGGACGGCGGCTCAGTCTTCACTTTTTCGGCAACATCTACCCACACGGGAACCCTCGCATATCGTGCCATCTTTGAAGCGCGCTAACACGATTCTAGGGATCTCTCGCGGTTTATGCACAGACAACGCAGCACGGCGCTTCCGTTGGTTAACAGTGCAGTGAGCCAGCGAGGCTAAGGACCTGTGCGGTAACGCGCTCCAGTTGACCACTACGCCATGATCGGTATCGGTAAACGCCCAAGGCGACGCCGATCCTAGATGGCGTCAGGGCTTTGCGGATGCCAGTCGCGATGCCGAGCTGCCGGTACCTAATTCAGGCGATCATCCTCGAAATTCCTGGCCACCCAATATGGGCCCCACGCGACCGGCCCTCGTGTACCGATCCGGCTGCGCATTTGAGACAGTCAATGGCCCGTATTTCGCAGCGCAGGTAAACCGGCATTCACACTGACTTCCTCGTCTGGCTGCGTAAATACTCGACAGCTGCTGCTATAGCATCGTTGTCTGGCTGACGTGTCGACCACTCCTTCCAAAAATCTCGCGTAGAGCTGTCGGGTGTTATTTTCGGTTGGTCAAGTTTTATCCGGGTTGGAAGCAGCACGGCATCCCCCAGGAGGACCGCTTCGCCCGTGTCCAGCAGCGGCAGCACATCTGTGAGCCCAGCCAGCGAATCTGGCATGAGCCTTCTGATTACATTCTGATCTGTCTCATTAGTAAGCCTCAGCGATAAAAAGTTGTTGCATTGGCTCAAGATCGTCTTGCTAACGTCGGATGGCCTTTGACTCACAACCAATAGTGAGAAGCCGTACTTCCTGCCCTCTTTGGCTATGCGCTCAAACGCGCCCAACGCTTGGCGTTCGACGGCATCAGCGTCCTCGCGCACAGGTAGATACAAATGTGCTTCGTCGCAAAGAATGGTGACGGGCGTCCGGCTCCGAGCGTTCATCCAAAACTGAACGTCAAAGAGAAGCCTCGCGAAGGTTCCAGTTACCACCGGGAGGACATCTGACGGAACTTCGGAAAAATTGACAATCTTTATTCCCTTGCCACCCCCAGATTCCAGCAATCGTTTGACCTGCTGGGCTAACCAGTCGTAATCGCTCGTCTCTTTTACCGGCATGAACATGAATCCGTAACGCTTGTCTTCGAGCTTCGCCTCCAGTCTGGAGATGAATCGGGTGAGCCTGTCCTCCCATTCTCCTTTGACCGGACCTGTCTTCCCCACACCCTTTGTTGTGTTGTCGCTTTTTAGAAGGTCGAGGAGCGCCGACATGTCGTAAGGGATCGGTGAATCCACTGTGAAAGTCTTCTTGATTTGATCCTTCTTTTGCTTGGTTAGGGTGTCCTGCTTAAGGGTCCTAACGTGCAATGTAAACCGCGAGGCCTGATTGGGGGCGTTCTGGTCGCTCCTGTCGAGAATCATCGAAAGCATTTCCTCACGGTTAAGCAGCCAATAAGGCAAAAACAGTGTGTCCTCAGCTGCCTTGTCCAGATCCCCGGGACCAGCTATTCTGAATTGCGTCGCGAAACCACCTTTTGCAGGGTCAGCAAGCGGAGCGTACTCGCCATGCATATCCAAGACGATAATGTTGGGATATTTTAGCTTGGCAGCCCGTTCCAGAATGAGTGCAACGGTCCAACTCTTTCCGGCACCCGTACTGCCGAGAATCGCCGCGTGCCTCTGGAAGAGCTTGTCACCGTTAGCAATTGCCACTGCGGAACGGTCTGCAACGAAAGTGCCGAGAACTAGCCGCTCACCCTCAGGTATCTCCTGTCCCAGAATTCCCATGAATCGTTGGAGATTGCCCCCGCTGATGACATAGCATTCACGGTCGATTTGGGGAAAACTGTCTGCGCCTCTCTTGAACGTGTTCGTTCTCTCGCCCTCGACAAGCCGAAAAGTCCCGATCAGCGCTGCGCGCAACATGTCAGTCGGGACGGCCGAGAGCGACTCATCTTCGCTCGCATCCGCCTCCGGCGACAGTTCGAGACCAAGATTTCTTGTGACCTTCTCAGTGATTGCCACAAGAAACTCCTGCTGTGTAGAACCCTTGATTGCAATGAGGTGGCCGATCCCGATGCTCGTGAGCAATACGGAATCGGACACGCTTATTAGTACTCTGCTCGTGTCGACGGAAACCACGCGGCCGATTAAGTCAGTTTGCGCAAAAACAAGAGCGGCGTTGCTCATGGCTCGAACACCTCCTCAACAAGACTATTTACGTCCCACAGCGTTATGCCATTGAAGACGTTGATAGCACCTTTACTGAACACACGCGTGGCAGGAACGCAGCCGACAGCGGCGTCCTCCAGCGCAAATACGTGGGCGGAGAGGCTCAACACTGCTTTAGCCTTCGCAGAAAGACTACGAGTTAACAGGAGCGTCGGAACTCCGCTCTTAATCTTTTGCGCCAGATGGGTTTCGAGATGATCGTCGTTAAAGCCGTAGCCAATGATGAGGAATCGCGAAGCACGGTCTATGGCCTTATTGCCCCTTTCCCGATGTAAATCGAATGGGCTGCTATAACCGTTTCGATACTTGCTTTGGCCTGGAGGAATAATCAGCATGGTCGCGTCGAGGAGCTCGCCACAATGTCGGACGGGTGTTCCGCCTCGGTCGTACCAGTCAAGGCTTCCATGGGGCTTGTTAATCACGAGACGTTCTGCATATTGGAAACGTACTGCGCCCTTATGGAGGGTGACGTTGCGGCAAAAACCTAGGCGCGCCTCCCGTTCATTGACCTGCGCCGCAAAAACGCCATTAAACATCGTGTCAACCCCGAGGCCAGCCTCCTCGGCCGCAATCTCGATGAGGCGATCATAGTTCGTAGTAACTACCTGAACTCCGGTGGACGGCCTTAGAAGATGTTTGAGGAGCTTGGTGAAGCGTAGAACACGTTTGCCTTGAAAAACCTCAGCGACGACACTTCTTTCGCGTTCCGAAATGAAGCGACCGACCTCTTTCCGGATTGCGTCTTCAAGCTCCACAGAAGGAGGCTGACTGAGGAGCGCGGGTTCGAGCCCCTGGGTGCCGATCTTGGGTAGGAGGCTGGCCCATTCCGCCGCTACACTCCCGGAAAGGATAGGACCAAGAGTTGCCTCAAGCTGGGCAGCTAAGGCGGGCATGCTCGGGAGGCCTTCTGCGCACGACAATCCAGAGCCGACGATCGTAACGAGGCCATCGCTCATATGCCGCTGAATGGCGGTTTTCAACTCCGCAAGATCCATCCTGGCCCCGCTTTCAGGGTGCGAAGAGTCGTAGCAAGAATACCTGAGGGCGCTAGGGGACGGCAACGGCTGTCCGATGATCTGCGCTAGAAAAGGCCGTAAACGCGGTCTGACTGCCATGCCCGTATCCGCCGGTAAAATGAGCCGCCACTTTCGCGCCGCTTGGTTCCGAAGGAACACTACGATGGGGGCCGTCCCACGATTAGTACCTGCCAACGCCCATTGAGCACGGAATGTTCGCCGAGTTGTCACTTTCTGAAATATCTGGCGCTGTTCTTTCTGCGCTATTTGGCGAATGCAGTCTTGGAGCGCGGCTCTGGATCCAACAATCGCAAGCCGGACAGGGAATGGATTCAAAACCGCCGTGCTGCGTGCGCGATGCTGTTCGCGATAAGCTGGCAATATGCGTTCTCATCCTCGCGAGAAGACAGGCAGAAACGATCCCTGCCCCTGCGGCAGCGGCAAGAAGTACAAGCAGTGCTGTCTATCGAATACATCCATCGCCTTCGCTGACCCGGAGACGGTTGACAACCCGTGGAGCAGGCAGCGCGACGCCTCTGACCAGCTCACCGTGGATTTGCAGCGGACTCTAAAGCGCGACTTCGGCGACTTCGTTCTCGATGCATGGGCGGACTTCAATCAGGATGACAACCCCGTTCCTTTGAGCGAAATGCCGCATGAACTCAGCATCTTCAGCCCGTATGTGCTTTTCGAGTGGGACCCGGAGAGACCTGTCCGCCGGAGCGCGGAGAAGCCGCATAGCGGCATGGTTGTCCAGGCTTATCTGAAGAAAGCCGCAAGCCGCCTCTCCGCCATGGAGCATTTGATTCTGGAGCAGGCCATCGCACGGCCGGTCAGCTTCTATGAGATTGTCCGCGTCAATCCTGGGCAGGGCGCGGTGCTACGAGACATTCTGCTCGGCGAAGAAACCGAGATCGAGGAGCACTCGGGGAGCGAGATGATGCGGCCCGGAGACGTGATCTATGCGCAGATTTGGATATTACCCGAAGTCGCCACATTGGGCAGGTCCGCGCCGATTCCCATGCCTCCCGACAGGAAGGTTGAGATCATCAAGCTCCGCGCGCAATTGCAGCGCAAGATCAAAAAGCAGAATCGGGAGCTTTCCGCTGCCGACCTGACGCGGTATACCGATGAGATTCGCACCGTCTACCTCGGTATTCGCGATGCCCTGAGCAAACCGCCGAAGTTGCAAAATACCGACGGGGAGCCGTTACTCTCTCACAAAATCCATTTCAATACTCAGTCGGCGCAGTCGACTTTTGACGCTCTCGCTTCTCTGGCTTTTGGGGTGACCAAGGAAGATTTACTCGAAGAGGCGGAGCTGAGCCCCGACGGCTCGCTTCGCAGCATCGAATTCGCTTGGCTCAAGAAGGGAAACAAGATGCACCCGTCCTGGGAGAGCACCGTCCTTGGCCATCTGAGGATCTTCGGAAAGACGCTCCTGGTGGAAGTGAACTCGGCCAACCGCGCTAAGCGGATTCGGGAAGAGATTGAGCAACGCCTCGGCTCCCAGGCGATACACGTCGGCACGGAAACGGAATCGCCGGAACAGATGCTGAAGCTGTCGAAACAAAGGAAGGCCCAGTGCGGCGCGGAAGAAGAAATAGATGAGGACGATCTGATGCGCGATCCCGAAGTCCGCCGTCAGATCGAGGCGGAAGTCCAGAAGCAGGTCGAGGGATGGGTTCGCACCAAGGTTCCCGCTCTGGGCGGGCGCACACCGTTGCAGGCCGTTGCCGATCCTGACGGCAGAGAGATGGTCGAGGCCCTGCTGCAAGGCTGGGAACGCCAGAACGAAGCGCCAGGGCCCGCGAGCATTGTGCGTCCAGATATCAGTGCGCTGCGTCGTCTGCTCAATCTTCCGGAGAAGACGAAATCGCCCTTGAAGTAAGACGCCATTGAGAAGAGCGCCGCCAACTCCTCAAAGGCGGCGGGTTGGGGTATTCCAGGACGTCCGAACGTTGTTTCCAGCGAAATGATGGACCCTGTTCCACTCAGAGCAAGCCACTGGACGCAGCCGTCAAGGGGTTCCGCTCCGAAGCGTAAAAATCCAAAACACAATCAACCGGATGATCAACGTGACAAAAAGCACAACCTTGCCAAACGGCAAAGTTATGCTTCTTGTCACATCCCTGCCCGCCCGGTTGAAAAGGAGCAAAACTTGAGAAACTCCGGCAGAATCCGGCTGGGATATTTTCCTCTTCCCGGCCCCGAAGGGCCGCGCATTCGCGCGCGCCTTACTTTTTCCGAGCAAGCAAGCGTGCTTGACCCTTGCGCCGGAACCGGTGCCGCACTGCTGGCCGTGACGAACGACGCACCCGTCACGCGTTATGCCATCGAGCTAGACACCGACCGCGCCGAAACCTGTGCCGCGGCCGGTATCAGCACCATCCATGGGAATACCATCGAGGTCGCCGGCAAGGTCCAGCAAGTGTCCCTGCTCTACCTGAACCCTCCTTACGACTTTGAGATCGGCGCCTCAGACAACAAGCGTCTGGAGCAGGTTTTCCTTCAGCACTGCTACCGCTGGCTGGTGCCCGGCGGCGTTCTTGTCTTCGTCATACCGGCGAAGGCGCTTGCTTACTGTTCACGCACGCTGGCCGGAAGATTTGGCGACATTCGCGTCTACCAATTGACCCACCCGGACTCGGTCAAGTACGACCAGGTGGTCCTCTTCGGCGTGCGCAAGGACCAGACTGACAGGACAGCCGAACATTCCCAGACCTACCTCAATGGCCTGTCCTGGAGGCGGCTCAATATCGACCCGCTGCCGGAACCCAACGACGGCGACTGGACGTATGCAGTGCCGCCCTCCGGGCCAGCTACATTTACTCATCATGGCATTGATTTCGATCTTCTTGAGGATCTGTTGCCCCAGTCCAACGCGTGGCGACAGAGCCGGCATGCGCTCCTGCCGGAAGCAGCAATCTCCTGCGGCCAACCCCTGACTCCGCTGCACGGCGGCCATGTTGGGCTGCTCTGCACCTCCGGCCTGATGAACGGAGCCTTCGGCGAAGGCGAAGAGCGGCATATTGCCCGCTGGCGCACCCAAAAAGTCGTCACCGTCATCAATGAGGAAAAGGGCGAGGACGGCGCTACTGTCACACGCACGATTGAGCGGTTCTCGCATGACCTCGCCCTCGTCTATGAGGACGGCCGCGTGCTTACGCTGGGAACCGAGGCCCCCACGGAAGACGAACAGGAAGAGCCTGCACTTTTTCATGAGGACGAGCACGCCGAAGATGGCCAGCCAGAAGCAGACACCGTCTCATTCCGCAAAGTCGGAGGCGAATTGTTTACCCTCGGCCGTACCGTCATCACCCCCGGCATCCGCGAACTGGCCCTTGAAGGATTCGACTTCGGGTCGATCCTTGAACGCCATGCCAACGGCGACTGGGGAGATCTCTCAGACAACGATATCGCCTATAACGACGCCGCTCTCGACAACGGCGACGAGAGAATCTTCAGTTCCTATAACACAGACATAAGCCCGGACGGCAAGGTTTGGATCATCACCGAAGCCGACCGTTCTGCGACAACCGTGCTTCTGCCCTCGGAAAACTAGCTTCCGGGACGGCAGCCTTCCACCTTCCCATCTGTCTGCGATGCCCACACACCTATGAAAAATGGCCACCTGCGCTTTCTGCCTGTAACCTTCTACCAGAAGCGGCGCGACTCCTCCACGCGCATCACCGCGTACTGCGACCGCTATGCGGGGGATGAGAATAAGACGCACCTGCTCTCTCTCACCGCCTCCGATTCCGTAATGGCCGCCTTCACTGCGGCTTTGTCTGAAGAGCTCAGCTTCAACATCTGTCTGCCGGGGATGGATGAGCAGTCCATCTCTCTCGGCACAAACGCCTTCACCTGGAAGGCCTCCATCCCCATGCCCGACCGCAAGCAGCCTCTGCGCCATGTGATTGCTCTCTCAGAAGAGCTTCACTCGAACAACACCGAAACCGGCGTCTTTATTCTGCACAGCCAGAATGACATTGCCTGGGCAGTTCTTGTCAGCAAACTGGGGCTCCCCGCCTGCCCTGCCTGGGGCGACTACATGATGGCGCGGCTCCACGAGGAAAAGCGCATCGAAGATCTCACCGGATACAACTGCAGCCCGGTGCGCATCTGCGCCAGCCGCGACGAGTTGCTCACGTGGATCGGCGACGGTGTACGCTTGGGCTTTTTGGGCTTGCCCACGGAAAACGGCCCCATCCAGTGGCCCAACTATTCCCTTCGGGACGTTCTCCTGCCATCCGCACAAGACACAAGCGATCCGGAGACTGCGGAGTAGGCGGTCTCTGGCTGCTATGCAGTCTAACTTCCCGCAGGAGCAGCTTTGCACATCCCACTCATTCAATGTAGGTTAATGCCGCTCCATTCGTAAGTACGCCAATCCCAGACCGTCCGCTCGCTGCCCTGCCGGTTGTCTGCGTCTGAATTCTTGCCCTTGTTGAGAGGATTCTTCCGCATCCCCATTTCATATGCAAAACAATACGGTATTCGCACCTTTTCGCATATAATATGGGAGATGGCCACCCTCGACCAATACCTTGATGATCAGCTCGTTCGCGGGCGCGCCTACTTCACCAGCGAAGAGGCGTTGGCCGCATTGGGCCTTTCTCCACCAGCTCTGAGGGCTTCGATTACGCGGTTGGCCAAAAGGCAACGGTTGGCCAATCTCCGTCACGGCTTTTACCTGATCCTGCGCCCGGAAGACCGTGTTGCTGGCGCGCCGGACCCCGCTAGCTGGATAGACCCGCTCATGAGGTATCAGAGCATCGATTACCGCATCTCGCTGCTACGCGCGGCAGCTTTCCATGGCTCGTCTCACCAAGCGGCCATGACCTTCCAGGTCATTGTTCCAAAACAGCTTCGCGAATTGGAGATCGGCCGTCACCGCCTTCAGTTCGTCTATCAGGTATCGTCGGCCTTCTCCAAGGTCAACCAGCCTGATTGGCTTGGAAAGATGAAGAGCGAAGCCGGTTTTGCCAAGGTAGCGGGCGTTGAGCTAACCCTCCTCGATTGCGCCCGTTACTTTCACAAGGCGACCGGCATTAACGGACTGGCCCAAATCGTCAAAGACCTCGGAGCCAAGGCAGACGCCGGCAAGCTTGCCAAGGCTGCCAAGGTCTACGAGAACTCCTCCGTCCGCCGGCTTGGGTACCTCCTCGACCAGTCAGGGTATGCGCCGCAAGCTGGCGCGCTCGAACCGTTCGTCAAGAAGGCAAAAGCAGCCCTGCTGCTGGACCCTTCCATCAAACCGCTTGCCGCTTCTCACGCCGGAACTGCTCCACGAGATTCCAAATGGATGCTCGTAATCAATGAATCCGTGGAGGCCGACATTTGATTCCCGCCTCCTACATTCAGGATTGGAGCACAAAGGCTCCCTGGCCCACTTCCCAGCAGATCGAGCAGGATCTGGTCATCAGCCGTGCGCTGTGCGACCTGTTCAATGCGCCAGCGCTGGCGGGCAAGATCGCATTTCGCGGCGGTACGGCCCTCCACAAACTTCTCTTCAAACAGCCGCAGCGCTACTCGGAAGACATAGATCTCGTGCAGATAGAAGCCGAACAGATTGGCACAACTGCCAACGCTATCCGGGTTGCACTGTCATGGCTGGGGGAAGGTAAGCGGGAGCAAGCTGGCCACTCGATGCGCTTCGTTTTCAAGTTTGCGCCGGAGGCTCAACCGGAAGCCACGCTGAAGCTCAAGGTGGAGATCAACACCCGCGAGCACGGCAGCCTGTTCGGCATCCAACAATATCCATTTGCCGTTGAGAATAACTGGTATCCGGCCACGACCAGCATTCTCTCGTTTGCACCGGAAGAGCTCTTCGGAACCAAGCTGCGCGCACTGCTTCAGCGCCGCAAGAGCCGCGATATGTTCGATCTGCACATGGGATTGCAACAGCTCTCCATGAACCCGGACAAACTCCTTGCCTGCTTCGATCGCTACCTGGCGCTCGAAGGCAAACCGATCACCCGCGCAGTTGCGGAGCTGCGCATGTTGGAGAAACTGACACGCAGTCT
>Ga0316217_10006090_pt1 | contig 12113 bp, 15 predicted proteins | sample 1anoAmetaG_FD_203633 | JGI IMG/M metagenome (GOLD analysis project Ga0316217, IMG submission 203633) | Freshwater microbial communities from Trout Bog Lake, Wisconsin, USA - 1anoA | ecosystem: Environmental > Aquatic > Freshwater > Lake > Hypolimnion/Profundal zone | place: USA: Wisconsin... | reverse complement strand
CAACGTAGCTGCGACGAGGACGTCGCAGCTACCGCCCTGACGCGTGCGCTATGGTGTTCATTCACGAAGGCGGGTGGCACGAGCGGTGGGGGGTTGCCTGAGCGTTAAAAGGCATCGTAAATGGCGGGACGTGGCGCCGCCTGTCATTTTTCACCAGCGAAAATCTCCGCCTTGGCATTTTCATCCATACGGGCCGGCACACCCACGGAACGAAGGGCGGCCACATATCTCGTTCGCCAAGTCGGTACTCCCATGTTTTTCGTTAATGTAATGCAGCGTCGTGAGGGCGTGGGCGGGCAGCACGGCCGTGTATTCACCAAGACGGGCGCGATTCAGAACTTCCACAGCAGCCTGATAATGCGGCCGACGATTTTGCGCCACGTCCAGCAGGACATTTCGGTTTCGGGCAACTGTACGGTCAATTCCGTCGTTTCATAAGGCAATTTTACGCCCCTGGCGCGAAAAAGCCACCTTCGAATTGCAGGCCGATCCGATCATAGCGCGGATCATTCCGTGCCCCGAGCTGCATTGTCTCGTGGCCGTGCTGCCGAACATTGACGCCCCACGCACCACGCACCATTCCGCCGCCACTCCACCCCGTCCATCGCTGGAAGTTGGGCGTTGAATGTTGAATGTATTCTCTTTCCAATCACGCCTCACGCCCCGTCCTCCGTGCTCCGCCCCGCCCTCAGCTTTGCCATCCTCTACCTTCCATCCTCTACCCTCTCCTTTCCGCCGCCCCTCCGCCCCTGCCCCAATTCCAGCAAAACCCAAAAAACTGCCGCTGTGGGCAATTTGAACAACCCTCCGTCAAACCAAAACGCAACCGCCATCGCCACCGCCCCCGCCCGGCAGGCCGCCTGCAACCGTTCCTCCTCTGAAATTTCCGATTTCTGATTTCCAATTCTTGATTTCTGTCCTCCTTCCAATCCACGCCGTAGCCACTTCCAAAAACGCAGGGCGCGCGAAAGTCCTCTCCGCGGAAATCCTTCGCCCGTGAGAACGGGGGAACGTGGCAGCAGGCCGAACGAGCGTCGCCGCGAAAAGACCAACTCCTGCGAAAGGGGCTTACCTGAGGGCAGGCAATCATCCTTCTTGCCAATGTCCATCCTCCATCCTCTATCCACCTCATTCTCTGGCGCCTGCCCTCCAACCGCCGTCCTCCGACCTCTGCCCCCCGGCCTTCCCCTCAGCGCCAGAACGACATAAGCCACAAAGCAAATCAAGCCCGGTATGCCCAGTTGCGTTCCCAAAATCAGATAGTCATTTGTGGCAATTGCCGACGCACCACCTTCTGGCGGCGAATAATGCTTCTCGTAAGTCTCCACCGTCCTGTTCCATCCAATGCCGAACGGATGGTCACGCATGATCGCAAAGCCTCCTTTCCAAGCGGCAAGGCGGTGTTGGACGGAACCTCTTCCGAAATCTAGTCGCGCGACATACCACGGTGTCGTATCCGCCGTGGCATTCCAGAAAAACCAGACCACCGCAGATGCAACGAAAACAGCTCGCAAAACCCAGCGCCATTTGAATTTCCCGTAAACATTTGCCAAATACAGCAAACCAACCGCCGTCCCAACCCATGCCCCCCTGCTGTAACTGAACAACAGACCGGTTGCCATCATCCCTACCGCGATGAGGAGAATCACACCTTTCCAATTGCCAATTGCCGGTCTTGTCGCTACGAAAAAGCCGATGCAACGTTTCGCTTTGACTACTATCGTCTGATCTCCGCCTTCTTCCTTCCACCTTTTAGCCAGTAATCCGCTTGCGAGACTCAGACCCGCTCCCATCAGCACGCCATATTCATTCGGATTAGACCAAAGACCCATCCACCGCGGGCCGTGATAATAATTGCCGGCAGTTTGAAGGTGCCACGATGACGCAACGGACAGTAGAGCCACCAAACCAACAAGAACAATTTCCCTTTGTGAAATTAGACGTGCAACCTCTGACCCACTGCCTCCGCCTCGTCGCACCAGACTGAAGGCGGCTTTCCCGAGCGTTACTCCGACCAAAAGAGTGAAAGCGGCCGGCCCCGGCTGAACGTTGCAGAAGAAATACATGGTAAGTGCAATGACCAGAAAGCCCAGCAATGGCAAATCGTCGATCTTAAACACTGGGAATACAAATAAGAAAAACCAGACCGCTAGGCTAATTAGCAGCATCCCTTGCGTTTGAAACAGCGTCGCTTGGACATCCCGAAAGATACCATTCCTCTCCTGCAGCACAACACCGAAAAGGCAAAACGCAACAAATATTAACAATAGGGCGATTTTGATTCCGGGGTGCCATTTCATTATTCTGACACGGGTGTCGACGCCACTTTCTGTTGCTGCCAGAACCAGAATAACGTCGTATAACTCCCGATGAATAAATATGCCAGTAAAATCTTCATAGCGGTGTCGGCGGCTTGAGGTGAAATGCCCAACGAGCCGGTAAGACTACCTAGGCAGGCACAGGGCTTGTGCCAACCGACAGACCATAATCCCAATCGGTATATGGCAAAAGCCGTAGATAACCAAGCAACTAACGCCGACCGCAAACCCACGCCCTTGAGAATAAGACAAACAGTACCGACGAGCAGTTCAATGCCGCCAATAATAAAAAACTCTGAGCGAAATGAAACCAACAGAATAGGATCCGTATTAAGCAAAACGCGAGCACTGCCAGTAGCGCTTATGAGTTTAGCAGCAGAGGTTATTAACAGCAATACACCCGATGACCAGAGGTACACCGACGCCACTAACATTTTTGATCGCCACATATTGGATCTATAAATTGCACCATCAAAATAAACATCCTTCTTAACGACTATCGAAAAATGCGTCAGCCAGCCTCTTTAAACACTGGCTTCTTACACCGCCGCAGCAAGAAGACAGCAGCCGATTGAGCTGCTGTCTGGCAATAAGCCTATCATCGCGCGGGAGTGCACTCGGTATCCACCAATATTGATGTCGCGCAGGTAATCGGAATTGCTTCTCCAGTTATACCACCGTTACACTCGGTTCCGTCGCAAAGCCCATGGTAAGCGGTCTGCGACCACCCCGTTTGATAGCTCAGCACTGCACAATCATCAGTCGGTTGCCCCGATATGCAGTCTGAACAGGGGTTTGGAGAGTATAGGGTCACCGAGCAACTAAGTCCTAATGGGGTGCATGGATTAGGTTCTTGATAACTCGGATCGTTACAAATAACAAACCCGTTGCATGTATCGGCATCTGTCAACCGCGTTAAGCCAAGCATTGCTGTACCAAATGTGACGCAGACCATTATTGTATCTAGTTTCATAATTCATCCTTTGATTTATTTGTTTTGTTGTTTGATCTATGTTTCCAAAGCAATAATAATAGGGGTGCGACCATCGTAATGCATAGAAAAATCCGAATTAAAGCTGGTTTCACGTGAATACTAGGCGGTGCTATATGTGCAGTGTTTTTGATTATTTGCAAACGCTGCCATGCCGCTTGTCTGGCTGATGCTAAACTTGGATTATCAGATGAGGAAATAAAACCGTTAGAGGTCAAATAGCTAGGAACTGGACTGTTTGTGTAGAAACGATAGTCATTAACAACAAGTAGTTCGTTCGGAAGTTCGTTCGACCAGATGTGCTGGGTTGTTGAGATGGATGTGACCGCACCTTTGACTATAAGAGTGCAGCGAAAATCATTCGAATCTGATGCGTTTGGCATGGGTCTATACTCTCTCATTTCAAATTTGGTCGGAAAGGAGAGCCCACTGATATTTGTAAATTCATCAGACCTAAATTCACCCGCTACAAAGCTTTTTCTGAACGCTGGAGGCAGCTCTCTTGTTAATATCTTACCGTCAAGCGACATTGTTGCGAGGTTCGTCCACTTGTATTCTAGCCGAGTTGGTAAATATGGCGGCACCGCAGACAATGTACGAATGCATGGAATCTGACGACGTCCAGCAAAGAACGACTGTTGCATATTGAGTGGATAGATATCCCACACACTGTCATTTGTTACAGTCGCGAAATAGCAGCCAGAGGCAAATGCCAGCCAAGGATAAGCATTCGCAAATGAGGCCATTGTTCTGGGCACTGGCGTGGATTCCACAATGCAACTTTGAAACAGGTTAGTTACTCCGTGGCGCAAGTTACTACGGAGTGAATTAAATGATTCTTGGGTCAATCTGTCCAGATAAATTAAATTTGTCCCATCATATGTGGAGAGCGAATAGGTGAAATTCGTATTTCCAATCGGGATCATTTTGATCGTCCATTTGCAATCTTCCACTGAAACCTGAAAGGTTCTTTTGAAAACTTCCCCTTTATAATCCTTGGGTTCGCCTAATCCATGTCCTTCATATGTTAAAACACCTTCGATCGAATAATTCGCGGAAACTGTTCTAGCCACGACAAAAAATGTAAAAGCTAAAAGCGTAAGAATCCTGAAACCGGCAATGCAGACGCGCCTAATTAGCGTCTTCTTCATGGATCGTTGGAGGCGCGCTCCCGCTGCATGAAAGTTTTGAACGGAACTTGCATAATCAAACGCTTGGAAGTTCATCTCATTTTGCGCAACAGACTCACATCCGCCAGCTTGGGCGGAAGCGAATTCCGCAATCGCGGTGCATGGGCGATTCATAATTTTGTAGGTTTTTATCTCAAATTGCAGATTGCTTCAACCCCCACGTTCGTGTGGGGGGGGGGGATAAAGCCGGAGGCATGGGTTGGGGAGACGCTTTTTGAACGAAGCGGCTTGCCAGTCCTGCGCGTGAACGCAGTTGCCACTTGAGTAAGATTCGTTTCAAATGCCAACCGACGGTTTCTTCCGTCATGTTGAGCTTGTTCCCGATTTCCTTGTCGCTCAATCCTTGCGCTACCAATTCGGCGATTTCGGCCTGCCTCGGCGAAAGCGCCGGAAATTGCGGTTTTTGTCCTTGAATACTTCTTGCAGGTTGGATGCCGTTGGGTTTTTGCGCCGGTTTCGATGATGGCGGCGGTCGCCAGACCGCCGCTACCGATTGCGCGCCAGTGGGCTTTGAGGCCAGTTCTGGCCTGACGTGAATATGATTCAGTTTTGCGCTCATACTGGTTCCTTCAAGGTGATGTCCATGTTGCAATGGGGGCAGGCCATCTTTTCGCCGATGGCGTGGGCGGGGAATTCAATGTGTTTATGGCAGAAGAAGCAGGAAATTTTCAGCAGATCAGGCTGACGCAGGGTGAGGGTCTTCTGGCAATGCGGGCAGGGTATTTTTTGACCGAGGTTGCGGGCATCAAACCGGATATGGACGCCGCAGGCGGGACAGGACATTCTTATGAATTGCGCGGCTTTGGCCCTTCTCCCTTCCAACCACAGCCAGCCCACCGCCACGTAGCTGCCCAGCAGCAGGTAATACGGCGTTAACGTCATGATCCATCCGGAAATCCCGCGCGATAGTTGAAGGGGGTCGGTGAGGCTGCCGATGCAGGTGGCTTGCGGATGGCAGTGCGTGGTGAGCAGGCCGATCCGATAAATGATAAAATTCGACGTCAGCCAGGCCAGCCAGCCGATTTGAAGTCCGGTTTGTTTGCCGAAGAGACAAATCAAGGCAACGGTCAGTTCAATTCCGACGATCAGCAGCACCGCGTAACGAAGCGGAATGCCGAGCATGGGTTCAGGCAGGGTCAAAACCGGCGGGCTGCCCGCCGCGATGACAAAGCGCATCAGCGCCGCGGCCAGCAGGATGCCGCCGGCACAATAGATGAATAAGCGGATTGGTCTCATGCTCGAAACGGCAGTTGAATTAACCACGAAATACACAAATCACACGAAAGGGAGGCAATCCCTGGCATGTTCATTCTGTATTTTCGTGTCATTTCGTGTGTTTCCTGGTTTCAAACGCTTTTTCCCGGCTCACCCCCCCGCGGCGACGAGCCGGGTCGGAGACCGGCGCTCCAGCTTTGCGGAGGTTCTGCCTTCATTCCTCAAAGATAAAATGCATCATGGCCATGGTGCGTTCGAGTTGGGCGGCATTGCCGACGAGGTGATGATTCTCGCCGGGATGGATAACGATTTCCGTCAAGACGCCGGAATTGAGGGCTTCGGCCTGAAATTTCTTCAAGCGGTCGTCTTCATGTTCCGCCCCGCCGGCGCTGATCAGGAGTTTTGGCCGAGGCTCGAAAGGCGGCGAGGTTGAGAAGTCAGGAAGTCCGCTGGGGTTGAGGAGTATGACGCCTTTCCACAAGCCGGGGGATTGCGTCATGAATTTGCCCATATAATGTGTTTCCGCGCTGGCTCCGAACAGAAACACCCGGTCGGTGTCAATACACGGGTTCCGCGCCAGGTTCTGATAGACACCCATGACATTTTCGCCCCACTTGTCAATCCCCGGAAACCACGAGTCGCGGTTGATGATGGCCACGAAAGCACCACAGGTGGCGATGCCCGGCGCCCACAGCCGTCCATGGGCGCCCTTGACGGTGACGCCAAAGACGGTGTAGCCAATCACCAGGGGATATTTCCGGTGGCGGTCAAAATGGGCCGGCGGATAGAGGAAGCAATCCACGCCGCGCCCGGACGGGAGGCGGAGGCCGATGTGACAGGGATTGAGGTTCCGGGCATAAGCGGAGGGCTGGTCCACCCCGCCGACAACGGGACGCAGTTGTCTTGCGGCGAGGTCATACCGCCAAATCCCCGCCGTGGGTTCGTTGCTGACCGCGCCCACAAAAAACAGGTGCTGGCGATCCGGGGCGGCGGTGAACGACGGCGGATTTTCACGCTCCAGCAGCCGGGCTTGCTCCTGGCCGGACGCATCGGCCAGCACCAATCCCGGATGATGCAGGTCACCGCTAAGATAGGCGATTTCATTCGACCCCAGCCAGCAGGCGGCGCGCAGCGACCGGTCTTGCAAAATTCGGACCGCAGCGTTGGTGGCGTCGGCCGGCGCATCCAGCCGCCATAACGACGCCTGGTCCGCCTCCGCCTGGCGGAGCAGGAGCTGATCGCCCGCCGGATTGCAGGCGAAGCCTGTCAGGTTTCGCAGCCCCGGCTGCAGCCACACGAGGGGGCTTTGCGGCCATAGCGGACGGGCGCCAAACCATTTTGCGGCCAGGTAATCTTCCACCTGCCGCTGCTCGGCGTCGGTCAAGGCGCGGTCGTAAATGAGCAGTTCGGCGAAATCACCGTCGGAGCCTGCCGCTTTCCTCCCGGCATGATCGAGGGTCCACAAGCCGATTTCCACCGCCTTGTCCGTCGTGTTGAGCTGGAACATCTCGGATCTTTTGAGCACGCCGTTGACGTAGCCTTTTTGACTGATGCCATCGTAAACCACCTCCAAAACATTCCAGTTGGCGGATGTGGGCGGAACCTTGTTATCCAGAAAGCTCCAGCCACAGGGCAAATACAAGGCGTCGCGATTGTCACATAGGCCAAAATAGGTTCCCTTGCCGCCGGCTTCGCCCAGGCCAACCGTCATCTGGTGATTCGCCTCCCGACGCAGCACGGCAAAGACGGTGCGTGGCATGGTATTGGTGAGGCCGGGATACCGGCTGGTTTTCAGGCCGGTGGCTTTGGCTGGGGCATCGGACGAGGTGAAATGAATCGTTCCCTTGCCATGCAACGCCCGGCCGCTGGTTGGAGCATTGTAAAGCGGCGGGTTTTGGTTGGGAATGGCATTATTCTTTTTCGGACTCAAATCGGCCAGTACGGTCACGGGCGCTTGATTGGTTTGTCTTAGCGTCGAGGCGTCCAGCCAGAGCACGAGATCATTCGTCAACGGCGTGGATGGCGGGCGGGATGCGTTGTAAATAAACGGGTTGTTAGTGCCGCCCAGGCCGGCCGCCAGGTCGTAATGACAGATGTAATTCTCTTGCAGCCAGGCTAGCGTATGCGGGCCGGTGGCTGTCAGATTCGAGATCTGCCCTTTGTGCGGCAATTTGTGTGCCTCCCATTTTCCATCCGCCTGCTTCTTGGCGTAACCAATGGCTTCCCCTTCCAGCCAGGCAAATTCCGAGACATTCAGCCAGACGACCTCGGAAACCCTGGGGTTGGCGCCCACGGCCAGGGACACCGGCGCCACGTTCGTTTCCGCCGGGCATACGAACAACCGGTTTTGGGCGGTATAGATGAAACCGCTGTCATCGGGCGACCACGGCCAGGCTTGCAGATCAAAAGCGGCGCCGAATGGCCCCAAACCGTTTTCTTCACATACGATCTGTTTGCTGCCGGTGGCGGAATTGCAAACGAATAGTGCATAGCCTTTGGCATCCGTGGCCACATAGGCGCATTGGCTGCCGTCATGATTCACTTGCGGTGTGCCGAAAAAAAGGCTGGCCGAGCCGAAGGCGGCGGTGATTTGCTGCCGATGGGCGGGACGCCCGGCCGCCACCCAAGCCAGCCGCCCGCCCACCAGGCTGATGACGATGAGGATAATCCAGACGGCCGGCGGGAAAAGACGCAGCCAGCGCAAGACCCTGGCCGCGGGTTCGCGGACCATGCTTTGCGACTTGACCAGCCAGATTTCCAGCATATTCAGTTTTCCTGTTTCAGCGTCCAGATTCCCCGGGAACCATCCATGGCCCCGGTTTGCAGCGGAGACAATAATTCAACATGCCCGTCCACCATGAGATAGTTGAACCGGCCCCCATGAAACTGCCGGCCGCCATCCTTGAAGGCGCGGGCCTGGCTGGCCGTGCCCCGGACGGTCGCCGGTGAAATCCCGAGCATGACGTTGGCGGGATCAACCAATTCGGTGAGGAGCAGCGTGTCGGCGGGGGCCGGCACGCTGGACAATTTCACCCCGGGCAGCTTTTCGGGGTTTTGCAGGGCTGCGCCGTCCAGCAGCGACAATACCGTGTCCCGGTTCCACTCCAGGCCCAGGCCGGTGGCGCTGCCCGGACCCGGCGGCCAGTGTTCCGGCTGCATGTCATTGGCGCTCATCGCATAGCTGCGCGCGCCTCCCGAACGGGGCGCCGTATCGGTCGGACAGCAAAAAAAACGGGGTGCCCGGGCAAAAAACTGTTCGCTTTTGGCCTTGGCCAGGCCCGGTTCCAAATAAGCGAACAACTTCAGATCCCAACTGGAATGGAGTTTGGGCAGGTTGATCCCGGCTGCGGGCAGGGCCTCGCCATTTTCATTGGCGCAGGCTTGCATGGCCCGGCCCAAGGCGGACAGATTTGCCGCGCAACGGGCCACGCGCCCCCGTTCGCCCGAATGCCCCCATACCAACCAAAGGCCCAGCAATAGCGTCACGCCGATGACCGCCAGCAAATCAATCCGCGAAAACGCGCGGTTGCCCGTGCGCCGGTAGCGCAGGCTTGCCAGCCTGCGGGTTCTGGCGGCTTTCGAGTTGCCCGTTCCCGAGCGGAAACATGGGACTGGAAGAAGCTCGGCCTGCCGCTCCCGCACACCCGCAGACAGGAATGTCTGCGCTCCGTCAATTTGCCGCCGCCGCGCCACGGGCAGGCTCGGATTTTGGGTTGCAGTTTCCATCAGGGATTGTTGAGGGTCGGATAATGCCTGGCCACCCAGTACAAATCCTCCGTGCCATTTTTTGGGTCGTTGGCGATTTTAACGGCATAATCGCTGGCCTTGTGGGGATCCAGGCTTTTGGCGAAAAAGAGTGTCGAGCCGTTGACCCATTTGTGGGCCTCCGCGTGTCCGTCCGCGAAATTGAACGTGCTGGTCACGCCATGAAACGACGCCGGCGAATCTATCCACGCCGGCGTCTGCGTCTGAAAATTGTCCTGCGGCGTACCGGGGCGAAAATCCCACGAGCCGAGATTGTCCCCGCGCCCGTCGCACTCTTCCACCCACAGCATCCGGTCGGAAGGGTGCAGAATTTGCGTGGATTTCGTGAGCATCAGCGCGTTGCGCTCGCCGTTGACGCCCTCCACCCCCGAGTAGCTGTCCCAGGCAAACCCCTGGCCCGGAGGCAGCACCGTGCGCGCATCCCCCGGACAATGGATCACACTGGCATTGCGCGCATACTGGAACAGCGGGCCGTTGACGGTTTTGGCCGCCGTGTTCATGGGCTGCCGGAAACCCGTTTCCGTGGCTTGAATGACCGCTTGGACGCTCGTCTGCGGCATGGCGGGCAGAACAAATCTGACATCCGTGCGCCAATCCATCGGGTCGGGCGCCGTGACCCCCGGATTGCCGCCCGCGGGAAAAGTGCTGAACCCGACCACCTTGCCGCCGTTGTCCGAGGCATACATTTCCCACGCCAGCGCCAGTTGTCTTTGGTTATTCACACAAACCGCCTGTGTTCCTTTTTGTTTGCCCTTGGCCAGCGCCGGCAGCAGCAGCGCCGCCAGAATGGCGATGATGGCAATCACCACCAGCAATTCAATCAGCGTGAAACCTGGATCGGAGCTCGGAGCTCGGAGCTCGGAGGTCGGAACGCCGCCCTCCCGGCACGGCTCGTGGAAAATGGCCGCCGTCGAGCCGGGTCGGGAGACCGGCGCTCCGATCGCGCGGTTCATGGTCGCAAGGCGCGGAGGACCGTGATTTGGTTGGACAACAAATTGCCCTCCGCTATTTGCGCGGTTGCGCGGTTGCGCGGTTGCGCGGTAGAACACCGCATGTCGCAGGTTCTTTCATCTATTGCGCTAGTCACTTAAACAAGACATAAAACCGTTGTCAACAGTTTTCGTGAATTATTTTGTGAAAGACGATTAGGGACCGTGCAAAAATTAATTCGGTGTTTATGGCGCAGAGATTTTGGTCGCTGGCGAGGCGCGAGCGCCGCGCATACCCCGCCAGTGGGTCTGTCAGGAGCGAGCCACGAAGCCAGCGGCCAAAAGATCAAGCCAGAAATGCCAAAGTTATTTTTGCCCGGTCCCTTGGCGCGGTTCCCTGCCCGGATCCCCAAGGGATTCCGGTTCAGAGCCCAAGATTGCCACCACCAATCCAAAAATCCAAAAATCCATCAACCCCGCCATCCTCAACCCTCAACCCTCAACCGACCTCGCGTCCGTGTTAGCCGCTTACACAGAATCGCTCCCAAGCCGCCTTTCGTGTTAGCCGCTAACAAACCCGCGTTCCCAACCTGTGCCATAATTGTTACGTGGATGCGACAATGCAGCTCGGGACGACGGGACGACGGACTACAGGAACACAGGCTCAGACCTTGTGGTCCCGTGGTCTCGTTGTCCGTCGTCTCGTCGTCTTGCCCATGCGGTTCGCAGCCGCGTTTGTGAAGGCGCCGCTGTCCAGCCAGATTCGTCCGCACTTTGTTCCCTCGCGTCTTTGTTGTTCGAAATCCGTGTCTCTAATTAACGTATTTGTCCGGTTGGCCGGTCAAAAATCCAGCCAAATCCGGGTAAATCCAAGCAAATCCAACCACAGAAAAATTTTACGCCATGGTCCACCCCCCCTCCATCCTTCACCTTCCTCCGTGCTTCGCTCTGCTGCCGGCTTTTGATTTGAAACACCGCGTAAAACACGCAAAAACACGGCTCAACACACAAGAACACATGGAAAAAAAATAAAAATGTCAGGCCGGCGGAGTTCGGAATACGCGCCCGACACCGCCTGAACGCGAATTGGGCCAGAACGCTTTGTTTGCACTCCATCTGTGGCTAATCAATTTGTGAATCAATCGGTGAATTGGTTGTGAATAAGTCTTTTTGCGGAAATCTTCACCTTGGACAGTCTTTGTCCAATGTAGGCTGTCACGCTCGTGGGACTATGAAAAATGAAAATAAACCTGAAAATGAATCGAACCCGGACAAATCACAAAACCCTCCGCCCAAAACCAAGCCCCGGAAATCCTGCCGCGTGGCGCTGGAACCCGAGCTGGAAGCGATCGCCGGCTTTTGGCCCGCCGCCAAGCGGTTCGAGATGGCCCGCAAATTCCGCCGCTGGGCGCGTCAACTGCGGGTGAGCGCTTTCATTTTGTTCCATGACTCCCATCGGACTTCGCGGCCTGCATTGCGATTTGTTGCGCCTCGGAAAGCCCGCCTGAATTAGCCAGCAACCGCCGCTCGATTTCATCCAGCCATTCACGCAAAATGCCCACCGCCTGCTTCAACTTGGGTTGGTCCGATTGCGACAGCTTCTCCGCCATTTCCGCAAAATTCCGGATCAGCGCCTCGGTGGATAACATGGCCAGGATCGGATTGGCCGGCGCCGCTTCCGGGGAAACGGAAAACGACTCTTTTA
>Ga0316217_10006089_pt1 | contig 12113 bp, 11 predicted proteins | sample 1anoAmetaG_FD_203633 | JGI IMG/M metagenome (GOLD analysis project Ga0316217, IMG submission 203633) | Freshwater microbial communities from Trout Bog Lake, Wisconsin, USA - 1anoA | ecosystem: Environmental > Aquatic > Freshwater > Lake > Hypolimnion/Profundal zone | place: USA: Wisconsin... | reverse complement strand
CCAACCCCAACCCCAACCCCAACCCCAGTACTCAACTCCTAAAAAAGTATTTATATCCTTTTTTTCTTTTTGAAACTCATTCTATTCCCTATTCAGCTCTACTATCACTCAGATTATTCTAAGTAATATTCCTATGGAGATAGTACTATTTGATTAGTTATATAGAATTTCTTATGAACTCGAGGCAAGAAAAAAAACACTAAAAAACGCAAAAGACCACCGTGGAAGACTAAGAAAAGGTACTCCCGATCCCAAATAGAAATCCCTATTATTCAAGCGCTTGATGACACAATCTGTGGAACAGTTTCGAGATATCAATATCAATGAGTTTGACCTCAACACTGCCGAAACCATTGAGGAAACTTAAGAAGTAGACACTTCAGTCACTCCTCTCATTTACGCAGCCTACTTTGGTACTTTCCCCGCCACTCAGGACTCAAAGATATCACCAAGATTCTACTCAAGAACAAGCTGATCGACGTGGATCTCGAAACATAGAACAACAAACAGACTCCCCTCATCACTGCCTGCATCTGCGGCAACTACGAAATCGTGAGGCTGCTTCTCCTTTCCAACGCGGAAGTCAACAAGCCCAACCTCATGAACCAGACTCCTCTCACGGCCACGCTGTTCAGACTGGTGGAGGAGCCCGCCAGCTTCGAAAACAAGAAGATCTGCTTCCTGATTGCGGAGCTGCTGATCAAGCACGGGGCTGACGTGGACTGGATCATTGACAAGAAGAACGGGTACGCGCTGATCCACTACTTCTGCAGTTCCAAGATGAAGATGAACAAGCCCCAGCGCTAGCTCAACTTCCAGATCATCAAGTTCCTGCTCGAGAAGGGCGCCAACCACCACCAGCTCACCCTCAGCAACCGCAGCTGCGAAGAACTCCTCAAGCAGCACTGCAACCGCGACGACATCCTCACTCTCCTCAAACTCCACGACCAGAAGCAGCCCGTCACCAAGGTAGAATTGAAACCCATCAAGAAGATAGACGCCAACTTCTTCAAAATTGAAACCCACAACAACAAATGATCTAGTTTTATATTCCACCACCCACTCCATCACATCCCATCACCTAACACCTATTCACCCACCCAACACCCTATTCCACATCCCACCATCTCACCCAACTAACAGATATTCACCGTCCCAACTGAAAAATCTGAATTCTTGAGCTGTACAGTTAGTTATTCAGCCTTCCAACTGTAAAGGCATTGAGGATCTGCCATCCTTCGGGTATGATTTCCACCCGCATTCATGAGTATTCAAAAGCAGGCTTTCTCCAGGAAAGGATTGTTATAGTTTGCAGTGCTTTTGGTTGGTTCATTAAGACTGGGTGGGTAAAGGTCGCACTTACGCAGAATCGCTACCTTCAGGTGTATTCATTTATAAACGTAAAACCCCACGAAATGCTGGCGCACTAGCCCATCTGACACCCTTCCAAAGCACCCTACGGTTTGATAGGATTATCAGCCTACCAATCCCATTCTAAGCCACTGTCCCCACTCTCAGCCACCATCACCAACCATATCATGCCTCCACCAAACCACCCTCATCAGCCACTTTCCTCTCCTTACAACCAAAGGATAGAACCACAGGGGATCGTTCTGTCCTCAGTAGGCTTTAGGCCTATACAGTTGGTTGGCAAACTATCCCATCTCAGCATCTCAGTAACTATCAATCAAGCATCAGTAGTTCTCCTCGGCCCAATTCATAACCCCCATCAAGGTGTAGACTCTTACGGTTGATTTGAAGCAGGTGAGTCTGTAAGGGTGAGGTAGAGTGAGAGATATGTTCGAAGGGCAGGTGTGGTGGCAATTATAAGAGCGAAATAAAGCAGTTGAAGGTTGAACTAAGCATCCAGCTACAGCATCCACACTACAACCCTGGAGGGTGAGACTCACCTTGATGGATGCATGTATGAGAGTTGGCTCTGAAGACAAAGTTTATGCATGAAAACGGCAACCGTTATTATCCAAATAGTTGCCAAGGGTCGGCAGAGCTAAAATACCATTAATAATAAAACGGGCATCCCATTCTTTTGAAAGTATCTAAGGGCCAATCAATAAATTTGAAAACCCTAATCATTATTAACCTACTTTAATCTTCACCAGAAACAAGGTATTTTGGCATCCAGATGAATTTTGAGTTTTTTTATAATGCAAAATATTTTTAATAAGGTTAATTTTGTAAGGATTATATTAAAATAGCCCTGGCCACAGTTCCCAAGACTGGACCCTTTCCTCACAAAATCCCCAATTACCCCCACAACCCTTTTTCCTTTATAATTCCTCCTCAGCAGGCCCAGTCAGAATATTTCGCCTCAAAGCAAAATTTAATGATTAGTGGTGATTAATTAAATATTTTAGAGGCATGACTTCCAGCTGTTAGAGCTAAAGTGCCGAGGCCCTCAGCGATCCAATGCCTAGGATCTACTCCTGCTTCTGCTAGAAGCTGTTTACGACGTACCCGGGGATCTACCTGCACCTGAAGTCTAAGCATGCGAACCTGTTCCAGAAATACAAGCGACTCAAAATCACGAAACTGTTCAAAAAAGTAAGGGACGAGAAGGGCTCCTAAATATACAAGCTCGATCGACTTTCCGAGAAGGAAGTCACCAGCACTTATTCCACTTAAAAATTATTTAAAGAGTAAAAAAAAAATAGCACTCTCCAAAACTGCGAATTCAAGGACCAATACCCCAAGGACAAGTTCCACTAGTCGGAGAAAAAAAACCATAACTCCTGCTACCCCCACCAGACGCGCAAAGAACCCCAAAACCCCTACCCCTTCCACCAAGACTACTTCAAAAACTTCTAAGCCCAAATGCACAACCTCAGGTCCTACAACTCACCCTTCCTCAACTTCAATATGCCCATGTCCATGCCCCCTTTCCCCCATATGCTCCCCAACTACCCCCCGCCTTTCCCTGAACTCAAAATGACCACCAAAAAACTGCTCTAAAAATTTTTGCTGGAAATAGAAACTGTGGATAAGCTCATGATAAAGAAATACCTATACTAACTGATGGTTTTCATTGACAAAAACAGTGAGTCGATTGAAGACCCTAGGGCGAAGTTCAAGCTCTTTCTGTCCTACTGCGATGAGTTTGACCCCAAGTTCATCGGTCCCATCATCCAGCATTACGTCGGCCAGCTCAAGGCACAGCTTAAAGAACCAGGCATCAACGAGGATGATTGCCATCTCAAGCAAAAAGAAGCAGAGTGTATTATGGCCTTCGGAAACTGGTTGAATTAATTGGGCATGACTAAGTTTTAATAAAGACGTTTAGCCCCATAGAACTACCTGGCTCATATCGAGAAGGAAAAAGAACCCAAAGAGCACTAACTAGATTTGCTGAAAGTTGAAAAGGAAATCGAGGAATAAGAAAAGGAAGGGATCAGGAAAGTAGTCCTCGATATACGCTCCAAGAGTGAAGACGAAATCCAAGATGATGCTTTTTGATGCTCCTATGATATCTGGACTGGACTGTAGTTGAATACTTGTAATTGTATTGGGATGATAACTAAGAGCAAGACCAGCTTGGTTGGCTGGGGAAACTAATCACAGGCTGTATAAGTGTGGAAGAGCTAGTTTTGCGATTCTTGGCTTTGTCCCTTTTTATGCATAAATATACAAGTTATTACGATTGTTACATAACCCTAAATCCCTAACTGCCCTTCGCATGTCTGCTCTTTAGATCTCAGGCCCTTTGTCTAACCAGCAGCAGACCCAGATTCCTCATCTTCCCTTTCTAATCACTCCCCACTGCTTTCAATCTTTGATTAATTGATTATTAATTGTTAGGTCAAAAATAAAATAAATTTGGATAACTTCAAAATATCAAGAACTGCCTTTTTACACATATTGGGCTTTATTGGGAAATTGTTTTAGGCCTATAATGCTAACTGAGATTAATTTAAAGATGAAAGTTAGTAATTTAAGAAGTAAGCAGAGACAAATGCAGAGGGCCCTACATTCAATAGCCTTTCCTGCTTACAATCAGAAAGTCTTGACTGAGGGCTGCGATAGAGCCGAGGATCTCAAAAAACCACTCCTCTAATTTGAACAAAAGGTCATTAACCATTCCAAAAGATACACTAGGCCCAAACCTATTATAAGCTTCTCGAAGAATTCATAGCAAAACAAAGTCCGCTAGCCTAAAAAGTACCGGTCTTTGGACTTCGTAAGACGAGACAAAAGAATCAGTTAATAAAAATTGCGACCTTACTTGGTGCAAAAATAAGATAAAAACTAACGTTCTTCCCGCAACAAGATATCTATGCAGAGTATGAAGGCTATTCAATCAATCAATAACCGTTACTCCACAGTGGGAAGGTCAGAAGGGAGGAGCTTCCTGGAGCTAAAAGAGAGGGCGAAATAACTGATTGACAAAGGCAAATATCAGGTGGCTTTGGATTTGCTCAGAAGCGCAGATGAATTAGACAAATCCGATTTAAACTACTTGGACCTAAAAGGCTTTTGCCTACTAAAGCTTCATAAGTACGAGAAGGCTCTTGAAGCTTTGAACAGAGTTATTATGCTGGATAGGAAAAACTGTAGGCAGACCTACATCTGGTGTGCGCTTTCTTAGATGCAGCTCAACAGGAAGGACAAAAGCCTACAATATGTAATCATCTCCTTACTAAGCTAGAAGAGTGCATCAGGTTCTTTCCACACCACTATGAAGCCTACTATCTTAAAGGCAAGCTACTCGCAAAGTAAAGAGACTTCGATTTGGCAATCTAATTTTTGGAAACCGCCCAAAGCTTGAATAAGTAAAAAAAGGAAATCAGCTTTTACATTGCTGATTGTTTGGAACTTTCCGGTGATCTCCTAGCCTCAAAAGCTTACTATTAGAGCCTACTCACGCAAATAACCTAAAGTAACCTGTCTTTTGCGCTTAAATTTACAAAGCTCATGCTCAAAATGAACAATTTCGAAAAAGCCGAAAAAACCCTTTAGAAGTGCCTATAGATAAGTGTAAGCAGGAACTCATAGCAAAAGTTAGAGGAACTGATAAATGAGTGCAACTATACCTTAGCAGTCAATCACTTAAAAAAGGGCTAATATGAAAGATGTAGCATGAAAGGGGAATAAATTCTCAAAAGGAATAACACAAAATGGGCAGCCCAGACCATTAAACTATTGATGTCAGCTAAAATAGCCATGAGAGATTTCTATGGGGCTTCGAATTTGGCCTAAAGACTTGATTTAATGGGGTGCAAAACCAATTTGAAATAGCTGGGAGTGTTTTGCTAGGGGGTTATTTTGCTGATGCGGAAAAAAGCAGCCTAGGCCGCTTAGAAGCTGGAGTTGTGCTAAAAGTTGCTCCGAGGCTCTAGCTAAAATTTCTTAAATGAGCCTATCTGCAAAGTGATTCACTTGTACCTTTTTTACGCGTACTTTTTGACGATGAGATAAAGCTAGGCTCTAGCTCAGCTGCAGTAGCAAAAGAAGAAAGGATTTGACAAAATACACTAAAATTCAACTTACTACAATGAGGCCATCACTCAAGGCTACATATTCTACAAAAATAGAAATTTTGATAAAGCCTAGTAACACTTCATAAAGGCCCTGAATGGCCATACTTACAAACCTGATGTTTTACTCTACCTCAGCATCACCTTGTTCCACAAACTTGGGAACATTGAGTCTTAATACGAGTTGTAGATGCTTCTGGATAGATGCTGCAAGGAAATGGAGCTCTTCAACAACAACATCGCTGCCAATGCCTTCTATCATCGTGGGCTTTTTAAAGCCTTTAAAGGAGACTACAACACTTCCCTTGAAGATCTAGATATAGCGATTGATAAGTCTTAGGACAATTTCGTCAAATTTTTCTATCTGAGGGCACTTTTGTGGTCTTTGACACAGAACTACAAAGAAGCTATCTCTGACCTTTCTATTGCCTTATCAATAGACTCATCAGATACTCGATGCTATGAACTGAGGGTCAGATGCTTACAAATAAATGGAGACCCAGCCCAAGCCTTTGCCGATTTGCAAAATTTCATCTGTAACTCTAAGTTAAGGTAGCTTTGAAGTCAAACGACAAAGAAATCCATAAGCTTGCTGGCCATTTGCTCTTTGAAAACGGGGCTTTCTAAGACGCCATTTAAGCCTTTAACCAAGGCGAACTGAACCCTCGAGATTGCGAAGTGTACTTGACCAGAGGAAAGACCCATTTTTTGCTTGGAAATTTCATTGAAGCCAGCGCAGATTTGCTGAAAGCTGCAGAAGCTGCAGAGCATTCTGAAGAACTTTTCTTCGATTTCCAGGTTCTGAAGTGGCTGGGAGATCTATTCTTGCTTTACACTGTAACTCAAGCCAGACTTAGGTAGACAAAAATGACTCCAAATATAGCTTTTAAGCAGCAAAGCTGAGAAAGTCATTAGAACAGCTGACCTAGATTTACGACTAAGAGTTCAACTAAAGGAACAAGTTTGGAAGAATCTTCAAAAACTCTTAATTCTACATTTTTAAGGCGATGTGTAAGTTCTATTTAGAGGAATACCAATAAGCAGCTGACTCATTCATACAGGTGATCAACATCAAGATTGCTACCTTTACCAAACAAAGTTAGGGAGAATACGAAGAATAAGAAGCTGAAAAGCTAATCTTTGTTAACCAAATGTACTATAATGTTGCTTTGTGTTTTTGCATGCTCAAAGTACTCTTTTTGTAACAAAGGACTACAAGAACGCTGAGAAGTTTGTCATCAACTGCAAAATAGACCCATAACTGCACACTTTTGAAGCATATGAGTTACTTTTAGGGCAAATCAAAGGCACAATAGATATAAATGAAGATTAGTAATACCTTTAGCTCTTTTCTTTTAAAAACAAGGTCTCAAGGTTCTTACCAGTAACTTACGTAACCTTCCAAAACTGTACTACTCATAAGTAAGCAACCAGAAAAATGAAAATTTGCATTCCTTACCCAAAAGTCTAACCTCCTAACATCAGTCCCACTTTCAATAAGTCTTTGCTTTAAGAAGTTAGTCTTGACTGTATCGAAAGAAGACCTGAAGCTCCTTGGATCTTCAAGGAAAACAATGCCATTAAATTTACTTAAAGGATGGAAGTTTACTCAAGGTTTTCACTGGGCGAATCCTCAGTGGAAGAAGTGAAAAAAGAGGAGATTAGAGGTGCCGAATTTTAGGACTATATGGATTTTTCAATGTAACTAATGGACCGCTTAAAGCTGGATGCGAAAGTGGAAGAAAAGTTGAAGAAGATTCTCAAAAACAAATGATTTTATATGCCTAAGTAGGCTTTTGAGTCAAAACATAAAAAGAGTTCTCCTAGCATATCAAACCTTTAATCAAGGTTGTTATAGTCATTGGATTATTTGAGAATCAGCTTTGACATTTTCATTAACAAGATCTCTTTTAGAGAGTTTTGAGCCTTATATAAAGTATAATTCTGGTATGTATAGCCCTGCTGACAGCAGAAGAGCGTTCAAAAAGCCCAAAGTAAACCCCCAACTGGCAAGAAACAACTAAGCCTCTTTGAATTTCAGTTTCGAGTAAATAGTAAGTCACTGCAACGATGTGACTCGGAAGCATCCGTAATAGATGGGGAACTGTGTGGATTTGAACTGCGAGATTCAAAGGCTATACGTGGATTGCTTCTAGGTTCTGATGGATAAAAAGAGGTGCATACATGTACTGACTTCCTAATTTAAAAACGTTTCAACTTATAGAGTTTCGCATATAAAATGGTAGTGATTCTAACCTGATTTCATAACTAAATCCTAAAACCAAAGTGTTTAATGCAAGTTTTTGTGTGTATAAAGCCTACAGGTATTTCTGTCCAGTTTTTGTTGGCTGCCACCAAGATGAATTATAATCGGATCCCGTTTATTTCTTTTTGTCTTAAAGACTTGCTTTTGTTTTGTTTTGAGATCTCAACACAGCATGAGAGATCAGTTTTGAAAGTTGTGGTTGTAGTCTAGGCGTGGTTTGGGGAGCAAGTTGTATTAATCCAACCTCAGGTAATTACCTTATAAATAAATTGTTACCTAAGAGTGGCTCGCAGTATGCACGATATCGGAAACCCCTAGCCCCCCACCATTCAGCAATTGGATTTCATACACCTGAATTAAACCATCCCCCTCAGATTTTAAACCAGCATGAACGAAGTCAAACTGAATAGCTCCTAAATCAGAGAATAGTTTTAGCTTTAAAACTACTTTTGCTATAAAACTGAGAAGCAGCTCATAAAAGTCACCAAAGTGAAGCTGGGTGAACAGCTCTTCACCATCGTCGACAAGCTGTCTCTGAAAAAGGATAAAGTTTTGCAGAAAGCCAACAAAAGGTATTAAAAAGCAAGTAATAATGAACCTTAGATTGGGGTTTGGGGTGAGTCTATTCTAACTCCAAGCAAATACAAGATACTGGAAATGTTTTGCGAGTGGCTGTAAAAAAATAAGCCTTAAATCAAACCTATTCTAGACCAAGTATTTCGAAGTTGCCACACTTAGTTAGACCTGCAAGCTTAAATGCGCTAAAACATTGAACTGAGGGTTGGATTGATCGCATTTAAAAAGTCACTGAAGCCGGAAAAAGCCGACCGAAACACATACAAAGTGCTTAGGAAATGGCTGAGAGAAGCTTTTTAATAGGACAAACCGAGCAAAGACGAGGAGAAGAATTGATAGTTACTTAATACTGCTTGATTGTGCATCTGCATAGCTTAAGCATTGCTCCATACTTGATTCCAAAGGATAGCACTTAAATAGTTATTTCAATAGCATGGAGCACTACTTCAATATAGTAACATTCACTTCATACTTGCCAAACTCAGCATTCCTACATTACTACATATCAAGCGAAGGATTTGTTCTTCTTTTTACTCGATTTCTTCTCCTTGCGGCACCCCAAACTCAGCTACTGCAAGTACTTTATTCTTGTTTTCTGTGATTTCCCCCTTTTCTTCGGGCTTTCCTCCTTTAGCAACTTCTTTTTCACTGTTGTGCCTTCATTTTTGTCAATCAGCTAGTACTTCTCAAGCGGCTTGAAGCTCCAACTGAAGAAGTTTGACTCAGAGGCATAATTGTCCTGGATTTCGAGCTTAGAAGTGTAGGACCTTGAGGAAAAAAAGGTGGTAAAAATGTCATCAAATGAGGCAGTGTTTTCCTGAGTGATTCTGTTTTACTGCGACTAAGTGAGTGAGTAGGAGTTAACCTGCCTCTAAATGCTAGTCCACTCATTTTTGGTGAGTTGTCCTGTTTATTTTTCGTCCTTTTAGTTGATAAGGTTCAAGTCTGCAAGGTAAAGGTTTTAGTTCAAATCCAAGTTGATTTTATCCAACAAATAACTCATGTTCTCGGTCTCACTAAGGCTTCTAATGTACTTTTGGAAGCCTTCAGTGCTCAAGTATATAATGAAGCCCACTATTTTTTCTACTAATACTTTTTTACACTAATCCCGCAAAGGATATTTCATCACTTCGGCGATTCTGATGGCGGGAGTGTAGCTAAACCAAAAGGTGAGGTTTTATTGTTCCTATGAAGTTTTAATGAGCCTTTGGTAGATATTTGAGTTGTTTTTGGTTTCAGATATGAGCTTTTCCCTGATTTTCATGAGTTTTTGGAAGTGCGCGAATGAGTTCAGACTTTGCTTGCCTACCATAATCCTCTCAAAAAAGCCTTCTCCTGTTGCTTTTAAGCTGACTAATGACTAAAACTTCAATCTTTGCTCATCATTCGTGTCTTTGAGCCCCAATCTTCTCTTTTGGAATGGCTCATAGTTGATGTAAACTGTTTGATTTTCCTTCTGGGAGGCTGCACAAAAGAACTCAAGGTTCAGGAGAGTTATTTTTTAGTCCTCATCTTCTCTGGGCTAGCTCGGTTTGAGCCTGGGTTAGGATTTGGCATTGTGGTAGGGGTGTGAGAGTGAAGCGTGCTTGTTTTAAAAGTACATTATTCTGGAAAGACGGAAGCTGGTGGAGGTGAGGAGGTAGTCAGTAAGTAGGTTTTTGGAGCGGGACCTCACAAATCCAGGTCTTTAGCATTTCGAAGTGGATGAGGAAAGGTGGGGGCAGAGGCAAGCCGAGGCCTGGATGAGCTGCTGAAGTTCTTGGGAGGTCATCTGAGGGTGTGCGCAGAGTGCTACAGTCCTATTTTCGCCAGTCTTGATAATTAGTCTAGTCTTTGTCTACATTATTATACTAGGCATAATCCTATTAATATAAGGCTTTAAATTATCAACCCTTTTTAACAATCAAAACTTCATGTTACTTCTAATTTACCCTCCGGCTCACTTTTTCCCTGCTTGGGGTTCTGCAGCCATCAGCTGAATGCCATACAGTGAGTGGCTGAATGCCATACAGTGAGTGGCTGGGAGTCAAGAATAAACAAAAGTTGGCTAGCCTTTAGAAAGGGCGTGTGAATAAGCCTAATGAGGGGTGATTCTGGGAAGGTGGGAGTGTGGGGCAGTGGTGTTTTGAGGTTGAAAATAGAAATTCCCTTTATAGTTTATTTTCGCCTGCCAGGAGCTGATTTTGGTGCCGTGAGTACATGCCCTCCTGCAAAATTTATCTGCTGCCTCTCAGAACAATCAGTGGTCCAGTCTGCTTGCCAACAAACTGCTACCTGCCTTACTGCTATCTTTTTCCAAAAGAACATCATGCTTTTCTGTGCACTATCAACTCAAACCCTAAACCTCAACCACCTGCCTCTGCTCAGTATCACCGCCCTCCATATTCCTTACCCACTTCCCAGCCCAAACACTCACTTCTTCAATGATAGAGAGTTTGCGATTTTTGGAAGAAAATGTAGGGAAGGCTAAAAAGGGATTTGGAAACGGAAAAGCCTTTTTCTGAGACCGTGAGTGATTGTGCAGTAGCGATATAGGTAGGGAAAGGGTGGGATGGTGAGAGAGTGCGGGATAAGAAAACATTAAAAATCAAGGAGAGTCTTCCAAAAATCTGAAATCCAGGTCATAGAAGCTGTAGGAAGACACTGTGGGCAGATCGCAGAGAACTTATGTCTGCGATTGCGAGAGAAGCACTTCAAGTTTATCGAGTGTGGGATTTTCGATTTTGACTTTGGTGACAATCCTGTTATGCTACTTCTAAGGGCTCAAGAACGTCTTGTTTCGCGGCAGAACTGCCCTCCCGTAGCTGTACTTGCCCTTTAGATGGGGTGCGTCAGTGGTTTTCCTAGTTTTGATGATCAGAGTTGGCATGTCTTCGAACCGGTCTTGGAATGATTATAACTTTATAATTCGAAACCCAGTGTGAAATAGCAACTTGGTATGATGGGTTGCAGGCAAGCAGTGGGGAGACGAGTGATTATTGCCGGCCTGGTCGGTCCAGCTTTCTATTGATGGTGTATTGGTGGCAGGAGTGGGCAATAGGTGGGAATGGGCTGGAGGCAGAAGCACCTCTTGACTATTTCTGCTGATAAATCCACCAGACAGGTCCCGATTGCCAATGCGGTCAATCTAGCCAGTTGTTAGCGAACTGGGTGCTACTTTTTTTAGAGAGAAAACTATCTAATAACTGGATATAATGGGGTATCCCATTATCTGATCAGCGTCTAATATTTTTCTGCTTTTGAAGGCCACTATTCCCGACTTTTTAGGGTTGGTACGCATATTATTCGTCTAGCACCAACGCTCGATAATTAGCAGTGCTTTCTCTACCTGTTCTGTGGATTTGGCTGTGAAGCAAATGTCATCGGCGTACGCCTGGATATATTATATGGATTTAAAGTCAACCACCTAGTATGATTAGTAATGGGTTGGTATGGGTGGAGTGGACGAGGTGGGATGGAAGGAGGTTGGTGGGTGCTTTGTTATTTGTCGGACTGGCACTTGCTGTTTCGGAATGGTATTTTCTTCCATTTTATAATGACAAGCACAGCTTTAGTTGCCACCTGATCTCTCCAAGATGTGCTGTCCGGGCTCAGACGAGTGACATATGGCCATTTCTTGATGATTGCTGCTCTTTCATTTGTAGCAAATCGAGATATTACCGACAGGAGCGGGTAATGTTATTGGGAAAAGAAATGGAAAATGCGAAGTAGTAAATAAGGCAACATTAATGAGATACCATTTCTAGCTAGTGCAGCATATGCATGTTCTCCAATTCAGATTA
>Ga0316217_10006086_pt1 | contig 12119 bp, 6 predicted proteins | sample 1anoAmetaG_FD_203633 | JGI IMG/M metagenome (GOLD analysis project Ga0316217, IMG submission 203633) | Freshwater microbial communities from Trout Bog Lake, Wisconsin, USA - 1anoA | ecosystem: Environmental > Aquatic > Freshwater > Lake > Hypolimnion/Profundal zone | place: USA: Wisconsin... | reverse complement strand
TCGCGGTATTGCCTGAAGCTCAATGACGACGTGTTTGACTGGATGACGGTGGATGCCAATCGCAACATGAAGATGATCACCACGTATGATTGGAATCACGGCACGCAGATGAACATGAAGGAGGCGCGCCGGATGAATTCGGGGCGGTATCAGGGCCAGGTGGAGCACAAATACGATTACTCGGCCAACCAGTTCCAAGTGCGGGCCTGGGGCTGGTCGAGCAGCGAGAAGCATGTGGGCGTCTGGCTGGTGAATCCGAGCGTGGAATACCTGAGCGGCGGGCCCACGAAGTTCGAGCTGTCGGCGCACCGGGACGCCACGTTCAACACCAATGCGCTCAACGCGCCGGCGCCGCCGACCCTGTTGAATTACTGGCGCGGCAGCCATTATGGCGGCAGCATCTGCAACATCGCCGCGACCGACGCGTGGACCAAGGTGGTGGGGCCGTTCCTGATTTATTGCAACTCGGGCGAGGGCCACGACGCCCTGTGGCACGATGCGCTGGCGCAGGAGGATAAAGAAGCCCGGGCGTGGCCCTATGATTGGGTCAAGGGCGTGGATTATCCGCATAAAGCGGAGCGCGCCACGGTCACGGGCAGAATTGTGCTGGACGATTCCCAGGCGCCGGGGTCCGGGCTGACCAATCTGCTGGTGGGGCTCACCGCGCCGGATTATGCCCCGGCGGTGATTCCGCGCCGGTCGCCTCCCGGCGGACGTCCGGGTGGTTTCGGCGGTTTCGGCGGTTTTGGATTGGCCGGCGGCGGCGATGACGAGGCGGGCCTGACGAACAACTCGGCCGCCAACGGCACGAATGATTTTGGCCGCCGGCGGTTTGGCGGCAACGGCACCAATCGTTTCGGGCAGTCTGGCACGGACGGATTGGCGCGCTTCGGCACCAACGGTTTTCGCGGGCGCTTTGGCGGGGCCGGGTTCGGCTTGCCGCGCAGCGTGGACTGGCAGACCGATGCCAAGAACTACGAATTCTGGGTGCAAGCGGACCGCGACGGGAATTTCACCATTCCCAATGTGCGGCCGGGTACTTACTGGCTGCACGCCATCGCCGACGGCGTGCTGGGCGATTTGACCGTTTCCAACGTGGTCGCAACCTCCGGCCAAAAGCTGGCGCTGGGTAAAATTGACTGGCAGCCGGTGCGGTATGGAAAGCAACTATGGGACATCGGCATCCCCAACCGCACCGGCTCGGAATTTTTCAAGGGCGACGACTATTTTCACTGGGGCTGGTATTTGCAATATCCCAAGCTCTTTCCCTATGACGTGAAATACGTCATCGGCCAGAGCGATTACCACAAGGACTGGTTTTTTGAGCAGGTGCCGTACAACGACGACACCAACAACACCACGGGCGGCGGCCGGGGCAGCGCGACGACCTGGACGGTGACCTTCGATTTGCCGGCCGCGCCGCAGGGCAAGGCGACGCTGCGGCTGGCCATTTGCGGTGCGGGCACGCGCACGCTGGCGGCGGATATGAACGGCGTCACCATCGGCGGCGTGAGCAACCTGGTCTATAACGCGGTTATTAACCGCGATGGCATTGGCGGGACCTGGGGGGAACACGATCTAGTGTTCAACGCGGGGCTGATGAAGGCGGGGAAAAACGTCCTGGGCCTGACGGTGCCGGCCGGCGGCCTCACGAGCGGCGTGATCTACGATTACCTGCGGCTGGAATTGGACGAAGCCGCCGCCCCGCCGCAGTAACCGCGCGTTATCCACCACGGAGACACGGACACGGCGGCACAGAGAGCGAGCAACGGCCTTTCAGCATTTCAGGTTTTAAGCTTTTGAATCGGTCTCTGTGGCTCGGCGCCTCAGTGGTTCACCCGGACTGCGGGTGTGGAAACCCGCCTGCCTGCCGGCCCTGCTTACCGGCCCATCTGGCCGCGCGTGACGCCGAGCTGGTTGAATAGTTTCAGCTCGCGCCAGAGCTGCGTGCCGGAAATCTCGCCGCGCAGCAATTGCCGGTAGCGGGCGATGGTGCGGGCGACTTCCGCGGGCGTTTCATTCAGGAATTCCAGCCGGAAATGGCGCACGCCCAGGGCCACCAGCCGGTCCACGAATTCCGCGCCGGTTTGCGCCTGCGAATTGAACACCGTATTGCGGCAACCGGCGTCGGCCTTGAGCGGATGTTCCGCGCCCACGCGGTCCCGCAGCCGCACGTCGTGGTGATCGCAGGGCCGCCCGCAATCATGATAATCCCGGCCGCTGGACAGAAACGCGCAAAAGACGCAATGCTCCATGTGAAACATGGGCATGTGCTGGTGAATGGTGATCTCGAACCACGCCGGCGGCGCGGCCTGCAACAGCGCGTCCAGTTGGCTGGCATTCAGGTCGTAGCTGGCGGTGAGACGCTCCAGGCCGAAGCGGTTTTTGAAATAGTCCGCCGCCATGGCGTTGGCCACGTTCAGCGAGAAATCCCCCACGCGCCGCGTGTCGGCGAACCGCTGCAGGTGATCGTAATTGCGCACGAGATAGCCGTCGGCGTTGCTGGAGCGGACCTGCTGGAGAATCCAGTCATCGCCGGGCTTGAAGATGCGCGGCGGGGCCACGAAGATCGCCGGTTTCGGATTTCCGGCTTCCAGTTGGCAGCCAAAAGCGGTGTGGAATTGCGATACTGCGGCGCGATATTTTTTGGGGTCCTCGAATTCGCAATAGAGGGTGCGCACGCCGCACTGGAGCGCCGCTTCTAACTGGGCGGAGTTGCGGACCAACACGATGAGGTTGGCGGGCGCGCTGGCGGCACCAGCTTCCAAACCCGACGGGGCCGGCTCCGATGGGGAAACCGGCGGCGCGGCCAAAAGCTGCCAGCGTTTGGGCGCGGCGCGGCGTTGTTCCAGTTCCGACACCACGGTGCGCCGCAGCCGGTTCAACTCGCTGACGGGCAGCAGGACCGGTCCAGACAGAAGGTTTTTCAGTTCGCCCAGCGCGAAGGGCGTGCCCCCCAGCCGGCCGAGTTGATCGCGCAGGCGCGCCTCCGTCAGGGGCGTTTTCTCCGCCGGGGCCAACGGCATTGCGGAATCGGCTTGAACCACATTGCCGACTTCATCCCGCACGATGATCGTGAGTGGCTGGCCTGCGGCGCCATGCACCTCCATGGCCACCGGCCGTTGAAACCGCGGCGCCTCGCCGGCGAAACTCTGGCGCAGACGCCGGTCCAGTTCCGGATCGTTGGTCTTCCATAATCTATCTCCCGCGTGAATCCGGGAGAGATTAATGTCGCCATGGCCGAAACGAATTTCCGCCTTGCCGGTTTCTGATTTTAGGGTTCGGATTTCATAAACCCGGCCGCCTTCCTCCTTGTCCTCCGGCCGGCCGGCGTCGAAAACCACCCCGTCGCCCGGCTTGAGGGGGGCGGCGAGGGCCACGATGATCCCGTCCCGCGCGACCCGTTGGACGTCGCCGAGGAACACGCCGCGTTTTTTGCCGAACCGGGCATGCACCAGCTTTTGGTTGTCCGTGCCGCCGAACCAGCCGGTGAACAAGCCGCGCGAAAACGTCATTTCCATCTCATATTGAGACTTGCCGGCGCCCGCTGGTGGCGCCGTGGGAGCCGAGGCGTGTCCGGGATCGTGCGGCCCCTGCAACTCATCCAGCGCCTGGCGGTAGAGGCGCGTGATGCTGGCCACGTATTCCGGCGCTTTGAGCCGACCCTCGATTTTCAGCGAGGTCACCCCGGCGCGGACCAGTTCCGGCAGAATGGTCAACCCGGCCAGATCCTGCGGGCTCAACAAATATTTCCGGTCGCCCAGCGGCACGGGTTTGCCGTCGGCGATCAACTCGTAAGGCATGCGGCAGGCTTGGGCGCACTCGCCGCGATTGGCCGAGCGACCGCCGAGCGATTCGCTGGTCAGGCATTGCCCGGAGTAGGCCACACACAGAGCGCCGTGGACAAACACCTCCAGCGGCATCGGGGCGGCAGCCGCAGCCGCGCCGACGCGGCCGCCAAGCTGCTCGATTTCCTTGAGGGAACATTCGCGGGCCAGCACGACGAGGCTGCAGCCCAGTTCGCGGCAGAACTCCACCCCGGCGCCGCTGGTCACCGTCATCTGCGTCGAGGCGTGGATGGGGAAATCCGGGGACAACTCGCGGATGAGCCGGCAGATGCCCACATCCTGGACAATCGCCGCGTCCACGCCGGCGGCGATGATCGAGCGCAGGTAGGTGCGGGCATCGGCGATTTCATTTTCGAACACCAGCGTGTTGAAGGTGACGTAGCCCTTCACCCCGCGCCGGTGGAGAAACGCCATCAGCCGCGGAAGATCGGCCTCGGTGAAATTGTTGGCGCGCATCCGGGCGTTGAATTTGTCCAAACCGAAGTAGATGGCATCCGCGCCGTTTTCCACGGCGGCCTTGGCGCATTCCCAATCGCCGGCCGGCGCGAGCAATTCCGGCCGGCGGCCCAGGGCGGGCGGCCGGGGAGGGGCGGGGGCGATGGCGGGAGCTGCGGTCATTTGCCCCTGAATTTAGCAGCGAAATCCCCGGGGCACAAAATATCTTCGCAGTGTTTGGAACGCCCATTCAGGGCTTTGAATGTTTTGGGGTGATGTTAACCCAGGGCCGATGGCCTGGGCTGGTATGGAACCGCGCCGCTGGCGCTGGCGGGTCGGGATCCACGGCGGCCCCGCGCCCGCTCGTTGGAACGTTCCCATTGTCCCGGAGGGACATCGGAAATTAGCCAGACACGCCAGTGTCTGGTGCCATCCCGACAGAGTTTTTCCGTCCTGAAGGGACGGCGGAATCGCTTGCGGATATTGATTATACCTATGGTGGCGCTTTCCGTCGTCCCTTCAGGACGAATTTGAAATGGGGGGCGTGTTCCAGACACTGGCGTGTCTGGCTAATTTCCAACGTCGCTTCGCGACTTCAGTCGGCTCAGCCATCCTGCCCGCCGAACGCGTGGGTTGACAACCGGGCTTCGCTAAGAAGCTTCGACCCGGCAAGCCGGCGGCGCGCACGGAGTGACCCTCCTACGCCATAGCTACGGAGGGCCGGCGCGCCCTACCTGCATTGTTTGTGAGCATAATCCCGCATGTTTTTTGCAACTTGAAGCCGTCGGCGCTTGCGGCTAGACTCCCCCATGACTTTTTGTAAGCGCGTCGCGCTATTGATCGGTATCACCTTCAGCCTGGCCGCCATTCTCAATTGTGCCGGCCAATCCAAAATCCCCCAAGATACCCTTGCTCCCAGCCTTATTCCCCAAGCCGGCGGTCCCAACCGACCCACCACGGAGAAAATCAGCCAGCTTGGCGATCCGGCGCCGGCGCTGACGGTCCTGGAGTGGGTCAAGGGCGGGCCGGTGAAGCTCCAGCCGGGCACGAACTTTTATGCGGTGGTCTTTTGCACGTTGAGCCGGGCGGGCGAGCTGGCCCTGACCAACTTGACGAGCCTGCAACAACTTTACCGGGACAAGGGGTTTGTCCTGGTGGTGATCAGCGACGATGCCCCGGACAAGCTCAAGGAGTATGTCCAAAGCAAAGGCGCGGCTATTAATTTCGCCGTGGCCGCCGATGACTTGGCGCGTAAAACCACGAGCAATTTCCAGCGGACCTTCGGCCAGTTCATGCTGCCCCGGGCGTACGTCGTGGGCAGGGATGGCAAGGTGCTCTGGCTGGGCCATCCCCTGCGCGAGGGCATGGGCCAGGTGGTGGACGATATTGCCACCGGCCGGTATAATTTGGAACAGACCAAAAAGGACGTGCAGTCGAAGGAAATGATGGACGGGTATCTGGCGATGGCGCGCCAGGATGATCCGCGGACCGTCAAGGCGGGTCACATCCTGCTGCGGGTCCGGACCAACGATGCGCCGGCGCTGTGCGATCTGGCGTTTCAGATCGCCACCGCCCCCTATATCCAGAATCGGGACGTGACCCTGGCCAATGCGGCGTTGGACCGGGCGGCCCAATTGTCCACCACCAATGCCACCGACATTGCCGTGGACCGCGCCATTTTGCTGTTCCAGACCGGCAAGCAGGCGGAGGGGCTGGCGCTGGCCCGCAAGGCCCAGGCCACCGCGCAAAGCGACGCGGACAAGAGCGAAGTCGCCACATGTATTCGCGCCATGGAAACGCGCATCGCGACGGACAAAGCCAGCCAGACCAACGCCCCTGCCGGCAAGTAGGTCCTTGAACCTGAACGTCTCCCGCTCACGCCGGAAAAAATCTGTGTAAATCTGCCAATCTGCGGAGGAAATCCGGGAACTGGCTTATCCGCAGATGTATACAGAGGGACGAAAATCCCCCCTTTTCATTGGCCGACGCAAAGGAATTTGAAGTGGTGTCGGCTGGATTGGGAAACCTGCTGGTAGTTCATTGGGAGACCAAAGGAGGAGCCGAAGCCCAAACACTTGCATGGAAGCTCTATTTGGCTCATAGTTCATGGATGCTGTTGGACGAGCAAACCAGCCCGGAACAGTTCGCCATTCTCCGTCGTATGACGCCAGAACGCCGACTGGCTTTGGCGGAGGGACTTTACTGGACTGCGCGCGAAATGAAGAAGGCTTGGTTGCGCGCACAAAACACCGATTGGTCGGACGAACAGATTGCCCGCGAAGTCACGCGTATTATCCGCGATGCCCGAACCTGAACTTTCCCTGCTTTTTGTGCGGCCGCTGAATCTGATCGGCGCGCGCTATATCGTCAGTGGCAGCGTCGCTTCGACTCTTTACGGCGAACCGCGCCTGACGAATGACGTGGACTTCGTGGTTTTTCTTCGCGGCCCCGACATCAGGCGATAGCAGGAAGTGTTTCCGGCGCCCGAATTTTGCCTTCCGCCGATGGATATCATCGCCGCGGAAATTGCGCGCCCTGCCAGGCCGCATCGCGGCGGCGGGATCTGGGCAAAAAAACACCGTTCGCTGGCCAAGGCCAACGAACGGTGCTGATGAAAGGGCGGCGATTAATTCGCAGAATTCGTCGAACCCACGAGCCGGTAGTAGAGGTTGATGCCGCGGACGGCATTCGGGTCGGTGAACCAGACGCTGGCCTGGCTGTTAAGATTGGTCCAGTTGGTCAAATCCGTGCTGGACTGCACCGCGAGGGTGAAGTTCGTGATGGTGAAGTAGAAATTCGTCTGGCCCGAAATCAGCGGGCGAGTGATATAGGGCGGAGTCTGGGACCAATAGTGCGCCAGAACGGCGTTCAGGCCCGATTGATCCACCAGGTTGGTGCCGACAAAGCCGGCCAGCGAGGTCGGGGCGACCACCCCGTTGATAATTTGGGCATGGGATGACGGCGGGAGGCTCGAGATGGACGCGCCGCTGTTTGGGCTGTTGGTGATCGTCAGCGTGCCCCACCCAAACGTGATGCTGTAGTTGTCGTAGGCGGCCCCGTTGAGAACGGGGATGATGTAATTCGCATAGGTCCCGTCGGGCAGATTGGTCGTGGCCGGGGTCCACACGCCCAAACTGGTGCCGAACACGGTGTTGGTGCCAACCAAGGCGTTGGTGTCGCCAGCGACATCGCTGGGGATCAGCCCGGCGCAGGTGAAGGTAAAGGTCGGCGGGTTGGCGGGAAGCACCGACATATCCCAGGTGGCAGCATTGGCCGTGAGGGTCAGCGGCCGCGGGTAAATGGTGCCGGTCAACAGCGGCGGCACCAGGGAGTATTTCGCCGCTTTGGGTCCGCTGAGCTGCAGCGTGGCGGTGACCAGTTTGCCGCTGCCGGCATTTGTGTCCGAGAAAAAGCCGCCGCCGACATTGGTCAGTTGGACCCCGCTGCTGTCACCGCTGGCCAGGCCGAGCAAAGCGTAGTTGGCGAGGCTGAGGGTGGCGTTGGTGGTGCCATCATAGGTCTTTGGGGTAACCACAACATTCGACACCGTCACCGGCGTCTGCGACGTCAACACGACCACCACCGCCGTGTTGGTGGCGTTGTTGTAGTTGGTGCTGGCGGACGTGAAAGTCACCCCAACGGTATTGGTTGCCGCTTTCGTGGGCACCCAATTGGTGGTAAACGTAAACACTCCGTTTGCCTTCAGATTGGCGTTGTACGGATTGATCGCGGATTCCTGGGGGGTGAGACTGGTGAGGCTGTTGCCGACGAGCAGGTAATTCGTGCCCAGCGCCGTCAGCAGCGGGGTGGTCGTGGCCACGGTGATGTTGGCGTTGGTCGTGCCACTGAGGTAATTGGCGGTGTTTGATGGGGAGAAGGTGACACTGATGGGAGTGGTTCCCGCGTCGGGCAGCGACCCGGGCGTGGTGAATGCAAACGTGCCGGCGACGGCCGCTTTGTTAAACGAGTTGATGGCTTTGCTGTTGGTCAAATCGCTGGCGCTCAAGGCCTGCCCATACTTGAGGCCCGAGGCGATCACGACCGACAATGTGGGCGAGTCTTTGGCCACCGTCACGCTGAAGGTGGTGTTGGTGACGGCGGTATAATCGTTCGCGGCGGCGCCGGTGGGCGTAAACGTCACGGCGACGTTGGTGGTGCCCGCATTCGGCACCAGTGCCGGCGTGACAAAGGCGAAAGTGCCGAGGGCGGTGATGGCGGCTCCGTTATTTGGGTTCACCGCCGAACTGCCGCTGAAAGTGGCGTTGGACAGGGCTTGTCCGTTGGTGAGACTGCCAGACCCCAGAATCAACTGTGGCACCGCCTTGGCGACGGCAACCGGCACGGTGGTGGTGACCGAGTTGAAGTCATTGGGCGGGTTGGTGGGCGTGAAGATCACCCACACGTTGGTTGAGCCGACATTCACGGGCGTAAGCCCAAGGTTGGTAAATGTCAGGGTGCCCGAGAATCCCCCAGGCGCGTTGGTGAAGGCGCGGCCGCTGGAATTGGTGAAGACGCCGCCGCTTAGCCTCGAACTGGCCAGGGTTTGGCCGAACGCAATCGAGCTGGCGGTGGGGTTGACCTTGACAAAGAGATTGGTCAGCGAGCTGGGCGTCGAGTTTGAAGTGACGGTCACCGAAACATTGCTCACCACCGTGTTGTAATCCAATAAATCTTCCGGCGTGAACGTCACGCTCTCGCTATTGGCGCCCAACGGCGGCTGGTTCGTGTTGGGGGTGAAAGCATAGGTGCCAGGCACGAAGGCGTTGTTGTTCAAGTTGGTGGCCACGCTGTTGGTCAGGCTCGAAGCGGCCAGGGTTTGGCCAAGCACGATGGGCGTGGCCGACAGCGTCAACTCCGGCGTCGCCAGGTTTACGGTCACGGGCACGTTGGTGGTGAACACGCTGTAACCCGTGCCGTAAATGGAGGCATCCGGCGTGAAGGTGACGGTCGCATTCGGGGAGGACACGGAAGGCACGAGATTGGGGTTGGCAAAGGCGAGCTGGCCGATCATTGGGTTGTTGGTTGCATCAATGAAATTGTCCATATTGCTGTTCAAAGACGCTTCAAGGACGCTCAAACTTTGTCCATAAACTAAGGAACCGAGGCTCAAGGGCACTGCGAGCACCGGCGCGACTTGGGACACGGTTTGCCCGACATTGGCCTGCACACAGCGGAAGCCGAGGTCTGGAAATTTTGTCGTGGGGGTGGTGTCCTCGCGGTTGGCGCAGCGGCAATATTGGGCGCCGAGATCCCAGCCGCCGCCCCGGTACACGCGTTTGCTGCCAATGGCCGGCCCGGGGGGATTATTGGTGGTGGTGTTGTTGTAATAGGAACCGGAAAACCAATCCCAACACCATTCCTGCACATTGCCCGCCATGTCGTACAGACCGAAATCGTTCGGCTGAGAAATGCTGCCCACCGGCACGGTCGCGGTTGGGCCTGAACTGACCGGGCCCAGATCATAGGCGGGATTATTCAACGCGCTTTGGTAGGCGGCCCGGATGCCGGTCTGGGTATGGGAAATATCGTTTCCAAACGGGAAGCGCTGGCCTTGAGTGAGGCCGCGCGCCGCTTTCTCCCACTCCGCCTCCGTCGGCAGCCGGAAGCCGGTGGCCGTCGGGTCCATGTAAACCGCCCCGCTCCCGCCCAGATAAACGCTGCTCAGGTTGGTGTCGGTATAATAGCAGGCCCGCAGGGAAAAGCCGGCAATGGAGTTGCTGTACGCGGTGCGCGCATTGCACCACGCCACGGCGTCAAACCAATCCACGCTTTGCACGGGGTTGTTGGCGCCATCGCCCTTGCCGACACTGGCAAAGGTGTAGCCCTGGTTCGTGGCCCACGCCAGCACCGTATTCCAATTCGCGAACGTGACTAGATTTTGGTCCATGGCAAAAGCGCTGATGTACACCATGTTGGTGGGCTCGCCGGAGAGTTCACCCCCGTCCAGACTGTCGCCCCGCATGAACCACCCGGCGGGGACGGTCATCAGGGTGGAAGTTTGCGCCTGCACGGCGGTGGCGGCCGCCGTCAGAAGGGCCAGGAGAAAAAATGTTTGCTGCCGGATCGTCATACTCATTTGGGCTTTCAATTAATTAAATATGCTTAAAACTTTATTTATATTGTATAAGTTTGATTAACGCTCAAATGATGCCAAGCCGGCTTTTAACGATTTGAGCAAACCGCGCACACACTATCATTGCTTGGCGGGCGAGGCAAATACATTTTAGGTCGCATTTTTGGTCGGGTCGCTGTGAGCAAAGCAAGCAAATGGCGGGCCAGCTTTCCGCCGGGTGGATTGGTTCACAAACGATGCGGGTGGCGGCATTGGCCGGCATGCCAACCGGTGACGGCATCCGGAGCAAGGGCTATTGAGATGAAACATGCCGCGACATTTGTCACAGGCCAAGTCGTTGGGACGTCCCAGGGTCGCGTAGCAACTGCATTTTTGTGACGCGTTCCGTCGTCCCTTCAGGACGAATTTGAAATGGGGGGCGGACTCCAGGCACTCGCGTGCCTGGCTAATTTCCAACGTCGCTTCGCGACTAAAACCCATCGCCGCTTCGCGACTATCTTTCGCCCAATTTTCTGCCGGCCCCGCTGCAGGTTGGCTCAAAATGAAGCATTTAGGTTCGGTTGAAACTTGTGCCGGGTGTCTGTGGCCGCTAAACTGAGCCAAATATGACGATAAAACGCATTTTCCCGTTGATGATGTTGCTGGCCGGCTTGGTGCCCGCCACCGGCTTGGCCGGTCTGATGCTCGGTGAACCGGCGCCGCCCTTGAAGGTGCAGGAATGGGTCAAAGGCCAGCCGGTGGCAATCAAGCCCGGCACGAACCTTTATGTGGTGGAGATTTGGGAAAGCGGCAATCCCGCCTGTCGCGCCTGCATCACCAATCTGAACCACCTTCAGCAGCGCTATCAAAGCAATGGCGTGGTGGTCGTGGGGATCAGCGACGAACCGGTGGCCAAGCTCAAGGATTTTGTCCAAACGAACGGCGCCAACCTCGATTACGCGGTGGCCGCCGACGACCATCGGAAAACCGCGATCAGCTATATGGAGCCGGTCCGGCAACGGGGCATTCCCTTCGCGTTCGTGGTGGGCACGAATGGAACGGTGATTTGGTATGGCCCGCCGTTCGGGGGCTTGAACGCCGCGTTGCGGCTGATGGTGGCCGGCGAATACGATCTGGCGCGGGCCAAAACCAACGAGATCGCCAGTCACCAAATGGAACAGTATCTGATCTTGGCGGGACGGGGCGACCCGCGCACCCGGGCGGCGGGCGAAGCGCTGCTGGCCAATCGCACCAACAATGCGGAGATGCTGGGCGAGATGGCCTATGAAATTTGCACCAATCCCCGGTTGAAGAAGCGCGATTTTGCCGTCGCCGAGGCGGCGTTGGATCAGGCGGAGAAACTGGCGGGCACCAACAAAGCGCCGGCGATGATCATGCGGGCGGTTTGGCTGTTTGCCTCGGGCCAGCGCGATGGTGGCCTGCTCCTGGCCACGCAGGCGCTGGCCGCCGCCAAGAGTCCCAAAGAGCGGGACGACATCCAATTATTTCTCCGGACGATGCATGCCCAAGAGGCGGAGGCGCAGGCCAGGGCCAGCAAAACCAACGGAGTCCAGAGCGGCGGTGGCAATACCAATCGTCCCAGTGCCGCGCCCGGCGCGCCCTGACCGCAAGAACTACTAGACTACTGACCACGGACCACGGAAGGGCCAAAGGCCCGAAATATACCAGCATGGGGCAACGCCCGAATGGCGCTTAGATAGTGCCTAAAACTTTAGAGGATAGGGACTTGCGCCTGTTGGTATCCAGCGCGGTTGCGAACAGTA
>Ga0316217_10006084_pt1 | contig 12123 bp, 2 predicted proteins | sample 1anoAmetaG_FD_203633 | JGI IMG/M metagenome (GOLD analysis project Ga0316217, IMG submission 203633) | Freshwater microbial communities from Trout Bog Lake, Wisconsin, USA - 1anoA | ecosystem: Environmental > Aquatic > Freshwater > Lake > Hypolimnion/Profundal zone | place: USA: Wisconsin... | reverse complement strand
CAGCGTGCAAAATTCTTTCCAAAAAATGCTCAGTCCCGCCGTCTGCCCATCCGCGATGCCTGTCACGTCCAGTTTGATCACGACTTCGCCGCCACTGGTGCCCATGATTCGCTGTGTCAGGGTGTTTCCCGCCTTGAAAAAATCTCCGGAACGCAGCGGCTGGAAGGCGTGCAGACGCAGCCAGCCGGGACGTTCGGTGAGCGACCATTTATCCGCGCGCGGTTGATAGTTCCATTCCCATTGCGGTGCCAGCGTGGGCGTTGAAAATTCATCGTCGCTTTGCGGAACTTGAATCGGAAAACCGTTGATCGGTTTTTTTGCGCTCCACAAAATGGTTCCCGCGCCGTTCTTGTCAATCAAACCCGGAACCGGCCAGCCGTTCGTCCACGTCACCGGCAGCAAATGTGAAGGGCGTCCATCATACGTTCCATTCTCGCCGCGACCCTGATGCGTGATGAACCACCAATCGCCCGCTTCGGTTTGCACCAAGCCGCCCTGATTCGGCTGACGGTCATAGCGACCAGGAAAATCTTCCAAGATGATTTTCTTTTCGTAGGGGCCGAAAATATTTGTTGAACGCAGCATCACGCCAACACGCGGGCCGTGTGGCACGACTTGATTGTGAAAGACGTAGTAAGTGCCATTGATTTTGTAAATTTTGTTGCCTTCGCTTGACTGGTAGTTGTCGATGATTTTTTCGCTCGCGGGATCAACGGTTTTTCCATCGCTGCCCATTTTGTAAATGTGCGTCCACCATTGTTTGCCCGGCGTGCTCAACAACAGATATGCCTGACCGTCATCGTCCCAAAATGGACACGGATCATCGAAGCCCGGCTTGTCCCAAATCCGCGTTACTCGCGACCACGGGCCGGCGGCGTTCATGGCTGTCGTCATGAACACGCCTTCGTCCATCGTCGTGAAAAACACCCAGAACTTGCCGGCGTGATAGCGGATTGCGCCCGCGTAGATGCCGCGATTATAGCGATTCATGCGATCCCAATTCAGTTCCGGACCAAGCTGCGTGAGATCGGCGACACAATGGCTGAGATATTGCCAGTTGACCAAATCTTTCGAGTGTAACACCGCCATGCCGGGGGAATATTGAAAAGTAGAAGTGATGAAATTATAATAACCACCCACCTGAATCACATCGGGGTCGGAAAAATCGCCGGGCAAAATCGGGTTCTTAAACGTGCCGTCGCCTTGGTTGCCCCACGCGCCGCGATTGCCAACATCGGCACGCGCAAAAGTTGCGGCGGCCAAAGCCAATGCCAGAAACAAGAGAGGAAATTTTTCCACCATTTTAACTTTTACCAATCACGGCAGTTGCAGCCGGAAAAAATATTGCGGCGTATTCATTGTGAATGCGTTGGTGAGAATAAAATTTCCATTGGCATCAAATTGATTTGTCGCCACGCGTGTCCAGTTGGCCAACGGCGCGGAGAGGTTGGTTGATCCAAGCAAATAGAAATTTGCATTGGGAATGCCGCCGGAACCGCTTAGAACCAAGCCTGCCGCCGACGCCAAAACATTGCCAAAGCTCGGCTTCGCGACGATCAGGTTCACCTGCCCCGGAACGGACGCATCAATCGTGTAGCTGTAACCGGCCGGTGTGGTGCCGAAGGTCAACGTGCCAATGCTCAAGGCACCGCCGTAAGTGAACAGCGTGTAAGTGCCGGGGCTGAAACCGGCGGCGGCGTTGAGGTTGAGCGTGCCGCCGAGCGTGAGGTCGCCAGTGACAGCAACCTGGTCGCCGTTCGTCCCGACATCAAATAGGAGGATGCTGGCGTTGTTCAAGCCGAGATCGTTGGTGATGGTGAGCGTGCCGGAGCCGTTGCTGCCGGGCGTGAGCGTGGCACCGGCGGCGAAGGAGACTTGACCGCCAATGGTGCCGTTGCCGCCAAGCGCGCCGCCGGGGTTGATGCTGACTGAACCCAAACCGGTGCCGCTGCCGGCAGTGTTGTTGACCAATATCGTGCCGCCGTTGACCGTCGTTGTGCCGGAAAAAGTATTGTTGCCGCCGAGCGCGAGCGAGCCAGGGCCGTTGAAAACCAAAGCCGTCGCCGCCGCGCCGCCGTCGGAAATTGTGCCATTGAAAATACTGTTCGTATTCACGCCGCCGATGACGAACGTGGTCAGACTCGCGTTGGCCGTGGTCGCGCCGGCGAGGCTGGTGTTGGGACCGCCAAACACCGCGCCCAAGTATATGGTGCAGCCGCCATACTTGTTGTAAAGACCCGCCGTGCTGTTGCCGAAGTTCCACACTGCATTGGCGCTGCCGAAAGTTGGGGCGGCGAGTTCGCGCAGTCCATTGCCGGTCGTGAAATTGATTGTGCCGCTGAATCCGCTCCAATCGCCGTAGGGAGAAAAGACGCCGCCGCCGCCGATGTTCAGGTTTAATTGTCCCGATCCTTGCAGACCAAATCCCGCGTAAGGCTGGCCGTAAGTTTGCAGCGTGTTGGTGCCGGTGCTGGAAACGGTCGTGGGCGTGCCGACGCCGTTGAGAAACAGCGTTCCACCATTGAGCACGATCGGACCGGTGCCGCCGGCAAAGTAATTGTTCACGAATTGCAGTGTGCCGCCATTGACATAAATGCCGCCGCTGAAACTGTTGCTGGAATTCAGCGTCAATGTTCCCACGCCATTCTTCGTCAAACTCGTGAAGCCCGCCAGCACGCCGCCGCCGATGGTGTAGTTGAGCAAATTATTTGTGACCAGCACCGTCGCCGGTTGCAGCGTGCCGAGGATGTTCACGTTGCCGTTGGTGGAAGTGTCGTCGAACTGCACGAGATCGAGATTGTAATACTGGTCGGCGGCTGCACCGTTCAGCCAATTGGTCGTGACAATGTCCCAGTTGTTGCCGTTCGTGCCCTGCCACACCAACGAACCGGCGTTGCCGGTGACGGCGAGCCGGACATACGACGGGTTGCTGCCAGCGGCGGCACGAAAGAGATTAAAAGTCTGCCGGGTGTTGGCGGGCAGGTTTTGCGTGACGCCGCTCCACGCGGTCGAGGTCGTCGCGCCGTCAATCAAGTCGTAGGTTCCCGCGCCATAAAAGCCGTTGATGGGATAGAAAATGTAATTGTTCACACCGCTCATCGCCAGCGAACCGCCGAGCATCACGATTTTGTCGTTCGCACCGCTCGGCGAACTGGACAAATCAAAAAATAAATTTGGTGATGCGAGCGTCAGGCCGTTGCTGATGGTGAGCGTGCCGGCCTGACCGTTCGCGATGCCGGGCAAAACATTTCCGCCGGACTGAATCGTCACACCGCCACCGAGAAATCCGGTGCCGCGCAGCGCAGCATCATTCGTCACCGTCACCGGGCTGTTGCTGAAACTGCCAGTGACCGAGAGTGCGCCAGCACTCACGGTGGTTGTGCCGGTGTGCGTGCTGACGCCGCTCAAGGTCAAGGTGCCGGTGCCGGCCTTGACGAGATTGATGGAGTTTTGAAACTGGCCGGCAAATGTCGAATCCAAGTTGAGCGAACCGATGTTCAACGTCGGCGCACCCGCATAACTCAAATAGAGAACCGTGTTCGCATTCGTGCCGGCCAACGCACCAAAGTAAAAGGTGTTACCGCCGGAGTTATCATAAAAACCCAGCGAATCGGGCGCATTCATCACCGTCACGGCATTTGGAAAACCAACAAAATATCCGCCATTGGCGCGCCCGCGCATCTGGCCGTTGCCAAGAAAGTTTACCGTGCCGTTGAACCCGGTGGCGTTGCCGTTCAAATCATCACGCGCCACATTGCTCACGGCGGTGATGTTCAGCGTGCCGGTGCCGCTGATGTTCCCGGACAGGGCGATGCGATTGCCCAGAGTGATATTGGCCGTGCCGTTGTTCGTGACGATAATGAGATTGGAAAAGCCGGGCTGCGTGCCGGACGCCCAATTGTTGATGAGCGACCCGTTCTGGAAAATGATGTTGCCGGTGCCAATCGTGCCACCGTTGTTCAACTGGATTGTGCCGCTGTTCAAATTCACATTGCCGGTAAAAGCGTTCGCGTTGTTGACGAATAAATTGTCCGTGCCGGATTTGGTCAGCGAAGCGGTGCCGCTGATTGCGCCGCTGCCGCCGAGCGTGTAATCCTGGCTGGAATTGAAAACGACGCTGCCGGGCGCGACGGTGCTGTTGATGTTGACGGCGGGGCTGGCGGAGCCGGTGTCGTCAAAGGTCACGTTGTCGCTAGAATTGAATGTGACCAGATCATTGCCGTTGAACCAATCTACGGTGTTCGTCGTGTCCCAGATGTTGTTCACGCCATCGCCGCGCCAGACGAGATTTTTTGGAATGTAAATGATTGAAACCAGCAAGCCCATCGTGTTGGTCATCGCGCTGCCGTCGGGATCGCTCACGGCAAAATCAAAACTCGCGAGGCCGGTGAAATTTGTTTTGGGAACGAAATGTGCGAAATGTGCGTTGGTCAGCGTCACGATGCAGTTGGTCAAATTTGCAAACGTGTAAGTCGCGCCGTTGGTGAAGCCGAGTGTGTAAGGCCAGAGGTCAATGTCCGTGGCGTTCGTCTGGACAAACGCGTGCGGCGCGGCGAGCCAGTTCAGATAATGTTCGAGCAACGTGTAGCCGTCGGCGGCGACGGTGTTGTTGTCGGCGACAAGCGGATTTGAGCCGGTGGCAGTTTCCCAAACGTCCGGCATTCCGTCCTGATCGGAATCGGTCAGCGCGGTGCCGCTGTCAATCGTGCCGTAGCCGCCATTCGCCAAACCAGTCTGGCTGGGGCTGGTGATGATTGCGCCGGAAGTGCCGAGCGACATCACCTGACCGACGACTTGTGAATCGAGCGGGTCGCGTGGCAAGGCGCCCGACTGCGAGACATTCATCCGAAACGCCGTCACCGTGGGATAAGCCGGAATGGTCGGCGTGACCGGCGACCAGGGCGAAGTCAAAATGTTTCCGGTGCGGCCGTTGTTGTCGGGACTCGGCGTCGTCATGCTGCCGCCGAGCAAACCGTTTCTATCGCTGTCGAGAATATTGCCAGTGAAATAAAGATTTTGCGGATAGCCGTTGATTTGGAAAAAATCATCCTGCGGCGCGGTCGAGGACGGGCCGGTGATGAAATAATTGTTGATGATGTCGTGGTTATGCGCCGCGCCGGTGTCGCCCGTGGTATAGGCGGCGGCGTAATCATAAACCACATTGTTGATATAGATCGTGTCCGCCTTGCACAGCGGCTGCCGGTTGTGGGCGTTGGCCCAGATGTTGCCATACCAGGTGGCGTTATAGCCCTCGACGTGCGCGCCGAACTGTTGGTTGATCGGATCTTCGATGATGGAATTTTGCACCGTGAAGGTGACGGTGTGGACAGCATCAATGCTGTCCCACTGACCGAACTCCACGGAGATGTGGTCGAAAATCATGTTGCTGGCCGCGGAGCCAGAACCAATGTTGATTGCACTGGAACCCGTGCTGCTTCCACCCTGACGGAAACGAAAATAGCGGCAGATTATGTTGTTATCGTTGTAAAAGGAAACCTCGTTGTTCATTACGCCGATGCCGCCGCCCGGAGCAGTTTGCCCGGCAATGGTGATGCCGCTAGCGCACGAAACCGCGCTGTTCAAAACGATGTAACCGCCGACATCAAAAACAATCGTGCGACCGCTCTGACTCACCGCGTCGCGGAACGATCCTGGCCCGCTGTCCGCCAAAGTCGTGACGTGATACACTGTGCCCCCGCGTCCGCCAGTGGCATATTGGCCGTAACCTTGCGCGCCGGGAAAGGCCAGTTGCTGGCTGCGACCAATCATCAGTCCCAAAAAAACGATTGCCAGTCCGAAGAGATTTTTTTTGTGAATTGAGATGATGGAGGTTTTGCTCGTGACCATAGTTTTATTCGGTGGGGATGATTTTGAAAACTTGGGCGAAAGTGTTCGGTGATTTAGTGGGGGCTTTGATGGTGAGCGCATCGGCGGCTTGCGTCCACTCCACTTTCTCGTCGCTACCCAGCAGCGTGATATTGCCGATGGATTTGTCGAGCAACTTCGACGCTGTGCCGAGCGACTTGATCTGCAAATCTTGTTGCGGAGTTCCGAGCACGATGGCGTAAAGCGTGTCGCCCTTGGTTGTAAAACGGAAGTCGGCGGCGGTGAACGGTTTGCCTTTGCCTTCGTTGAAACCTTGCGCGGAAAGCGCCGCGCCTTCCGAGGCCGGGCCTTCGCCGAAAACTTTCCACGGGCGCGTGCCGAAGATACATTCCTTGTTCACGTCCATCCACGCGCCGATGCCTTCGAGGATGGCCTGCTCCTTGTCGTCAATCGAACCGTCGCCGCGCACGGGAATGTTGAGCAGCAAATCGCCGTTTTTGCTCACGATGTCGCACAACATCTGGATGACAGTCTTCGCGCTTTTGTAACGATTCTTATCGTAAACCGAGCGGTCGTAATGCCAGTTGCCGATGCAGGTGTCCGTCTCCCACGGTTGCGCCTCGATTTTGTTGGACGCACCGCGCTCGATGTCACGGACGATACATTTTTGCTGGCTCTCGGAAAGCATCTTGCCGAACAGCACGGCTTCCAGCTTGCCGTTGTGCTGCTGCATGTTGAAGTTGTAAAAGTCGGCAGCGATTTTCAAACCAGCGTCGCTTACCGGCCACAATGGCAACGCGTCGTCGTCGAAGTAAATCAAATCTGGTTTGTATTTGTGAACGAGGTCAATTGTGCGGTTATAAAACATATCGCAGTAAGCCTGATCGGGAATGCTCGCGCCGTTTCCCCAATTCCACTGGCCATGAATCGCGCCGGCATTGCTGAAGTTCAAACTGGGCGTGTGGTTTTGCGCATAGAGATCCTGCGGATCGAGGCCGTCCCACCATTTGCCCTTACCGTCGGCCTTCGTTAATTTGCCGTCGTAAGGCACGCCGGCGAGCGGACCAATCTTGTCCGCGCTCTGGGCGATCTCGTAAAAACTCCACGCGTGCGCGGCATGGACGCTGACACCGAAACGCAGCCCCTGTTCCTTTGCGGCCTTGGCGAAATCACCGACAATATCTTTGTGAGGCCCGACCTGCACGCTGTTCCACGGCTGATACTTGGAATCATACATGTCAAAGTTGTCGTGGTGATTGGCCATGACGAAAAAATATTGCGCGCCAACTTTTTTGTAGAGCGCGACGAGCTTTTCCGCGTCAAAATTTTCCGCTTTCCAAGTGTGGATGACATCCTTGAAACCAAACTGCGACGGCGGCCCGTAGTGCGCGACGTGAAATTTATTTTGCCGGCTGCCTTCCACATACATGTTGCGCGCATACCAGTCGCCGTCCTCCGGCACATTCTGCGGGCCGAAGCAGGCCCAGATGCCGAACTTCGCGTTGCGAAACCAGTCCGGGCATTGATACTGGCGCAGCGAGTCCCACGTCGGCTGAAATTTCCCCGGCGTCACCGGCTCATTTGTCGTGTTGACAATGACCGTGGGCACGGCGGTTTCAGGAATGGGGTCGGTAAGGATTTGTGCGTGCCCACATTTGCCAATGGTTGCCACAGCCAAAACGATCATTAATTGAAGTTCGGTTTTCATTTTAATTAATTGTTACTTTACCAAATTAAAAATCCGGCCCGCAGCATAAGTTTCAGCTACGGGCCGGACTCGCCCACTGCCTCATTCCAACCTGTCCGCCAGCCCCATGACTGGCGAACAAGTCAATCATCGATCACCGCAGAGCCCTATGGATTGCTGCGGACTGCTTGATCAATTATTTGTATTGCTCAGCAAAAAGAACTCCTGTGCCAGCCCCGGATTTACCGCATTTGCCAGGTTCGTGCTGAAACTGCCGCTGCCGCTCAACACATTGGTCCAGATCGGCGTCCAAGTGCTGAAAGGTGCCGCCAGATTCGTGCTGGTCAACAGATAAACCGTGCCGGCTCCGGTGTTGGTCGCCGAGATGGTTAGGCTGGTTCCCGAAATCACCGGGGCAACCGTGAACTTCAAACCTGACAACGGGGCGGATAGCGACTGCACCAGCAAGCTGCCCGTGCCGGTAATGTAAGGTGAAGCGGTGGTGCTGTTGTAAACACCCGGACCGGCACTGACACCGTTCGTCACCAAACCAGCCACGACGTTTGTCACGGCAAAATCCAACTGCAACAGGGCTCCACTCGCCACCGTCACGGTAGAGTTTGTAGCAATCGTCGCCTGAACGATTTCCAGTGTGCCGCCGTTAACGGTCGTGTTACCCGTATAGGTATTCGCTCCCGAAAGGGTCAGCGTGCCGATGTTTTGCTTGGTCAGGCCGCCGCCCACATTTGCGGCAATGGTCGCCGTGCCAAGCGTGGCCGCAGTGCTATAGCCGCCGCCAAAGAGCGTCACGGTAGGAGCCAAGGTATAACCCGTGCCCGGACTCGTAATCGTGATGCCGGTGACGGAACCGCCGGAAACATTCGCCACCGCCGTGGCTCCCACGCCACCGCCGCCAGTAATGGTAACGACGGGTGTATCCAAGTAACCGGCACCGTTGGTGACCACCGGGATGGAACTGACGCCATTGCCCGTCGGTGCGAGCAAAGGTTGCGAGTTGGTGATCGTAAAGCCACCGTCGTCAATAATTGCACCGCCGCTGTAGATGGTGGCGGCGGTCAAGCCCGTGATGAACGCCGCATTGTTCTCGGCAGCTTGCAGCGTGCCGCCGTTGAAATTCAACCGGGAGGTGCTGGCGCCGGCGATACCAACATTGTTCGCCGTGACCGTGCCGCCCGACAGGTTGGCCGTGCCCACCGTGGTGTTGCCGGCAAGACCAAATTGCAGCGTGCCGCCGCTCAAATTGACCGTCGCTGAACCGGACACATTCAGTATGGCGGTGCCACGGTCGCCAACGTGAATGCCCTTGTTATCGTTTAACGTGCCGCCGCTTAAATTCGCCACCCCGATGGCACCGGCGATATTGGCGATGGAAAACTCTTGAGCAGAGTCGTTGAATGTTCCGCCGCTCATGTTGAACACGCCTTCGGAAGCACTATTTCCATAAGCACCACCCACCACGAAATAGGCATCGCCGGCAGTTACATCCCCAATCGTGACGGTGCCACCGTTCAAGTCGAATGCACCGTAAGCGCCCGCCGCCTGGCCGATATGGAATTCGCCTGCGCCGCATTCAAGGGTGCCGGAACTCATGAACAGAAATCCATTGGCATTCGTTACATTGCCGAGGGCAAAAGCGGGATTTGCAGCATCGTTGGCGCTCACCGACCCGCCAGTAATATTCAGAATCGCGTTACCCGCCACATTGCCAACGGTCACCAGGCTCGTGCTGGTGCTGATTGCCCCGGTATCATTCACCGTCACCTTGCCCCCGCTGACCGTCGTCGGACCGGAATAAGTATTCGCGCCACCAAGTGTCAAGGTGCCATTGCCCGTCTTGGTCAATCCGCCACTGCCGGAGACAACCCCACTCAACGTAGAATTATGCCCACCATCAGTGACGGTCAGCAGGCTGCCGCCGTTGTCCAAGGTCTGTCCCAGCGTCAAGTCCCCCGCCGCTGCATTCAACGTTTGCGCCGCCGTCGTCAGATAGACCGGCACGTTCAGATCCTGCGCATTCGTGGAATTGTTGACCACCCCGCCGGCGGTGATGGTCAAGTTGTTACCGGACGTTCCGATGGTGAAGCCACCCGCGTTGTTGCTGAAAGTCAGCGAGCTGACGCTGTAATTGTTTTCCATGTTTGGCGTCAACTGCGTGGTTCCGGCAAACGTCACAAAATCACCCGGCCCGGGTGAACCCCCGCTGACCCAGTTCGCAACGGTGGACCAATTGTTGTCGCCACCCATTCCGTTCCATATTTCCGACGAACCGATGACCGTCAACGGAATACCCTCGCTAGTGGAGTCGCCATTATTGTCAGAGACGGTGAAGGTCAGATTTTGACTGCCGGGGCTCGTGCTAGAAGCAACGACGACACTATTGGTATAGAAGCTGGTTCCATTGGATTGCACCAGATAGAGGGAAGACGAGCCGCCGAGGGAACTCGCATCCAAATAAATACCCGTGCTGGGGTCAATCGTATAACTGCCCGCCGTCGCATTGATGGTGAAAGTCACCGACTGGTCGTGCGCCACCGGGTTGGGCGTGGCGATCGCCGACGCAACAATGATTGGCGAATAGCGGAGGACAACATTGTTGTTGTAATAAATGATTGAGAATTTGGAAGCATTGATCGGCGTCGCGCCCAGCCAGACTGGGACGTGATTGAAACCGCTGGTATAGGTGCCGTTAATTTTGAAGAGCACATAATCTCCCGTCGTATCCAGATTCGTGCTGATTGAGTCAGTCAAATTAATCCCAACATTTACGCCGTTGCCAACCAGCGCGCCATTCACCACCAACTGGTCATTGCCGCTGTTGTAAGTGTTGCTCAAATTGAAATCCGCCTCGCCGCCGGCGCTGTAGGTCAGGTTGCTCACGGTGGTAATCACGCCAGCGACATTGCCATTGGTTTCGCCGGGCAACGTATGGCCGCCACTGTTGACCGTTATCTTGCCATAGATGGTTCCGCTGCCGCCCAAGTAGCCGCTGGTCAGCACATTGACCAGATTGGTTCCCGTGGCGCTACCAGTCGTATTAACAACGCTCAAGATGGCATTGCTAACCGTAGTAATGCCGGAGTAAGAATTGGCACCCGCCAGATTCAACATGCCGGCACCAGTCACGATCAGACCGCCGTCCGGCGTGCCGCCGCCATGAACCAACGGTTGGGCGATGGTGACATTGTAGCCATTGGGATTAAAATGCAATCCGCCGGCGTTCACATTTGCCGTCAAGTCCGTGATCACCGGCAGGAACAGCGGAGTCGAACCATTGTCGCTCACATTCGCCTCCAACGTGCCACCGTTAAAATTAATGGTGTTGGCATGGGTGCCGGAGCCAAGGCCGGTGGCGACAAAGTTGCCCGCTGCCAGGGTTCCGCCATTAAGATTGACCGATTGATTACCCGCCGTGCTGCCGGCGGTGTTCAAGATGTTAAAGGTTCCGGAAACATTCAGTATTCCGTTGTTGGTCAGCGTGACCGAGCAACCGCCGGGCACGCGGGAACCATTGCCGAAGCTCAAGCTTCCCGAATTTAAGACGGCATTATTTTGCACGGTCACCGTGGTGGTTTGCGGGTAACCATTACCACCACCGCTTCCACCCAGCGGCTCGGAAGCGAGATAAACCCCACCGCTGGTCGTGACCGTGGCCGAATCCACCAAGCTCAGAGCCGTGGCCCCCAGCGAACCGTCAAGCCATATATTGTTGGCTCCGGCATTCATGCTTACGCTGCCATTGCCATCCAACACCAACGTGCCGTTATAGCTGAGCGTCTGGCCCGTGTAACTTGCCCCGCCGCCGGTGGCGGAGCCAATCGTCTGCGTGCCGGTTCCCGTCTTGGTCAGCGAACCGCTACCCGACAAGGTGCCGGCATAGCTTGCAGAGCCATTGTTATTGCCAACCGTCAGGGCCAAAGCTGCTCCCGCCGCATTGGTCAGAACCAGATTGTTGGTGCCGGTCAAACCGCCCATGGTCGCGGCGGTGATGTTGGTGAAGACCAGCGTGCCGCTGCTGTAATTCAAGGTGCTGTCCTGCAACGCCAACGGATTGTCCAGCGCCAGCGTGGTGTTGGTGTAAATGGTGGTGGTGCCGCCGAAGGTGTTCGCGCCGCCCAAAATCACCAAACCGGGGCTGGCCGCCAGACTGTTGACCACCAGACTGTTGGCACCCGTGTTGCCCGCCGAAGCAATGACGCCATCCAACTCGAACGTCTGGCCGCTGGCAGCATCAATGAAGGCCGTGCCGGGGATGGCGCCAACAGACGGACCAACCCCGATGTTGTTGGTCATATAGAAAGATCCGGTGCCCAGCAGATCACCACCATTCAGAATGATGGAACCAGCCCCCGCATTGGTGGACATTGAAATGCTCAGCGTGCCGGCGTTGACTGCAATACCGCCAGAGAGAGTGTTGCTGCCGCCGAGGGTCAGGGTGCCGCCGCCTATTTTTGTCAAGGCACCACTGCCACTGACCGCCCCTCCCAGCGTCAAATTATATCCGTTGATGTTGGCCGTGACCGTAACACCCGATCCCGCGTTGATATTGTTGCCTAGGCTGACTGCTGCACCGGCTTGCAATGTGCTGCTTG
>Ga0316217_10006083_pt1 | contig 12130 bp, 13 predicted proteins | sample 1anoAmetaG_FD_203633 | JGI IMG/M metagenome (GOLD analysis project Ga0316217, IMG submission 203633) | Freshwater microbial communities from Trout Bog Lake, Wisconsin, USA - 1anoA | ecosystem: Environmental > Aquatic > Freshwater > Lake > Hypolimnion/Profundal zone | place: USA: Wisconsin... | reverse complement strand
GGCCTTGTAAGCCGCTTCAAGACCATCTGTGAGGATGAGATCCCTGCCAGGATCGCTGCCGCTGAGGATCGTTACCTTAAGGCCCTGGAGGCTGAGCAGGAGAGGCGGCAGGCTCAGTGGGAAGCTGCTGAACCTAAGCGCATTGCCGCTGCTGCGGCCAAGCGTCAGGCCAGGGCAGAGATGGATGCCACCTGCGGCAAGAAACCCTTCAAGAAGAGCGCCGCCCTGTTCTAACCAGGTGCCGGATCCAACGTGATTCCCCGCACCTTCTGCATCCCCGGCACATCCGCTGATCTCACCCTCCATGCCAGCCACCGCTGTGGCCAGGCGGATCCACAGCCACCCTCCGCATCGCCCATTCCGGGGCCGTGGCTGCCTCCAGGAAGGGCGGAAACCCGTGAAGCAGAGAATGCCCCACGGAGAGAGTGGGAGGCCCTGGAAGTCCTGAATCCGGAGGCTGGATCCCAAGGGTCGTGGATCAATAGCTCCACTCCTCATGCCCAAGTGGAGTCTGGTTCAGTTCATCGCGGATGGATTTCCAGTGGGGGCAGTGCTGATCAAGCAGTGCCTTGAAGTTGTCGTTGTGATTGCGTTCGAGGAGGTGGAGAAGTTCGTGGACCACCAGGTATTCCAAGCACCGTTCGGGCTTCTTGGCCAGTTCCAGGTTGAACCAGACGCGCCGTGCATCTGTATTGCAGGTCCCCCACTTCGTCTTCATCCGTTTGATGCCCCAGGCCGTGACCTGGACGCCCAGTTTCTCCTCCCACTTCGCAATCAGGGGCGGGATCAGGATCTTAAGCTGTTCCCGGTACCACCGATGGATGATCTGCTCACGTTCTTCTGGAGTCGTCCCAGGCCGGGCGTGTAGATCCAGGATGGATTTCCCACGGAGGGTTACTCGCGATGGTCCCGCTCCTTCATGAAGGCGCAGACGATACCGTTGGCCCAGGTAGTAGTGGGTCTCACCGCTCACGGCCTCCCGCTGAGACTGCCGGGGCTGGGCCAGGAACTTCGCCTGCTGGCGATGGATCCATCCAAGGCGGGTCACGACTGCCAGCCGCACCGCCTCATCATCGACTGCCAAGGGCACCGCTACCCGGACACGTCCATGGGGCGGATAGACAGCCAGGTGGAGGTTCTTGATGGCCTTCCGGACCACCTCCACTGTCATGCCCTGCACGATGATTCGATGGGTTTCAGTATTCACGCTGGTTCTTCACAAGTTCGAGGACCCGTTCCGTCAGGGATTCATCCCCATCCAAGGCCGCACGGATACCGATGCGAACCTTCTTAACCTTGAAGTTGTTATGACGCCAGTCGTCCTGGCGGCAAACAAGCACAGCTTCATGGACCCTCAGTGCCTTCACGGCGTCCCTGTCCAAATTGTCGTAGAGGGACCGCTTGGCTGGGGTGTTCAATGAGTCTGGATAGGAGGCACCCCCAGGGTTCTTCGCCTTCCTGGTGAGCTCAACCACCTGGGCCAGATATTCCTTGTAGCCGATCGCAGCCTTCCGCCGCTGTTCAATCAGCGCATCCAGGAGTTTCGACATCTCCTCGTAATACTTCGGGTTCACCGGTTGCTCAGCCCCTTGGTCTTGGCATGGAACCACTGATCGATCTTGGCCGGGGAGGTGATCTTCTGATCGATATCCCGCGCCTCGTACCGCAAGTCCACGATGACTTTGTCCCGCACCGCCTCATCGAATTTGTAAGTATGGATGTAGCGCCCGAATACCTCGATGCTCTTCCTCTTGTCGGCCTTCAGGAGCGGTGTGCCGGTGAAGCCGATAAACAGGGCGTTGGGGAGAATCGCCTTCATGGCTTTGTGCAAATCCCCCGACTGAGTGCGATGGCATTCATCGACAAACACGTAGAGGTCCCCCATGGGCCGGAAGTCCCTTGCCAGAGCCTTCTTGATGTCCTCCAGGTAGGCGTTCACGTCTCCGGCGTCCTCGCCGTCATCCTGAACCCCGAACTTGTGAATTAGTGAGCAAATCAACCAGGGGTTAGGCGCACTGAGCTTGCTGAGAAGGTCCGCCCCGCTCTTGGTGCGCTGAATATCCTCCTCCACGCCCTGGAAGACCTTCTCAATCTGCTGATCAAGTTCGGTGCGGTCGGTGATGATCAGCACCCTCGCGTCATCCTTCATATGCTCCCGGATCCACTTGGCCAGCCACACCATGATCAGGCTTTTCCCGGATCCCTGCGTATGCCAGAGGATTCCCCCTTCACGCCGCCGCACGAAATCTTGGGCTGCCTTGACACCAAAGTACTGGTTGTGGCGGCAGAGTTTCTTGATCCCGGCATCGAAGACGATGAAGTCATGGAGCAATTCCAGGAATCGCTCCTTGGCGCAAATTTGCGTCAGCGCCAAGTCCAGCGGGTTCTCCGGGACTCCTGGCTCCTTCCACGTCAGGTAATACTTCTCCGGAGTCTGGATGGTGCCGTAGCGCAGACCCTCTGTGTCATTGCCAGCCATCACGTATTGCAAGGTGCTGAAGAATGGTTCGATGAACTCCTTTTTCTGGTTGTCCAAGTTCTGCCGAATGCCTTCGCCCACCGACACGGTGGACCGCTTCAGTTCAATCACCCCCAAGGCAATACCGTTTACGTAGAGAACCAGATCTGGACGCTTATCGTAGGCCTTGGGATCGGCAGTCTGAATGGCTACTTCTTCAGCGATTCCGAAGTCATTCTTCTGGGGGTTCTTCCAGTCCACCAGCCAGACGGTCTCATGATGCTCACCGATCCCGGCCTTCACCTTCACCCCGTACCTCAGCAACCGGTAGACAGCCTTGTTGGCCTGGTAGAGTCCCATGCTCAGATCCGTGGCCACCGTCAGAAGCTCATGGATCGCAGCTTGAACCAACCCTGCTTCGTACCCCTGGCGTTTTAGGAAGGTCGTCAGCGCCCCGACCTCGATGTTCCGGTTGCCCTCCCGGTCGATCCAATTGCCTAGGTAGTCGTAACCAAGGACACTTTGGAATAGGGCGATTACCCGCTCTTGGGTTTTCTTCTCGATCTGGCCGATGGTGGTCATGTCAGCCCTTCTGCAACTTGAAGCTCACCTGAAAACGGTAAAAGGCGATGTTGGGCGCAACCGCCAATGCGCGGCGAAGTCTGTTGTCATCTTCCTGGGCGATGATGATGCCTCTCACTGATTGACCAACCTCCGCCAACTCCTCGGCCACGTATCCCATGTAACGCATCACCTGGCCAACGACAGAATCACTGGCCCGTCCCTTTTTCAACTCGACTACCAGCAGTTCCTTCTTGTCCTTCCGGATGGCCAGGATATCCATGGGACCCGTGTCGGATGGATATTGCTGCCCAACCTTTTCCCCGTCCTCAGTGTAGATATCATAGTCACGGCCAAGCTCTGTTTGCCCCCAGTTTTGGACCAGGAAATCCTCCAGGTGCTTCTCCAGGGCGAAGCTGGCGAGGTCCTCCACTACGGAGTCGGGCGGTGGGGGCAGGATCTCACCCAGCAACCGCTCAATCTCCTCCCGGTGTTTTGTGATCTCGCTGACTGTTCCGATGGACCCCGTGGACCCCTTCAGACCCTCGCTCATGTCGTTCCTGGCAATGGTCGTGACGAGCCACCGCACCGGCCGCCGATGAGGAAGTGCTGTCCCAGGAACGTAGAAGTAATCTCCAACGACCTCGCCCACCCTATAGGTCCCGCTCCCGTCCGGGCAGAGCGCGATATCGCCCATCCGGATTCCCTTGGAAATGGTCCACAGAAAGCCACAGGACAGCCCTGCCGCGATCTTGGATTTGCCCGGATACGCTTCCTGGTAAATCGGTCTAAAGGCGTGGTTGAACTCCCGCCAATTATCCGGGAGGAGGTTGGTGAGATCCTGGTTGATCCCAAACCCGGCACCGATGAAATTCCCAGCAATGCATTCCGAGGCCAGATTGCTCTGCCGACCAAGCATGATGCGGTAGTAGTTCTTCACTGGGGCCTCGCTTCCATGGCTTCTTCGGATGGAACGGAATGAAAGGCGTCACGGGGCACCCAGATCCAACCTTCCCTTTCCGGTACCTCAGGGCCTGGTGGCTCCAAGGCATCGGGCCGGGTGGCGAAGAGATGTGCGACCAGGGCGCAGGTTAGGGCGTCTTCCTTGTCCTGGTGCCCCAATGGCGAAAACTTCTTGCGCAGGGCCTTGATACTGGCTGAGGACTTACAAGCAGATGGGTAAGCCTCGATTACAGTCAGGCCATGGCCATCCGTCCAAACGCCAATCCCCTTACCGATAGAAGCAAACTTGGCCAAGAGGTGCATCCCTTTGGTGGCCTGGCTCCCGATCATGTCCTTAATCGCCGAGAGAGGGCTAAGCCCTTTGCGGAAGATATGTAGTTCGGTCTGGCGAAAAAGATATGGGTTTGTGTCGGAATTCCCGATGGGATCGTCAACCCGATGGCCCATGGACAGTCTAAGGAAAGGTTTCGAGAACGCCAGTGGAGTATCGATAGCAAGACTGACCGTGGGAAATTCTGGCGGCTCTTCCACTTCGCAAAGGCTGAATACCGCCTTGGTCCATGCACAGGAGGTTTCAGCATCGTTGATAGTTGTCCGAAGGTTGCCCCTCCATGGCGTCCCGAGAAGGGCAAGGTCCTCGTTTAGGATGACGATGGCATCCCGGCTTTTCCGGTTCGTGTCGCAATTCCATCCGCCTACATCCCAGCCAATGAAGTAGCCCACCGCTGTGTCGCTCATACCAACCGGATCCTCCCAGTCAGCAGTTCCTGCATCATCCCCTGCTTCAGGTCGCGGGTTTTGTCCAGGCGTGATTCCAGTGTGGTAAGTTCAGCGTCCATGTCAGAGAGGACTGTAGCAATAGCCGATTGTTCTGGGATAGATGGCAAAATTACGTTGTATTTTCCGGTTGCCTCTTGAGTTAATCCGAAGAAAGTTGAGCCAGATTTGTTCGATTCAATATGTTCTAAGAACAGCGCTGAAGACATTTGGTAATATAGATATTTAGGGATATACGCATTATCTATTGGTTTTAAAACAAGTAAATGACTATTAAGCGATGCCTTGTAAGGATATGGGATTGTATCAACATATAATAGCTTGCCGATAGTCCCATCTTTTGTCATAAGCAGGTCGTTTATATTTAATTGAATCGCAGGTGCTTCGTTATATCGCTTCAAGGGGATGTGGTAAACCTCGTCCCACTTTATCTTCCCGTCTTTGAAGTTCATCCCAGTAATTAGAAATGGATCGTTAAAACTATTGGTAAATTCTTCAAATTTTAAGCCCTGCCAACCAATTCGTCCGTTCATCGAACTTAAACTTTTCAGGGACTTTACCTCCCAATCCTTTGGAATTTTCCTATTTTCAACCCTCTTAAATCCATTTGTCGGTCCAAACCCCTCAAGGCGAATCTGGCCCGTGAGGAGCTGCTGCATGGCGGCCTGCTTGAGGTCCCGCTTCTTGGAAATGAGATGGTCCAGGCCAGTGATCAGCACATCCACGTCGCTTAGTGCGGCGGCGATAGCTCGTTGTTCGGGGAGGGGTGCGTATGGAAATATCACCCGATTCAAGATTACTTGATTCAGGGATGCCATAGTGGTCCCAGTAGCATTCTGTACCAGCCATGCTTGAATCTCGTGACGCTGTAATTGCCACGATAGATAAGGAGGGTGGCACGTCCGTTGTGGTCGAATGCTGATGCCATCGGAGCCCAGGAACCAACCGTCTTCATTTTCCGTGACCCGCGCGGACCGTTCGACAGATCCCTTCCTTGCGAAAACAATGTCACCGTATCGAAGTACATATTGGGGAAGACGGCGAACCACAGCCTCAGGCACGAGCGGTGTGTGCTCATTGACCCTGAACGCCCCTGGGCCAATTTCGCCGACCGAAATCAGAGGAACCCCATCGCTGCCTGAATATTCATGCGCCTTCAGTAGGGTGCCGAAAGGACCAGTCTTGACTTGGGCCAAGTCCCGAACTGATTTCACTTCCCACTCCTCAGGGATCACCCCTACCTCAGTCCGTTTGTATCCCGCCCTCACCGATGCGCCGCTCATAACTTTTTACCCCGAACTATGATGGAGCTTGCCCCCGCCTGCCCGGAGAAAACCAGGAACGCGACAATGTTGTTCCAGAACTGGCCGCGTTTTTCATGGCTCATGGGAGGAACCCCATCTTGGCAAGGTGCTCACTGACACGGGCGCTGAGAGCTTCCACCTCCTCCATGAGTTTGGGCATCGGAATGGAGTATCTCTCCGCCAACTGTTTCAACCGTCCAGTGAGAGTCTGGGACACGCGGTCCAGTTCACTCTGCACATCAGCCGCCAAGGTGGCCAACCACTTGTCCTCCACCACCAGCGTCTTGATTTCGTCTTCGGTGAGCTTACTGAATTGGGCGAAGGTCTTCTCGTCCAGTGCCTTCTGGGCCTCAGAGGCTTTCTTCCAGGCGGTGGATTCCCGCTCGAGCAGGCCCAAGTAGTCGCCTAGGACCTTGCACTCATCGGCAGCATCCTTGTCCCGGCGTATCTCCGCCAAACGTTTCTCTGCATCGGCCTTGGGGGCCTTGCCCTTGTCGTTCATAACTTCAGATAGGAGACCGTCCTCCCCTCCGTTTTCCTCCATGAAGGTTTCCACCTCCTGGGTTAAGGCTTCGGCCTTCGCTTCCAGTTCCTCCAGTGCGTCCTGCTCTTTCCGGAAGAAACGGGCCACCACAAGGCTGGGGGGAATCAAATCGGATTTGTACTTGGCCTTGCCGATCTTCAGGTCTGGCTTCTCCTTAGTCTTGATGTCTTTGTCCTCGATCATCGGGCGGAGCTTTGCAGCTTCTTTCCAGCCCCCTGCAACCAGCAGGTAGATATCGTCCTGCATGGTCTCGGCCCAGTAGGTCATCAGGTGCTGGTAAACATCGTAGGCGTCCACCAAGGGGACTGGCCCGAAGGCTTTCAGGAGGTCTTCAGAAAGAATCCCAATTAGCAACTTGGGACGATCATGGAGTTTGATGGCCTTCAGGGCAGACTGGTGGGTCGTCTTCCAGCCTTCGAAGGCATTCATCACCTTCCGCAGAAACGCCTGAAACTCGGCATTATTGAAGACGGCCAGCTTGAGGTCCGCTACCGGCACTTTCATCTGCGCATAACCGGGGCGGTCGGCAGGACCGATGAGTTCCGCCCTCAGAGACGGGAACACCTTCCACTGGGCCTCCAGCGCATCCAAATCCCGCTGGGGGATGCCACCCTTCAGGTGCCCCTCGATGTCCTGAAGGTCCTCCGGATCGGTGCTGTCGATGAAGCGGGGGAGGTTGAGATTAAAGTCGTTCTTGGGGTCCGCAACCTCGGCTAGGGGGACCATACGGCTATATTTCTCGACCACCGCTTGCCTGTTGAAGGTGTCCACAATCCTGTGGATGTCCTGGTCGCGGAGGCGGTTCTTGTTGCCGTCCTTCACAAAGCCTTTGCTGGCATCGATCATGAAGATGCCCTTACGGGCTTGGGCGTGTTCCTTGTCGATGACCAGGATGCAGGCAGGAATGCCCGTGCCGTAGAAGAGATTCGCTGGGAGGCCGATGATGCCCTTGATATAGCCCCGTTGCACCAACTGCTTGCGGATGTCCGCTTCTGCGTTGCCCCTAAACAGGACGCCGTGGGGAAGGATGATGGCCCCCTTGCCCGTACTCTTGAGCGAGGCAATCAGGTGCAGCAGGAAGGCGTAGTCACCGTTCTTTGTTGGGGGAAGGCCATACTCGAAGCGATGGAAGAGATCGTTTTCCGGGTCGAAGCCCGTACGCCAGGCCTTGTTGCTGAAGGGGGGATTGGCGACCGCGAAATCGAAGGTCTTTAGTTGACCATTGGGCTGCTTGAACTGCGGACTGGAAAGGGTATTGTCCTTGGCGATCTCGGCGGTGGCGCATTCATGCAGGATCATGTTCATCCGCGCCAAGCCTGCCGTTGCGAGATCCATCTCCTGGCCATAGATGGCAAGGTCCAAGCCAGTGGCAGCTTTGGCCTCGTCATGGGCCTTCAATAGCAGGGACCCTGAACCGCAGGTGGGGTCGTAGATGTTCTGTGCCTGGTCGGTGGAGTTGCTCACGCCGACCACCTTTGCCAGCACCCTGGACACCTCTGCTGGGGTGAGGAATGATCCTTTGCTTTTGCCTGACTCCGTGGCGAAGTGGCGAATTAGATATTCATAGGCGTCACCCAGGAGGTCGTCCCCTTCGGTGCGGTTGCCACTGAAGTCCAAGCTCGGGTTGTCGAAGAGACCCACCAGCTTTGACAGCCGATCCACCATGTCCTTGCCCTTGCCAAGCTTCTCCTCATCATTGAAGTCGGTCAGGTTGATCACGCCCTGGAGTCCATTGGCCTCGGCCAACTTGTCGAGGATCTTGTTGATCTTTTCGCCGATCTCCTTGTTGCCCTTCAATGCCACCATGTCCTTGAAACTGGCTCCAGCGGGGACATCAATCTGGGCATCTTTCCGCCCGGAATATTTGTCCGACACATATTTCACGAAGAGCAGGATCAGGACATAGTCCTTGTACTGGCTGGCATCCATCCCTCCCCGCAGTTCATCGCAACTTTGCCAGAGGGTGCTGTAGAGTTCGGTCTTCTTGATGGCCATGGGTTCCTTCTTGCAGAGGACGCTCCCTCTTGTCGTTCTGGGAAATTGGTTTGAGGGATCAAGGTAAGACTACCCGTTTCCCCGATCACCCTCCACGGGGAAACGCTTTGGTGCCCTTGTTGGCTGTAGCAGGTCCACCCTGGACAGTTGGTCCTGGCTCCATGATTCGTTGAACCTGGTCCCTCGGTCCATTGCTGCGGTTGGAGCAACCTGAAGGATGGCGAATGCCTTGCCCAAGATCACCGAGCATTCAGCCTTTTTCCCCTTTGGTAGAAGGTTTCATCTCTGCGCAGAGCTGGCTCCTTCACCAAGGAGACTGAGAGATGAAACTTTCAATCATTGCAAAGTTTTGGACCAAGGTGGACAAGAACGGTCCCAACGGGTGCTGGATCTGGACCGCCGGGAAATTTACCCGTGGTTATGGGGCATTCTGGGATGGGGCAAGACAAAAATATGCCCATAGGATTTCCTTCTCCCTTTCGCTTGGGGATATTCCACCTGGTATAGAGATCGACCACGTTTGTCACAATCGGGCATGTGTCAACCCGCTTCATTTAAGGCTGGCAACCCATACGCAGAACATGAGGAATATCGGTAAATATCGAAATAACACCTCTGGATATAAGGGCGTGACGTTACGAGGGAACGGATGGTGTGCCCAAATCCGGATAGGTGACAAGCGGTTAACCCAAGAGTCATTTCTCACTGCTGAAGATGCTTATGCTTGGTACTGCGCTATAGCCATCAAATTCCATGGTGAGTTCGTCAATCTAGGCAATAATTAGCTAGGCCAAAGTTTCATTCAAACAAATCAAGTAGAACCAATGGAAAGCCCATTCATTTCAAGGGTATTTGCAATAGGGTCGTGTTATTCCTAAGATATTTGCCAAAAATGCCGAATTAATACAACTTGAACCTGTGATTAAACTTAACAATGCTTCAGAAATAAATTGAAATTCCATCCTCTTTCTTACGTATATAGCGCAAGGAGTTGCCTTGGCTAAATACCCACGCCCCATCCCCAAGGACCAACCGCAGGCGGGAAAGTTCATGCTCCATCCCTTGCCTCTGGCCATGTTCATCGAGGTCCAGGGATGCCCTGGCCAGGAAAGAATGCTGCCTGCCTTCACCAGTCAGGACACCTTGTTCTTGAAGACCATGGGCATCTGGTTGGACTTCAGCTTTGATCCATGAATCCCATTGAGATGAATATTCTGCGCCCCCTTCGCAAGTGGATCCTCCGGCGAAGACTGCGGAAACTCCTGGATCTGCCCTTGGAAGGAATCCCCGGCGGCGATGCCACTGGGGCAGCCTGGTCCTGGTACCTCCTCGGCAAGGCCTTCGAAGACAGGACCCCGATACCGAAGGACACCGCCTTGGCCTTCAGGTGTTACCTGCGGTCAGCCCAGGCGGCCTGCCGCTCGGGCTGATCGTCTGTTCCCGGAAAGAGTGCTTGACCGCGGGAGGTGAGCCTCGTAACGGTCACTATTACCTGACAATATCGACCGAGATCTCCATCGCCGGAATCGTTCCTCTGTACTCAAGCCAGTGTGTGGTGTTCTGGTCCTCGGGCCAGCCCACTCCCGGCCCATAGTCCGTAGCGACTCCATTTCGATGGTCAGTGATCGTTCCTTGCAGTATGTAGACGATGCCTGGCCTGTCTTCATGGTCGTGAACCGGGCCGAAGACGCCTCCAGGTTCGATGGTCACCATACGCATTCGAAGTTGGCGTCCTGCCATGCCCTCGATCTCGGGGCCAAGGTCAACTGTTTCAAGTAACTTAACCATAACACCTTTCGCCTTAGGAGCCATTTGCTCGTTGCTCATTGCGCCCTCCGTTCTGTAATGACTGGGCCTAGCGAGGGAAGTTAACCAACGCTGCCGCAGCGGCGCGGTGAGTGGAGACGCGAATTATAGAGTTCAGGCCTGCCGTTAACACACGAATTTCTTAGGTCGCGGCCCAGGCGTGGTGCAAGCTACCGCAGCCCAGGGTGACCCCGGCAGTAAGGTGCTGGCCGGGACCCAGGACGTAGAACCGCGATGACTAATTTGCCGTGAGCGAGGTTAACAAGGCAATCCACAATAATGTTCCAGGACTGCTTCTCGAAGGTGGCCACTCAAAAGTGCGGCATAATTATTCCAGCAGATGCTTTCGACACCATTACGGATAATATCATCCCTTCGGCTTGGAGGGTATCTAGAAAATGCTGATAGCAAATTTTTCTTATGGTTCAAAATCGGATTCAGAGAGACCTCATATCCGGCGAGTACTAAAATTTTTTGTACCTCAACTTCGTCCTCAACACCAATTCTCACATAGTCTTCAGGGTTTCTAATAGGTTCGCATTCGTTTGCTGGATAATAATAATGCGGAATTGGATTTTTTCTGAGTATTCTCTGCATTACATGCAGTACTTCATGAAGACTACTTTGGGTTTGAAAAAACTCTCCTATTGTTTCATGGGAATGATGAATCATCGGAATCTTAACTAAGTGTCTCTGGGTTTGTGAAAAAATAAATCTATCATCAACATATTGGGGCGCATATCCTAAGTTTTTATCGTGATGTAACAAAATTTCAAACTCCCCCAGAGAGTGAGTATCGAATGAGAAATCGTTTGCTGATAGCACGGGTCCAAGCTCTGTTTTGTGAATATCTATATTTATGATCTCATAATCATTAAATCCTAAACAGGCAGCAATGACAGGCAATAGTTTCAATACTTGACCTGGTTCATATTGACGATACACAAGTTGAGAAAAAGTATCCGGTAATTCAAGTGATAGCAAAGCAAATTCAACATTTTCACGGACCTCATTTAGCATCTCCATATATTGACTCAAATTAGGATCAGCAAACAATCTGTCCAACTCATCATCATCCACTTTGCTTTTCTCGCCCATAGATTGGAGAGATTCTACAAAATTGAGGAAGGTTTGCTCAATTGGGACTTCAACTGGCCAACCTATGTCAATATGGCAGTTTTTGAGCTTCTTCCCTGAACCGCATGGACAAGGACTATTCCTGGCAATCTTTGTCTGCGACCCCTGAGAGGCGACCTGAGCGTTAATTTTGTTTCTAAATTGCTTGCGATATTTTTTCATGAAATACCCCTCCAAATCATACCGCCAGTGCTCCCCCCAAAGCTACCCAACCAGCTTCTTCCCGTCCGCCCGGAGAGACCCGTCAGGGGCGACATGGCGGTACAGCGTCTGCCGGGTCACGCCGAGTTCCTTGCAGAGGTCGCCAACCACCGTCTCCGGCTTGCCCATGCTGGCCATTGCCAATCGGACCTTGGCGGGGGTCATCGTGAAGGGCCTCCCCCCCTTGCGGCCCCTGGCTCGAGCAGCAATTAATCCGCAGCGCGTCCTTTCTACGGTGAGGGCGCGTTCATGTTCCGCGAGTGCAGCGAAAATTCCAAAGATAAGCTTCCCAGAGGGGGTAGTCGTATCAATCGAGGACCCGGCCCCAGAAAGCACTTTGAAGGCGACACCCCGCTGTTCCAGGTCGTGGACGGTGTTGACCAG
>Ga0316217_10006081_pt1 | contig 12131 bp, 13 predicted proteins | sample 1anoAmetaG_FD_203633 | JGI IMG/M metagenome (GOLD analysis project Ga0316217, IMG submission 203633) | Freshwater microbial communities from Trout Bog Lake, Wisconsin, USA - 1anoA | ecosystem: Environmental > Aquatic > Freshwater > Lake > Hypolimnion/Profundal zone | place: USA: Wisconsin... | reverse complement strand
CCACGCGCTTCGCCCATTCCTGCCGACTCTCTCGCGGTGTTCCCATCGAGCGGGAGCTTCGACCCCGCCGGCCGCTACGTCACGACGCGGTTGGCGGAGGGGATACTCCTTCTCGGTGTTGGTGCCGCCAGGGCAGTAGAAGGCTCGCCAGTCACGGACGACGGGGGACGCTTGAAGGGTCCGTGTGAAGGCCTGCCACGTCCTCTCGTGGGGGGTACCGATCTGGGCCGATCCCGGACGCCACCCCAGCGGAATCCCGTGGTGAAACAAGGCAGCGGCGGGCAAGTGCGTGAAGGCGTACCGCACGACGACCTGGGGACCGTCCTGGACGACCGGGGTCGTGTCCTGGACGACGGGGGGAGCCTGTGGCGCGGGGAACGGAAGGGGGATCGTTCTCGCCGCCGACGTTGAGACTGTGTTGAGCACAGGCCCAGAACTCGGCTCCGGGAAAACCCCCGCGGAGGCCTTCTTGATCGGCCAAGCTGCGTGAGCGTCGATGAAGAGCTTCGTCGTCAGAGCTTCGATGGCCGCCCGCTGCTCTTCGTCTAGCCCACGGGCGAGACGGAGAAGCTCACGGTCCGCCTCGGAGATGAGAGGCAGGTCATGACGGGCGTAAGCACTCCGAAGGTCACGGACGGCGCGTTCGACGTGGGGAGGGAACGCCTGGGGAGGGATGACCGCGACCGGGTCAAGGCCGGGTACCGCTCCCGTGTAGAGGGACACGGCGTCGAGGGGCGGCACGACTACCCCCCCGTGAACCACTCGTCGGGTTTTACCAGCGGGAGCAGCTTCTCCATCGTCGAGAGCGCGGGCTCCGTGATGCCGTAGGCCAGCATGCTGAGGTTCCGCCCAGACATGCCGACGCGAGCCCCTACCGCGTGGGCAGAGGTCTCTCGAATGAGGGCCTGTAGGATCTCCTGCGCTCGCGTCCTGGGGGCTGGAGCAGGCGGAGCCTGTCTACGCTGGGGCGTAGCCCGTGGCGTGCCCTTGGCCTGGGGCGTGGCGATGACGAGTTGCTCTGCTTCGTGTGGTTGCATGGCGGTCACTTCCTGGACGCAAGTCCTGTGGAAGCTCCGCTCACCCCGAGAGTATCGGGGTAGCTCGCGAGGAGCATTCAGCCGCACCCCGCTCGAACCACGTCGGGGCTCTAGCCGTATACATGAGCACGTTAGCAGCGGGCAAGTGCGAACGTAACAATCGACACGGCCAAACTGCGCGCTCGTCCTCCGCGCTCATCATATGTCCTTTTCCCCCCACACCCCTGTTCCTCGGGAGGACGGAGGACGTTGGCACGTCCGTCCTCCCGTGTAGGAACGTCCTCCCAGGGAGGACGTGGGAGGAAGTTGGGAGGACGGAGGAAGAAGCGCGGAAGCCCCCGTATATCGAACGCTCACGAGCAGCCCGCTCGGGATCGCTGCCGACGTGCAAATAATTCTGAAACCCGTGGTTCCCCAGCCGGGATGGGAGGATTGGACGCGCGAGTTTTCGAGCTGACGCGATCTTCATAGCGCCCGCGTTGATCAGCCCCTCCGTGGTGCCCATGAAGAGGTGCTCCTCCGTGACCACGACGACCTTGGCCTCCTCGGTGTCTGCACCGGAGAGACTCGAACGCTCGCGAAGCTCGCGGTCACCGCGATGCTCACGGGACACGACATCGACTGCCAGCTCCGTCGCGTCGCCATGGGCTACGTCGTCCTCCTCACGGAGGTCTCCGGCGAGTCCATAGCGAGCGAGTCGTCCTCGACGTCGTCTGGCCGACATCACCGAGGCGATGAGGTTCGGGCTCCTGGCGCTCTTCTGCAAGCAGCTCGTCCTCGGAGGGGAACGGAGCGTGCGACAGGCAGACGTGGCTCTCCGAGCTGCGAGAGCCCGCTGCACTGCCCAGGGCTGACCAGGCCGACCGTCTTCGGCACCCCCGCGCAGGAGCTGTACTCGAACGTCGTCGTCCCTGGCGTCGATGAGGGTCAAGAGGGCACCGAGACACTCGACCCCGACAATCTTGGGGTGTCCTCGAAAACCAGACGCGAGGTAGTTGATCGCGTTCATGGTCGCGTCGTAGTGAGTTTATGAACGCAAAGCGAGTTGCCATCTATGCGCGCGTGAGCACGTGTGACCAGCGAGCTGACCTTCAGCTCGACCGAGTCCGCGCACTTGCCGAACAGCGGGGATGGAAGGTCGTCGGCGAGTACGTTGACCTCGGGGTCTCGGGCATGAAGGACAGGCGCCCCCAGCTCGACCGCCTCGTCAAAGACCTGCATCGCGGCAAGGTCGATGTCGTGGCCGTCTACAAGCTCGACAGGCTCGCGCGCAGCATCCGTCACCTCGTGCTCCTTGCCGACGAACTGCGGGCTCTCGGGGTTGACCTCGTGTCTTCGGAGGACAGCATCGACACGACGACACCCAACGGGAGGTTCCTCTTCTACGTCCTCTCCGCCGTCGCGGAGCTTGAGCGGGAACTCATTCGAGAGCGAACCATCGCGGGTCTGGCTGCGGCTCGTCGTCGTGGCGTTCGTCTCGGTCGGAAGCCTGTTCGGTTCGACGTTGACCTTGCTCGGGAGCTGCGGGCTCGCGGCGAGAGCTTCAGGAAGATCGCCTCGGAGTTGGGGGTCTCCCTCGGGCTGGCGCACCGCGTGCTCTCGACCCCCAAAGAGGGCGTTCATCTATCCCCCTCGGCGGAGGGCTTCGTCTGAGCTTGAAATCAAGGGGCTCTGCGAGAGCCCCGAGGGCGTTCACACGACGTTGGTCTGTGAACGCGGGAAGGACGGACGGCTACGTGCCCTGCTTGGCTGCCGCATTCGCCGCATCACCCGCCTTCTTGGCTGCTTTCCCCTTCGCCTCAGCGTTAGCCCAAGCCACATCTGCCTTCTCAGACGCCGCCTGCGCCTTGGCGAAGAATGGGTCCACCGCCTTCTTGTAAGCCTCAGCCGTCTTCGTTCCGGCAGCCACCTGCTTCGCTGCCTGCTTTGCCGTCTTCGCCCAAACGCCCTCGGCCTTCGCCCAAGCCTCTTCAACCGCCGCCGCCCTCGTCCATGCCTGCTTCGCAACCCTGGCAGTCGCCTTGGCTGTCCGGGCTGCCTCCTTGGCCGCTTTCGTCACTCTCGCTCCGACCGCCGCCCCCTTCTCAATCTTCGGCTCTGCCGTCTTGGCCTCATTCTCTGCCCTTGCCCAGGCCACTTCTGCCTCCGCCCAGGCTACCTCCGCCTTCGTCCAAAGCTCGGCTTTCACCGTCGCCGTCTTCACCGCCTTCGCCACGCTCTTCGCCGCTTTCTCCGCAGACTCTGCCGCATCCATGCAAGCCTTCACCTCCTTCGCCTTAGCGCTGTCTTGCCTCGATCCGCTTCGTCTACTCAACTTCTCTTTGGTCACGGTATGCTCCTTTCTGGTAGGTGACCCTCGACCGTCACTACCAGAACTTCACGCCAAACCGCTCCGGCAGGTTGTCGAGTTCTCGATCCGCTGCTTGCACGCCCGGCCACATGCGTTCCCGGTCGCGGAACTCTGTCGTGTGACCGGCTCGAAGGAATAGGTGAAGGTACTCGTGCCACAGCAGGAAACGCAGCGTGTCTGCTGAGATCTGCTTGCTCTGAAGGAGGACGTTGATGATGATCCGCCCGTCTCCTGGCATGTCGGACATGTGAGCCTTGCCAAACCATCCCTTCAAGAGCCGCGCAGACCATTCCACGGAAGGGTCGCCGGGTAGGTTCGGGAGCTTCAGGAGCGTGGCCCCTTGCACTAGGGTCTCTCGGAGGAGAACCTCCAAGTCGTGGGTGCCGTCACGGGGCAACATCTCGTCTGGACGTGGCTCGAACACCGGCACAGCGTAGACCGTACGGGCGGCCAACTCCGGGTCGCGAAGAGCGACCAGCTCGGCTTCGACCGCCGACCAGAAGATCGGGATGGACGGGTAGATGCCCGCAGCGATGCCCACATAACGCTCCTTCAACAAGGCGGTCTTCGCCCTCTCGCCAAGATCCTCGTCGCTGATCTTCTGCGCTATGACGCGCGGGTCGAACTTCTTCCTTGCCTCAAGCTCCACGAACGTCATGGGCTCGCCGTCCAGTTCGTAGTGCTCCACGACGGTCCCGAAGTCGGCGGAGTTGGGCTTCGGTTCGTCGCAGCCGCCAAAGAACTCCTCATAGAGATCGCCCTCATCGAGGACCTGAACCGCTTCTGGAGACATCGCGTCCAGCTTCGTCTTCAGCGCATCCCAGCACACGCGCTGGTGTCCAAGGACCGGGATAGTACCCGTTCCAACCTTGCCGCCTTCGAGCATGTACCAGCCCGTGGGAACGACCTCGAACGCGCGGATGGACCCCGCGTTCTGCGCCAAGAGATCGCGCGACACTTCGAGCAGCGTGGTCCACGGAATCTCTGGAGGAAGTCCGTCCATCGGAGCCTTCGGGAGCGTTGCCTCTTTCGACGGCTTAGGAGGCTCAACCAGAGCCACCCCTTCAACGTCCGCTAGCGGTGTGCGCCACTCGCGCAAGAGATTCCAATCGTCCGTGAAGTTTACGATGTACGCTTCCTCGGTACCGCCAGCCGCAGGGCCACGAAGAGCCCGTCCGACCATCTGCCGAAGCAGGATCTCGCTTCCGGTGGGCCTAACAAGAAAGACCGTCTTTAGCTTCGGGAAGTCCACCCCTTCGGTTGCGACCTGGACGTTCACGAGGACATCGATGCTGCCCTCTGAGCCGAGGTCCTTCCGAAAGTCTGCAAAGATCTCATCCTGTGAGAGCTTGCTCCCGTCAGGTCGGTACGATGCGACGTACTCCACCCTCTTTCGCTGCTCCGCAGGGATCGACTGCTGGAGGAGAGTTGCAAGTCTCGCCGCGTGTTGGACGTTGATGGCGAAGATCAGCGTCTTTTCGTACTTCGTGGCATTCTGTAGGTAGTGGTCGATGACGAGTTTGTTGCGTCCCGACTCCTGGGCAAGTCGCTCCTGATGCTCCTCACTCAGTTCGTGAAAGCGGCTGACAGCGAATCTGTCCTTCTCGGTCATGCCCTTCTCGGCATCGATGCCGGTGCGAACGTTGACTTCTAGGGCGCGCGCCAGGATCTTTGACTCGATCAGACCTTGGAGCCCGACCTCGAACAAGGGCTTGGCTCCGAAGAGTCGCTTGAGGATTGGCCGCTCGGTCTCCGTCGTCCGCGTGAACGTCGCGGTGAGCCCAAGTACCTTCCGTGGTACTCGGTCCGCTATGGTGGCCAGCAGGTCCGTGTACGATTTCGCGGCTGCGTGATGCGCCTCGTCGATGACCACGACTCGGTCTGGGTCATTCAGTAGGTCGCGCGCAATCTCGGGACGCCTCGCAAGACTTCCGATGGAGGCGATGACGATGTCGTCCGCCTTATCAATCTGAGTCGTCGCGGAATGGGCGCCTGAGACGACGCGGAGCTTCAGCTTCTCGCTCTTGGCGACAGATGCGCACCTCTCGAACTGTTTGTACGCTTGGTTCAGAAGTTCCTGGCGATGCGCCACCCAGAGAACCTTCTGCTTGGCGTTGATGACGGTAGACATCAGCCAGTGGACGGCGGTGTACGTCTTGCCCGATCCAGTCGGCATGACAAGGGCGCCCTGGAAGATGTTAGTGGAAGCCGCTTCAGCCCAGCGCGTGTTGAGCGCAGCCCAGGCATCCTGTTGGAAAGGGTAGGGCTTGCGGCCATCGAGTGCCTGCTTTTTAGGGTCCAAGACGACAGAGCGTGGGACCCACTCGATATTGTCCTGGGTCCTCGGTCGGTCAACGTCTCCAGCATGGATGAGGCGTTCCCGAATGCGACGACGAAAATGCGTGGTGTTTCTGCAACCGTGGAGGAACTCGATCCCCTCATTGACGGTGCGGATGTCCGCAAAGTGACCCCCGAAGCCCGCGTCCTGCAACTGACGAACCACGTCGAAGAGGGACGGCGACTGTGCGAGCCAACCGTCGATGAGGGTTCTCTTGTGGCGATGGACGAACGAGTCGTTCGGACGGACGACTTTGGCAGACAGCCACTGTCGGGCGTCGCCCGAACCTGCACCTGGCCAACCTTCGCCCCTCGCCAACTCGTCGACAAGGGACACGTTGAAGGACTCCCAGGAGAAGAGATAACGGGGCATGCGCTTTCCTTTCAGAAGTACGGATGGGGTGCGTCTCAGTCGTTGGTGCTACGGTCCAGCGGACGGCTCTCTCGCCTTCGACGATCCGGTTCCGAAGTTGCCTGGACGTTTAGTGCATTGAGGGGCTTCATGGTCAGAGACGATTCAGTTCGCTCTCGATGTCATCGAGCGAGGGACGCGCGTCAGGACTCTCGTCGGTACACCTTCGAGCTAGACGTCTCCAGCTTGGCAGGTCGTGTAGATAATCGATGTCGGTGCTCGCGCTCAGTAAGAACACCAGAAGCTTGCCGAAGGCGTAGATGTCGGCACTGGGATGGGCCTCAGTCCCATGCCACTGTTCGGGCGGTGCGTACCCGAGTGTCCCGATGGCCTTGAAGGTCCTTCCCTGCGTGACGAGTCGTGCCAGGTTCTTTGAGATACCGAAGTCGCTGAGCTTCCATTGCTGCCCAACGCGCAAGACGTTCTGCGGTTTAAGGTCACGATGGACAAGATGCACATCGTGCAACTCGCGCAGCCCCGCGAGGACGGCAGACGCGACGGCTTTCGACTCCGTAGGTGCAAGCTGCCCACGCGATTCCACGTGCTCCCCGAGCGTTCCACCATCTGCGAACTCGGTTACCAGCGCCAGGTGGTCCTCGTTCCGCTTGCACTCGTACACTTTGAGAACGTTTGTTGCCGCTGCACGCTCCAACTTTGCGTAAACGTCCTGCTCTCTGCGTAGGGCGTCGGCGTGGATTCCACGTACGGGGACCCTCTTGAGAAAGCGAACTTCACCATCGGCAGACCGCACCTTGAAACAGTCAGACATCCCGCCCGAGGGAAGGTGAGCAAGTACGTGGTAGCCGAACAGCACCTCGTGACTCGCTTGGCCAACCACACGTCGAAGACGGACCTTCGCTTCGATGCCCGGAGAGTCGTCGGGGTTGATGGGCGAGCCGTCCGCAAGGCTTGCTTCGATGTCGCCTCTCTTCAGAGCCTCAATCATCAGGGTGAGACGTTCGCGGCGAAGCCGTTGCGGAACATCCATACCGAGGGCCTGGAGGACTCGAACGATCTTCATCGGTCGTGACCACTCGTCACCCAAGTCGGAAAATTGCTCGATCATGAGCCCCACGCTACCTCAAGGCAGGGTCGGTCGGAGCTGCGGCGTCCCCTGCGGCCTCTCGGGGAAGAGCGGGGCGGGCGTTCAGGGTCAACGGAGGGGGAGGTCAGGGACGCCCACCTACACCTACTCGTACGCGACGGCCTGAAGGTCGACGACACCGGCCCCGCGAGGTGGCTCGCACGAGAGGACATTCGCGGAGCAGCTCACGGCAGCCGTCGCGGAGGATGGCGTGAGGGTGCGTCCGAAGTTTCCGAGGGACGCTCAGTTCTCAGGCTCCCCCAGGACGGCGTCGATGCAGAGGTTGTCCGTCTTCGAGGCCAGCTCCTCGGGCGTCTTGGCGTCCACGTTGGGGCCGAGCACGTAGTCGTCGAAGGGCCGCGTGCCGCCCTTGACGTGGCTGCGGAAAGTCATGTTCGAGAAGACCTGCCTCAACCTGGAGAAGTTGATGGGCGCGGGGTTGAGGCGCCGCTCCTGGGCGGCCTTCTCGTGGGCCGCCTGCTCCTCCCGCTTGCGAGCCCTGCGGGCCTTCTGTCGAACCTTGTTCCCGCGTCGGCTCAGGGTGAGACCTCTCTGGTACTTCGTGCGGGTCGATGAAGGACGGGCCGCAGGAGCCTGGCCGCACGGACGTGCGTTGCGAGGCAGAGCCCTGGCCTCCCCTCGAACTCGGTCACGCAGGCCGCCGTCTGCATCCAGATCCAGACCTCGTGCTCCCTGCCGAGGAGCACCTCGAAGGCGGCCACCGTGTACGAGGCCACGGCCTCGACGGTGGGGCTCACGGGTACGTCTTCGCTGCGGGCACGGAGGAGTCGTACGAACCACGCTCGGGCGAACCTCGTGCCGAGCCTCGGGCTCTCGACGAGCTTCAAGGCGGACGTGGTCCACGGCACGTCTCCCTCCTCGTCAGCGGGGTCGATGGACGCGGCCAGGACTTCGACGGCCACGTCGGCAGACTTCGTCGGGTCGTCGAGCCAGGGGAGCTGGTCGAGCTGAGCCATGAGGCCGACGTGACGTTCACGGAGACGTGGCCGCAGGAGCCGCTGCTCGTCTGGCCCGAGGCCCGTGAGCCAGACCTCGATGTCTTCGAGGTACTCGGGCGCGAAGCTCCAGGGCGGGTCAGTCCTCAAGCTCGCCCCTGAGCGACGCCAACGCGGAGGGCAACCTCGTGCTCACGGTCTGCGTGACCGAGCCGATCACGATGCTCGCGATGGTCACACCCTCGACGCTTGCGAGGAGCTTCAAAGCTCGAACCGTTCGACCAGGGAAGACGACGGACAAGACCTTCCTGTCCTCGGCCTTCTTGCTCGCGGGCTTCACGTCCCTGGGGGCCGCGACCGCCGCGACCTCGGACCTAGGTTCGGTGGTCTTCGGGTCAGGCAGCTTCTCGACCGCCGAGGCAGCCGAAGAGATCTCGGCGGGCTTGCTCGCCTGGGAGGTCGTGGTGCTGGCGGACTTGGTCTTCTTGGGGGTGCGCGACTTCATCCCCTTAATAGCGAGCCAGAAGGTGCTGATCAACGCGGACAGGCACGATCTGGACTTCTGGGTCTACGTGCTGACGTGCTTCACCAGCTCGACAGACCGACGCGGGACCCAGAGGGCTCGGCGGTCTGGTCGGGAAGATGACGCTCAGAACCTTGTCGTCCAGGTCGTCTCCTGCCTGCCCAGCTTCGCCTGGGCGAGCCTCTCGGGCTCTCCCGTGGCCCGCTCGGTCATGGGCATGGGAGTCGTGGCCTCGCTCTCGACGACCTCGGGCTCGTCCCCGAACGGGGTGGCCTACGCCACGGCCCGAAGCTCGACCATACCCAGCCCTTCGCGGGGGTCGTGAGTGTCGGCAAGAGCCTTCTGCTTCTTGCTGGTCGTGCCGCGTGCCTTGCGGGTGGCCTCCATCTTGGCCGTGGCCGCGGCGCGCGCGGCCCCCGTCAGCGGCTTCGGCGCCTTCCTCGGAGTGATGCCGAGGTCGTTCAGGGTGGCCGGCGCGTTGATGAACATCAGCGCGCAGATATCCCTGAGCTCCCTCGCCAGCACCCCCTGGGTTGCGCCGACGCCTTGCGCGGCGACCACCGCCCCTTTCCACGCCGCCTTCGCCGCCGTGGCAGCGGTGAAGGCGTCGTGCACGCCCGTGAGCAGCGAGACGAGCTGCGCGGTCGTGTAGGGCTGACTGTTCAGCGCGATGGTCATGTTCGGGCAGTACTTCGGTACGTTACTGATGAGTGCTTGCAACTGGACGAGACTGAGCTGCTTCGCGACTTTCGCCATGGGCGTCACCTCGTGAGCGGAGCCGGGGGCGACAGGCGTCGAGGCCGAATGCCTCGCCGCCCGGGCTCTCTTGCTCCCTCCAAGTTAAGGGGGACCAACCGCGGGTTCTCGATCTGGGCGAACGCGGTGAACCTCGGTGACGCTCCACGACTCTCGGTGAAGGGAGGTGGCTGTCATCGTGCCCGGCAGCACCGACCTCTCTCTGGGGGCGCCCATGGCTTCAGCCATGGGTGCCCGGCAGCACCGACCTCTCTCCGGGGGCACCCATGACTGAAGTCATGGGCAGCAACATCCCGGAGGCTCAGCTCGCGCAAAGCCCGCCACGAGGGCGGGCTCCCTCCGGTCGGTCACACATGGGTGCCCTGGCACCCCCGCCGTCACCGCGACCCCGGGTGACGGGCGCGCTCCGCCGCGAGGATGCTCTTCCAGAGCCGAGGGATCTTCTCCTCGATCTCGGAGAGCGGGACGAACATCGCGCGGCCTGAACGGACGAGCTCGACCCCGCTCAGCTTCGCCAGACGCCGCAGCTTGCCGGGCGGAAAGTCGACCGCCTCGGCGAGCTCCTTGAACGTGTAGAGCGCCTTCACCGGGAGCCCTGCGTAGACGTTGCGATCTCGATGGGGAGGCATCACGACTCCTCCTCCGGCACGACCGAGGGGCCGTCCCCTCGTGCGCGCAGGTAGGCGCCGAACGCCACGCCGTAGACGGCGTCCGCGTCCCGGAGGAGGGGCTCGACGAGGGTCGGCCCCTCCACCGCGAGGCGCGCCTCCAGCCAGATCCCGGCCTTGTGCTCGTGCCCGCGCGCGAGCCGCTCGCGATGCCTCCCGGCCCAGATGCGGACCGCGACGCCGGAGAGCTTGCCGAACGCTCCCCGGACCGCGGTGGGCCAGGCGATCGGCTCGAAGGCGGCGGAGAGGACCCCGACGTACGGCTCCGGGAGAGAGTCGAGGCGCTCCCGGATGACCGCGGCCGCGACCGCCGCGTCCTCCGCCGCGTCGAGCTCGGCGGGGGGGCGCTCGAGCAGGAGGCCGGGGACCCCGGTCCTCTTGATCTGCGCCATGACGGAGAAGTTCGAGCAGAGGCCAGACGGGGCCTCCGACTCGCCGAAGAACCACGCGAGCTCCCCCTCGGCCACGTGGTCGGGGAGGAGGTCGCGCACCTGCGTCAACACGACGGGGAGACGCGAAGACGAATCACGACGGGGAGACCTGAAAGACGGAGCGCTCATGGGATCACCTGGATCGAGGGGGGAGAGACGGACCTCGCGCGACGAAGCGGCGCGGCGAGGGGAGAGAGAGACGACGTGACGGGCGGAGGAAGGGGAGTCGGTCGGCATGGTGGTGTCCGTTCGGGCGCCCCGACGGGGGGCCCGGCTGAAGGAGGTCGAGGTCGGGCAGAATCGAGAGGAGGAGGCTGAGGATCCGTCGGAGCTCCGACAGCTTCGGCGGAAGCTCGGGCAGGATCCGGAGGAGGAGGGCGAGGATCGGTCCGACCTCGAGGAGGATCCGCGCGAGGTCGAGGAGGATCCGGACGACCTCGAGGAGGATCGAGAGGAGGAGGACGAGGATCCGGACGACCTCCCCGAGGATCCGTACGAGGTCGAGGAGGATCCGAACGACCTCGAGGAGGATCGAGAGGAGGAGGACGAGGATCCGGACGACCTCGAGGAGGATCGAGAGGAGGAGGACGAGGATCCGGACGACCTCGAGGAGGATCGAGAGGAGGAGGACGAGGATCCGAACGACCTCGAGGAGGATCGAGAGGAGGAGGACGAGGATCCGAACGACCTCCACGGGGACCTGCAGGACCTCGAGGAGGATCCGATGGAGGCGGACAAGGATCCGTCCGACCTCGACGAGGATCTGCAGGACCTCGAGGAGGATCGAGAGGAGGAGGCGAAGGATCCGTCCGACCTCCATGAGGATCCGCAGGACCTCGAGGAGGATCGAGAGGAGGAGGCGAAGGATCCGTCCGACCTCCATGAGGATCCGCAGGACCTCGAGGAGGATCCGAAGGAGGAGGCGAAGGATCCGTCCGACCTCCATGAGGATCTGAAGGACCTCGAGGAGGATCCGAAGGAGGAGGAGAAGGATCCGTCCGACCTCCATGAGGATCGGAAGGACCTCGAGGAGGATCCGAAGGAGGAGGCGAAGGATCCGTCCGACCTCCATGAGGATCGGAAGGACCTCGAGGAGGATCCGAAGGAGGAGGCGAAGGATCCGTCCGACCTCCATGAGGATCGGAAGGACCTCGAGGAGGATCCGAAGGAGGAGGCGAAGGATCCGTCCGACCTCCAGGAGGATCCGCAGGACCTCGAGGAGGATCGAGAGGAGGAGGCGAAGGATCCGTCCGACCTCCATGAGGATCCGCAGGACCTCGAGGAGGATCCGAAGGAGGAGGCGAAGGATCCGTCCGACCTCCATGAGGATCTGAAGGACCTCGAGGAGGATCCGAAGGAGGAGGCGAAGGATCCGTCCGACCTCCATGAGGATCCGCAGGACCTCGAGGAGGATCCGAAGGAGGAGGCGAAGGATCCGTCCGACCTCCATGAGGATCTGCAGGACCTCGAGGAGGATCCGAAGGAGGAGGACGAGGATCCGTCCGACCTCGACGAGGATCCGCAGGACCTCGAGGAGGATCCGAAGGAGGAGGACGAGGATCCGTCCGACCTCGGCA
>Ga0316217_10006079_pt1 | contig 12134 bp, 8 predicted proteins | sample 1anoAmetaG_FD_203633 | JGI IMG/M metagenome (GOLD analysis project Ga0316217, IMG submission 203633) | Freshwater microbial communities from Trout Bog Lake, Wisconsin, USA - 1anoA | ecosystem: Environmental > Aquatic > Freshwater > Lake > Hypolimnion/Profundal zone | place: USA: Wisconsin... | reverse complement strand
CCTCACAATCGTCTGCTGTTCTCTGTTAGTTATAATAGGCTTCTTTGGGTTACAGCAAGTGTTTGACAAAGGAATCAGAGCAATGAACAAGACCATGTACGGTAATGGCGAAATTCTAGACAACATCCAAACCGTGGAGATGATATACAATAACATGCTCATGAGTAATGTATACTGTTCGTAGCAGTATACAAGCCCAAGATGCCAACATGTGCTTAAATACAACACCTTTACAAGTCATAAGCTGTACAGTATCCTTGTATCCAATCTTCAGTCGTTTTTAACTAAAACTATTTAATTCACTGGAATGAATTACTATGCCACTTACAACTCTCGTGTCATCTACTACCAAAATGGAACAGCTATCTAAATGGCAGCACGTGATTTCATTTTGAAAATGTACTCTCTCCTCTTGAAAACTTCTACTCATATAACCCAATCTGCTGCAAACCAGGCTGAGATTGAGGAAAACGAGCAAAATATGCAAATAGTGTTCGACAACTGGGCACAACTCAAAACCATGAACCAAGCCTCCCTGAGCTTTTATTCCGAGGCTGAGTACGGGCAAATAATTCATCTCATTCAATATCTTCTGTCAGTATTTATAGGCATTGTTCTCCTCATGCTTTTCTTTTCATTTTACATCAACCAGTGTTTTGATTCCCGTTAGAAGAACAAATTCTAGGTTCTGCAAATCCATCAAAGGATCAATAAAAAAACAGTCAAAACTTTGCTCACCTACTTCTTGGAAATAAACGAAGTCATGAAGAGTGAAAAGTTTGAAATCAGATATCCCTAGATCGATGCCGAGTTTTTTGAAGAAAAGGTGAACATACACTACTAAAAAAACAAAAAAGTTAAGTACTACATACTAATCATCTTCATGGTCGTCTCCCTTATGCTTTGCGTTGAGGTCATCAAGATAGTAGCCATGATCCCGGTTTCTCAAAACATGATTGACATCATTACCAGAATTTAGGAATCATAAAACCGCCTGATGGAGGGCTACTATGAACTCAAGACTTACTATATTGACTACAACTTCGGGAAATCATCAGCTCAAATGTCATCCGAACTGATGGATCGCCTGAACCAAACTGAAGTCTAATTCAACAGTATCATAAAGCAATCTATTTCTCTGTTCTCAAAACTGGATAAAAATTTCACCTCTGACTTTAATCAGCTTGTTACGAGCAATATTTGCCATTTTTCAGGGCTAAATGCCTGGCAAGCTAAATACTGTGAGAACGGCACTCATTACCCAATTTTGCAGAAAGGCCTAGCTGTTACTACGGAGTTTCTTCAAAGATTTACAATCCAAGCTATAATCTAGTTGCAAAGCGATCAGATAACCAATAAAACTAAATACTTTACGCAAGACATATACCAAGATCTAGACGATTACATTTTCTATATGTACTACCTTTGGGATCCAGTGCAGATGAGGATGTACTAAGCGCTCATATATGGGTTAGAGCAGGTAAATAGCAGCCTCGGCTATATCAACTACGGCACTATCTTTGTCTTCTTGGTACTGATGGTGCTATGGCTAGGTATCGCCGGCAAAGAGCAGACTGAGGAGAGCTACCTGTATGGCTATGTCATCCAAATCCCTTACCAGATCTTGGCCAGGAAAAACTATATTAACCAACTCAAGTAAGTTATTGAGCTCTAGTAATGATATTAATATGATTGGTGAGTTATCAAAATTTGATTATCATTTCTTCTTAAAGTTAGGGAAAAGCTCTCTTTGTCTGAGCTTCAGAGCAGATAGGCCATGCAAAAATTAATTGCAGATGCTTGAACAATCAGTTATTATTTTGTAGACTTTCTTGTCTTCCATGCTGCTCCCTGCAACTTAAAAAAGGAAGTAGTCCTTCTGGATCTACCATCTTATCATAAGTTTCAAAGAAATACTGACCAGCTGCTGCTAGTTCTTCTCTTTTTTTGACAAAAACAAGTGGCGAGGCTTCAGGAACAGCTCGAATTCATCTTAGGTTGGTATACATACACTCATCGCTAAAGGATATTCAGAACAAATCTTTACAAATTTGTACTTCAGCTGGGTTTTACTGAGACCTTGAGCTTCAAGCTCTTTAGCTGTATTTTTTAGTTTTTAAACTGCAAACCCTAAGCCAACTTTTTTTGTGAAATAGGTAGGAAGCAATCCTAAAGCAATATCCTAGACTTTTTTATGAGAGTATTTGATCAGATATATAGTGCTTCCTAGCACGAGCATAAGCTATTAACCTAAACGAATTCTGCCCATAAAATAGTCAAAATAAATTTGAGAGTAGCATAGTTAGACACACTCCTCATCTGCTTCTCGCACAGTGACAGCGTACCTGAGCTTGAAAACCAGGAAAAATATCGGCGGATTGATCCCACTCTACAAATATTTTTACTTGGTTAGCTACCAATAAGTAATCATGTCCCAAAATATATTTGTCTATCTTATTGGAGACTACTAAATATCCTCTTCATCAAAATGGACTATTTCAAAAAAGCCAAACAAACCAACGTCCCATCTCTCGCTGATTCCAAATTTGTGAAGGCATTGGGCTTTCAAATCCGCGAAGGTGTTAAAAGATTCTACATAAATGAAGACGGAGTTTCCAGTGGTCAAATAAACGGGCACAGAGATTTGTCTTCTACAAATAAGCGCCATGATCTGAAAACTTATTGGCAGGTAGCCCACTGCTCCTTTGAGCTGTAGTTTTGTTACTAAAGAGCTGAAAAGATACAAAAGGTATTATCTTTGACTGACTCCGAGATCTTTTTCCTTGAATTTATGGTAAAATATCTTAAGACATGCCTTAATGATCTCTTCTGAAGGGTTGAAGATATGAATAAAGGCAATCATAGCCTGATAAACCCTGATAGCTGATAATTATATTTTAGAGTTAGATTGTCGTAGAAGTTGCACCATTACCTAAGTTTTTAATTGATATGAGATATTTTGACACAAAGATAGAAATTATTGAATGTAAACCAAAACTTTTTAAATTTTGATCTATTAGACTATCTTGAGTATGACTTGAAAAATATCTATGGACCTTCGCTAATCCTCTTAGCTATTGAGCACAGTCATAGACTTAGACAACCCAGTTGCTTTGTAAACTAAGATTTATTAGTAGGTCTTGGTGAATCCGAAAAAAGTTGTCCTCTTCCTCAAGATGGACTTTAAATACTGCTAAACTGGAAATTATAAGATCTGGTTCAATTGATCGTCAGGTAGATGATTCAACTTGAAATGATAATGAGAACTTAATGGAGAAAAAATGTCTTACTCGTTTCCTGATATCTAAAATTTAAATTATTAGCTCAAAATACTTTTTAACTTTTATAGCTTCTAAAGTGATCCTTCATATGAACCTACGTCAAACTCGTCCACAAATGCTTGGCTAGCACTTCCAATCATCCCCGATGTGCTTCGGTTTAGTAGATGTAGGTATTACTCTTTAAAGGTTATTGTCTTTCCCATCAATTACCTGCTCGGAGTTTAAGGCTTAATGTAATTTGAACGAGGTTCAATTGCGTTCTAGCTGACTAACTATGTCTAATTTAAGACTAAATAAGTTAATAACTACTTAAGCTTAGTCCAAAATTTTTCGGCATTTGTTTAGAGTCATTAAAAGATGCATTTAATCCTTCATTTATGCCACCAAAATCTTAAGATTTATCTGAAGATTCGCTTGGTTCATAACTGAAATTATGTTAGAGTGGTAATTTTTTTACCTCAAGATTTGATTATTTTTTTTGTTATTGTTATTCTTTTACTTTTTTTGCCTAGCAGAAAGCCAGCAATCTAAGTTATTATTTCTTTTGCTTTATCTTTGCCAGTTGAGCTTTTTAGTGCTATTTTAAAGTTTCAAAACCTATTTATACCAACTTTAGCTCAATTTTATCTGGCATCCTTTTAAAGAAATTCAATCTCCTTATAAAATATTTCAAATTCTTTAATGTCCTATTTCTAAATAACCATATTTTGGTAGCTCTTTGCAAAATCTTTACCTTTTAATCCCTTAGCTTTAGACATTTGTAAAACTATTGAGTGATTTGTTCTTAAATTTCAGAAGTCAGGTAAATTCTTTGTTTTCCTAGCAAATAATCTCCCTTTTTCCTAGTAAAATTTTCTAGAACTTACTGGACTGCCAATCTATCATTTTTTTGCTTGTACATTGACTTAAAAACAAAGTCATACTGCTTCCTGAATTCTTCATAAGTTTTTCTGACTGGGAAAGTATTTTTCCTAATAAAAATGGTCTGCAAAACTCCCAAATAGCGAATCTGAGTGAGAATATAATTCTGGTCTGGATCGTTGGACTTTTTGAATTAGTTTGGCTTAATGCACCTCATAAAATGCACTTGCGATGATTGCAGTTCCGTCATCAGATCATCTATCTGCTTGTTGAATTTAACCAGTATTGTTTTACCTGCCACCTATTTGCGGCTCTACCCCCATATGTTGTTAATCAGCTCAACCATTTACTCATTCACTTTGTCCTGATTTTTGTTTTTGAAACTGTTGATGGAATACTAAACTTTGCAAGGAGTGTGGGAAAGGCAGAATAACTGAGTTTTTAGTTTGTCAAAGGCGATATGCGATGATTAAAGCTTGCGAAACCCGTTTATAATGTCTAAATCATTGAACTGGACTATCGACATATCATTTATTATGGAGAAAAGAGACATTTTTCCATTTATTAAGTTTATCAGCTATTAGTTGGAAGGAGGTGCTAAGCCTCTAACTTGATCCTAAAGTCCATCCTATCTCAAAATTTGAATTTATTTTTAGAAAACGTAATCATTGTAAAGTCTAAGCAATCTTTAGTTTGCATAGTTAATGCAAAACTGTTAAAAGCTATTCTAGGTGAATTTTTCAAAACCGAAAATGTCCAAAATGTTGATTTCTTTATTTGAGTCTACAGGTGAGGTTGGTCTGATTCCCACCTGAATTCTTTTCAAAATGAATTCGAAAAGCGATTAATACAAAACCTTACAAAATGCTTCTTTGTTGGCCTTGGCGTTATTTTTGCTGTAAGGCAGAAAAGTGTACTCTTTCAAAAATTTCCTCCTTTAGTAAAGCAAAATTTTTTATAGTTTGCTAACCTCTATCTGCAGTATATCAGCCATTTGTTGAATCTTTTTGGAGCCAAAGAAGTTACAAGGCTTACTCTCATTCGCAATATGAGGAGTCTAATCAAACTAAATGTTTCCGAGCTCAAGGATCACAAGTAGAATAAGCCAAATTTTATTTATCTCTTCCTATTTAAACCCGATCTACATAAAAGCTAAATTGATCTGCCCAAAGTATTTGTTATCCTCACTGTGCATTGAATGGTAGCAACCGCTTTGCCTCAGCAAAGCATAATTCTGCGGCTCCATTACATCGAATTTTCCTGAGCAGGTAAGGGCATAGAATGCATGAAAGCTGCGTTCATTAGGAGACAAGTTGACTACTCTCGACTTTTACAAAAGATAACTTTGGATTTCAGCGCCAAGAATGTGGTCTCCTTGGAAATACATCTTCATATACTTGCCGAATCTACTCGAGTTTTCGTTCCTCACAGTTTTGCTGTTGCCGAAAGCTTCCAGAATAGGGTTCGCTGCCAGAATCTTCTCTTCAATGGAGTGAGTTTTCTTTTCTCGAAGCGCAGTCAGCAGTTGTAAGCAATATTTGGTCGATTAAGTCTTACCAGCACCACTTTCTCCAGATATTACAAGAGCTTGTTTTCCACCGTTTTTCTGCATCGCTTAAAAAGCTCGCCCGGCGAATTTGTATACGTGCGGTCTAAATTCTGAAATTTTGCCAGCAATCGTCAGATTCTTGGCCTACTACAAAGCCTATTTGCTGAATAACCGTTCGATCTGGCAATAAGGATTGATTGCGATTAGAGTGGCTCCAATGTTAGTGAAGATGTCATCATTCTGATATCTTCTGATGAGGTTGAAGAGTACTTAGGGTTCATTGAGGATGTCCATTTCACACATGTCTTCGTAGTCTTTTTCGTATGCCACTTCAAAGGAGCAATCCGAAGGAACCGCTATTTTGAGTGGGCCTCGATCTGTTTGAAATTAAACCTAAAGAGAATTTTAAGCTAGAGGACGGAGTAGTCTTGCTTTGATATAGGGCGTCCGAAAGGTCATATTTTTAGGCGGCCTTATCCATTGCAAACGTTGATCTTGCAACATTTTTAATAGACAAAATTATTATCATCCTATTCTTAGCATGAAAAAATTTTATAGAAACTCAGAGAAGGACCCAGCTTATAATCGCATTTCCATAAAGTAAAAGTATCACTCTTCTCGATTTGCATTGGAGGAATTCAAACTTGCTCCTGTTATGGCGACTAGACTCTGCTCAAGCTAGCCCTCACCCTTTTTCAAGGTCTTAAGTTCCAGCTATTTGAGATGCAGCATTATCCCGTCTTTCATCTAATCTGCGTATCTCTTGTGCGCTTCGCATTACTCTTGCAACTACTCAATCTCATTTTTTTGATTTTAGGATATCAGCTTATATTTTCGGTTGCTATTCCTCAATCTTTGGATCTACTTGAGCAGCAGCTGGTTTTGCTACTGCAGATTTTTATTTTACTTCTTAAGAATATGCTCGATTGCTTCATAGTTATAGTGTGTTTCTTCGTTCATGTTTGTTTTCGAAGACTCAATCTGTGATGATTTTCGCGTGCTAAAGGCAGGCACACTCAATTTATCGGAGTTGTGGGAGCAGAAGCTGGGATTACTGGTGTAAGGTTTGTGTCGCGGAGAACCGGAGTAAGGCTGGTAGGTGAGATAGGACTTATTGAGTTCAGAACACACTTAAGAAGGATTATTTTGATGATTATAGGTGACTCGCTGGGCTTTAGAAGGAGTTAGCTACATTCCTGAATTCTTATTAATAGTTATAAGATAAACAAGATTAATTCTGACTAGTTGTAACTCTCTTGAGAATGGTCCTAACTAAGATGGGCTAGAAGCTATTTTCATCATCAGTCTCTTAATTCCTTCTTCAATTCCTATCTACAACATTCATAACTGATCTACAATTTATTTAATCAAAATTACTGACGACATCATCAGTCGATAGTTAATCACTTTATGCAAAATTATTGCATAGATAAACAAGATATTTCACCAAGGTACCCACCCAAACTTGAAACATAAATTGACTCAGAATTCAAAACGCTACTATTATTCGGAGTGGTCTAATTCTGCTGCTGCGAAAACTGGAGCTTGGAAGTGGGATTTATTTGCTGCAGTCAGGCTTTGCTATGATTATTTATTATAGATCTAAAGATATAGGATATGCGCTAGGTTCAATCTGAGTAGGACAAACAACAGCAGGCCGGGAGATGGACCAAGTAGGAACACCAGAGGTTCATGTATGGTAACTAGCACTCTATTCAGCTATCATGCAGTATGGAAAAGACTGGAAAAAAGTGGAGCAGTATGTCAAAACAAGGACCGGATCTCAAGTTAGATCGCACGCTCAGAAATTTTTCAACAAACTCCAAAAGAAAAACCCCAACTCAGAGGGCGCTCAAAGGAACCAGCAGTAGTTTTCATAAACTGAATTTGATATTGAGAGATAATTGAACAATGAGTTTACTCCATCGACGCCTCTGGAACTTGTGTCGCTGATCAAGAAACAAGCCAAAGATGAAGGTACGCATCCCCTAAAATAGGTGGCACTGTTAATTTGAGCTTGCTGAAACAAAAACTGGAAGAAACGGATCAACAGGGAAATAAATAGAAGGGCAAAAATATTTAAGAACTCAAACTTGCACCCAATTCCTACAAAAGCATGAGCAACTTCCTCAGTGCCTACCAAGAAATCAAGGAAGAAAAACCTGACAAATACAACTAAGACGAAAGTTTCTTAATTTACATAACGTATTTTTTTGGCGACTTAGCAAAAGATACAAAAAGTATTTTGCTAAACCAGGATAATTTGATAAACTTATTGACATTAACAGCATCCCTATTTCGAATAGAGCCTAATTAGTGAGCAGGAAAAGGTCTTTTACCCTCCCCTAAGGCATTGATTTGTCAGATGATGAGATGAAGGAGAAGATTGAAGAAATCAAGAAGAAGATCAATACAGAAACACAGTCTTATAAAAAGGAGCACGGAGAAAATAGCTAGGAGATTAAAAAAAGGAAGGAACATGACAAGTAGAAAGATATTTGCCCTCCATCTTCTTTGAATCGCCTCGCTACAATCCAATAGCAGGTGAGGGAAGAGTAAGACTTCAATTCATTTGCACTCATCCCCAATATCTAAGCTGATAAAGAAGTCCCGGAAGTTAGCAATAAGGAGAAGTAGTGATAAAATGATTTCAAATGTGAATCGGGACTTGAAGAATTCAGATTGTGTTGCTATTAAACATAAAGATGCTATCATACATGACGATCATCTAAGGATGGAAGTTTAAAAATCTTCCATAAGGGTCTTGGGCACAGTTTCTTTCTAGGTTGTGTCCTCGTTTCGCGGCCTATTCCAAGACTTCAGCCAGAACTCCATCTGCTCCACATTAATGAAATTATCTTTTCCCATGGAAAGTCTGCGACAAATCGAGTTAATCTTGTTTTCTTGAATATTTCGCACTTTCCTCAAGCAAACCCTCATTTCATTAAAAGTCACCACATTCTCGCTTTGAATCTAGTAGTAGGACTTTGACTAACACTTCTTCTTAATTAGCTTCACGATCTTTTTAATTTGACTCTTGCTCAGCTTAGGAAAATTCTCCTGCTTAAAATTTTATAACTATTGGATGAATTACAGTTCCTTGACTAGAAGAAGTACTAGTAAACAGACGATTTCTTAATTGACTCCTTCTTCTATCGGAATTCCGTTGTATTTCTTGAGTCCCACAGTCGATATGTATTTCAACGGCTCAATGCTTGAAGGGTAGATGTAGTTTAGAAAACCATAGAAGTCTAGTTTTTACTTGTATCCATACAGTCCGAACAAAATCTTCACCTAGTCCTCTCCTTTCACAAAACGATTCTCCTACAGCAGCATAATGATGCTCCTCCTAGAGATGAAGCCCTAGCTTCTTGAAACATAGTTAAAGAGGGCTAATGGATGGAAATCGCTGCGGGTGGTGAGTGCTTCTCGGTAGGCCTGGAGTGTGTTTTCTTGGTTTTAGAGCAGGGAGAAGAAGTGGCATATGTTTTGGAAGATATCATTTTCTTTTGACTCTGCTTTCTTCGTGTTGCTGTCACGCTGCATAACGATCAAATATTAATTATACGATAGAATATTATAGAGGGATTATATGATTCCAACTAACTTCATAAGTAACAGCAATATTAATGTAATTTTCCTCATTTTTAATGGTAGCAGTTTCAAAAAGATTCAGATTAATTGACCATTTATAAATGCTTTCAAATTAATTCAAATGACTTTTTGTTTAATTTGTATCCAACTAACCTATCTCTTAGCCATTTTGATTACTGACCAATATCTATTTCGATCATCATCTATGAAACCTCTCTAACATATTCTCAGAAACCTGAAGGCAATGAAGGCTCTAGGTATAGATTGTAAGGAATAACGATAATGATGACCCACCTACTAAAAGCTCTTGCTTTTTTACAATTTTATAATATCAAAACTAGCTATATTATCGTTTTACTATTATATTCCTTAGATGTGTTTGGCTTGATGAAAAATACAAGAAAACAATGAATGAGGAGTACCCTCCAGTTAAAGTACCTCTTATAGCAATCGGCCAGCAAATATACACCTCTTTTAGCGCTACAACTAGCAAACAAACTTGAAGACATGTATTTCATGGGTCAAAATGACGGCTATACACACAGCAAAAGCAACATACATGCAGCATTTTATTTAGTCCCATAAAGAGCAAAACAAATCATGAGTTTCTGGTCAAAAAAGAGAAACTTGGAGGATAACTGATCAATACATTTTCGGAGAAAAACAGTTATTGTTTTCATTTTAAGAGAATGTGGACATAAAATCTGTTCAGAAAAAATCTCTACAATCTTCGCAGTCACTCAGAGAATGGCTAGCGAGTTGATCAATCAGCAACATGGAAAGAAAATTATGGAATTTTTCAGAGCTAAAAACTGCAAAATCACGCCTAGACTTCTCACGTTTAAGCTAGAGTTAGCAACTAACAAAAAAGATCTTGTATGTCAAAAATAAGCTTCATTTGTTTCTTATCACAACCTCTCTAAAAATCCTTTTTGGTAGTAGTAGCATCAATTAAATCATAGATGCTAAAATTTTTCAGAACCAACACAAAATGCGTATTCAAATCCAAGGAAGTTAAAATAAAGAATAAGATAGGTTTTCCTAGGCAAATTTATTTTTGATAGGAGATTATGAAATCCTTTTTACTACAAGCCACACTTTAAGTTTTAAAGTTAGCTCTTTGTTAGTTAGCCACTGAAAAGTTGTAGAATTGCAGTTACACTGCTTAATAGTTTTAATAATTCACTTGATATTGCTAATACTAATCAATAAACATACTACATATAAACATGGAGAATCATTCTGCCAAAAAGAGGACTTTCTCAACCACCAACGCCAACACCCCTCTACCCAAGATCACCTCTTCCTCCGGTCAACCCCTCAAACATACTTTTGAGTCATAAATGCGACATGCCAATTCATCCCTGCTGATTTCCAAACGCAAAATTCTGAGTACAAACCAAAGAATTATCACCGAACATTTAGAAAACAGCAGAAGAATAGCGAGGGAAGCTAACAACTACAGCCAATTTACAAGGCACGTTGAAAAGATGTTGCACCCCTAGATATAATCAGTGCTATAGATGTTCAAGACAATAAATTTGCTTCGATAAAAGCATGGAATAATAAGCATGAAATAGGACTGGCAGGATGATAGCTACTATCTGTAAGTTAAAGAAGTACCATACAGTCCATAGCTGCGGCAAATGAACTAGCAGATTTGTAGCTTGAAGCGCCAGATCCAGGATAAAATAGCAAGAATTATCAAGATGGTGAAACCCTACCCCAAACTTAGGCATACTGTGGAGAGCCTGCTTGATAAATCTGCAGAAGAAACGCTGAATTAGAATAGCAAGGTAGGAAAAATAGCAGCTATGAAGGCCCACCGCAGGCTCATAGAGAACAGCAGGATGGAGCTGGAGAAAATTAGCAAAATGTACCACATATGACAAAACATCTGATTAAACTATCACTTCTATCAGCTTTTAATACTTTCTTCAATCTCAAGCGAAGATTACTCAGAAGAGACGTTTTACTATTGGCTTCTCTAATTATCTTTCTTCCTTACACTTTATAAGGTTTTGGTTGATTTTTCCGATAGTTTACTAATAGCTACCAATCTCTTCTTGATGTTTTATATTTTGATGCTATCTACAGGCTCGAACTTCTGCACAATTTTGAGTGCATTTTAAAAGTATTCTTTGCTTCTTTGAAACTAAGCCTGCTCTGCTTTCAAAAGACCCATTAACTCATACACTTACGCGAATTCAAGCTTCACAGGAGAACAATCTTTTATCAGATTTAGGGCTATTTGACATAACTTACAGGTATTTGATAGGTCTCCTTCGAAAAACTCCAGCTTCCCTTTCTTGGTATACAAATTGATTTTATACTAGACACTCACATTCTCACTTTCTTCGATTATTTCATCGATTAGTTATAGTAGTTTCTTTGATTGAATGTAGTTTTGCAAACTCATGTTGCACTCCACTAAGTTGAACAGAATTGATAGCAAATTGCTTCTGTTTTTGGTTTCACCCTCGTACCTTCTGATATTGAATGCCATCAAAAAGCATTTCTCAGCTTCTATGAAGTACTGGGCCTAGTAATAAAGCACTCCTAAGTTGATAATACAGTTGGAGTACTCGATGACTTTCTTCGTTTATTTATAGCAGTTCAAAGCCTAGCTGAAAGCAGTAATTCCTTTATTCCACATCCTGATTTCAAAATAGCAAAGTCCCAGACGATTGTAGATATCTCCAAGCTCCACAGGCATTATTCTGGGATTTTCTTTGAGATTCGCTATTACTTGGCTATAATTAGCAGCTGCCCTCTCAAACTCCAGCTTCATTTGTTTGCAGTGCGCCATCAGCAAGCTCCACTTCGTTTGGGTCCTCATATTGATAAAG
>Ga0316217_10006078_pt1 | contig 12135 bp, 13 predicted proteins | sample 1anoAmetaG_FD_203633 | JGI IMG/M metagenome (GOLD analysis project Ga0316217, IMG submission 203633) | Freshwater microbial communities from Trout Bog Lake, Wisconsin, USA - 1anoA | ecosystem: Environmental > Aquatic > Freshwater > Lake > Hypolimnion/Profundal zone | place: USA: Wisconsin... | reverse complement strand
AGCAAAGGCAAGGGCGATTACAATGATTGGAGCCAATATATCGCCCTGATAAAAAACGAACGAAACCACCAGACCTGCAATTAAAATGGGCAGATTGCTCTTAACTGAACTGAGCATTTGTTTAACTGAAAGGTTCATCTCATTACAAAGTTGAGGCCCGTTACTATGTGATGCTTTCTGATTGTCAACCCCGAATTTTGAAGGATAAAATACCAACCGGAAACCATACCTGTAATTGCAGCCAGTATACTTACAAAAGCAACCCCGGGCAACGATCTGAAAAAGTAGAGGGCAACCGCGTTACCGGTTATGTTTACCACAACCAATAAAAATGTTTTGATCAGGTTGTAACGGGCCAGGCCCATGGCTTCAAGCGTAACGCCGGTCATACGGTCTATTACCAGGAATATTACGTAAACCATAAAGACCTTCAGGATAACAGATGATTCAACATAAGCATTTGAGCCGCTTAATAAGTGTATCACTTTATCAGAGAAGATGAACATGAAAAAGCCCAATGGCAAAATGGCGAATACAATGAGCGATGTAAGGCTGATGTATTTTTGCAGTAAAAGCTTGCGATCACGGGCAATTTTGCAGAAATCAGGCAGGGCGTGCGATGCTATTCCGCGAAGTGCTACTTCAAATATTTCAACGGTCTTTTGGGCGGTGCCATAAATAGCTACTGCACCCTGACCCATAAATGCATCGATCATAAAAATATCGGCATTACGCAGCATACTGCCCATCATCATAGAGCCGGCAGTAAACTTACCATAGTTGAAAAAGAAATTAAGATAGCCCCTGTCAACTAACCTGAACGAAAGGCTGATTTTGTTAATGAAAACAAAAGCGCAGAACGCACTTACTGCATAGCCGATAATATGTGCCAGTATGATGCTTTGAATTGAAAACCCGGTTCTGGAGATAACGAAATACATGATAACAGCTACCGAAACCAAACTGAAAATTATGCGCTGTATCAATACTGCTTTAAAATTTGAACGCGCGTTACCTATCCACCACGATACGTTATAAAAGGCCATAGCCAAACCCATGGCTGCATACCACCTGAGGTCGAAAAGCAGCTGGGTAGTAAAAATGAAAGAAAGTAAAAAGATCAGTGCCGAAACTATGAACCACAGACAAAGCGCATAAAACAAGGCATTAGATGCAATTGTATTTACCCATTTTATGCTTGGGTGTTCAATAGATAGTTTTCTGATAACCGGTGTTTGTAAAAAACCGTGCATCAGCATATCCATTAACGAAACTGAAGATGAAATAAGTATCCAGCGGCCAATGTCGGCTTTAGAGGCTACGCGATACAGGATAATCAATAACCCAAAGCCATAAACGGCCGTTAACAGCTGGTGCCCAACTGAAAACAGCATATTACCGCTTAATTTGGATCTGATCTTAGCCAGCATAACGCATTAAAATATTTTCAAACTCTAAAGATTTTTGTTCCCAACTATTGGTGAAGGCCTTGGCCTTTCTGTCGTTTTTTTTCATTTCGTTATTTCCGCTTATTACTGATTTCAGCTTTTCTGAAAAGGTAATTTCGTTGTCAGCTATTTCCAGGTAGTCGGCCAGGTCGTTGAACGTTGCAAACCCTGTGCTTACCACCGGAATTCCCATAGCAAGGTATTCATTCACTTTCATGGGGTAAATGTTTCGGGTAAATTCGTTCTTAACAAATGGTATGATGGCGGCCTCAAAATGCTGCATCATGGAGGGAAGCATTTGAGGTTCCACGGACCCGAAATATGTTACGTTAGGTAATGCTTTAAGTTTCTCCGCCTTATCTGTTATTACTCTGCCTATAAAATGAAAATCGAATTGCGGATTAGCACAGGCCAGTTTTTCGAGCATGGTAAAGTCGAGTCTGTCGTCAATGGTGCCAACATATCCGATAACCTTGTTTTTTGCAGTTGAAGTCAGATTTGTTTTTGAAAGGCCGGTTACTTTGCTGAATATACGGGTATCTACGCCGTTTTTAACCACATAGCCCGGTACTTTCCATCCTTTATTTTCTTTCAGTGCTTCTGACGAAAAGATAGCTGCCGTTACGTTGGCCGCAAATTCCTGTTCTAACCGCCCGCCGTGCTTAGATGCCCAGGCTGAAGCTGCAATGTTATCATAGCAATAGTATATAACAGGGCACCCCGGAAAAATTTTCGGTATTGCGTTTCCGAAAAAGGGATTAAAAGCATTTATAATTATGTCTGCTTTAAAATCCAGCTTTTGTAGTGTGCTTGTTATACGCTTTGCAACAATGCTGTTATTAATATCTTCTATTAACCTGTAAATGGTTTTCGAACTGGTCCAGTTAAATGGTATTACCGGTGGTAAAGACAATACCGTTATATTTCCCCCATTATCCAGATTTACATTTTTATGGCTTTGGTTGCCGTTCATAATGCGTTTAACCGGTATAGCTGAGTCTGTTTTAGCTGCCAGAACATCTTTAATAGTGTATGCGTAGTCTATATACAAAACCCGGTGGTGTAAAGCCAGCTCTTTGGCTAGCTCAACAGTGCTTTTCATATAATCGCCCTGCCAGCTTGGAAAAGCCCATATAACTATGTTCAGTTTTTTATCAGCTTGCATAACGGGTTATTTGCTTTTTAACCATGGTTCTGAATTTGCTTCTCTTACGTGGTATTTCGCCCAGGTATTTGGTAATGTGCTGTTCAGAAGTATTCAATAATATACCGCGGGCAATTAATTTCGTTTTTTTCCATTTATCCAGCAACTGCATTTGGTATTCATCCAGTTTCTGTGATGCATCAAAGAAGAAGAAAATAACCTTAGATTGCTCCATTACAACCTTTGATTGTAATTCAGGATAACTCTTTTCTGTGATCAGGAAACATTGTTTGTTTTCATTGCCTTTAAAATCGGCGGCGCTGACAACATTGGTTTCAATACCCAGGGTTTGCAGGTAGCCTGTCATCTTGTCTACATATCGTTTTACCTGTTCTCTATCGCAATTAAATGGTAGTACTATCAGGGCAGATTTGTTTTCATCTTCGCCTAATACTTCGCGGAGAGATATCTGCCATTGCTCCAGCGATCTTTGATCCATTTCATCAATGGCTTTTTCATCAATTGTTTTTGTAACCCTGGTAAGGAAGGCGGTGGCTGCAGAAATGCCAATGAGTTTCTCCATCCGCATCGGTGATGCAAGACTATTATCCAGGTATTGGCGGATGATGAGCATAACGATTGAAAGAATAACACATGCCAGCACACTGGCAATAACCATCATCATACGTTTTGAAGGATTAGGAACAACCGGCAGATCTGCATCATCTATAACCTCTACAGTTTCTGATACTTCCAGGTTACGCTCACGTAAAATGGCCTGGTTAAGGTTATGCAAAAGGTTCAGATATTCTTTTTCTGCGGTTTCAACTTCGCGTTCAAGTTTATTCAGCTCAGAACCCATCGGTGCGTATTGATCAAACACCTTATCAAATTTGCCCTTATTCTCTAACAGTATCTTTAACTTCGATTCTGTTTCCTGCTTGTCTACAGTAAGTTCAAGCCACTGTTCAACCAGCTTTTTGCCAGGTATGCCTTCAATGGTATTATTCAGGGCGTATAGCTTATCAACGCTTTCCTTCAATGCAACTTTTAAGCCTTCTATTTCAGGATTCGATCCCTGTTGGGTACCGTTCTTTACGGCGGCCATTCCGCTCCGGGTAAATTCAGCGGCCAGGCTGTCGCGTGTGCGCACTATTTTTTCGCTCTGTAATTGAATCAAAAAGCGTTTACCTATTTTATCTTCTACTTTTTGCAAAGCGTTTACGTAACCATCTAACTGCATTTGTAAATCAGACATTTTCTTTTCAATATCCTCGTTTTCGTCGGCAACATACTTTGTTTGTTCGTAGTAGTTAATTACCCGGTTAGCGCTGCGGAAAGATTTCAGCTTTTCTTCGCAAACGCCTAATTTTCCTCTTGCAAGGTCAGTTTGCTCCTTAAAGTAAGCCACCGCCGAGCTGGCTTCGCCAACTCTCATGCCCTGGTATTTTGCCAGGAATAATTCTTTTGTAAGATCGAGTGTTTTTTTGCAGAGCAAAGGGTCGTTTGCACTGTATTCTATTTTCAACATGTCGCTGAATCCTTCGCGCTCTGCTTTAATATCTTCCAGAACCTTTACATTGAAGGGATTCTTCTTTTCACCAAAAACAAGGGTATAAGCTTCAGCGCGGTGCTTGTTGCTGTCAAGCTCAAGGTGCAGGTTGGCTTCGGTAGCCTCTGGGTCTTGCTTTTTATATTTGGCAACAAAATCTTTACCCAGCATTTCATTCAGATAACTGCTTTTGGTATTCATCAACATTGTATCCATCTTATCAGGATGATGCAGCATAAAGGTAAGCAGCTTAATAGAGACATCTTTTCTCAGTTCCCGCGATGCAATGATGTTAATGAGGTTATCAAACCTTGAATTGACAGCATGAAAGTCAATTTTACCTTCAAAGTCGTTATCCATGGTGGCACCTGATGCTATACCGGTATAAATGACCATATCGGAGGTATATTCGCTGGGTATGCTCCTGGTTAGTATGAAAACGCCTATACCTACAATAATGGGAAAATAAATTACCCACTTTTTGTTCCGGATTACAAGCTGAATAAATTCGAGTAATGACATTGGTTTCTACGGTTTATAAGTATCAAATTGTACCCCCACTATTATCTGCAGTTGCATATAATAGTTCTTCAAATCATTTACACACTGTTCGTAATCTACCTGTGCTTTGGTATAAATTTCAGTAACGCGGCTTAACTCGCCCACTTCCACGCTACCTTCGTTAAATTCTTTTTCAGCCATTTTCATATGCGAATAGGCTGAGTAGTTTCCTTCACTTCTTATTTTTAAAATGGCTTTTTGTCCCTGCACGTTATTGTAAAGCTGGGTTACCAGTTCGGCAATGTCCATCTCAACTTCGTCTTTTTTGAACATGGATACTGACTTTTCGCCATTGTATACCTTAACCATGTCTTTAAATCCGAAAAGCTGGTACAATGAAAACTGAATTGATACACCTGATTGCCATCCTGTAGAGAGTTTATTTACTGTTGGATCGCCGTAATTACCGTATTGTACACCTGAGTTTAGTTTTACCGCATCCAGCAATATCTTTTTCATACGGTGGGCATCGGCAGTGTTCTTGGCTATTAATGCGTCTTGCTCATGCACCAGGGGGCTATGTATCTTTGCCCACATAATCAAAGTATCGAGCGGAGGTAACGGCAAAAAGCCGCTGGTGTCGGCTGTAGTTATCTGCAATGAATCGTTGATTGAAGCTTTGCTTTCATTTGGCCATAGCATACAAACGCTTAGCGCGGCTGCAATTAGAAATCTTATCAGGGTTAAATGCTTCATACGTTCTCTTTCTGAATTAAAGCCGGGAAGGTTTTAAGGAAGATCTTGATATCTGTTTTTAATGACCAGGTGCGTGCATATTCTATATCCAGGTTTATTCTGCCCAATTCATTTACTCCATTCTTTCCGCGTTGAACAACCTGCCACAAGCCTGTAAGGCCTGCCGGAGAGTTGAATCTTTCAATGGCGTAATCGGTGGTTAGCTTTTCTGCTTCATAAAGTGGTAAGGGGCGGTTGCCTATTAACGACATATCTCCCTTCAGGATATTAATAAGCTGAGGCAATTCGTCAATACTGCTTTTGCGTAAAAACTTACCTAAACGGGTAACACGCGGATCGTCTTTTATTTTGTAGAATGCGTTGATTTTTTCCTTTTTAAGAAAGTAGAAGTTTTCGCAGATAGTGCCCAGGTCACTTACCAGCAATGGAGAGCAGGTATGGCCAGCCATTTTGCAGAAAGGACATTCGTCGATTTCTTCAATACGCTTGATCTCTGATTCGTACTGATTCAGTTTCTTTAACAGTTCGGTATTCTGATCGGCCTTTTCGCACATGGTTCGGAATTTTATAAGGTCGAATATTTTATAGTGCTGACCAACTCTTTTTGACCTGTAAATTGCCGGCCCTTTCGATTCGAGTTTTATGAGGGCTGCTACTATCAACAGTAGTGGCGATAACAAAACAAGCGCGGTGAATGCAACTGCAAAATCAAATGTTCTTTTAAAAATGGCGTAGAGGTTTACTTTCATGGGTCCCTTTTTTATGCTGCTAACAGATTCATTATTCTAACATGTAGTTCTTCAGGGTTAAAGGGTTTTACTACAAAATCGCGTGCTCCATATTTAAAGCACTTTAATCTTTCTGAGCTGTTTTCAACGCTGCTCAGCACTATTACCGGTGTTTTTTTGAGATGAGTTTCTTTTTGATAGGCGGTTAGAAAGTCGATGCCGCTCATATCGGGCATTAGTATGTCAGATATGATTACATCTGCATCTTCACCTTCATTAAGGCTTTTTAAAGCCTCTTTAGCCCCTGATTTTTCAATGATATTATAGTAGTTGCCCAGAAAGTGGGAAAGCAGCAACCTGGTGCTAGGCTGGTCGTCTATTATCATTACTGTCTTTTTCCGTGCCATATATTTTTTCTTATAGGATACGGACAGAAAGGACAGAAGCGTCTTTTTTTCGGTGAAGGGGTATTAAGTCCCGATAAAAGCGGGAAAAGGAAAGTTTAAAAAATATCAGATAACCAGCAGGCGGTTCTGCAATTCTGAGCGGTATTTGCTACCTATGGGAATGGTTTTGTTCGAAATAATGGCTATTTCAGAATCAAAGCTTTGCAGATAGTTGAGATTGATGTGGTAAGAGCGATGAACGCGGATAAACTGCAGATTCATACGCAGCTTATCTTCTATACTTTTCATAGTGCTGTTTACAACGTATGCTTTGTCTTTGGTATGTACTTTTACATAATCGCCCAAGGCTTCGAAATACAATATTTCCTTATAAGCTACTTTGGTGAGCAGGCCGTTCTCTTTTACAAATAAATAATCGAGCGGGCTGCTTTCAGGTTTCTGACGCTCTATAAAAACACGTTCTATGGCTTTTAAGAACTTGCTGTATTCAAGCGGTTTCAGTAAATAGTGTATTACCCGATGGTCAAATGCCTGTATGGCGTATTTTTCTTTTGAACTTATAAGAACAACCGGTGGAAGGTCTTTGATAGAGCCCATCATTTCAATGCCGGTAAGGTTTGGCATTTCAACATCTAAAAACAAAAGCTCGATGGTGGTCAGGTTCTTACGAATATAATTAGCTGCTTCTACAGAGTCTGTAAAAGTCTGCAGCAGGTTTAATCCATCAGTATTGGTAACGAAGTGTTTAACCAGGTTTAATGCAACCGGGTCATCATCCACTATCACGCAATTGATCATCTAAACTATTTCCCTTTAGTTAAAGCGATTAATTAATAATCCGGATACCGGTAATTTTTTCTAAACGGGGGAATAATTCAATGACAACAAAAACAAATTGGGGGGGAGATCATTTTGGGGGGATCTATTCAATCTTTCGGCTACAAGAAGATAAAGGAAAGGTTAGTGAGGGGAGCACACCATTTCCCTTGACATACTTATACGTCGAAGATAAATATTTGTTTCAACAAATTGTGTATAGCACAAATTATGATTTGTGGGATACTAACCTGTTGTTGTGTTTGAAATACATAATGTGCGATAAATTGTCGTATAAGGCAAATTTTACCCGTTTTGTGGGTCTGAGTTAGCTTTTGTGGTTATACCAAGTTGTTTGAACCGTTTAATTCCTGATTGCGGCCTTCATTTACTCCGGGAAAAATAAGTGAGAAAATATTTGATAAGGAATGACCAGACCCTGAAATTGCAAATACGTTCAGCAACCAGAGGAATTTGTGAAATAAAGTGTTACCAAAGCAAGGGTGGAAAAAAGAGAAGGGTTCCAACTTTTTTAGCTGAAACCCTTTTCGGAGTTTTTGTGGAGGATATCGGAGTCGAACCGACCACCTCTTGCATGCCATGCAGATAAACTTACATTGCGGTTCATTAGTATTGGTTCTTATTGATTGTAAATCAATATTTTAAGGTGAAAATCCTTGGGTTTGATAATGATTGGTTATTGATTCGCAGGTCAAATATTTGACCAAAGCTGTGACCATTCATTAAATCAAAAGCCATGCAAACAAAAAACACCGCGTCAATTAAGGTTAAACTTCGCACTAACCGCACAAACTCTCAAGGCCAACACCCAATCATTATCCGTGTAACTAAGGATTGCAAATCTTCTATTATTTCCGTTGGAAAAAGTGTTTCAAAGGAAGAATGGGACGATAAGGATAAGGAAGTAAAGAAGTGCCATCGGGAACAGTTAAAAATCAATAAAGAGATAAGAGACATAAAGTCTAAGCTCAGCGAAATAATGATCTCTTATAGGGACAAAAAGGTAGATTATAGCTCGATTGATTTAATAAACGCCTACCTGAATGGCTCTAAGGGGCCTCCGGAATTGGAGGATATTGGTTTATTCCAGTATTATAAATTGTTAGATAACAGAATGATTGTTAACAAGCAATTCAAAACTCGAGAAACTTATACCGCGGCAATGGGATGGGTGAAAAAATATTTGGAACATTGTAAATTACCAGATGAGATGCCTCTGGCAAAGTTGAATTATGTGTTCCTTCTAGACTTACTTACATTCATAAGAAGTAAAAAACCAAATCTCAAAGGCGCTACGCTGTTCGGTTATTTTAAAAATTATAAAGCTTTAAAAAACAAGGCAAAGTTGGAGGGGAAATGTAATGCGCAAAAGTGCGATCTGCAAAAATTTTCCTTAGCACAATTCAATACAGACACTGCACCTCGCTACATTAGTTTAGAAGATATTAAAAAAATAGAATCTTTGGAGTTGCTAAAATACAGCGGTTTGTGGCACGCAAAAAATTATTTTCTCTTTTCATTTTATTCCTTGGGGATGAATTTAATTGACATGGCTTTACTTACATGGAAAGACATTAATGATCTAAGCACCAGATATAAGCGCCAAAAGACAGGTGTTAACTTTGATTACTCTACAAATTCTAAATGCTTGAGCATCTTCCAACAGTATCGGGATGGTGAAAAATCGTCTATGGTTTTTCCAATCTTAAAAGAAAGCGAAATTGATCTCAAAAACGAAACCAACTATGAAAGATATAAACGTAGGCAGGATACGATAAATAAGAATTTGAAAAATGTTGCAAGGTTAGCGGGCGTAAGAGATGACATTACATTTTATACAGCACGTCATAGTTTTGCATCGGGATGCAAGGAAATGGGCTGTAGCACCGAATATATAAGTGAGTTCTTAGGACATTCTAATGTAGAAGTAACCATGAAATATCTTCGGCGCTTCAGTAATACTGAGAAAAACAAAGTTTCAGAACAGTTTTATTCATCGATATAGCTTCTTTATTGTATTTATTTGCTGCCTTACAAGCAGAGGGTCACTGGTTCGAACCCAGTAGTTCCCGCACTGAAAATCATTTGCAGACATTTTTTTACGAACTTCCTAAGGTACGGAACATATTTATATAAAAATAATTCGTCAAGTGCGTGTCAAATTCAATAAATCAGACTACGGATCAGAAGGTTAGGGGTTCGACACCCTTCGGGTGCACACTGAAAATGAAGCGATTAGAGGTAAAACTTTAATCGCTTTTTCATTTGCACAAGCAATACACAAGCAGAAATAATTAAGAGTTCGAATCTTTTTTGGGAACAGGGGCCGGTTCGAATCTTGGCACCCCGACTTGATAATAAGGCGATTAGGAGTTGAATCTTAATCGCCTTTTTACTACACAAGCGTAAAAGACTCTATTTTGCCTCTATTGCTTCATTACCAGAATACAAATCGAGCAATTCCCGCAATTCATACAATGAAACCAATTTGTCTTGATGATAAATGGTATCATTATTCGCCCTGCCATCGCATATCTGCCATTCCTCTCCACCAAGGTTCCGAAGTATCAAAGTTGTTCCACTTGCCGCATCAACCTTTTGGTATTGTTCAACAGTTTCGCCCGAAACCTGGTAAGAAACATCCGTAAGTCCCTCGTTTAAAATACTCTGTCTGTTCATAACGCATGGATTAAAAAACGAAGATACGCAGTCGCTTCGGAAACAAGAAATATCTACTGCGCAAATACATTGCGTAGTGACAAATTATCTTGCAATAGGTTTTGATTGTGCAAATTTATCAGGTAAGAATTATTGTTTGATGCAACCAATTAATCGAAATTTGGAGACTTAAAAGTTTATACAACTTAATTTGAATGAATTTACTTGATGAATTTATTGATCAGCATTATATCGGTTCGGAACGAGATGAACTGGCCGGGCTGTTGAATAAGTATGAGCTTGATGTGGTTTTGGCGAACGTTGTAAATACGTACGAGAAGGAACTTTTAAAAGGCCACGCTAATCTCTTACCAATGGCTGCAAGCTTTGCGTCAACATCCTTGATTGCGATAAATCAAAAAATGCCTTTGATTGTTGATTCCGAGGAAAAACAAAAAGTAAAAAAAGCCGTGTCAGGAATGTCAATCCGTCTTTTTTTAGGCTTCATCAGGCAATTTCCCGATGAAGCGCTGAGCGTTGCAAGTGATTTAGCCAATTCACTGCGAATCACATGCTCAGTCATGGGATATGACTATACCGACCTACAATTGTATTTCAATCCGGATCAACTGCGCTTCCTTATTCAGGATATTAGCGGTGGTAACGCGGCAGCTTCCATTCACAAAGTCACGGGTGAAACAAAAAGAAGGTTAGAATGGACCGGTAAGGGCGTGCTGGATTATCTTTCTCATGAAATGAAAAACAGAAAGTGGATTGAAAAGAAAGTTCAATGGACAAACTTTCTTGACCCAGGTAAAGAGCCAGTGATGGTACTATGCTGCCCTGATCATAAGGCGCATGTTGCTCACCTGTTATTTTCCTTATATCGGGAGAAATATATTAGACCAAAGGGGACACGTGGCTATTTTGCCATCGCTCAAATCTATTTAAGGGACTATTCCAACCAGCCCTTTGCGCGAAATGCGTTAAAAAAGCTGAGTTCGAACATTATTCTTGCACCGGATAAGTTCGCCGATGTTATAGAGGACGTGAAAGAAGTGATGGGGGCTATTAACTTTAAACCGAAGGACTATACTAGGGACTAATGGGATTAGTCCCTAGGTAAGTAATAGAATTGGATTCATCTTCGCAGTATAAAAAATAAAAGGTATGACAATCCACCAATTTATCAATGCAAATAATCTTCAACCAGCCGACGCTATAGTCGTGAAGAAACAAAATTTCGGAATTCTCGACCATTATGTAATTTACTTAGGCGTGGGGCCAGATGGTGAGCACAAATTCATTGCTAACTTTACAGAGGGCATCAAATTTATCTCGTACTGGAAAATTATCCAATTCATGGAGACTTATATGCCTGTGCGTATCAATCGTTTCATTGGAGACCATTTCCAACGCACTTATGCCGTGCAGCGAGCTCTCAGCCGAGTGAATGAAAACTCGTATAATCTGATTCTTAACAACTGTGAGCATTTTAAAAACTATGTACATCATGGCGTAGAGAAAAGCGAACAAGTGCAAGATTTCGGTAAAGCGCTTACTGTAGGCGGTTTGGGGCTTGCGGTGGCGGGCGCTGCCACAGAGGATAAACGCTTAGCTGTTGCCGGGTTGTTCACTACCGCACTTGGGCTTCTAACTATTGGATTAAGTGAACGGTAAAATCTGGGACAGACAAATACGTTTAGCGATATACAATGCATCGCTTTGTATTGTTTCTCACTCGGCACCGGCATTATTCCACATCCCAAAAATTAAGTTATGAAAGAGTTTAATCCTCATTATTATGACATTTTGAAAATACCTCGGAACGCTTCGTTTGAAGAGATTAAGAAGGCGTGGAGAAGACTCACTTTGCTGACACATTCTGATCGAAACCAACGCGACGTGAAAAATGCTGACGCCGAAATGAAAAAAATTAATGAGGCGTACAGCGTTTTGCGTGATCCGGGGCTAAGAAAGGTTGGTGGCCTAAAACTTGCGTCTATTCAGTGGGATGGATACGAGGGTAAAAGCCTAAGAGGCACTAAGCGTTTTCTTCCCTTTTTAAGGCTCTTATCAATTTCAAAGACCGGGTGGTGACCAG
>Ga0316217_10006077_pt1 | contig 12136 bp, 9 predicted proteins | sample 1anoAmetaG_FD_203633 | JGI IMG/M metagenome (GOLD analysis project Ga0316217, IMG submission 203633) | Freshwater microbial communities from Trout Bog Lake, Wisconsin, USA - 1anoA | ecosystem: Environmental > Aquatic > Freshwater > Lake > Hypolimnion/Profundal zone | place: USA: Wisconsin... | reverse complement strand
CGACACCAAGGAAAATATTTTGCGCAACTTTGGCTCCGCGCATCCCGAAGGCTACCGCAAGGCGCTCCGTTTGATGAAGCTCGCGAACAAATTCGGTTTGCCGATCATCACGCTGATTGACACGGCAGGCGCGTATCCCGGCGTCGCGGCGGAGGAACGCCACATCGCCGAGGCCATCGCGGTGAATCTGCGCGAAATGACGTTGCTGGAAGTACCGATCATCGCCGCCGTCATCGGCGAAGGTGGTTCCGGCGGCGCGCTGGGCATCGGCGTGGCCGACCGCGTGCTGATTCTGGAGAACGCGTATTATTCCGTCATCAGCCCGGAAGGTTGCGCGGCGATTTTGTGGAAAGACCGCGCCGCCGCCGCCAAGGCCGCCGCCGCGCTGCGCATCACGGCGAAAGATCTGCTCGAATTGAAGCTGGTGGATGAAATTGTGCCCGAACCGCTCGGCGGCGCGCACACCGACGCCGCCGGCACCGCCGCCAATCTCAGAACGCATCTGCTCAAAAACCTCGAGGCCATCCTCGCGCTGCCGGTGGCCGAGCGGTTGAAAAAACGCTACGAAAAATTCCGCGCCCACGGCCATTTCACCGAGAAAGCCGATGATGCCGCCGAAATGAAACCCGCCAAGTCCGTTGAACCGGTGACCGCCTGACCATGCTTTATCCCTTTGTTTTTCAGCCCATTTTCAAGGATCGCATCTGGGGCGGACGCGAACTGGAACGGCTTTACGCCAAAAAAATCCCCGCCGGCCAGCCCATCGGCGAGGCGTGGGAAATTTCCGACCGCCCCGGCGACGCCAGCGTCATCGCCAACGGCCCGCTCGCCGGAAAAAATTTGCGCTGGCTCATGGAAAACCATGCGACGGAAATTCTTGGCGGCGCGAAGCCGGCGGCGGCGGGACGCTTTCCGCTGCTCTGCAAAATTCTCGATGCGCGCGAAAAGTTGTCGCTGCAAGTTCATCCGCCGGCCAGCAAGGCGGCGGAACTGAAAGGCGAGCCGAAAACAGAAATGTGGTTCATCGCCGACGCCGCGCCGGACGCGAGTTTGTATGTCGGGCTGAAACGCGGAGTGACGCGCGCTGAATTTGAGAAAAAAATTGCAGACGGCAGCGTGGCCGATTGTTTTCATCGCATTCCCGTGCGCGCTGGCGACACAATGTTTCTGCCAAGCGGTCGCGTCCACGCTATCGGCGACGGTCTGGTAATTTTTGAGATCCAGCAGAATTCCGACACGACCTACCGCGTGTTTGACTGGAACCGTGTCGGCCTCGACGGCAAGCCGCGCGAGCTGCACATCGCGCAATCGCTCGCCAGCATTGATTTCAATGACTTCGAGCCGAACCTGGTGCCGGCAAAATATCAGCCAGCACCAAAGTTCAAATACCGGCATCTCGTCCAGGACCCGCTGTTCAACGTGCAGGAAATGGTGTTTGAAACCGCCGAATCGGTCGTGCTCGCCGGTCAATTGTTACGCATCATCGCGGTCGTCAAGGGCGCCGCCTCAATTCTTGATAGCGCCAACAACATTTCCGTTGAACTGAAGCCCGGCCAGTTTGGTCTGATTCCCGCCAGTTTGAAAAACGTGGAAATTAAAGCGCAACCGCAGACCACTTTTCTCTGCGTCGAGGCCGAGGCGAATTAGCGCCGGAGGCGCGGCAGAAAATGGCCCACGGTAAAACCGTGGGTGTTGGTCCAGATGAATCACAAGCCCCGGCAGGGGCGACAGAAAACCGAACACATATTTTTCTGTCGCCCCTGCCGGGGCTTGGTTTTTCTTTGATTGTCAAACCCACGGCTAACGCCGTGGGCTACTTTCTTTCGTCCCGCAAGCGGGACTGGTTTCAATTCCACGACAAGTCTTCCGGCATCTGCGCGAGGAGCTTGTTTTTCCAGCCGCCTTTGCTGCGCAGGATTTTTTGCCAGAGCTGCTCCGGCGGGGTTTCAAAAACCAGTTCCACCGAGGCGGGAAAAGTGAGCCACGATTTCCGTTTCATTTCACTTTCAAGCTGGCCGGGGCTCCAGCCGGAATAGCCGGCGAACAGCCGCACTTTTTTCGTCGCGGAAAAACTTTCGCCGATCTCCAGCAAATCGTCCAGCGAGTGACCGAGCGCGAGGTTGGGCAGCACGTCGGCGTCTGGAATAAAACTGTCGGTGTGCAGGTAGCTCAACGCGCCGGGCTGCACCGGGCCCCCGAGAAACAGCGGCGCGGTCTTGAGCGTCTCCGGCAGGTCGGCGACGATCATCTCGCCGACGGTCTTGCCGACGGTGCGGTTGAGCACGAGGCCGAACGCGCCCTCGGCGTTGTGTTGACAGATGAGGACGACGGTGTGCTGGAAAAACGAGCCGCCCAGCTGCCCGCTGTCGAGCAGCAACTGGCCGTGCAGAAATTTGTTTTTTTCGCCCATCTTCAAAACAAGTTGCCCCAATTCGGCGCGGCTGGCAAAAAATAAAAACCGCCCGCCCGCCAGCAGTATTGAATAAGGAAAACAAGAACGCAGGAACTGGAATAAAATTCCTGCGTTCCTGCGTGCCTAATTTATTTTTGGGCTCGTTCGTTACAGCGACTTGACCTTTTTCACAATCGCGGCGGCATCAATGCCAAACGCAGCCATGAGTTCCTCGGCTTTGCCGGAGCGGGGCAAACCGTTCACGGCGAGCTTGTGGACTTTCACGCCTTCGCTGCTCAATTCGCCGGCGACGGCGTCGCCGAGGCCGCCTTCGGCATAATGGTCTTCCACCGTGATGACGGTGTTGCCGGTCTTTTTCGCAGCGGCGAGAATTTCTTTTTTGCCGAGCGGTTTCACGCTGTAGGCGTCAATGACGGTGATGTTGATGCCTTCAACCTTCAATTGATCCGCCGCTTTCAGCGCTTCAAACAACGTCACGCCGGCCGCGACGACGGTGGCTTTGTTGCCTTCGCGCAGCACTTTCGCGCCGCCGATGGGGAATTGTTCGTCGTTGCCATAAATGACCGGCGTCTTCGGACGCGAGGTGCGCAGAAATTGAATGCCCTTGGTCTTGGCCATTTCTTCCAGCAATTTTTCCGTGGCGACGGCATCCGCCGGATAGAGCACCGAGCTGCCAACGACGGCGCGCATCAGCGCGAGGTCTTCCAACGCCATTTGCGACGGGCCGTCTTCGCCAATGCTCACGCCGACGTGCGAGCCAACGAGCTTCAAGTTGGCGGAGGAAATGCCGGCGACGCGAATCTGATCAGCGGCGCGGGTGAAAAAGGTCGCGAAGGTCGAGGCGAACGGAACGTGGCCGCGCGTGCCGAAACCGACGGCGACGGCGACAAGGTTTTGTTCCGCGATGAAACATTCAGTGAAACGATGCGGGAATTTCTTGAAGAATTTTTCCGAGAAGGTTGAGTTCTTCGTGTCGCCGTCCATCGCGACGACGGCGGGATTGGCTTCGCCGACGCGGACGAGCGCGTTGCCGTAAGCTTCGCGTGTGGCAATCTTGTCGCCGAGATTATAGCTGATCGCGGGATAGCTCGCCGGCGCGGCGAGGTTCGGCGCGGGCAAAGCCGTCGGCGCGGGAATCGCAACACCGAGACCGGACTTGGCGGTGGGCTGGAGTTCGGCGATGGCCTGCGCGGCTTCTTCCGCGTTCAGCGGCTTGCCGTGCCAGCCGTCCTTGTCTTGCAAAAACGAAACGCCGGCACCTTTGTAGGTTTTGGCGATGATGGCGAGCGGGCGTTCGTCAAGGCCGACACCACTCAAGACTTCCATGATTTCTTCGAGGTCGTGGCCGTCGTCCAGAGTTTCCACGCGCCAGCCAAACGATTCAAAGCGTTTCACATAAACGCTGATGTCGTGGCCGAACATCGTCGCCTGGCTCTGGCCAAGGCGGTTGGCGTCCACGATGGCAATGAGGTTGCTCAATTTGTAAAAGCCCGCGAGCGACGCGGCCTCCCACACGGCACCTTCGGCGATTTCGCCGTCGCCCATCAAAACGTAGGTGTTGTAATCCAGCTTGTCCTGGCGCGCGGCGAGCGCCATGCCGACGCCGACGCCAAGACCTTGGCCGAGCGAACCGGTCGCCACATCGGCGAACGCGAGGCGCGGCGTGGGATGACCTTCGAGATCGTTGTTGAACTGGCGGAGCTTGCCCAGTTCGTTGACGGGCACAAAACCATTTTCCGCCCAAGCGGCGTAAAGCAGCGGCGCGGCGTGGCCTTTGGAGAGAATGAACCGGTCGTTGTTATAGAAATGCGGGTTCTTCGCATCATATTTCATGTGCCCGAAGAACAGCGCGGCCACGATATCCGCCGCCGAGCAGCACGAAGTCGGATGGCCGCTGCCCGCCGCCGTGGTCGCGGTGATGGAGTGGATGCGCAACTGGTTGGCGATCCCTTTCAACAATTCAATGTCCGTTTCAATCATAATAATTTAAGGCGTGGAGTCTAATTGACGGACAGCGAAAGCCAAGACTGAAATCTGCCAATGGGCCGGTGGGGCGAGCGTCTCCGAGCCGGGTGTCGCAAGCTGTCAGCGGATCGCAAGAACGCTCACCCCACCAAAATAAACACCCGCGCGCCGGTCAGCACGCGGGTGTTTGAATTTGATTTGTCGAATTTTATTTGCCCAGCAGCGCGAGTGCGGCTTCGGCCATTTTGGGCGCGGTGAGACCGTGCTTCACGTAAAGCTCCTCGGCGAGATACGCGGACTGGCCAAATTCGTTTTTGATGGCCAGCGATTTCAGCGTGTGCGCGATGCCGGCGTTGGACAGCGCGTGCGAGACTTGCGCGCCCATGCCGCCGATGAACTGATGGTCTTCGATGGTCACGACCTTGCCACCGCAGGCTTTCACCGCCGCGCCGATGGTTTCCAAATCCACCTGGTTCACGAACGGATTGCTGATGACGGTGGCTTTCACGCCTTGCGCGGCGAGCAGCTTGCCGGCTTCGATGGCCTTGTTCACCAGCACGCCGCAGCCGATGAGCACCACGTCGCTGCCGGTGGACAGCACCTGCGCCTTACCCCACGGATATTGCGCGCCTTCGATCCACGTCAGTGGATAATTTTCGCGGCCGACGAAAAAGAGATAGCTGTTCCCGTCCTTGCCCGCCGCGCGGTCGGCGGCAAACTGCTGGATGGCTTGATACATCAGCGATTCGGCCTCGTCCGAACAGCTCGGCGCAATGACGACCGTGTGCGGAATCGCGCTGGTCGCGGCAAAATACGTCGTGGCCTGATGGCTCGCGCCGTCCGCCGCATCCTGAAAACCAACGTGCGAAAACATCGCGATGACCGGTGCCTGCGACAGCGCCGCCATCGTGAGCGGCAGATTTCCCTTCGTCACGCCAAACTGGCCAAACGTGTCCACGATGGGAATGAAACCGATCTTCGACAAACCGGCGGCGGTGCTGATCATGTTCGATTCGGCAATGCCGACTTCGATCCAGCGGTCGGGAAAACTCTTGTGAAACAGGCTGATGCCGGTCGAGCCTTGCACGTCGGACGAAACCGAAAACACCGGCAAACCTTCCGTCGCGGCGCGCACGGCGGCCTTGGCGAGACCGGCCTGCACTTTGTCGGTCTTCGGCTTTGCGGGCGCAGTTTTTCCGCTTTCCGCTTTCCCGCTTTCCGCTTTTTTTTTGGCTTCTTTCTTTTCCCAATCGGCTCGGAATGTTTTGGCCCAGACCGAAAATTCCGCCGGTGTCTGACTACTCCAGATTTCATCCACAAATTCAACAATCTTCTCGCCGTTGGACAACGGGAAGCCATGTCCGCCCGAGGAACTTTCCACCGTGGATTTCACCCCGTAGCCTTTCACCGTTTTGGCAAGGATGGCGACCGGCTTCGTCGGATCGGTTTTCGCGGCCGCGAGCGCTTTTTCGAGCGCCAGATAAACGTCCTGCAAATTATTTCCGTGCGCGACATTGATGACGTGCCAGCCCAGCGCCGTTTTGCTGGTGAAGGAAGGCGCCATGCTGAATGAATCTTTCGTGATGCGCCCGGAGAGCTTGGTGTCGTTGTCGGAAACGACCATCACGAACGGATTCAACTTGCCCTTGGCGGCGAGGCCGGGAATCGCGGCAAAGGCTTCCTTGGCTTCGCCCTCCATGCTCGCGCCGTCGCTGACGACGCAAATCGTCACGCGGTCGTTTTTCGCGAGCTTGTCGCCGATGGCGAGGCCCTGCGCCTGCGGCAGCGAACTGCCCAGCGGGCCGTTGCTCAACAGCACGCCTTCGGGATTCAAATGCGATTCGCCGTGGCCGGTGAGCTTGCTGTGAATGCCGCGAAATCCTTTCACGGTCTCGGTAGTCATGCCGTCGAAACCGTAAAGCGAACGCACGGCATAAACGCCGTTCTCGCAGTGGCCGGCGTCGTTGACGAAATTGTAAGCCTCGTGCCATTGGCGTCCGCTGACGGAAAACATCACACCGTGGATGGCCGACATGATTTCCGCGAACGCCGCCGGACCGCCCCAATGCGACGCCGCGCCGCCGATGACGGCGTGCAGATCCATCAGTGCCACCAGCGCGCGGCTGGCGCGCGGATCGGCAAGCGTGACGTCCGCGCCGGCGGCATTCCTGACCGTCACCGCATATTTCGGCGCGGCCTTGGGCGTAGGCGCAAGTTTGGATTTGATTTTGAGTGGAGCCAGTGGCGGAGCAGCCACGGCCTTAACAACAGAAGTATCGGCAGCCATATAATTAGTATTGTTTAGGAATTAAGCCCACAATGTAAAAGCCTACCGGAAAAAGGAAAGCCCGAAATGAAATTATTGCCCCAGCGCGTGCCCGGCAATGGTGCAGGTCGGCACCTCGCCGACGGCGTTGATGGAATACAAGCCGCCGGCGGGACAGGATGGAAAAACACCGTCCTTCAAATACGGCAGCAGCTCCTCGCCTGTCGGCACGTCAGTGGCGGCCTTGCTTTTTTCGAGCGCCCACTGCTGCTTCGCCACGTCAATCTGCCGGAGATTATTGATGCACACATTCTGCTGGTTGAGCGCCGCCGCTTGCTGGTTGAGCGCGGCCGCCGCCTGAAGCTTTTCCACCTGGAGCTGCTTCAAATGCTCCTGCTGCAACTCGATTGCCGTGCGGGCGGTGGTGAGGTTGCGCGCCGTCGCCTGACTTTCCGCCTTCAACTGATCCACCGTCGCCTGGAGCACAGCCAGCTTGTTGGTGAGAATGCCGTTGATGTTCCGCAGGCTCTGATTCTCCGCCGCCTGCAGGCCGGCGTTGGAATTTTTCAACTCATCCAGCTCCTTCTGCGCCTGCCGCAAATCGTGCTGGGCCGCCCGCAAGGCCGCCTGGGCCTCGTCGCGGTCGTGGTTGGCGCGGAAAAGGAATAGCTCGGCGACCAGCATCAGGGCGAGGCACGCCCAGGCAAACCAGCGTTGGATGTTCATGGCAGCCGCAGTTGTCGCGCTTTTGCCCGCCGGGGTCAAACCAAAATCGCGCCGGCGTCACTCGCCGCCGAGCAGTTTGAATTCGTCGCGGACGACCCAGCCCGCGCCGCCCGCCGTGCGGATGAAAAAATAATTTCCGCCCACGCGCAGCCGCCGCGCCGGCTCGCCGGCGGTCAGCGTGGAAACAACCTCGCTGTCGCGCGTCGGCGTCAGCCGCAGCGGCGCGTTTTTTTTCACCACAAAACCAGTTTGCGCCCGGCTCACCACGCCGAGGCTGGCCGTCAGGCTGAAAATAAAAAAACCGCCGGCCAGAGACGCTAGCGTCTGGTGCCAGCCCGACTTGCGCCGCCGGAAAATTCCCGGCAGCACCAGCGCACCCACCGCCAGCCAGAGGCTCGCGCCGGCCAGCCACACCCACGCATTCGGCGGCAGCCACGTCGAGGCGGTTTCAAACCACTTCAACTGCGGCGGGTCCACCTGCGCCACCTGCCGCGCAAATTTCAAGTTCGCCGACGCGCGCGAATCAAATGGATCAATCCACCGCGCCTGTTCCCACGCCAGAATTGCTGCGCCCGCGTGGCCGCGCTGCCATTGGGCGATGCCCAAATTTACCAGTGTGCCGGCCGCCGGCGAAATTTGCGCCGATTGTTCAAACGCCATCGCCGCTTCGGGAAACTGGCCGGCACGATAGGCCTCGACGCCTTGCGCGAAAAATTTATTTTCCGCCGCGCGGCTGTTTTCAATCACGCAAAACAGCGACGCCAGAAAAATGAAATGACGGAGCTTCACAATTTTTCCTCCAGCTTTTGCAACACAGTTTCCACGTCGGCATGCAGCGCCAACCAGTCCGCCGGTGCCGGTGGCTTGGCGGCAAACCGCGCGTCCGCTGCCGCGAAAATTTTCCCGACCGTTTCACCCACGCGGCCATAGCGTTCCGCGTCGTTCAATTGCGCCAGCACGTCGGCGCAGACCAGCGCCTGCGGCTGTGCCGGAAAATGCGGCGCGACCGCAATTTTCATTGCGTCCGCCGCGTGTTGAATAAGCGCTGCCGCATCGCCGCCGGCAACCGCCTTTTGCAATTGCCGTTTTTTTTGCCGCAACGCGCGGCAGGCTTGCAGTCGGCGCACAATTTCCGGATGCGCTTCAAAAAAACGGCGACGACGATCCCATTGCCACAGCGCAAGAAAACCTATCACCGGCAGAAGCTGCACGCCCACAAACCAGCCGCGCAATTGGAGCGGTTTCAGGCTCGCCACCGTTTTGCCGGGTGTCGGTGCGAGGTCGCTCAATTTCAACGGCGCAGCGGATTCTGCCGCATCGTCGGCTGCGGGCAGTTGCACCGGCAAGCCTTCGCCAACCACCGTGACCGGCAGCGACGGAATCGTCAGGTTCACATATTTCGCTGTCGCCGGATCAAAATAACAGAACGGAATCGCCGGCGTGTTCGACGTTTCATCGGTCTGCGGAATCAGCGTGAAGCCGGTGGCCGGCGGCGGATCGGCGATGATCTGCCAGTCGCGTGAACGCGGCGGTGCGGGCGGCATGAAGCGCGTCAAATCGCCTTCGCCGTGGAACACCACCTTGAGCGACACCGGTTCGCCCACGCGCATTCGGTGCGTGGACAAATGGGGCGGGTCGCGGAAAAATTTTCCAATCGCGCCGGTGAAACCGGGCCGTTCGCCTTCGGCTGGCAGCGGCCGGACATTGATTTCAACCGGCTCGGAAACCAGCAAAACATATTTTGCCGGGCCGCCGGGAAGCGTCACCTGGCCGTGAATGGAAATCGGCCCGGTGAATTCGCGGCCGGCGGTGAAACCTTGCGCGGAAAATTTCAGCGGTCCCGGCGTAATTGGCGTCACCGTCATTTCGCAGATGAACGCCGGCTTGAGCTGGCCGTTGACGCAGGCCACTTCGATGGATTGGCGCAGCGCCGTTTTGTCGGTCATCAGGCCGTCGCCGTTGAGCTGGACTTCGCGGAGCGCCTCGATTTCATTTGCCGGCCACGCCGGCAGCAGCACGCGCACCCGGAACGGCTGGCCGAGAAAAATATTTGTCGCCGAAGTTTCCAACACAAGCTGCCGTGCCGGCTGTGAATTGGTGCTGTCCGCAACCACGTCTAGGCTCGCCGCTGGGATTTCCACCGGCTGCCCGGCTGTATTCACGGTGAAATTCGTGATGGCAAAATGCCCCGCCGCCGCCGGTCGCACTTCGTAAATGAACGTCGTGAGCGAACGATATTTGTTGCCCAGAAATTGGGTGATCTGGCCGCGCGCATTCGCGCCGAATTTGAATTCCGCCGGCGCGGAAATTTCCTCCGGCCACTGGATTGACGATTCCGTCGCCTCCACGTTCACGCGATAAAAAGTTTTTTCGCCAGCGCGAACGATCGGCGGATCAAACGCCGCCGTGGCCGTCACCGGCGACGAGACATCCACCGCCGGTTGCGCCACTTGAAGCTGGATGAGTCCGCCCGGCGGCATTTGCGGCGGCATCTGCGCGAGCAGGCAGCACGGCGCGCGCAGCCAGCAGCAGAAAAAAACATTAAATATCGAACATCGAATAACCAACATCCAACTGCCCGCTACGCGCGAATGTCCAGCCGTTGGATGTTCGATGTTTGATGTTGGTTGCTGGTTGTTTTCCATTTTGAATTCTACCAGTTGCGTCCCTTGCGATCTTTTGGCGGCCCGCCTTCCTTGTCGCTTATCGGCAGGCGGCGGCTGCCGTCGAGCGACAGGCCGTTGAGAATCTGGCTGGCCGCGTCCGGCGACAGCGGCACCTGCATCTGGTCGCCCTGGCGCGACGCATTTTCCTTTTGGCCGGTCAGCGAATCCGGCTGCACGCCTTCGTCGTCCTCTTCGTCATCGCCCGCTGCGCCGGGCGGCGCGTTGGGCGCGGGAATTTGGCCTTTGAGCTTGCTCAACATTTTTCCCAAATCCTGTTTCTGCTTGCCCATTGCGCCCATCATCTGCTGCATCTGGCGCAAACTGTCCACGAGCTTGGCGATGCCGCGCTCGACAATCTCCGCGTTGTGCGCCGCATTCGTGTCGGCGGGATTCAACTCCGCCGAGCCCTTGAAATCATCCGCGGCGCGCTGCCATTTCAACAAAGTTTTGCCGCAAGTTTCCATCGCCGCTGACACGGCTTTTTCCGCGGCGTGCAACTCGCGCCGTGCGCCGCGGCCTTCGAGATACGCGGCAATCATCTTGTCCAGATTATTTTCCGCCAGCGCGGAATCGGCCTGCCGCAACGCGTGTTCGCCCGTCGCCAGCGCTGCGTGGCTCTGGGCCGAAATCTTTTGCGCGTCCGGCCCTTTTTTCAACAGCTCGGCACCTTCGGCAAACCGCGTGTAGCCGAGATTGTAAAGTGCCGGCGGCTGCACGCGCACGTCCTGCGCGGCCAGCGCGGACTGAAACATTTTTTCCGCGTCGGCAAATCTTTTTCCCGCGAGCAGCCTCGTTCCGGCATTGTAAAAATCCCGCGCTGTCACCGGTGCCACGACATTCGTCTCGTCCATCGCCAGCGCGCGGCCGGCCAGCGCCAGCGCGAGTGGCAAAACGAATTTCTTCAATGTCGTGGAAAATTTCATGCCGTGGCCGGAATATGTTTCCGCCGGGTGCCGAGGAGCGATTCGGCGACGAGCAGCGCCAGCATCACGGCGATAAACCAGTGATCATGATCCACGCCATTTTTTGCGGACTGGCGCAGGCCGCTGGCGCTGTCGAGTGCGTGGATCGCCGAGCGGACTTTCGTCAAACCGTCGCCCAGCACGCCGAGCGGGTAATAACTGCCGCCGGTCGCCTGCGCGATTTCGCGGAGCGTCTTTTCATCAAGCTGACTGCGGACAATTTCGCCTTTCGCGTCGCGCACCAATTCCGTTTGCCCGGCGGCGTTAACCGTTTGAATTTCCTTTCCCGCCGGCGTGCCAACGCCGATGGTGAACACCACCACGCCGTTCGTCGCCAGATTTTTTGCGGCCGCGACGCCGGATTTTTCCAAATCCTCGCCGTCGGTCACCAGCACGACCATTTTGCGCCGCGCATTTTTATCCATTGCGCGGAACGCCTCGTTCAGCGCGCGGCCGATGTCCGTGCCGGGAATGGGAATTGTTTTTTCGTCCACGGACAAAAGCGTTTCCTCAAACGCATCGGCATCAAACGTCAGCGGACACTGGATAAACGCGCTGCCGGCGAACGCGACCAAGCCGACGCGACCGTGGCTTTGCTTACGGACGAAATCGAGCATCGCAAATTTTGCGCGCTGCATCCGGCTCGGCAGAACGTCGCTGGTCGTCATGCTCAACGAGCAGTCGATCACGAACACCACATCTTCACCGAGCCACGCCTTGTCCGTCGCGACGCTGCCCCACTGCGGCCGCGCCAGCGCCAGCCCGGCAATGGCAAATGCCGCCAGCAGCAATAAGTTTTTGAATCGCCGCCGCGCCGGGCTGTGCGACACCGTGAGTTCCGCGACAAAATGCGGCGACGCCATGCGCGCGAGCTGCTCGCGGCGCGCGTTCGCGGCGTGCCGGTGCAGCAGCGCCAGCAAAACCGGCGCAACCGCCGCCAGCCACAGCCAGCGCGGTTCGGCAAAATGGAAATCGGCGAAGTTCATGGCACGCGGCGAAATCTGGTGTTCGCCAAAATCAATTCCACCGCCAGCCAGCCGAGCGCAGCCAGCAGCGGCCATTCAAACAACGGCTCGTAAGTGGCGAACCGCCGCAGCTTTACCTCGGATTTTTCAAGCCGGTCAATCTGGTTATAGAT
>Ga0316217_10006075_pt1 | contig 12138 bp, 10 predicted proteins | sample 1anoAmetaG_FD_203633 | JGI IMG/M metagenome (GOLD analysis project Ga0316217, IMG submission 203633) | Freshwater microbial communities from Trout Bog Lake, Wisconsin, USA - 1anoA | ecosystem: Environmental > Aquatic > Freshwater > Lake > Hypolimnion/Profundal zone | place: USA: Wisconsin... | reverse complement strand
GCCCGCCGCAAAGGAAAAGTGCTGACCATTCGCCCGTGGCCGTAGCGGCGGGCGGCCCGCCCGGGCGCCACCGGCGGCCACGTTGCCCGATCCCCCCACGGCTGCGCGCCGCTCGATCCCGCGTCCGTCACGCCGTCCCCATGAGACTGGAGCTTCACCGATGATGTCGAACGTCACGACCCTGACCGGGCTCCTGGAGGCCAATCGCGGCTTTGCCGGCAACATCACCTACCTCAACGGCGAGCACGAGACGAGCACCTGCAGCTTCGCGCAGCTGCACGAGCGGGCGCTCGGCTTCCTGCATCACCTGCAGCGCCTCGGCGCGCGGCGCGGGGACAAGCTCATCCTGTTCCTGGGCCGGAACGAGCAGTTCATCGAGGCGTTCTGGGGAGCCGTCATGGGGGGCATCGTCCCGGTGCCGGTCGCGCTCGGGATCAGCGACGAGCACCGCCACAAGCTGCTGCGGATCGCCCGCAGCCTCGGCGATCCGTTCCTCTATACCGAGCGCCGCGCCCTCGAGCGGATCGCGGCCTTCGCCGAGCAGGCGGGCGAGTCAGACACCCTGCGCAGGCTGGGCGCGCGCGCCCTGCTGGTCGAGGACCTCGACGAGCTGGCGCTTGCCGGCGAGGTCCACGAGGCGCGGCCCGAGGACGTCGCCTTCATCCAGTTCTCGTCGGGCTCGACCAGCGAGCCCAAGGGCGTGGTCCTCACGCACGGCAACATCCTCGCCAATGCGCGCGGCGCCACGCAGGCCGCCGGCTTCACCGAGCGCGACGTCAGCCTGTCCTGGATGCCCCTCACGCACGACATGGGGCTGATCGGCTTTCACCTGGTCATGTTCTTCAACCGGATTCACGCGCACCTGATGCCGACGGACCTGTTCGTCCGTCGGCCACTGCTGTGGCTGCAGCTCGCCAGCCGCGTCCGCGCCAGCATCCTCTGTTCGCCGAACTTCGGTTACCGGCACTACCTCAAGGTCCTCGGTGACCGGCCCGTCGACGGGGTCGACCTCGCGGCCGTGCGGCTGATCTTCAACGGGGCCGAGCCGATCTCGGTGGAGCTGTGCGAGCAGTTCCTGGACCGGCTGGCGCCGGCGGGCCTGGCGCGCAATGCGATGTACCCGGTCTATGGACTGGCGGAAGCTTCGCTCGCGGTGAGCTTCCCGCCGCCCGGAGCACCCCTGCGCACCCTTTCCGTCAGCCGCCATCACCTGGCCGTCGGCGGCCCGGTGCGGATCGTCGAGAAGGGTGGCCGCGACGCCGTGCAGCTGGTCTCCGAGGGCAAGGCGATCCCTTACTGCGACGTACGCATCACCGACGACGCCGACCAGTCATTGCCCGACGATCACGTCGGCCATCTGCATATTCGCGGGGAGAACGTCACGCGCGGCTACTACGAGAACGCGGATGCCAATGCCGCGGCATTCACCGGCGACGGCTGGCTGCGCACCGGCGACCTGGGCGTGATCCACGGCGGCGACCTCTATGTGTCGGGGCGGGCGAAGGACATCATCTTCGTCAATGGCCAGAACTACTATCCGCACGACCTCGAGTCGATCGCCCAGCGCATCGAGGGACTCGAACTGGGCAAGGTGGTCGCCGCCGGCGTTCGCCGTCCGGGAGAGGAGGTCGAGGAGCTGGTCCTGTTCGTACTGCATCGCGGCTCGATGGCGGACTTCCTGCCGCTCGCGACGGCCGTCGCCAGCCTCGTCAACGAGCAGGCCGGGCTCGAGGTGGCCGAGGTGGTGCCGGTCAAGCGCATCCCCAAGACCACCAGCGGCAAGGTCCAGCGCCACCTGCTCGAGGAAGGCCTCGTCGACGGGGAGTTCGACGCCGAACTCGGGGAACTCGCGGCATTGCGCGCAGCGCGCCGCAGCCCGGTCGTCGCCACCCGTAGTGACATCGAGCAGCAGCTGATCGCGATCTGCGGCGCGGCGCTAGGCGGCAAGCAGGTCGCGCCGGACGACAATCTGTTCGACCTCGGGGCGAGTTCCCTGAAGCTCATCGAGATCCACGAGCAGATCGACCAGGCGTTCCCCGGCCAGATCGAGCTGACGGAACTGTTCGACCTGCAGACCGTCGCCGAGCTGGCGCGCCATCTCGAGACCAAGTCCGCCACGGTCGCCTGATCGCCGGCGCGATCCGGCCGGCAGGACGGCGGCGGCCGTCCGTGCCGGTCGGATGCCTTGCCGCCACGCCGTTTGCGGTCCTTCTATCTATCTAATAGCGATAGGACCCCGTGATGCCTATCGTTCGCGGCCGGTAGGTGTCGATCCGATAGAGACTCCACGGCGCGACCGTGTCGTGGCCCACGTGCAGGGCGCTATAGGAATTGAAGAGGTTGTTCACGAACAGCGAGGCGTCCCATGCGCCGGTCCGCACGCCGGCCCGCACGCTCGCGAAGCGATCGGAATCCTTCGTGGTGATGCCCGGATCGTAGGTGACGGCATCGGCGCTCGGGGCGGAATGGTAGGAGTTGGAATAGTTGTCGACCAGCCGCAGGTAGAGCGTCTTCCCGGAGCGCAGCGGCGCCGAGTACTCGGCAGAGGCCGTGATCTGCCACGGCGCCGCCGTCAGCGGATCGCCATCGGCCACGATCACGGACCGGCCACCGCCCGGCAGGCTCCCGCCGAGTGAGGTGGCGCTGTAGTGGGCGTCGGTGTAGGCAACCCCGACGCTGATCTTCAACGCACGCAGCGCCAGCCAGTCGACCTGGAGGTCGGCGCCCTTGCTGAGCGCCGAGCCGGCGTTGGCGATGTAGGTGAAGCCGCAGTTGCTCAGCAGCACTGGTAGCTGCGTGTTCTTCCAGGGGATGTAGAACACGCTGCCGTCCAGGTGCAGGCGTCCGTCGAGGACCTGTCCCTTCGCGCCGACCTCGTAGCTCCACACGTTGTCCGCCGAATAGCTGGGCGGTGCCTGGGACAGCCCCAGCGCCTGGAGGTCCTTGGCGCAGACGGTCGCGGAAATGGCGGTGTTCGCGCCGCCCGGACGGAACCCCTTGGCGGCACTGGCGAACAGCATCCATGCGTCGCTTGGCTTGTAGGACAGACCAATCTTGGGAGTCACGGGGGTCTCGGACTCCGAGCCCGACGACGCCGTCGACCCGCCGTTCAACGCACCCAGCTGGGAGTTCTGGAACTTGAACGACATCTTGCCGACCCGGACTCCGGCGGTGAGCGTGAGGGCTGGCGCCAGCTTGACGTCGACCTGTCCGAAGCCGGCCGTCTGCTCGTCGATGGTCGAGTCGACGCCGAGGTAGGACAGGCCGCCGCTGCCGAGCGGCACGCCGAAGACGGCCTCCACCGGCACGCCGAGCAGGCCCATCGTCAGGTCACCCAGCTGGGGCGACCAGATGGTCTCGCTCGCGCTCTGGCGTGCGCGCTGGTAGAAGGCCCCGACGACCCACGTCAAGCGGCCGTCGGCGGCGTTCGACTGCAGCCGCAGTTCCTGGGTGAAAGTCTGCTGGGAATTGTCGAACGCGACCGGCGAGGTGAAGTCCGGCACCACGGCGAAGGCCACGGCGCGCGGCACGCCCAGGAGTTCGGGAACGAACACGGAATAATCGACGACCGAGGGATTGTTGCGATTGAGGTAGGAGGTATTAGAGATCGCCGTCGCGGGTCCCAAGTCCCATTGGATCTTCAGGCTTGGCAGAACGAAGTGGTCGACGCCCGGCTGCGCGAGCGGCTGTCCACTGCGGAACACGCCATTCGCCGGATCCGACATGCTGGGCCAATAGGAGCTGAGGTCGTCGCGGCGCACGCTCTGGTAGTACACGGCCGGCGTGATCCGCAGGCCGTCAGTGGGGGCGAGCGTCAGGGCGCCGCGCAACACGGCCGTGGTCTGCGAATTGACGTTCCTCGCGGTCACCTGGCCGGCCGGATACGGCGCCCGGTCGAGCCAGCCGCCGTCCTCGCGGATGTATGCGCTGACCCTGAAACCCAGCTTGTCGTCGATGATCGGCCCGCCGACGGCGGTTCCAGCCTCGTAACTCAGATCTCCGCCCTTGGTCGAGCCGATCTCCGAACGGGCGAAACCCGTGAACTCCTTGAGGCCGGGCTCGGGCATGATGAACCGGATCGTCCCGCCCTCCGACCCGGCGCCGAACAGCGTGCCCTGTGGACCGCGCAGCACTTCGACGCGTTCCAGATCGAACACGGCGGGATACGCATTGGTGGACGTCGAGCCCGCGCCGACGAAGCGTACCTGCATCGGCGTGTCGTCGAGGTAGATGCCGGTCGTGCCCGCACCGATGAGGGAACTGATGCCGCGAATCGAGACGCTCATCGATCCGGCCCAGTATGGCGACAGTGTGACGCCCGGTACCGTCCTAGCCACGTCCGAGAAGTCGCGGATGCCCATGCTGTCGAGCGACCCCTGGTCGTAGGCACTCACGCTGATGGGGACGTTGTCGAGGCGCTCCGTGCGTCGCTGGGCCGTCACGACGACGTCCGCGAGTCCCGGGGTATCGGCCGCCACGCTATCGGCGGCGGTGGCTTGGCCGCACGCGAGCGTGCCGGCCAGCAACGCGCCGACGGCTGCTCTGAGCCTGGCGGCGTCGCAGGCCGGCGTCTCTTCCAGCCGACGATCATTGAGCCGCTGTGTCCGAATGATCATGTCATTTCCCCGTTAATTCTATGTGGTAGGGACAGTCAGAAAGCGCTCGCACAGCCTGTTTCAGGCCGCCGTCGTCGAGACGTGGATCGTCGGGCGGCGATCCTTCCAGGGCATCGCATGCTCCAGCTGCCCGGCGATCTGCATCAGCGTGTCTTCGCTGCCATAGCGCGCGACAGCCTGGATGCCGATGGGCATCCCGCCCGAGCTCTGGGCGAGCGGCAGGCTCAACGCCGGCTGCCCCGTCATGTTGTAGAGCGCGGTGTAGGGTATGTGGCGGAAGAGGTGCTCGTACCAGCCCTTCGCGCCGAGCGCCGGGTCATTGGCATTGAGCACGCCGAGCTTGAGGCCGGGCGACGGCCAGACGGGGGTGAGCAGCAGGTCGTAGCGTTCGAAGAACGGTGCCACGGCGCGGCAGACCTGGTTCATCGTCGCGAGCGCGACTTCCATGTCGAGTGCGGTGAGGGTGAGTCCGTACTCGTAGTTCGCCAGCACCGTCGCCTCGAGGTTTTCTGCGCTCGGGCGCCGGCCGGTGGCCTCGGCAATGCCGGTAACCCCGGCTGCCAGGAACGACGCCCACAGGACAATGTTCGCCCGGTGAAACGCATCGATGTCGTAGTCCGGTCGCGCTTCCTCCACGTCGTGACCGAGGTCCGTGCAGGTCCTGACGGCGGCTTCCAGCGCGCCGACCACCTCGTGGTTCGGTCGCACGGAGTCGTCGTAGGTCGCCGTGGAGAACGCGATCCGCATGCGCCGCGGCGCGTTGCGGAGTTCATCGAGGTACGGGCGCCTGGGTCGCCCGATGACGAAGCGATCGCCGACGCCCGGTCCTTCCACGGCATCGAGCATCGCCGCGCAATCCCGGACGCTGCGGCACACGACGTGCTCGATGCCGAGCCCGTGCAGCGGGTCGCCGAGTTCGGGTCCGACGGGCGTACGACCGCGGGTGGGTTTCAGTCCCACAAGACCACAGGTGGCCGCCGGCAGCCGGATCGAGCCGCCGCCATCGTTGGCATGCGCGATCGGGACGATTCCGGCCGCCACCGCCGCCGCCGAACCGCCACTCGACCCGCCGGCGCTGTACGCTGGGTTCCATGGATTGCGCGTCGGCCCGTACAGGAGCGGCTCGGTATTGGCGTTGAAGCCAAACTCGGGTGTGCTGGTGCGGCCCAGCGCAATGACGCCACTTCGACGGAAGCGTTGCATCAGGTCCGTGTCGGCAGGCGCCACGAACGCGCCCTGCACGAGGCGACTACCGGCGTCACAGGGAATCCCCCGGGCGTGCAGCAGAATGTCCTTGATCAGGAACGGCACGCCATAGAACGGACTGTCCGGTGCCGCGGCCGCGATCTGCTCCTTCCAGTCCGATATCGGGCCAATGACCGCGTTGATCGTCGGGTTGACCGCGGCAATGCCGTCCAGCGCAAGCTGCGCAAGTTCCGCCGGCGAGACCTGCCGGGACTTGACCAACGCAGCGAGTTCAAGCCCGTCAAAGCGCGCGTATTCGCTCAGCTTCATACATCCCCCGGTGCCGTCTTTCTTATGCGGCAGCGCTGCTGGCTGCCGCTGGACTCCATTCGCGGTTGACGTTAGCGGTTGTCGAAGAGCCGGATATATAGAACAGATGGACTATGGGGTGGATGCGGTGTGGTGCAGTGCCGCATGCAAGACGCACGCGCTCCAGCGAGCTCCAGTCGTCGCGTGTCGTCGCCGCTTGCCCCTTTCCACGGCTACTTCCGGTTAAACCGCAATGCCAAGACCAAGGACCGGGCATCGGCGTCGAGTCGGCGTGCGTAACTGAACCGGGAGCACTGGAAACGTCCCGTCTGCCGGTCATGCAGGAAGAAGGCGGGTCGGCGAACTGTCGGGCGCAGGCCGTACGCCGTGCCCAGCTTGAGACGCGTGCCGCGACGTGAATCGAGCGGGCCGACGCGCCATTCTGTCGGTGGGCCGGAGCCATCATCCTGGCCATCGTCTTCGGCGCTGGCACTGCAGTCGCGAAGAACCACTATAGAGTGGAGATCCTCTCCATATTGATAATCATTCGTATCATCGCGGCCGATTTCTGCCGAGTGGAAAGCCACTGGCAGAGTCCTGGCGCACGCTCTACATTCAATGGCCAACGGTTCCACTGGTCTGCAATCTCCGGCACAGGCCGCCCGCTTGGATAGCTCGCGAGGATTCGATGAACGAACTTCAGCCTGGCGATCCGCTCGGAGTGGAGCCCTTCGGCGGCCTGCTGCTGGACATCTACAGGCTTTCAAGAGAAACGCAGATCAGCGAGTTCCAGCAACGCGTGCTGGAGAGGCTGCGCGAGCTAGTGCCTTTCGACTCGGCCTGGTGGGGAATCGTGCGGACCGACGGCGACCTGCACAGCTCGTTCCCTTTTCACCTCCCTGAGCACTTCGCCGCCGAGTGGGAATGTGTGAAATTCGAGGACGATCTCGCGGATGCTGTCTTCAACAATCTCGGCGTATGCGTGAGCATCGATTTCTCACGCACCCGCACGACGACACCGGCGATGCGCGGACTGCTCGAGCGGTTCAACATCCACAAGGCGCTGTGCGTGATGTCGCCGAGTCCCGCTGCCAACCTGCGAACTTTCCTGTCGCTGTATCGCGGTCAATCGATGCCGGTTTTCTCTGAGAGGGAGCGGCTCTTTACGCAGCTCGCGATGCCGCACGTGTGGGCAACGTGGACTTCCAACTGGATTTCGCAGGTCGAGCATATCCGTGCTCACAGCTCAGTGACCCGTATGGCGCATGGAATCGCCGATCGGCGTGCGACGCTGCACACGGCAGAACCCGCGCTGATCAAGCTCCTGCAACGGGAGTGGCCGCAATGGATCGGGCCCACGCTGCCAAGAGCCGTCGCGGAGTCGGTCCGCTCCGGACTGCTCGTCATCGGCGAGCACATCGCGTTTCGCGCGTTGCCGGTCGGCGGTCTTTACCTGATCGAGGCGAGCGAGCGATCGGCGATCGATCGACTCACCGCGCGCGAGCTCACGATCGCGGAAGGCTTCGGCCGTGGCCGCTCCTATAAGGAACTCGCCCTCATGATGGCCGTGGCGCCCGCGACGATCCGTGCCCACCTGCGTACGATATATGCAAAGCTCGGAGTGACGGACAAGGCCGAACTCGCCATGCTGCTGACGACCGTGCGGGAGGATCGGCCGCGGGCTCGCGACCACGCGTCGGCATGTGTCCGGGAGGAGATCCGCAGAACACCGGACGACTGAAGGGCCGCGTATCGTGAGTTGCAGGCGGACGTGCGGACGAGCCCTTTGACGGCGAGCCGAAGCGTTGGGTGCCGATGGGTAGAATCAAAAGAAAGCAGTAGCCGATGCGGTGCCGCACCGCCGACTACTGGCGCCACGGACGGACAGCGAATCCACGGCGTAGACGCCGATGACGTAGGCGACCGCAAAGGTCACGGCGTTCGGGGTCCCGGTCGAAACCAGGACGAGCGCCGGTCCCGGGCAGACGCCGGTCAGGCCCCAACCGATGCCGAACAAGGAGCTGCCCCAGAGCAGCGCACCGTCAATGTGCGGGCGATCGGCAACCTCGATCGTGATGCCCCGCAGCGACCGGCCGGTCCGTCGTGCGTAGGCATAGGCCGGCAGCGCCACCGCGATCGCGGCGGCCATCGTCAGCGGGAGGCTCGGGCTCCACTGGCCACCGACGTCGAGGAACGCGAGCACGTTGGCCGGATCCGTCATGCCGCACACGAGCAAGCCGCTGCCGAACAGCAGGCCGGCGACGAGCGCGATGACGGCCGTCATGCCGCACCCGCCAGGTGGCGCAGCGCGACCGTCAGCATCGCGACTCCCATGAACGTGATCGTCGCGACGAGCGAGCGCGGCGACAGATTGGCATTGCCGCAGACTCCGTGGCCGCTGGTGCAGCCGGAGGCGGTCCGTGTGCCATAGCCGACCAGCAGTCCGGCAATCGCGATGAGCGGCGCCGATCCGGTCAGCTGGGCCGTGCCGGAGCCGATGGCGAGCGCAGGGATCACGAGCCCGGCGATGAACGCGACGTGCCAGGCCTGTTCGCCCAGCGTCCCGTTCAGCAGGCGCCCGGCGATGCCGCTGATGCCGGCAACCCGCCCGTTGCCGAGCAGCAGGACGCCGGCGCCGGCGCCGATGAGGGCTCCGCCGGCGAGAGATTGCCAAACAGGTATGGAGACGGCGCTCACGGTGACTCCTCGTGTCTGTCTAGAGCCGGCGCCAGTTCTAGCGACTGCAAATGCGAGGAAGACTCAGCTGGAGCGCAAGTAGCGCTGACGCCAGAAGAGTGAACCATGGCACGGAAGAAGACCAACCCGCACGTCGGAAGTGACTTCGAGAATTTCCTCGCGGAGGAGGGCGTCTTGAGGCGTCCACTGCACATGCAGTCAAGCGCGTGCTGGCATGGCAACTTGAGCAGGCGATGAAGGAAGCCGGAGTGTCTCAGGCTGAACTTGCGAGGCGAATGAAGACGAGCCGCGCCGTCATTCACTGCCTCCTCAATGCCACTGACCCATCCGTAACCCTCTCCACGATCAGTAAGGCCGCTGCGGCCCTCGGTCGTAGTGTTCGGCTCCAGCTCGCCGCTTAGCAATCCAAGACGTCTCGATTCGGAGGCTGATCGCGCCTCAGGGTCAGTTATCGAACGGACTGCTGCGACGCAGCAGCCATAATGGTTTGCTTCGAAAGGGTGGGGAGGCCGATCAACGCGTTGGCTTTCCTCCGCGCTGTCCGTTGTATGCCGCCCACGACCGGTCGATTACGTAGGCGTGCAGATCGTCTGCCTCCGTTACGGTGAGGGCCGGGATCGCCGGGACCCGTATGGGCAGACCGAATGCGATCATGCCCTGACCGCGGTGCGACCCGCCCAGCAGGATCGCATACCATTCGCGATGAATGTCGCGCGGCATGTATCGGAGGTCCGGCACGCCGACACTCCTGACCCAGCGCCCACTGCCGTCGAGGCCCGGCGAATGGCAGCCGGTGCAGCCGTGCCATTCTGCAAGGTCCTCGCCGCGCTTCACCGCCTCAGGCGAAGAATTCTGCGGTGGGGCTCCGGTACCAGGGGCGCGGTGATTCGCGGGTTGCGAAGCGGGCGGGTAGAGTCGAGCTTGAACGCGAGCAAGCGCGTCGGAGGGTCACCGTCGGTAGGTTCGCCATGACCAGACTCCCGAGGCCCAAACGGGTCCGAAAGAGTGGTCCCAAACCGACGACCGCGACATGCGCCTGGGGGGCAATCAAGATTAAAGGTTGGGGAATCCGGGAACGCGCTTGTAAACTGGTCCGGCAAGGGGACCGATGGCGGTCAGTTATCGCACGTACTGATATCGGGCCCGGGGGGATGGCGGAGCGCCCGAATTCGCGGTAACGTAACCCCAAATTAGCTAACTTGGACTAACCGTGCGCAAGATCAACATACACGAGGCCAAGACCACCCTGTCTCGCCTCGTAGAGGCGGTTGAGGCGGGTGAGGAGATTGTATTGGCACGAGCCGGCCGGCCGGTCGCCATGATTACTCGCTTGCCCGTACGCCAGGGCATTCGGGTCGGCACTGCCAAGGGCCTAGTCCATTCCATTGCGAAGGACTTTGATCGGCCCTTGTCTAAGAAGCAGCGCGAGGTGCTTTTCGGTGGGCCGGTCGAGCCGTGAGAGTCCTGCTCGACACCCACGTACTGCTGTGGGTTCTGGAGGACAGCCCGCGTCTGTCGCCGGCGGCGCGGACCCTCGTGACGGATCCGGCCAATGAGTGTTGGGTCAGTGCTGTGAGCGTTTGGGAAATCGCGATCAAAGTCGCGATCGGCAAATTGAAATTACACGCCTCACTGGAAATTCTCGAGACCGCCATCAACGATGCTGGTTTTTCAATCCTCGACATGACGATCCGGCATGCTGTGGCAGTGCCCAGCGTCTCAACCAAGCATGCGGATCCATTTGATCGCCTGTTGCTCGCGCAGTGTGAGGTCGAGACGCTAAAGCTTATGACCGCCGACAAGTTTCTGAAGCCATCACGACACGCAGTAGCGGCAGACTGACCTCCCGCTGTTGCGTGCTACGGCAACTGACGGGTTGAGCCCGCAAGCGCAAGAACTCGGTTGACCAATTCTTATCTCTGGTGCCCCATGTTCGATAAGTTATCGCCCTGATCGGGCAGGGCACGCTGTCGCCTTGGTCACGCTGCGGGAGAAGAACACGGCATCGTATGAATTGCCGATTCCGATCGTATTGAGCGGGGGCATTCCGAACTCCTCCCGGTCCACCTTGAGCCGTGCTGCGATCCCGGGAGGCGCCGTGCGTAGGTCGAGGAGGAATAGCGCGGGCGGCAGCGCCGACCACTGTGCCTCGAGGGTCCCGGGAGGCGCAGCCCGGGTCGGCTGCCCGCATTGGGTGGACTCCGCTCCGAACAGGTGCGCGATCATCACGTTGTCCGTGCCGTAGCGCTCCTTCATGTAGACCCCGACCATCGGCGGCAACGTGGTCAGGCCCGCCGGTGGTGGCAGGCGGATGGTCGAGGGCGTGTACATCAAGTGGCCACGATGCATGAACACGAGCACGCGGGCACCGGGGCCCATCTGCGCGAGCACCCACTCGAGGTTGTCGGCCTTGGTCCTGTCCGCGGAGGCGACCGTCGGGAAGATTCCGGCATAGCCGTCGCTGGGCTTCCACCCGACCGGAACCCACCGAAGGTAGCTGTCGACCTGCCGCGCGGCGACCGCGGCGCGGAGCGCGGTGGCGTACTCGCGCTTCGAGGTCGCCGCAGCCCATTGGGTCTCGTGGACCTCGAACTCGGCGATGACGTCCGCGATCGTTGCGCTGAGCCGGTCACGCTCGGCCTGGGACAGTTCGGTGTACTGGTTCGGTTCCTCGGCCAGTCGATTCAGGTGCAAGCGCGGCAGCAGGTCGGCCACCCGGGCCTTGAAGGCGGTGGCCTTTGCCAGGTCCCGCGCGCCCAGGTAGTCGAGCGCGGAGCGCAGGGGGAGTTCCATGTCATCGTCGCCGCCCGAGACGTCGACGCCGTAGAACTCGATCTTCCGGGCGTGCCGCGGGTCGTCGTTGTACGCGCGCATCCAGCGTACGAGTTCGGCCTCCTGCGGCAGGTGCGCGAACCCGAAGCTGAAACCGCGCTTGATCGCGCCGTCGAGGTCGTTGGTGCCGCCCAGCACGTAGCGATTGACCTCGAATCCTTCCGACACGCCGGATTCGAGTGCAATCGCCGAGAAGCCCATACGTTCGGCCAGAAATCGAAACAGCCGGTTGCGGAATTCGAGCGGCTCCGCGGCACCGTGCATGCCCTCGCCGAAGGACACGATCCGCGCGTCGCCGATGACCGCCTTGAGCGGTTCGAGGTCGCTGAGATCGCCCTCGGTCGTGACCCGATCGATCGCGTGCAGGTGCGTCCGCGCCCATTCGGCGAGGTCCGTGTCGGTGGCCTCGGCGCTGCGGGCCAGGATCGGGACGCCACCCAACAGCGCCAGCGCCAGACCAGCGGCCATCGCAGCTCGAAGCGGGACACCGTGCGGGGTT
>Ga0316217_10006074_pt1 | contig 12138 bp, 13 predicted proteins | sample 1anoAmetaG_FD_203633 | JGI IMG/M metagenome (GOLD analysis project Ga0316217, IMG submission 203633) | Freshwater microbial communities from Trout Bog Lake, Wisconsin, USA - 1anoA | ecosystem: Environmental > Aquatic > Freshwater > Lake > Hypolimnion/Profundal zone | place: USA: Wisconsin... | reverse complement strand
TCCAAAGCGACGTCTCCATCCTGTCCGGTAACAGTGGCAGTCCGCTCCTGGACCAGAAGGGCGCCGTCGTCGGAATCGCGGTCATCGGGGGAGGGATGCGCGGTGGGAACATGAACTTCTTCATCCCCATCGCCGAGGCGCTCGAGAAACTGTCCATCAAGATTCAGTAGGCCTGCCCAATCCAGGCTAGGCAGGCTCGGCGGCGAGCACCACCCGGTCGCCGCCGAGCCGCTTGGCCTCGTACATGGCCTGGTCCGCCCGCCGGAGCAGGGTGCCCTGGTCTTCGCCGGGGCGATGGCTGGTCAGCCCCATGCTGATGGTGCAGGCGAGCCGGTCGCCGTCGAACTCCAGGGCGAGGGCGGCCACCCGGCCGCGCACCTTTTCCGCCACCACGCCGGCATCCGCCAGGTCCGTCCCGGGCAGGAGGATGAGGAACTCCTCGCCGCCCCATCTCGCGCACAGGTCGTATTCGCGCAACAGGCCGCGCAGCGTCCTGGCGATGGCGTGCAGCAGCCGGTCGCCGGCTTCGTGGCCGGAGCTGTCGTTGACCTGCTTGAACCGGTCCAGGTCCGCCAGGATCACGCAGAGCGGAACCTTTGAGCGCTCGGCCCGCTTGAGCTCGGCCTTCAGCCGCACCATCGCCTCGCGCCGGTTGCTCAGCCCCGTCAGGTAGTCGGTATGGGAGGCCTCCTTCAAGGCGAAGGATATTTCGATCAGCTCCTGCTGGTACTTGTCGGAAATCCGGGAGACCTTGGTGAAGCGGCGGAGCAGGCGCATATGCTTGCCGGCCAGCCAGTCCAGTTCGGCCATCAGGGGATGGGCGGTCACGACGGGATCACGGCGGAGCGCCTCCAGCCGGTCCTGGACCTCGGTCTCCTCGCGCATCGGGGCGGGGTCCTGCTGGCCTGCGGGCTGGGCCGCGGGTCCGGTCTTCGGGAACAGGATCTTCGCGCAGTCGGGGCAGACGCCGTGGCTGAAGACGGCCTCGGAATGCTGGGAGAGGTAGGTCTCGACCTGGTCCCACAGGCCGTCGTCGTCCCGGATGCGCTTGCACCGGGCGCAGATGGGGATCAGGCCCCGCAGGATCTTCACTTCGGAATGCGCGGTGGAGAGCTTCCGGTTGGCCTCCTGGAGCTCGCGGTTCAGGCCGCGGAGCTGCTCCTGGTAGCCGTCACTGATCCTGCTGATCTTGTTCAGGCGCTGATGCAGCAGCCGGTAGTCCTGGCTGAAGGACTGCAGGATCCCGGCCAGCTCGCCGTTGGGCTCCTGGGCGGCCAGGGCCTCCAGGCGCTTGAGCATCCCGGCCTCACTCATGGTGCCCGGTCCCGCTTTCAATGGCGAGGATCTCGAAGGGCAGGGTCAGGTCCTCCTTGAACTCCTCGGCCAGTTCGAGGGCGCGATCGTTCTCGGCGTCGTAGAACCATCGCACCAGGCAGCTCCGGCCGCGCCGGTGGGCCTCCTGCAGGTCGTCCAGGATGTCCATCAGGCACTTGATGCTGCTGGTGTTGAGGTAGGTGAGCCGGAGTTCGAGGGTGAGGAGCCGGTCATCCCGGGCGAGGAATTCCGCCACCCAGGCCTGCACCGGCGCGAAGAACTCGAAGGTGTTCGCGGGATAGGACTCGCCGGACAGGCAGAGCAGGCCCATGGCGCCGTCCCCCTGGACCTGGGGGCTGGAGAGCGTGGCCGGAATGCTGAGGTTTTCCATGGTCCGATCCATCAGATGACGACTTGCAGGGAGAAGAATGCGTAGCCGTCGCCTTCGGGCTTGAGCGCATAGTCCAGGGGCGCCGTGGTCCGCCGGGCCATGTCGATCAGGCCGAGCCCCGCCCCCTGTCCCGGCACCGATTCCCGGTGCAGGCGTTCCTTGTAGAGGGCCTTGAGGCCGGCCTTGTCGCAGGCCGCCAGGGCGTCCAGGGAACGGACCAGGTCGTCGCCATGGTCGGTCCGGACCCAGTTCCCGCTGCGCACCACGTAGTGCTCACCCTGCCGGGCGATGACGATGATCCCGGTGTTCAGTCGGGTGCGCTCGCCCTCCGCCAGTTCCGGCCGGCTGGCATAGTTGCGCACGTTCTGGGTGGCCTCGATGTAGACCGAGAAGACGTCCATCATGGCGGTCTTCTGGACTTCCTGGCTTTCCAGGTAGTGCTTGACCGCCTTGCCCAACTCCTCGATGATGCTGTGGCTGAAGGGGCCGTTGAAGCAGATGAGGATCCCCTCCTCCGTGAGGGTTCTGCGGATGTCGAACAGGTTGGCCATCCATTCACTCCTGTCCTGATTCTGGGGCTGTGCGCAGACCCAGCAAAGTGATATCGTCCCGCTGCGGGTTGGCGCCCCGGTAGTGGCTCAGGGCCCGCTCCAGCTCCGGCCCCTGGGCGGCCATGGGCAGGCCCTGGAGCGAGCGCAGCGCCTCGCGCAGCCGGCGCGCGCCGAAGCTGAAGCCGCGGGCGCCGCCGTGCTGGTCCAGGATGCCGTCGGTGAAGAGGTAGCAGCTCGTGCCGGGGGGAAGGGCCACATTGCTGGCGGTGAACGGGAAATCCGGGTCCGAGCGGCGGTAGCCGAGGCTGTGGCGGTTGCCGCGCAGCTCCCGGAATTCGCCGCCGGGCAGGAACAGCCACAGGGCCAGGCGCGCCCCGGCGAACCGGAGCCGGCGCGCCCAGGGATCGAACCGCGCGAGGGCCATGTCGAGCCCGTTGTCCAGGTGCCCCGGACCGTCGGAGGGCCCATGCTGGTGCAGCGCGCCCTTCATGGCCCGGTTCATCTCCGCCAGGATCCGGGCCGGGTCCCCGGGGCCGGCCTTGGCCAGGACCTGCACCAGGATCGCGTGGGCGCTCATGGTCATGAAGGCGCCCGGTACCCCGTGGCCGGTGCAGTCGGCCACCGCCAGGAGGAAGCCTTCCGGGTCCGCCGCCAGGCTGTAGAAGTCACCCCCGACCATTTCCCGCGGCCGGTAGAGCACGAAGTGGTCCGGGATGTGCCGGCCCAGCAGTCCGGGTTCCGGGAGCAGGCTTTTCTGGATCAGGCGCGCGTATTCGAGGCTGTCGGTGATCCTCCGGTGCGATTCCGCCAGCCGGGCCTCGGCCAGCTTGCGCTCGCCGATGTCGCGGTAGATCCCGTAGGCTGCCTTCTGCCGGCCCTGGATGAGGATCGGCGCGCAGATCAGGGAGACGTCGACCAGGCTGCCATCCTTGCGCCGGCGGCGCGTCTCGAAGGTGAAGGTCTCCCCCCGGGTGACCGCCTCGGTGAAGCGGAGGCCTTCGGCCGCGCTTTCGGGGGGGACGATGAGTTCGTCGATAAGCCGTCCGATGGCCTCCTCGCCCCCGTAGCCGAAGACCTTCTCGAACTCCCCGTTGACCCGCAGAATGCGGCCGTCATTGTCCTGGATCACGATGGCTTCCCGCACGTGATTGAAGAGGTTGACGAAGTATTCGTCGACGCTGGTTTCCACGCCCCCCCCCTTCAGCCTGGCTGGTCGGACCAGAGGCATCAGTGTAAGAGGAGGGCCCGGTCTCAGGCCAATTTAATTAAGGGCGCATCCGTTGGAACGCCTCGCCGATCCCACCTGGAAGGGCGCGGAGCCCTCCCGGAGGATCACTGGTATTCCACTTCCCTCAGCATGGCCTTGAGGGTCGCCGCCGACCTCCGCAGGGCCGCCGACTCCTCCGGCGACAGCGGCAGGGCCAGGATCTCCCGGATCCCGTCCTTGCCGACGATGGCCGGCAGGCTCAGGCAGACGTCATCCACCCCGTGCATGTTCTCGATGTAGGAGGACACGCAGAGCAGGCGGTTCTCGTCGCTGGCGATCGCCTTGATGATCCGGGTGACGCTCATGGCGATGGCGTAGAAGGTCGCGCCCTTGCGCTTGATGACCTCCTGCCCCGCCTGCACGACGTCCACGCTGATCCGCTCCCGGTCTTCCGCCGACAGCCGGGGGTGCTCCCGGGACGGGTAGTCGGACAGCAGCACCGGGCCGATGCTGGCGGTGCTCCAGAACGGCACGGCGGTATCCCCGTGCTCGCCGATCACCATGGCGTGCATGTTCCGGGGGCTGACCTTGAAGTGATTGCAGAGCAGGTACTTGAACCGGGAGGAATCCAGCACCGTGCCGGAGCCGAAGATCCGGCCGCGGTCGACGCCCATCAGCTTGTAGGTGACGTAGGTGAGGATATCCATCGGGTTGGTCACCACCAGGATCAGCGACCGGCCGTTGTAGTGCTTCTTCACCTTGCCGAAGATGTTCTCGGTGATCTTGATGTTGCCTTTGGCCAGGTCCAGCCGGGATTCCCCGGGCTTGCGGCCGCGGCCCGCGGCATGCACGATCACGTCCGCGTCCTCCAGGCCCTCGTAGCCTTCGGCACGGAGGGTGACCTGCTCCGACACCGCCCCGCCGTGGGCGATGTCGAGGATCTCCCCGTAGGCCTTGTCGGTGTTGAGGTCGATGAGGCTGACATCGGAGGCGACGCCTCCGATCGCCAGACTGTAGGCGATGGTGGCGCCGACATTGCCTGCACCGATGATGGCAATTTTCATAGAACCGTCCTTTGCGTTTCCGGCCCGGGGACCGTCCCTGACTATACTTCCTGGCGCCTTTCAGGGGCCTTTCAGAATACCGGGATGTGCGGGAGATCATAGCGGTGCCCGGGAGCGGAGGAGGCGGGTCAGTCTTTTCCCGGGGGGAGGGCGGGTCAGGTTAAAATGCCGGCAGGATGCCCGAGGGAGGCTGATCATGTTGCGGATCCTGCTGTGCGGATGGCTGGTGCTCGCGGGGCCCGGTCTGGTGGCCCAGGACAGCCCCGAGGCCAAGCCGGGGGCCGTCCAGACCGCCAAGAAGGCCGTCGGCGAGGCCGGGAAGAAGGTCGGCGAGGCGGGGAAGAAGGTCGGCCACGTCGCCAAGGCCGGCGCCAGGAAGGCCGGCGAAGTCGCCAAGAAGGCGGGCGAGGCCGCCAAGAAGGTGGGCGAGGACATCAAGGATGGCGTCAAGGAAGTGGTCCATGAAATAAAGGGCTCACCCAACCCGGGTTGAGGGTGGCTGAATCCTGTGTTCAGGTTCTCCACCTTTCATGCCGTGGGCATTTGGGGAAACCAATCGCTGTTGATTTATTTCCCGGGAATCCATCAGCGCACGAACGGTGGGCGCCGGCGCGGGCTGGAAAAACAACTAGTAGAGCGATTCTGAAATAATATTGCTTTACGGTTCCAACGTCCAGCCGTGCAGACCTGCTTGGTTAAGGCATTTCAGCTTTTATCCATTTTTTCATCCCCGTTGATCCCCTTCATCCCCGTCGAAACCTTCTTCGGGTGTGCCGGCAGGTATGGGTGGGGAGAGCGTGCCATGACGATCCAGGACCCCCTCACCGTACTGATCATCGGCTGCTGCTTCTGGGTGGCAAATGAACTGGGTCCTGGCTTTCTGGAAAAGGTTTACGAGAACGCGCTTGCCCACGAACTGCGCAAGGCGAAGGTCAAGGTGGTCCAGCAGCAGGGCGCTGAATGGTTGTCCAATGCAATGAGAATGCGGGTTTCAGGGCTGTAGGCCTGGTGGATTTTCTCAAGCAGCTTGGTGAATTCCAGACTGCGGTGGCGCTCTTCGATGCAGGCGTGGACCTTTCCTGTCAGCAGGTCCAGGTCCGCCAGGAGGCTCAAGGCAGGCAGGCGCCTCTGCAGTGATTTCAGGTTTTCGACCCCGGCCGGGACGGTCTTCCGGCGATGCCAGGGCACCCATTTCAAGCGCCCGTTTGAGGTTCCGCTCGATCTTCGGGCGATTCGTTTGGAAGGCTTCGGCCAGGGCCGTTACTCGCTCTCCTGCGTAGTAAGCCAGTAGCACCTTGGCCCTCTCGATGCGGGCCTGCCCTTCCGTCCTGGATTTCGCAATGATTTCAAGTTTGGACCTGGCTTCCGCATCGAGAACCAGTTTGGCCCGTATGGGGGTACGTCCCATGAAACCTCCAACGACCTACCGGTAAGCGTAGGTCATTGAAGATTTTATACAATATTATTTTGGAATCTATCTGCTAGACGCGGAGGAGGCGGAGACGCTGAGAACGCGGAGAAAAAATCTCTTGAAGACCTTATGCGAACGGTATTGGATTAAACCCACATCCAGGAGGCTCCCATGAAGGCCGATCACGTCATCCTCGGAATCCATGTCACTGATCGACTTCGCTATGCGGGTGAGGTCCAGAAAGTGTTCACGGAATATGGTTGCAACATAAAGACTCGGCTGGGACTGCACGAGGTCTCGGAGAACTACTGTGCCGGTGAAGGCGTGGTCCTGCTGGAACTGGTCGGCGGGCCGGAAGTGCGCGGGGAGATGATGGCCAAGCTCGGCGCCATCGACGGCATCGAGGTCAAGGAAATGGTGTTCGCCCACGCCTAGCCGTTCCAGGCCGTTTCCATGAAGTGGGGCTCGACCCCAGCCGCAGAGGTGATCCGTGCAGAACCGCCTGCTCGCCCTGATTCCGCCCGAAGCCTATCATCTGGTGCTGGTGCTGTTCCTGTCCTTCCTGGTGGGCCTCGAGCGGGAGGAGCTCAAGCGCGGCGGCAAGCGGGTGTTCGGCGGGGTGCGCACCTTCCCGCTCCTGGGCCTCATGGGCTATGTGGTGGCCCTGCTCGGCCGCGACAATGTCTTCGGCGTGCTCATGGGGCTCATGGTGGTGGGCGCCTTCATGGTGGTGTCCTACTGGCACAAGATCATGGCCAGCAGCGAAGCCGGCATCACCACCGAAATCTCCGGGCTGGTGGTGTACCTGGTGGGCGCCCTGGTCCACCTGGGCCTCATCTGGTTCGCCTGCGCGCTGGTGGTGGTGAGCCTGCTGCTGCTGGAGCTCAAGGAGGTCCTGGAGGGCCTCACCGACCGGATCGAACCGGAGGAGGTCACCGCCTTCACCAAGTTTCTGCTGCTCACCTGGGTGATCCTGCCCATGGTCCCCAACCAGGAGTTCGGTCCGTTCCGGATCAATCCCTTCAAGACCTGGCTGGTGGTGGTGGCCGTCAGCGGCGTCTCCTACCTCAGCTACCTGCTGCTGAAGCAGATGAAGGGCCGGGGCGGGATCTTCCTGTCCGGCGCCCTGGGCGGCGTCTACTCCAGCACCATCACCACTGTGGTGCTGGCCAGGCGGGCCGCCACCGGCCACCATCCGCACGACTATTCCGGCAGCATCCTCACCGCTTCCGGCTTCATGTACCTGCGCATCGTGGCCCTGGTCTGGCTGTTCAACGTGGCCCTGGCCCGGGCCCTGGCGCCGAGCTTCGTGGTGCTCGCCCTGATCGCCATCGCCGGCGGCTGGATCTGGCACCGCATGCCCGACGAGATGCTGGTCGACCCGCCCGCCCTGTCCCAGGCCCCGAACCCGCTGGAACTGAGGACCGCGTTCCTGTTCGCCATCCTGTTCGTGCTCATGCTGATCGCCACCCATCTGGCCCTGACCTACCTGGGCAGCCGGGGCATCTACACCCTGGCCGCGATCATGGGCCTGACCGATGTGGACCCCTTCATCATGGGCATGACTCACGAAGCGGGCCTGTCCACCTCGCTGCAGATCGCCGCCGTCGGCATCCTCATCGCCACCGCCTGCAATAACCTGATAAAGGGCTGCTACGCCTTTTCCCTGGCCCGGGGCAAGGCCGGCCGCTGGAGCCTGATGCTGCTGGTGGCGCTGGGACTGGCGGGACTGCTGCCGGTGCTCTGGGTCTAGATCGATCCGGATGATCCGCGTGCCATGCATTAGAATGGACCTCCTAGGTCGCCAGGAGGTCCGCATGTCCGTCCCATCCGCCGGGTTGAGGATCCTGCTGGGAGCCCTGATCGGGCTGGCTCCGTGTCCGGCCCCGGCCCGGCAGGATAACCGCGCCATCCTGGTGAAGGCCGGCGGCCCGGCCCAGGTGGCCGGCCGGGAAAGCCGGGTGGCCCTGGTGATCGGCAACGGGGCCTACGCCGACGCGCCGCTCAGGAATCCGGTGCACGACGCCAGGGCCATGGCCAAGGTGCTTTCGGAGTACGGCTTCACCGTGACCCGGCTGGAGGATGCCGGCCAGCAGCGCATGGAGGAGGCCATCCGGGCCTTCCGGGCCAGGCTGGGGGAGGGCCGCGGGGTCGGGCTGTTCTTCTTCGCGGGGCACGGCGTCAGCGTGGCGGGAAGAAACTACCTGCTGCCGGTGGGCCAGGTGTTCGAATCGGAATCGGACGTGAAGTTCAAGGCCACCGACGCCGGCTATGTGCTTTCGGCCATGGACGACGCCGGGGCACGGGTGTGCCTGGTGATCCTGGACGCCTGCCGGAACAACCCGTTCGGCGCCCGCAGCCTGTTCCGCAGTTCCGCCAAGGGCCTGTCCGGGATGGACGCGCCCAAGGGCAGCCTGGTCGCCTTCGCCACCGCGCCGGGCAGCACGGCGGCGGACGGCAGCGGCGACAACGGCCTCTACACCGGAGACCTGATCCGGACCATCCGGGAAATGCCGACCCTGGAAGTGGAGCAGCTCATGAAGAAGGTGAGCGCCCGGGTCCAGGCGGATTCCGGCGGCGCCCAGACGCCCTTCCGCTCCAGCAGCCTCACCGGCGAGTTCTACTTCAAGGCCCCGTCCGGGTCCAGCCCGTCCCTCGGGGCCGCGCCGGCCATGGAGGCGGCGGTGGGCGGACTGCAGGTGGGGGTGAACACTCCGGACGCGAGAATCTACCTGGACGGCGAATTGAAGGGGACCGCCTCGCCCAGCCGGCCCCTGGCGCTCCGGGACCTGCCGGTGGGCGGCGGCACGGTGCGGGTGGAGGCGCCGGGCCACGAGGCCCTGGAACAGCCGGTGGAGATCCGGCAGGGCCAGTGGACCCAGGTCCGGCTGGTGCTTACCCGCAGCGCCATTCCGGTGCCCGCCGCCGGCCAGGATCCGCGCCCGTTCTCCCTGGTGGGGAGCTTCGCCTACAGCCGGGCCGGGGGCGCCTGCCTGGCGGTCAATCCGCTCCTGAAGCGGGTCTACATCGCCGGCGGCATGGGCCAGCAAGGCCTCATCCGCATTGACGCGGCCAACCCGGGCCGCATGACCCAGACCGTGCTCCCGGCCGGCGGGGGCGGGATCGCCGTGGACCGGGCCACCGGGCGCTACGCCACCACCGACGGCTACCCGGGCAACCTGCTGGTCTTCAACCCGGACGACAGCCGCTACGACACCGCCAGGCTGAGCGGCTGCGGCGGCGACCTGGACGCCGATCCGGCCACCGGCCGGTTCTTCGTCAGCACCCAGTGCGATGATCACCTCACGGTGTACGACCAGCGTTCCCGCTCCGTTCTGGCCAGCATCGAAGGCCGGGGGGTCGGCTCCCGGGTGGTGTTCGACCCGGGCACCGGGCAGGTGTTCGAGAACCTCACCCCCAACCACGCCAGGGGCGGCGTGGCGCCGCTGGTGATCGGCGCCGGCTTCGGCACCAGCGCGCCGTTCAGCGGCTTCGTCCAGGCTGTGGACGGCAAGCTCAAGCGTCTCTACGTCACCGACCAGGGCGATCTCAACGTCCTGGACAGCGGCAGCTTCGCCACCCTGCACAGCATCCCCGGCGCGGGCGTCTCCAGCGTCGTCGCCGACACGGCGCTGGGCCGGTTCTACACCGTCTCCGGCAACCACGTGCTCACCACCTACGATGCCGCCAGCTACGCCGTCCTGGGCACCTTCCAGCTCCCCACCGCCCCGGCCAACCTGGTCATGGCGGCCGGCGACGACCGGCTCTACGCGATCGACGGTAGCAAGCTGTACGTGTTCAAGCGCTAGCGGGAGCCTTCCCCTTCAGGCGGAACGGGTGACATGGGATTGCTCCCTTGCAAGCCGGAGAAGCAGTCGAAGGGCTTCATTCACCGCGGCCGAATCCTTGAAGACTTCGGCGACATCACTATCGAGCAGAACGATATTAGTCCCTTGAGCGTATGCGTCATGATGCTTGCCACAGGCGGCTTGGGAGAAATCATATTCAGGCTGAAGGTCTTCGGATGGCTCAGGCTTGTTTGGATTCATATTGGCGTCTTTCGCGCGGGGTCGCTTCTCGGGCACTAATGATTCGTATCCTTGCTCCTCTTTCAGTATAGGAGACCACCAGCAATCGGCCAGTTGAAGACCTGCCAAGGCTGATGAATCGGAATTCGTCCCCCGAATGGGCCGGGTCTGAAAGTGTAAGCTCAAATGGGTCACCGAATAGGGTTGAAGCATCCATGAAGCCCACACCGTGTTTGGCGATGTTCCCGACGGCCTTTTCTGGGTCCCACTCGAATTCCATCCGCGGAGTATAGCCTGCCAGCTGGCTGAACGCCCCCGCGAGAAGCACGTCCAGCGCCGCCAGCGAATCCGGAGCAAGAAGCCCGTGATCATCCTCCAGCACCTGCAGCACCGCCCCCGGATGCCGGGCCGCGAACGCCTCGCTCTCCGCCAGCGGCACCGCCTCGTCCTGGCGGCCGTGGAGGATCGCCACCGGCACCGTCAGGCGCCACTGCTGGTCGTCCTGCCATCGGGGCAGGTCCGCCAGCAGTTCCGGACCCAGGGTGAGCCACTTCGCCTGGGCGTGGTGGTAAGTGCGCATGCTGCCGCGCCTGCGGTAGCCGGCCCAGCGGGGCCCGGCCAGCCGGCGCCGGGCGAAGCCGAAGGCCGGGGCCAGGAGGATCAGCCGGGCCATGGGCACGCCCTGGTGGGCGGCGGCGGCGGCCACCAGGCCGCCCATGCTGGAGCCGACCACCACCGGCGGTTCGGCCAGGCCCCCCACGAGTGCCGCCAGCGCCGCCACCTGGGCGGTGAGGGTGAGGTGCTCGAAGTCCGGGAGGTTCAGGTCCGGGGCGTGGAACGGGATGTTCCGCGCCCCGCACCAGTCCCGGCAGTGGCTGCCCTTGGCGCCCTGGGGGCCGGAGGCGAAGCCGTGCAGGTAGATCAGGTCCATCAGGCCAGCGCGGCCAGGAAGTCCTCGGGGCCGGCGATGGAGAAGGCCTTGACCTCGATGCCCGCCTCCTTGGCCTGGCGCTTCACCAGACCCGCCAGGACCTTGCCGGGGCCGAGCTCGAAGAAGGTGGTGACGCCCTGCTCCAGCAGCAGCGCGGTGAGGGCCTCCCAGCGCACGGCGCCGGGGATCTGCCGGATCAGCCCGTCCCGGAGCTGGTCCGGGGTGGCGGCCAGGGCGGCGTCGACGTTGTTGGCCAGGGGGCAGGCCGGCGCGGTGAATTCCAGGGCCTCCAGCAGCGGCTGCATGTGCGCCTTGGCGGGCTCCATCAGCGGGCTGTGGAAGGGGGCGCTCACCGGCAGCTTCATCATCTTGCGGCAGCCGCGGGCCTTGAGCAGCTCCATGGCGGTCTCCACAGCTTCGGTGTGGCCGGCGATGACGATCTGGCCGGGCCCGTTGAAATTGGCCGGGACCACGATCTGGCCGGTCTGGGCCTGGGCCGCGCGGCAGGCGGCCTCCACGTCCGCGGCGGGGGTGCCGAGGATGGCGGCCATGGCGCCGACGCCCACCGGCACCGCCACCTGCATGGCCCGGCCGCGCTCGCGCACCGTGGCCACGGCGGCGCCGAAGGCCAGGGCCCCGGCGGCCACCAGGGCGCTGTATTCGCCCAGGGAGTGACCGGCGACGAAATCAGGCTGGGGCAGACGGGCGCCGTAGGCGCGCGCCACCATGGTGCTGTGGGTGAGGATGGCGGGCTGGGTGTGCTCGGTGAGCTTCAGCTGGTCCTCGGGTCCCTGGGCCATCAGCGCCGAAAGGGAGAAGCCCAGGGCCTCGTCGGCCTCCTGCAGCACGGCCTTGGCCGAGGGTTCGGCCGCGGCCAGATCCACGCCCATGCCGACGGCCTGGGAGCCCTGGCCCGGAAACAACCATGCGACTTTGCTCATATGGGACCTCTTGACATGGAAAAGACGGCCGGAGGCCGTCTTTTCGGTGATGCGTTCCGTATGGGAGTCCTACTTGCCGGCGGCGGCGGACTGGGCGGCCACTTCGGCGGCGAAGTCGTCCTTGCGCTTTTCCAGGCCTTCGCCCAGCACGTACTTGGTGAAGCGGCGGATGCTCAGCTTCTCGCCGATCTCGGCGGTCTTGGCGGAGAGGTACTGGGCGACGGTGACATCGTCGTTCATGATGAACTTCTGCTCGAGCAGGCAGACTTCCTCGAAGATCTTGTTCATCTTGCCTTCGAC
>Ga0316217_10006073_pt1 | contig 12140 bp, 7 predicted proteins | sample 1anoAmetaG_FD_203633 | JGI IMG/M metagenome (GOLD analysis project Ga0316217, IMG submission 203633) | Freshwater microbial communities from Trout Bog Lake, Wisconsin, USA - 1anoA | ecosystem: Environmental > Aquatic > Freshwater > Lake > Hypolimnion/Profundal zone | place: USA: Wisconsin... | reverse complement strand
CTTAACGAATTACATGACCTGAATGTTCCCGCGGTGCTCCACATTAAGACCATCAAGGGCAAGGGTTACGAATGGGCCTCTGAAGATCCCAGTACGTTCCACAGCCCCAAGCCTTTCCGGGTGGAAGGCTGTCGGGTGGAGATTGAAAAAAGCACCGGCCGCTCTTGGACGTCGGCCTTCGCCGATGCCATGGTCAATTTGTGCCACAAGAACGATAAAGTCGTCGGCTTGACCGCCGCCATGCCCGATGGCACCGGGATGATCAAGCTCAAGAAGCCATTCCCCGAACGCTATATTGATACCGGCATTTGCGAAAGTCATGCGGCCACCATGGCCGCAGGCATGTGCAAGGCTGGCCTGCGCCCGGTGGTGGCGATTTACAGCACCTTCCTGCAACGGGCCTTCGATCAGATCTTCCAGGAAGTCTGCCTCCAGAATCTGCCGGTGGTCTTTTGTGCCGACCGTGCGGGATTGGTGGGCGATGACGGCGCGGTGCATCACGGGTTCTGTGATCTGGCGTTCCTCAAGAGCCAGCCGGGCATCGTGCTCATGGCGCCCTCCGACGAACGCGATCTGATCGGCGCGCTGGACTTCGCGATTGCCTTGGAATCCCCCAGCGAGATCCGTTATCCGCGCGATAATTGCCCGCCCGAACCGCTGGGCCCGGCCGTGCCTTGGACCATTGGCAAAACCGGTGGCACCTCACGCACCCTGCGCACCGGGACCGACGCCACCATTATCGCCTACGGGGCGTTAGCCATGCAGGCCACGGCGGCCGCCAAACTTCTGGAAAACGAAGAAATTTCCGTCGGTGTCGTCGACGCCCGCTTCTGCAAGCCGCTGGACGGCGCCATGCTCGATGCCATCTTTGCGACCAGCCAGCCGATCATCACCGTTGAAGATCATGCGATCATTAATGGTTTCGGCACGGCGGTGGTCGAGTATGCCCAGTTACACCGGCACGATGCCACCCGGATCACCCGCCTGGGTCTGCCGGACCGTTTTATCGCTCATGCCACCCGCAATGAACAGCTTAAGGAGGTTGGCTTGGATGCCGCCGGTATCGCCAGCGCGGTGCGCGCGGCGCTACAGGAAAAGGTGGCCATCCCCCACGGGGCCACTTTGCGGGGCTCGGCCATGGCCAAGCATCCGGCCTTGAAATAGCATGCGCATCGCTATTGTGCCCAATATCAATAAGCCCAAGGCCATGACCGCCAGCGACGAGCTGGTCGAGCTCTTGGGCGGCCATACCATCGTGGTGCTGGCCGAAACCGATCCGCGTCAGGCCTTGATCCGCTTTGCGCCGGAACTGGTTGTCGTGCTGGGCGGCGACGGCTCGGTCCTGCGGATCGCCAACGCCGCCGCGGAACTCGAGGCCGCCGTCGTGGGTATCAATTTCGGCAAGCTCGGCTACCTGACCGCCTTTTCGCTCGAGCAGTTCAAGGAACATCTGCCGGTCATCCTCGACGGGCGCTGCGCGAGCACCCAGCGTCTGATGCTGCTCGCGGCGCTCTACCACAATCACGGCATTCCCGGCCGGCGCAGCGTGGCCGAGCTCACCGCCCCGTTTCCCATCTATTTCGGCACCGCCCTCAATGATGTCGTCATCAACGCCGGCGCTCCGTTCCGCATGATCGAATTGCAATTGCAAATCGACCAGTATGACACCACTACGTTCCGGTCCGATGGCCTGATCGTCTCGACCTCCTCGGGGTCTACCGCCTACAGCCTTTCGGCCGGCGGGCCGTTGCTGGCACCGGATGTACACGCCATGGTATTAACCCCCTTGTGCCCGCATTCGCTCTCGTTCCGGCCCGTGGTGGTATCCGATAGCTCGGCGATCATCATTCACCCCGGCCATCTCAACCCGGGCACGCGCATCAGCTTTGACGGGCAATTCGGCTTTGGCTTCCATGAAGACCAGTATCTGGTGATTCGCCGGTCCCCCCACCCTCTGCGCCTGCTGGAAAATCCCCATTTGTCGCACTGGGACGTGCTGGCCCAGAAACTGTTGTGGGCCCGCAGCCCCAAACAGTAGCGCCCGCGACGGCGGGGGTTGTCACTTAAGGGTTGGCCGCATAACCTAGTGTTCCATTCCTGATTTGAACTGTACCGGGAGTTCTCATGTCACTCGATGCCCCCAAGGTTCCCCCAGCCGTCGGGCTGCCCCCGCTGCCGGCCAATGTCGTCGCCGACATTCACTGGCCCGGAGTCTTTGAGTTTACGCATCTGTTCCGCGGCTTTCGCCTGGCCATGAACCCCACCAAACTGGTCATTGCGCTGCTGGCTATTCTGGCCATCTATACCACCGGCCGGTTGTTTGACGTGCTGTGGGGGCCGCGCGTTTACAAGGATGAAATCGAGAGTTTCCGGGATCTGCCCTCGGCCCCGTATCGCCAGCAGCGTGCGGAACGGCGCGATGGTCGGCGCGGGGAACTGGAGGATCTGCTCCAGAAGGCCGCCGCCGACGCCAGCCTCAATCTGGATACCGAGACCATTCGTGGACTGTGCACTGCCCCGCGGGCGGCCGAACGCGTCCTGCGGCAGGCCTACATCCGGCAGTTTCAGGCCGATACCGTCGGGGCCACCATCGCCCAGCGCAGCGATGATGCCGCACGTCTCCAGCGCCGCATGCTGGTCCTGCACGATACGGTCGGCCATGGCATCTTTGATTCCCTGATGGACTACGAAATCCGCCAGTTTGATGCCTTGATTGAAAACACCCTGACATTTGTGCGCGTATCGCCGATTCATGGACCGGCCAACCCCGGCGGCGATGAAAACCAAGCTATTTCCGGCGGCCTGTTTTCCAAGAACCCCGCCCGCCTGTTCCGTTCCGACACCATGGTCGGCTGCCTGGTCAATATGACCATTACCGCCCCCTACTGGCTGGTGGCCGGCACCGAACCGATTCAATGGACCCCCGCCGCCGACGCCGGTCCCTGGCAGGGCTGGGCGGATGTATGGCTGCTCCACCGGATTCCTTATCTCCTGAGTGTTCTGCTACTGCTGGCCTTCTGGCTGGTGGTTGCTGCCGTGAGCGGCGGATTGATCTGCCGCATTTCGGCCTTGGAATTTTCCGGCAGCCAGAACCTGCACCTGGGGGAAATCTGGAGCTTCGTCCGGACGCGTTTGCCGGCCCTGGTGGCGGCGCCACTGCTGCCGCTGCTGATTATCGCGGTGCTCGGCGGGATCCTGACGTTGCTGGGCCTGGCCGGTGCCATTCCCTGGCTGGGCGAGATTCTGGTCGGCATGTTCCTGATCGTTTCCCTGGTCGGCGCGTTCGTCATGATGCTGGTCCTGCTGGGCGTCATCGGCGGCTTCAACCTGATGTACCCCACCATCGCCGTGGAGGGATCCGATGCCTTCGATGCCTGCTCGCGCAGTTGGGCGTATGTCTACGGGGCACCCTGGCGCCTGGCCCTCTACAGCGTCATCGCCCTGATCTACGGCATTATCACATTGCTGTTTGTCTCCTTCGCCGCCTACCTGGTCCTGGCCCTTACGCACACGTTTGTCGGCCTGGGCACCAACTTTTTTGGCCTGGTCCATGGCCAATACAATGGGCTGCTCAAACTCGACACCCTCTGGCCAGCGCCGCGGATCAATGAACTTTCCCAGCCCATCAACTGGTGGGCCATGAACTGGTCGGAATGGACCGGCTCGGTGTTCCTGCACTGCTGGGTCTTCACCGTGATCTGTTTCATCGGCGCTTATGTGATGAGCTTCCATTACTCGATCCACACCGTCCTTTACTTCCTGTTGCGCCGCGCCGTCGAGGGGCAATCGCTAAGCGAAGTCCATCGGGAAGAACCGCCCACCGCCGCCCCGGTGCCCAACGCCGCTCCGAACGCCCCGGCGGAAGCAGACGCATCAACCCCACCGGCCGCAGCGTCCGAAGGAGCATGCTCGAAATAACTTCCGGCATGACGAACGTTCAACGTCCAACGCTCAACGTTCAACATCCAAGGAAACGGCTTCGTTCAACGTTCAACATTGAAAGTTGAACGTTGGACGTTGGCTCGAATTTCCTCTTTTGCATTCCCCCCCCATCGTCGGTATCCTAGAACCCCTTCCAACTCCAGCCGGAGTGGCGGAACTGGCAGACGCGCTGGACTCAAAATCCAGTACTCGCAAGGGTGTGTGGGTTCGACTCCCTCCTCCGGCAATCGCAATGGACATGCGGATTTGGCCCATGTCCATTGGGGTTTTTGCATTTTGCACCCCATTCGTTCCAGTATCACACGCCGTACCACCCGCTACCATGTTTGCCCCGCGTGCCGTCCGGGTTGTTCGAGCCATTTTTCCAACGTGGCCATGGTTCACCGGCCCTTGCACCGAGCGCTACCCCCCCCCGGGGCCGACCTTACCTAACAGACTCTGATGCCTCACCATCGCCAAGGCTTCCGGTGGGACGGAGGGACGGAGGGCCCGCCCTACCAAAACATTACGTTGTTGCGTATAATCTGGGGTATATTTGGCCCTTTTCTTTATTATATTGCATCCTAGTGCACAATTTTATATAATTTTGTGTATTATGACTGCAAATAAAGCCCATCCACAACTTTCCCGTCAACAGCTGGTGGATACCATCCTCCTTCAGCAGCGGGAACTTCGCCAGCGGTTTACCGAGCCCTACATCCCGCGGATGGTCCACGCGCCCGCGTGGGGTCAGGACAATTTAATCCGGGTCATATTGGGTCCACGCCGGGCCGGCAAGTCGTTTTTCGCCATCCATTGGATGCGGCAGTCAGGTGATTTTGCGTATCTGAACCTTGATGATGAGGCCTTGGCCGGACTGACCGACTTTTCCGCGGTATTGCCCGCCTTGGAAGAGGTCTACCCTGGCGTGCGAGCCTTGCTGATCGACGAGATCCAGAACTTTCCAAACTGGGAATTGCTCGTCAATCGCCTGCAGCGCCAGGGCTATCGCCTGACTCTTACCGGCAGCAACGCCCACCTGCTCAGCCGGGAACTCTCGACCCATCTCACGGGCCGCCATCTGCCGATCATCATCTTCCCCTTCTCTTTTGCCGAACAACTGCAGGCCTCCGCCGCCCCCCTGACGGCCGCGGAAAAGCAGGCCTCCTGTGCCCGCTACGCCCAATCCGGTGGCTACCCCGAACCCCTGCTGCGCCAACTCGATGCCCACAGCTACCTCACGACACTGCTGCGTGCCATTCTTTACAAAGACATTCTCCAGCGGTTGAGCTTGCGCCATCCGCACGGACTTGATGCGCTGGCCACTTACCTCTTTTCCTGCCTTGCCGGCGAATACTCCCTGAGGCGCCTGACGGAGGTGGCCCAAAGCCGCAGCGTCCATACCGTCCAGAAGTATCTGCACGCCCTGGAAGAGGCCTTCCTGCTGTTCTCGGTCCCGCGTTTCTCCTGGAAAGTTCGGGAACAGGCCAAGTCCAACAAGAAGATCTATACCATCGACAACGGCATGGCCGGCGCGGCCGGCTTCCGCGGCAGCGCCAATCTCGGCCGTCTATACGAAAACCTGGTCGCCACCGCACTGCATCGTCGCGCGCTGGAAGGAGCGCATCGCCTGTACTTTTGGAAGAACGCCCAACAGGAAGAAGTTGATTTCGTCGTCCACCAGGGCACGCGCGTGGCCCAACTGATCCAGGTCTGCGCCACCGTGGAAGATCCCCGCACGCAGCAGCGCGAGATTCGCGCCCTGCTCAAAGCCGGCAAGGAACTCCGCTGCGACCGGTTGCTTATCCTCACGGAGAACCGCTCTGGCCAGGAGGAAGCCGCATGGATGGATCTGCACGCCACGGTGGAATACCAACCGCTGTGGAAATGGCTCTCCGGCCCCGGGCTGCCGGCGCCCCCGTCCGCAGCAACGTCCACCCCCAATCGGCCCGCGGATCAATAGCCGCCGCCAGGCGAATTCCTAAACTTTTGGTGGCATTTTGCCGTACAGTTGATATAGAATAACGCTGTTCTCAGGACGGGAGGAAGGTCTATGTCAACATTTGCGCACAATGATGCCCGTTTGGATGTCCGGCTCCCGTCGGCCCAGAAGGCGGAATTTGAGCGCGCTGCCACCGTCCAGAATCGGTCCCTTACCGAGTTCGCCATCGCGGCCATGACCGAAGCGGCACGCAAGGCGCTCGCCGCGCACGAACGCGACGCCCACGTGCAACTTTCCAACCGTGACCGCGACCGTTTCCTGGCCATGCTGGACCGCGACGCCACCCCCAATGCGGCGCTGGAGCGCGCGGCACGCCGCTATCGCCAGCGCGTCGCCTGATGCCGTTCTTGGGAGATTCCCCCCTCCACCTGTTCCTACCAATGGAAACCGCACGCCTTGTTGCGGCAATAGTCGCCGGTTGATTCGCCGTACTTCATCGTCGGGTTTAGGAATGCTTCCGCTAGATGCAATTGCCCTGCGACTCACAAACGATGGTTTGCTTCGGCAGTACGCCGCTAGTAATATCCGTGCCTGTGAAGGATGCAGTGGGCTTAACTTCGCATTCACCAGGGTGGCGTACCACGCCGACGGCGGGCTATCTGCTGGCAGGCGTGGTCGCGGGCGGCATTAGTGCGCTTATCGGCGGCGGCCATCTGGTGGCGTGGCTGGCCGGGGTTATGGCGCAGCGCGGCATGCACACCATAACCATGAAGGCCAACACCGCATTGTGCCTGCTGCTCCTGGGCTGCGGCGTGGCGTTGCTGCCCCACCACCCCGGAGCGGTGCGCCGCTGGATGGTGCGTCTCTGCGCGGCTCTGGCCCTGCTTATTGGCGCCCTGACGCTCACCGAGAACCTGCTCGGCTGGAACCTGGGCATCGACCAACTCCTGGCGATCGAGCCGCGCACCGGCATGGGCATGACGGCCCCCAATCGCGCCGGCATTCCCGCCTCCGCGGGTATCACGCTGGCGGGGGCCGCACTGCTGCTGCTGGTCCATCGGGGGCGGCGCAGCATCAGGATCGCACAGGGTCTGGCCCTGAGCGTATGCCTGATCGCGCTCCTGGCCAGCATCGGCTATCTTTACGGGGCCACGAATCTTTATACGATTGTGTGCCTGACCGGCATCGCGTGGCCCACGGCCGTGGCGCTGCTGCTGGTGGGGTTGGGCATCCTGGGCGCACATCCCGCCGCGGGGCTCATGGGGCAGGTCACCGCGGACAATCCCGGAGGAACGCTCCTGCGCCGGCTGCTGATACCCATGATTCTGCTGCCCGTGGGGCTGGGCTGGGTGCGTTTGGCCGGGGAACGGTGGGGCTGGTTTGATGCCGCGCTGGGCACGGCCCTGATGATGCTCATCTTCATCGTCACCTTCGCGACGCTGGCGTATTTTTCGAGCCGGCGCGTCAGTGCGACGGCGACAGCCTTGCGTGCGAGCCAGCAGGAAAATACGTTCCTCGCCGACCTGATCCGCGCCGCATCGCAGCCCGTGGGCATTGGCTATCCCGATGGCCGCCTGGGACTCGTCAACCGCGCCTTTGAGGAACTCACCGGCTACACGACCGCCGAACTTCACGCGTTGGACTGGGCCACGGCACTCACGCCGCCCGAATGGCGCGCGCTGGAGCACGCTAAACTCGCGGAACTCCGTGCCACAGGACGACCCGTCCGCTACGAAAAAGAGTACCTCCGGAAGGACGGTACGCGTGTGCCCATTGAGTTACTCGTCCACCTTGTGACCGATGCCCAAGGCCATCCCCAATATTATTACTCATTCCTGACGGACATCACCGAACGCAGGAAGACCCAGGAGACGCTGCGTCAGAGCGAAGAACGCTTGCGTATGGCCTTGGACGCCATCCGGGCCGGCGAATGGGAATTGGACCTGGTCGACCACACCGCCCATCGCTCCCTGATGCACGACCGCATCTTCGGCTATGAAACTCTGCTGCCGCAATGGACCTACGATATGTTCCTGGAACATGTCTTACCCGAAGACCGCATGCTGGTGGATCAAAGGTTCCGTCAGGCGGTGGCGGCACACCACGATTGGAACTTCGAGTGCCGGATCGTGCGGCAGGACAAGGCGCTGCGCTGGATTTGGGCTTGCGGCCGGTGCCAGGGAAATGCCGGCGGCAGTCCGCGACGGTTGCTGGGTATCGTGCAGGATATCACAGCGCGCAAGCAGGCCGAGCAAACCCAAGCGCTCCTGGCGTCCATTGTGGAGTCATCCGATGATGCCATCATCGCCAAGACACTCGACGGCACGATCCAAAGCTGGAACGCCGCCGCCCAGCGCATGTTCGGCTATGCGGCCGTGGAAATCATCGGCCAGCCCATTACGCGGTTGATCCCCCCGGAACTGGTCCCGGAAGAGGCGGAGATTCTCGCCCGCCTGCGGCGCGGCGAGCGGGTCGAACATATCGAAACCATACGGATGGCCCAGGATGGCCGACGGATCAATGTATCGATCACGATGTCCCCCATGAAGGACCACGCGGGCCAGGTGGTTGGGGCCTCCAAGATTATCCGCGACATTACGAAGCTTAAGCGGGCCGAGCAGGGCCTTCAGCAAACCGCCGAAGAACTGGCCCGCTCCAACAAGGACTTGGAGCAGTTTGCCTACGTCGCCTCGCACGATCTGCAGGAACCGCTGCGCATGGTCACGGGCTATTTGCAGCTCATCGAGCGGCGGTACAAGGATAAGCTCGACCCGGACCTGCGGGAGTTCATTGCCTTCGCCGTCGATGGGGCCACCCGCATGAGCCGGCTCATTACCGACCTGTTGGATTACTCCCGCATCAACACGCGGACCCGGCCCCCCGAACCGGTACGCCTGGAAGCCGTCCTGTTGCGGGCATTGGAGAACCTGCAAGTGGCCATTCGGGACAGCGCCGCCCGGATCACTCACGAACCCCTGCCCACAGTCCGGGGTGACGCCATGCAATTGACGCAGTTATTCCAGAACCTGGTGGGCAACGCCTTGAAGTTCCGCGCCCCGGAACGCCCGGTGCAGATTTGCATCAGCGCGGAAAAGAAAGATAATGAATGGGTTGTACGCGTTCAGGACAACGGCATCGGCATCGAGCCGCAGTACACCGCGAAGATTTTCCTGATCTTCCAGCGGCTCCACAGCCGGGGAGAGTATCCGGGAACGGGCATCGGTTTGGCACTGTGCAAGAAAATTGTGGAGCGGCACGGCGGCCGGATCTGGGTCGAAAGCCAGCCTGGCCAGGGCACTACGTTCTTTTTCACTTTGGGTAATTCCGGAATGGCGAGGTAACAAACCCATGACCCCCAACGGTAACCGTTCGGACGGCAGCCCCATTGAAATTCTGCTCGTCGAGGACAATCCCGGCGACGTGCGCCTGACGCAGGAAGCCCTGAAGGAAGGCAAGATCCGTAATCACCTGAGCGTCGTCGATGACGGGGCCAAGGCCCTGGACTACCTTTACCGCCGCGGCCCGTACGCCGCGGCCCTGCGGCCCGACTTGATCCTGCTGGACCTCAACCTGCCCAAAAAAGATGGCCGGGAGGTATTGGCCGAGATCAAGGGCGACGCGGCCCTGCGGAGCGTCCCCGTGGTGGTTTTGACCACCTCGCAGGCCGATGAGGACGTGGTCAAAGCTTATGACCTGCACGTGAACTGCTACATCAGCAAGCCCATTGAACTGGCCCAATTCCTCACCGTGGTCAAGGCGGTCGAAGATTTCTGGCTGACCATCGTGAAGTTACCAAAGCGGACCTGATTTATGACCGAGCACGCCATCCATATTCTCCTGGTCGAAGACAACCCCGGCGATGCCCGCCTGTTGCAGGAAACGCTGCGCGATGCCGACGGGTTTGCGTTTGACTTGATCCATGTCGAACGCCTGGATGAGGCGCTCGCACGGTTGGCGACCATGGCCTTCGATGTGCTGCTGCTGGACCTGCACCTGCCCGACGGCACGGGCACCGACGCGGTCGCGCGCCTCACGGCGGTGGCGCCGCACCTTCCCGTGGTGGTGCTTACCGGCACCGATGACCAGGCCTTGGGTGTCGAGGCGGTGCGCTGCGGCGCCCAGGATTACCTGGTCAAGGGTCAAACCGACCATCGGTTGCTCACCCGCGCCATGCGCTATGCCATCGAGCGGAAACTGGCCGCCGCGGCGCTGCGGCAGGCCCACGAACAACTGCGCCTATTCGCCGAACATGCCCCCGCCGCTATCGCCATGTTCGATACGCAGATGCGCTACCTGGCCGCGAGCCAGCGCTGGCTGACGGACTTTGGCCTGGGCGGCCAGGATCTGCACGGCCGGAGTCATTACGAGGTATTTCCCGACGTGCCCGAGCGCTGGAAGGAGATTCACCGGCGTTGCCTCGCCGGCGGCGTCGCACGCGCCGACGAGGACGCCTTCCTCCGGGCCGATGGCAGCACGCAGTGGCTGCGCTGGGAGATTAGGCCGTGGCATAACGCCGCCGGCGCCACGGGCGGTATCGTCATCTTCAGCGAGGATATCACGGCGCGAAAACTGGCTGAAGAAAAACTGCGCGACCTGTCCCAGCGCCTCAGCTACCATATGGACAATTCGCCGCTGGCGGTCATTGAATGGGGAGCGGACATGCGCCTGACCCGCTGGTCGGGTGAGGCGGAGCGCATTTTTGGGTGGCAGGCCCACGAAGTGTTGGGCAAGCGGATGGAAGACTTCCGCTGGGTCTACCCGGAGGATGCCGCGCACGTGGCGGAAGTCAGTGCACAACTCCAATCCGGAACCAACCCGCGCCGTTTCTCGGCCAACCGTAATTACCGCAAGGACGGTGCGGTGGTCCATTGCGAATGGTACAACTCGGCACTGCTGGATGAATCCGGGAAACTCCGCTCGATCCTGTCGCTGGTGCTCGATGTCACCGAACGCCAGCGCATGGACGAGATGCTCTCGGCCGCCAAGCGCAGTGCCGAGCAGGCCCGCGAGGCGGCGGAAGCCGCCAGCCGGACCAAGGACGATTTCCTGGCCGTGCTCTCGCATGAACTGCGCACCCCGCTCACGCCGGTGCTCACCGCCGTCCAAATGATGGAAGCCGAGCACACGCTGCCGGCCGCGGAGCGCGATTCCCTGGCGCTGATCCGCCGCAATGTCGAGCTGGAAATCCGCCTGATCGACGACTTGCTGGACCTCACGCGCATCAGCCGCGGAAAACTCACCCTGCACATGCTCCCGGTGGATCTGCATGAGCTCCAGCAGCATGTCCAGCAGATTTGTGCCAGTGAGATTCAATCCAAGAGACTCCAGGTGACGCTGCAACTTGCGGCCCGGCAATGCCATGTGCGCGGCGATGCCGCCCGGTTGCAGCAGATTCTCTGGAACCTGCTCAAGAATGCCGTCAAGTTCACGCCGGAAGGCGGGACCATCACCATCCGCTCGGCCAACCCGGTGCCCCAGCGCGTAACGATCACCGTCACGGATACCGGCATGGGTATCAAACCGGCCTTGTTGCCCCGCATTTTCAATGCGTTTGAACAGGGCGAATTCGCCCGGCAGTTCGGCGGCCTGGGACTGGGATTGGCGATCAGCCGGCAAATTGCCGAACTCCACGGCGGCACACTGACGGTGCACAGCGCGGGCAAAGACAAGGGGGCCACCTTTACATTGGAATTCGATACCTGTGCCGCCGAGAAGGTACCGGTCGCGCCCCCCCAGTTGTTTGCCACTGGCGGCACCCGGAAAACCGGCGGCCGGATTCTGCTCGTCGAAGATCACGCCGATACCAGCCGCATGATGAGCCGCCTGCTGCGGGGGTTCGGCTATCAGTTGCGGATTGCCGACTCCGTCGCCACGGCCCTGCGCTATGCCGCCGCCGAACACTTTGATGCCTTGGTCAGCGATATTGGCCTGCCCGATGGCAGCGGCCTGGATCTGATGCGGCAGTTGCGGGCCCACCACCCGATCAAAGGGATCGCCTTGAGCGGCTACGGCATGGAGGAGGATGTTCGCCGCAGCCTGGAGGCGGGCTTCTGCGCCCACCTGATCAAACCCGTGGATATGCGGAACCTCGAAGAGGTGCTGCGGGAACTATGCGGGTGAGGTGAGGCAGGGCAATTGCATTTGGCGGAAGGCCGTTCGTAGTACCGCCTAAAGGCCAAGACCGTCCAATGGTCGTTTTGAAAAAGTGAGCCTCCCTGCCATCATGGAGATGTTGTAAGTCCCATGTAGCAGGGAGGCTACGATGTTTTCTATCGGC
>Ga0316217_10006072_pt1 | contig 12140 bp, 16 predicted proteins | sample 1anoAmetaG_FD_203633 | JGI IMG/M metagenome (GOLD analysis project Ga0316217, IMG submission 203633) | Freshwater microbial communities from Trout Bog Lake, Wisconsin, USA - 1anoA | ecosystem: Environmental > Aquatic > Freshwater > Lake > Hypolimnion/Profundal zone | place: USA: Wisconsin... | reverse complement strand
ACCCCAACCCCAACCCCAACCCCAACCCCATAATATTCCATACAAATACGAAGCGTATAATTGATATTGATAGCGATGTTTTAAAAGTTAAAAGATGGTGCAAACAAACTGTAGATTTCCCCTTACCCAGCAAAGCCAAGATCGGCGGCGACGAGCTAGACGAGAAACTGGTGGAGGTGGTGTCTTAGGAGAACTGGCAGGCCTCAACCCAGCAGCTGCATGAGATCGCCAACGCAGCCTACAACTAGTAGTTCCCCCATAACGCAGCGAAAAGTGGCAGCGCATCAACGAATTCATCTGGGACAAGCTGAAGAAGAGCAAGAGCTGGAAAAAGATATTGAAGGTACACATCCGCACATCCAGACCTTCAACCTCATTGAGTTTTTGCTCAAGAATGGCCCTCCCTCCATCATCTCCAACTTCAAATACGATCTCTACCAGCTCCGCGCCTTCGAAAGCTACTCCAGCTACGTCGATGGACTCGACAAGGGAGAGCCCAGTAAATGTGGGTCGATGCAGTCAGAGAACGGGCCAAGGTTGTGCTCAATCTTCTCGGCAATGAGGAGCTTTTGTAAGAGGAAAGGGTCAAGGCCAAGACTATCCGCGAGAAGATGTCCAATGTTGTGGGCGGCACCTCATATGGGGCGGGCTACGGAGGCAGCTATAATAACAACAGCAGCTTCAGTGGCAACAGTGGTAGTGGAAGCAGTGGCTATGGAAGCAGCAGCTACGGATCTGCCAAACCCGACAGCGACAAAAAGAAGAATGATTCTTATAACTACGGAGGAGGGTTGGGATATTTCGGAGACTACACATACAACAAATCGACGCTCGATAAGTACAAAGACCCCAAAAACGATAAATCTTTGACACTGCCCTCAAGCAGCGAGGCTAAAAAATAGTAAAAAAAGAATACTCCCACGATCGAGGTCGAGGCGAAGAAACCTTTCGAAAAAATAGCGAGCAAGTTGTCGAAACCTGGCGAGAAAAAGGAACTGATTGCTGAGTAGCCCGTGAAAGTGACCAATGTTCCACAGGCGACCCAACAAACCACTCAGAATAATATCATAGAGTTCGATATCTTCGGAGGGGAGACTGCCAAACCCACGCAGCCTTCATCACCTTTTTCCTTTGACACTGCTCCAGTTGCGCCTGTGCAGCCTGTCCAACCCCAGACGGTTCAGGTACAGCAGCCAATAGTCCAACAGCCACAGACTGTTCCGCAACAACCCTTTAATGCTTATGGGCAGCCTCAGCAATCCTTTGTACAGCCAAAGCAGCCATTCGTCCAACCTCAGCAACCTTTCATCCAGCCTCAGCAGCCCTTTGTGCAAACTCAACAACCTTTCGTCCAAGCCCCTCAACCCTTCGGATCGCAACCTTACCCTCAGCAGCCTCAATATCCCAACCAATATGGAGCCAACCCTCAATTTGCAGGCTATAATCAGTTCGGCCAACCCCAGCAAAACTACGGCCAACCACAACAAAACTTTGGCTACCCCCAAACCCAGAATTTCGGCCAAGGGTACCCTCAGCAACCAGGCTACAATCCATACGCGAACCCGACATTCCCCACCGCAGCTCAGAGTGTTGCCCCACAGCCTCCGAAAGCTAACCTGAATCTGGGGATAACTCTGAGCCCCAAAAAATAGTAATAATTCGGAGCCTTTTCCGGGAACAACGCAGGCACAGCCCAAAACGTACCCCATCTCTAACCATAGGTAAACTGGCTCTCAAACACTGAGAAAGGACTGATCGACTTTTCCGACTTCGGCAGCGAGATAAAGAAAGAGACGAAACCGGCCAACAAATGTACGCGTGTGGTGACTCAGAGATAAGCAACAACATCCAAATCGACACTACTTGGAGCTGGTGACGTGATCTGCCCACAAACATCTGATGAAATATAATTAACGATTAGTTATATCGCATTCTCGAGAAGCTGATGAGTTGTAGGTTTAAGGTCGAGGTTTTAGGGACTGGGATTGGGAACGGGCGGTCTGCTGTGCACTCAATCAAAAGCTGAGATGATCCTATTTCCAATGGTTTTGATCAATGGCGATTATATGGCTAAGCTCCTCGCAAACTCAGAGAGATGGATGCAGACATCTGTAGCTTCATCCAACGATCTTCCAAAGCTCAATCCTGCAAGTTTTGATCTTCGACATAGCTTCTCACAATGCATTAGTTTATGTACAGAGGCTAAGTGTGTGTGATGCCAAACAGTCCAAGTTGCCTTTTTGCATCCTTGGAGCCCAATCATGCCTCCATTTCACTTATTTAATGTTACTCAGGTCTTTGGATATTGATTGATGCACGATGTACAGTTTTGGGCAACTTTTGGAGCTGTTATTTGCTGGTTTTAGGCCGTATTCCTGTAATTTTGATCCCTATCATAGATTTTTGTATTGGGCTGAGGTATGATGTTAAATGGAGCTGCTGTCACTCGAGCTGCAACAAGTAAGCCATTTCGCTCACAATATCCACACAAAATAGCAGCACATTAACTACAAAGCTTGATTATTTCTATGCCTCTTGGATTCGCTCAATAAAAAAGCGATATAGGCAGCAATCAGACGAAAGTGATCGAATATAATAATCATCTCCTAATTATCTATCTTTTATAACCATCTCAAAGAACAGTTAGCCTGCCATTCGTCCACAACAACCTTCCATCCAACCCTCCATCCAACCCTCCATCCAACCCTCCATCCAACCCTCCATCCAACCCTCCATCCAACCCTCCATCCAACCCCACCAATCGTTTGTATAACTCTTCCGATCATAACTTTAAAGATGTATCGCTTAGAAGTGCCATCTCATCTAAGGCTCAAACATTCATTCGAAATATTAGAAACTATACAAATTACGGCACTGGGAACATACTCCAACCCTCGATGCATAAGACTGATTATATAATAATTCATTCTATAAACTATTCATGTCCCAACCAAACACAACCTAAACCAACACCCTTCCAACCCTCGAAGAAGAGCACCCAGAACCAGCCGAACGGCATCCAACTTCCAACCCCAAATAGCAATCCGAGTCCACCCAGGACACACTCGACGACTCACTGGCGAATAAGTGGAGTGTGCTGACCAAAAGCAAAAACGCAGCCTAAATCGCAACCACTCTCAAAGAATACTGCGTGGCGATCGTCAGCAGCAACGACGACTAAGTCTTCGTCAAGTACCGCAACCCTAACATAGTTACTTCATCTAACACAAATTCCTATAGCTGCTGCACCGCAAAATGAAAGAACACGCCTCTTCGGGGTAGCTGCTGCGGAGTGCGTTCAGCCTGCTGTAGTTTTTGCTGAAGGCGCTCAAAAAAGAAGAGCAGCTGGTCTACTTCCTGCTGAAGGTCAGCCAGCAGGGCTTCATCGGGGAGGGCGAACTCTTCAGGGAGGAGGAGGATAAGGCATACTTCGCCAACTTCTTGAAGCTCATGGTCAGGAAAATCAACGAGGATGACAAATTTATCACAGTCTTCGTCAATAACCGCGAACCGCACTTCCCTCTGCTCCTGCAACTGCTCAAAATCTACAACTGCAAGGACACAGTGATGCGCACGTCGTCCAAATTGGCCATTCTGGAGATCTCCAACAACCCCAACACTCTGCTGCAGAAGTATCTCCACAACTTCCCCTTCGTGCTGTTCTACCCTCTCTGTATGGCGCAGATCAACGGCCAGCTCAAATAAACCATGGGTAATGAATCCGCGGCTGAGGAGTTGCAGAGCAGTCTCAAATACATGGAAGAGTTCGTGGGCGAGAAGGAGAGGGCAGCGGTGGATATGTACACTAATAGCTTTCTGGCGACCATCGGCCGCTACATTTACTGGGAAATCATCAACCTCCAAGAAAAGAATGTCAATAAAACCACCAATCTCATCAAAATCCTTCTCAACTACGTTCTGCCCGAGGTCACTGTGGTCAAAATACGGACGTCCCTCTTCTGCCTCTTCGCCCCCACCATCAGCCACAAACTCAAGAAGTGTCTAGAAGTGCGCACCCCTGAGCTGGATCGCTACTGGATACCTGAGTACTGCGCAGGGGATGTCATTTAGCACTGCAAGACTGTCTATTTCAAGGAGGAGAGAGAGAAGACCTCGCTTTTTAGGATGCTCAATCACTACATCCCTGGAAATAGGGGCAATTGGCTTTACTACTAACTCAAAAAAATAAGCGAAATCATCGGATTCGAGGTCAATCTGCACTCACCCATCAACTGCTAGCTCTACAAAAGCGAGTCCTTCCTCGAAGCACTGTGGACAATGATCGACGACAAATGCATCCCGAACTAAGCCTTCAACTGCATCATGGTACCCATCCTCTAACCCAGCGCACCAAGAACGAATAGCTTTTGTATTACTATCTCAGACTCCTCTGTTAACTGTCTGACTCCCAGAATGTTTAACGCAACATCGAACTCGATCGCATTTTGCAGGCGGTTTCGCACTGCAGTTCGCTGGCCGTGGTACAGGTGTTTCATAATTTGGTGGGGAAGTCCAAACTTCGGGTTGAGTGTTCGACGATGGTGGAGGAACTGTTCGAGAAAGTTACGCAGAGGTTGGTGCACTTTGTTATTACTAAGGGTTGGAAGGAGCTCATCTTTCATGTTGGGGGAAGTCGCCTCCCCGAAAATGATACAAGTTTTACGGCTGATATCTACAGAGAAGTTTAGTGCGAGATTTTGATGTTTGTGTCGTTGAGGGCGTTGATGGGCACCCAAAATGAAGATTGCACGCCATTCAACCCCGCAGAGTGGGAGCAATATCCCCCCTCAATGTGCGACACCATAGTAAAATGCAGGTAAGGCAGCATCTTCGGCCAAGAAATGTACCTAATCTTCGACGGACAATACCTAAACCTCAAAAACAAGGAAGAGCAGCTCCTAAACCGCAACGAACTGCCACTCGAATAGCTGCAGTTCCAGCAATAGGACTAAAAGTAGGGCCGGTTAAACATCTACGGGAGTGAGAAGTGCGGCAACTTCTGGAGCACCATCCACGTCGATAAGAACTTCAGTCAGTATATCATGAAAGAGGTGCGGACGAGGAAGGAGGTGGCGACCAAAATATGTCTGGAACTCAGGCAGCTGCTGTTTGAGTTCAAGCATCGATGAGCTAGGCACTGGGCTGATTACTGTATTTGAGTAGATTGGTATCGATTCGGCTCTAACTGGGATGTGGTGGATGGTTGGCTGGAGTTGAGATGTGGGATGGTGGATGGTTGAAGGATGATGTATCACTGCGGCAACAGTTCGTTCGATATCCGCCATAGTCTGTGTGAATTAATAGTTGAGCAGCCGAATTGCAAATTACAAATAATAGCACTGTGAACCAAACGTGATAATTTTTTAACAATAAACACCTATAATGTTTAAGGTATTTAGTCTCCCACTCAGAAAAAGCACAGCGAAATCAATATCAAACTCCCTCTCAGACACTATTCCCCCCTCAGAAACAAAACCCCCCCAGTTACCCATCCCTCCCCCCGCAACCTCTCACCCATGAAGAATCTCAACAGACAGATCAATAGCCGCACTCCTCGCAAATTTGGGCAGATGGACGCAGATATCAGTAGCTTCACTCCACGGCACTTCGAAAATTGTGGGGAGTCCAACCTTGAAAGTTTTAGCGGGTTGGCCGAACTACGCTATGACTCAGGGCATCGCTTTCCCGCTCAGAAGTGCGGATTCAGGGCGGACTTAACCAACGATATGAGTTATTTTTCCAACTTCAGTGATATCTCCAAAGACAACGATCGCACTTTGAAATAAACTAAGCGACTTTTCACGAAATGCATCGCTGAGATGAACTCCGAAAAGCGCAAAGTTTGTGGCTAGAGATCAAACAATACCTCCAACCAAACTTCGGTCGTGCAAAACAGCAAACAAGTGATCAGTGACAGCAAACCAAAGTATGGGGAAACAGCACCCATCACATCTTTCAAGGCACTCAAAATACAAATGATAGAAAGTGTCCTCCCGCCAGAAAAGAGGTTCATCACCACTGAGAAGAGAAACAGTGAGTTTTAGGGGTGTTTGGGGAAGGGTTAGTACAAAATCAGAGAGTTCGTTGCTTAGTAACCCAAAAAGGAGCAAATTATTTAGTTGATCAACCATTCCTTCAGCAACACTGGGGTGTCGAGGGTGGTCGAAGAGACCTAAAAGGAGAAAAATGGCAACATTCTCTAAGCAAAGGCTAAGATCCTTGAATCGGTGTACGTTTAGTAAGATTCGGACTACGGAGACTTTGATTTAATCATGCGAAAAATTCAAATCCTACCCCAAACCAGAAAAATGGCCGATCCCGAGCACATCGTAAAAATTTCGATGTAAAGCGAATCAGGCAGCCTAAGCATGGACCCTTTTTTATGATTACTGTTACTACGGTATGCGTGTATTTGGCTTAACGAACCTTCCATGTTCTATATTTTACAGAAGACAGTATGCGCAGCCCATTCCGCGGCAAAAAAAGCTAATTAACGCTGGACTTCGGCCCCTTCTCTCACCAGAGAGAGCCCCCGCAGGGGTGCCTCTTCCAGCGGGTGAAATCCGAGATGCTGAAGAGGAAGGAAAGGATGGCCATGAGAAGAAAACCCATAGAGTACGAAAAACTTGAGATGTCGCTGCAATCCAAACTCAAGCAGAAGACCTTCAACAAGGAAGAGCAGCGCGATCAGCTCATTATGCTCGAGAAGTGCAAAAACTACTTCCAACTGCGACGCACCCACTAGCACCCCCTAACCCCCCACTAACACCCCCTCACCCCCAACCTCCGGAAATCACAGCCCATGAGCCGCCCCCACAGTTCCTGCAGCAGCCTGCACAAGTAGAACTTCCTAAGCCAACTGCAAGAGGTGATGAAGTGCTGCAGCGACGAGGGGGAGGTCAGGGAGGATCTGCAGCTGTTTGGGTACTACTGCAAGATGATGGACCGCAGGCTGGCCGGCATCAAGAACAACATTGAGAGGAAAGAGCGCATGGTTTGAATCACTGATATTAGTACTAACTTTAATAAAATCGACACCTATCCTCCCCCAAGTGCTGCCAACCCCACCAAAATATGGCCCAAGGCAGTCAGTATGAGACATCGGACAGATAATGAATTGTCCTATACTTATAGCCCAATACTAATCTGCATTTTTAAATCTTTTTAAATAATGAGCCACCTTTTAGTACCCCCCACTTCATCCAGACCCCCACCATCCTGCTGCTTAGGGACGGCACCGATTCCATGGAAGGCATCGGGCAGATCATCTCCAACATCAACGCCATTGAGGCGGTCGTGGATATCGTCAAGTCCACACTTGGTACGCTTCATGTGACTTAGGACCCAGGGGTATGGACAAAATGATCACCACCTCCAAAGATACCACCATTTCCAACGATGGCGCCACAATACTCAAGTTGCTCGATATTTAGCACGCAGCCGCTAAAATCTTGGTGGATATCGCCAAAAGTCAGGACAACTAAGTCGGCGACGGGTACTCCCCTCCCTATTCAGCACAACCACAGTCACCATCCTCGCCGGCGAGTTCCTCAAAAACGCCAAAGGCTTCATCGAAGACGGCATGAACCCCCAAATCATCGGCAGAGGCTACAAACAAGCCCTGGAGTTCTGCCTGAACGCACTCAACAGTCTGGTCATCTCCATCAATGATGACCCTAAGGAGAGGAGGAATATGCTCATCCGATGTGCTGAGACCGCTTTGAACTCCAAGTTGCTCTCCAGCTATAAACACTTCTTCGCTGAGATTGTGGTCTCGGCTGTCGAGAAGCTGGATACCAATCTTTTGGATAAGGAGCTGATTGGTATCAAGGAAGTTACCGGGGGGTCCATCAACGATTCCTTTTTGGTCAGTGGCGTGGCATTCAAAAAAACCTTTTCATACGCTGGCTTCGAACAACAACCCAAGCAATTCACCAACCCCAAAATCATAATCCTCAAAATAGAGCTCTAACTCAAATCAGAGAAGGAAAATGCTGAGATCAGAATAAGCAACATTGACGATTTCCAAAGCATTGTCGACGCCTAATGGCAAATCATCTATGATAAACTCCAAAAGATCCACGACGTGGGTGCTCAAATCGTACTCTCTAAACTTCCGATTGGAGACCTAGCTACCCAATGGTTCGCAGATAGAGGTATTTTCTGTGCAGGAAGAATCCCACAGTAAGATCTCTACCGTATTACCAAAGCCACAGGAGCCACACTACAGACCACCGTCAATAACGTCGCCCCTGACGTTTTGGGGACCTGCGGACGCTTCGAGGAGAAGCAAATCGGCGCTTAAAGGTATAATCTCTTCGAAGAGTGCCCCAATGTACCATTTGTATGATTTTCAGACAAAATCGGCAACAATCATCCTCCGCGGTGGAGCCTAACAGTTCATCAAAGAGGCCGAACGCTCCCTAAACGACGCAATAATGATCGTGCGGCGTTGCTTCAAAACAAACAAAGTAGTAGCCGGCGGAGGAGCCACCGAAATGTAGCTCTCCAAAAGACTGAAGTAGCACTCAGTCAAAATCTCAGGCAAGTAGCAACTCGTGATGAACATGTTCGCCAAGGCTCTGGAAATCATCCCCAGGACCATCGCTGATAACGCTGGGCTGGATTCCTTGGATCTGATCAATAAACTGAGGAACAGGCATCGTAAGTGATGGGTTAGTTAGATAAAGGAGGGGAGGAGAATATCTACGTGGGAATCGATATCAACCACGGAGTGGGCGACAACAAACTGTCCTTCGTCTGGGAGCCACTGCTGGTCAAGGTCAACGCCCTCAAAGCAGCCACCGAGGCAGCCTGCACCATCCTCTCCATCGACGAGACCGTCCGCAACCCCAAATCCGAGCAGGAGGAGCAGCAGAGACGCATCAAGAAGTCCATCCCCACTGCAGGACGCAGATGATAGTTTGTTGTATATGCGCAACCAATGCTGGTATCCCCCCTAGGCTATGTATGAGGGCTGTGGACGAAGTAGGCGTTAGAGTTGAGGATGCAATCAGAGGTGAAATATCAGTAGTGATGCTATAGATATCACCTCAGTCCTAAGTTGTGATGTTTGAGGCTCTCTCCTTGTCGGTTTGTAAGCTACCCCAATTCTCATAGAAGTTGGCGATGGTGTCGGCTGAACTGATGCTGAGCCACTTGAACAAACGGATGACCTCTTCGGGACCCCCTCCCCCGCTGCAGAGCAACTCGCGGCTGAGGCTCAAACTGATCTCTTTGCTATTTTGGGTGCCCAGTCCTTCCTTCTCTTTGAGCAGGCGATGGATTTTTCGGGAGAGGAGGGTTGATAGAGACTGTCGCTGGTTGATGAACTTGGTAATGCGCTTTATTTTGGGATCACTGATCTTTTTGTTGAGGGACTGTCTCCTCCTCAAAGGGTATGTTGAACTCTTAGGCAAGGTCTTTGCAGGCGGCACATCATGAAATTTGGGCAAAGTGACCAATCTGTACTTTTTCAGGAGAGTTTGGACAAAACGTTAACGCTGCTATCTCGAGTAGGTTATCCCCGGCAAGTTGGCCTCAGAGTGCGAAGACTCCTGCTGTTGGCGAGACTACTACTAAGGCGAAGATTCATCCATCTGCCCCTTCAAGTTAGTGCTCAGTATGGTCGGTTATATGTGAGTGGGGTGGAGCAATGGCTATTGCAATAATTATTTTTAGTTGAGATTAATAACTTCAACTGGGACGGGCACAGGCGCAGCGACAGGACTGCCAGGCTGCTACAACTCTAGGGCCTTGTCAGCCTCAGCGATGGCCTTGCGAAGGCTCTTCCCTGTCTGTCGATTCATATCGATATTCGACCGCAAATCGTCGTATTTCATGATCTTACTGTCTGTAAGAAAGGCGCTGACTAAGGCAACTGTTACTGCGTATTGTCGCTGAAGAAGTCCACGCGGTAGCACTTAGTTTTGACATTGGCATTTTCGGTAATTCTAGCAGGCCACCAGGGGTAACCCGTTATTTTTGCCCAAACTATTTCCCGTTATTTGAATTGCACCTCCTACGAATCAGATCCCTGCCTTTATTCCATTACTATCTTGAACAATATTTTTATATTATACGTTCCGACACCCCAACTCGGCGCTAAGCCAACCCCTCATTAAATAACCAATCTCACACCCCTCAAACTTCTAACCATACGTCCACCTCGCGTCCCTTGAGTTCTCGTCGGCCTAGCTCGCCTACCCAAAAAATTATCAACTAACATAAAACTCCTGCCGCGAAGCCGTATCACCTCTCCCGTTGCCGAGACTCACCACAGCTAAACCTCTTACAATATCTCCGTAATTGCATCCCCAGAAATCCCAAAAGTGCCGCAGGGAGAGACCTATCGCGAAATTTTAGTGCAGTTGTTCAACGGCGGAAGTGATAATGCTCTATTTTTGTAGTTTGATTTGTTTTGATGAATGCATAAACTCTGTAGCTGAGCAATCGTCTGGAAACGGGCAGGCGAAGACTCATCAAAATTTGTTTTTTGACATGGAAATCGAGCTTTTCGCTAAAAAGGCCCATAAATGGCGAGGAGAGTCTAAAAAACTTGGGACTAAGATAAAGAAAAAGCATGAAATTATTTCTATTCATCGATGACCGAAATCTCTAAAAAGTATGAAATATGATAATTAACAAAATAAACAAAAAATAGAAAACGGATATCCAATAACCCACAAACCAAATAATAAATCTTTGCACTTTTGCCAATCATTCATCGATATGTAATCTCCCAATAATCTTTGGTAGGTTGGACAGCAGAGGAGGCATAAACTAATAATTTGAGGGATTTGAAGGCTATGTAAATGAGATTTGAGTTTGCTGGTAGCTGAATTGCAGTACATAAATTACTTATTTATTGAACCTTTTATTAAGATTATTGAAAGTTTTGAATCTAATATAAAACTTAAGACCTAGCCACATAACTATGCAGTCCATTTATAGCAGAGTACAAATGAACAGCTAATTTTCCACCCTGCCCTTTGGCCTGTGTTATTATAAAGAGGGCTCTAAGGTACAATCTCTTAAAGAAGCTTTAAAATGAAGCCTAGCCACAAAATTTATAGAACTAGCTTTGTTTTGTCATGGAGATCAGCCTTTTGTCCAATCTCTTCGAGCTAGTGTTCTTAAATTAAAGTCTTTGATTGATTCACCATGGTTTATTGAAGCTGTTGTTTTTCCCCCAATAGACTTACTGAGTGATGAATATTGGCTGAAATGGGCATAGAAATATTGTTCAGATCAAACTGCAAATCATTATACCCTCTCATTTATCAACATATGCGAATCAATTATAATTTACCATCCAAAGTTGCGATGATAGATATCTTCCAAACCTTGTGATTTTGTTCCAGTCTAAGTTAGAATGTTATTACTTAGAGTAATCTACTAAAGGGTTGGCCATGCCGCCAAAACCAAGTATTTGCACCCTTCGTCACTTATTTTGTTCGAGGCTTAGTCCTGGATTTGGTACTTAGATTCAGGTTTTGCAGCTTGTGCCATGAGGCGGTCGTCAGATGCCTGCAACCTTCATTTCCGATGCTATTTAAGGCTAAATTTGATCACATTTGTTACTGAGGTCGAAATCTCTCAAATTGCACCACTTCGCACTTGCTAGGAATCTACATCCTTTGTCACCAATTTGGTTCCACCCTAACTCCCAACCCTCGTACCCAGATTCAGCTATCTCAGAGACTTCCACTAAGCCGATGCCAAAACCTTGCAGCCCTCAGCCCCAATTCTATTCTTACCTAGCTTTGAGTCTAGTTACTTAGATCAAGTCGAATAAGTTGGGTTTTGTTGAGCAAGGTGAGCAGTTTGGAGCCCCTCCCTACAATATTTCTGCCTGCTGCATGGGGCAAGTCTTACAAAGTGACAATGTTTGATCCTGGCTGTCCTATGCTCTCTAATTTGGTTATCGCATCCTCGAAATTTAATTATGAAATATACAGCGTTTTCAAGTCCTGCGATTGTTTGCTAGTTTAGCTGTTCTGGCGAGGTTATAGTCAATTCTATGTTAAGACGAATGTTTGGGCTTCATCGGCATACAACTTAGTGTTTTAATGCTGCTAACCCAGAAATATAGAATCAGAGTGTGTTCGCTAGGTAATCCTTGAGCACGATGAACCCAG
>Ga0316217_10006071_pt1 | contig 12141 bp, 22 predicted proteins | sample 1anoAmetaG_FD_203633 | JGI IMG/M metagenome (GOLD analysis project Ga0316217, IMG submission 203633) | Freshwater microbial communities from Trout Bog Lake, Wisconsin, USA - 1anoA | ecosystem: Environmental > Aquatic > Freshwater > Lake > Hypolimnion/Profundal zone | place: USA: Wisconsin... | reverse complement strand
AGCAAACGAAATAAAGGCTGTTGAAGTCCCTGTAGTATAGGTAGGCACCTGACTAATAGTTAAAGCCTGCCCACCAGCCGTATAACCAGTACCCGCAACCTCATTAACCGATGTATAGGCTAGGGTTGTGTAGTCTAGGTTAGCGGCTGCCGTATACAGGGCGATTTTATAAGTATAGGGGGTACCAGCTGCAAAGTTTTCTAAACCACTTAGGCAGTTTTGCTTAAATATATTGCATTGGCCTTGCTGGATTGTCATGTTTTAACCATAATTTTAGTTTGCCCATCCCGGTAGGCGTCACCACGCTCCAAGCCATCGCCAAGGCGTTTAAGTTGAGCAACTGCCTCTTGGTACTTATCTTCGTAATATTTGACCAAATCGGCTTCGCCCTTCATAAAGAGCATAGCTTCCCGCATGGATCCGTAAAATAGAACTGGGTCATAGTTGTTACCAAGCCAGCTGGTGCCTGAAGGGTTATTTATTGTATTAATTGTTAGCTGGAACCCAGAGCCGGAACCACCTAGATAAGAGTTAGTTACAGTCAACACGTCATTAGCAACATAAAAGTTACCACCATTTATAATACTTACGCTAGTAACAATCTGCCCAGCTACAGTAATATCTGCGGTAAAGCCAGAGCCTGAACCACCATTTAGGGGTACGTTTGTATAGTAGCCGTTAGTGTATCCAAAGCCAGTATTAGTGATGTTTGCATTAGCTGCTACACCTTGAACAATAGACACTGGATAATAAAAATAATGTAATTCTGCTTGATAGCTTTGGTCTGGGGTTGGTCCCATAATAAGCGAAAGACTATTAGTGTTAGTGTATTGGGGTCCAAATAGTCCGTAATACTTAGGAGTACCTTGTGAGGAAGGGCTTGGGTAAGCTTCACGGATAAAGTTCACGTCTTTGTTTAGTAGGTACGTGAAAGGCACTGTGGTGTAGTCGGATGTGTATATAGCTACAGAATAGTTAGAAAGCCAATCAGAAGGCAACGACAAATACTGATTCCCAGCCGTGAGCGTACCCGTCACGTTTTTACGCAACACAGGTATTTGTACGCTGTTATATATGCGGTCTTCAGCTTCTATAACAAAACGCGGGATGTTATTAACAAACAATGCTTCAGTATTTTCACTGTAGTCTTGAATTGCTTGCCACAACTGGGTGTAATTCATTGCCATAAAAGCCTTACGCTAAAGGACCATACGCCTTACGACCACGCTCTGCAGCGCCATTACCACGAGTTTCTACGCCAGCACTTCTTTTCTTAGCAGTAGCATAGCTTACGCCATTTGGAACTGGATCTGTTAAGTCTGCTTCTCTTGCTGATTTCTCAGTTACATAAGTCTCAAATGGGCTTTCACCATCTTTAACAGAAGTACCATTCATAGCATAAACTTCAGCTGGTTTAGCGTTCTTAGGATTGCCCGTTTTAATGGCAGCACCTTTAGTTGGTTTGGTTTCTTTAGCCATGATTAACGACCTCTTTGATTAGCCGCACGAGCCAAGTTACGACCCATAGACTTATAGTTTTGGTTTAGTTTGCTTTTAGCGGCTTTTGGGCCGTTGTCAATTACTTTAGGACCGTCATTAGGGTAAACCTTTACATCGGTTTTGCCTTTACTAACTACGCGTCCGTCGCCTGCTTTTTTGTATGTCATGATTATTCCTAATTTGTTGATATTGTTACTGTACCCACCTGACAGATTGCAATCAGATAATTTGCCGTTAAAGCAGTATCAAACTGACTTGCACCACCTACAGGATTCCAACCCCACTGAAACACCCTACTACCACCGGAAATATTACCTAAAATATCTACTCCAGAAGCATAGTAACTAACGTCCGGTCTGGGTTCCCTAACTGCCTGTGGGTCATTAACTGGATATAACCCTAATTGTAACTGAGGATGGTCAGGATCCCAACATTCTTGACATACTTTTATACTGACTTGCTTGGTTTTGATGGTAAGCTTTTTAAGCTCCACCAGTTTATACCTTTGACCGCAACGATCACATTCCGCAATTGAATGTTTACCAGAAGCATACTTGGAGGGCATATTTTACCTCGCATAAAACAGATTCCTAGGCACAAAACGAATACTTGCCTTTTCTCTGTCTTCTTGGGCGGCTAAGTCAAATTGTTGGTCGTAATCAGCTTTTAATCCCATAACTCTTTGTGGGTCTACGCCAGGTAATTTAACACTGAGCATATATGCTAAACCAGCTACAAAACAATTAATAAATCTAAATGGGATATCGGCGATATTAACACCATTGCCAGCATCTTGAATACGGCGCATACGCCAATAAACAAACGTATAACTAGTTCCAGCATCTGGGGTAGGCCAGATATTAACGCAAGGTAGGTATTGCAAATAAACAGTTGTTCCTACAGTATGTGCCGTTGCTGTAGTTCCTGCTTGCCCGCGCCAGCAGTTTTGTATTTGATTACCTACAATATTGGTGTAAGCAATGATTTCTGAATCTAATTGAATAAAACCAGTAGAGCGAAGCTGGGTAGTAGAGCTAAGGGTAATAGTTGTATCAGTGGCAGAAACAGCGCTAGCTACTGTAATAGAAGTAGCATCAGAATTACCGCTTTGGCGGTTAACCCACATCTGAATCGGGCGACCAGTAGTTAGCTTATTTGGAATAGTCGAGTAGGTAGATTCTGAAATGCGGCTTAAATTAATATCTTGCTGGTTAGTAGGGCTAGCATTATTGGTGCGGGTTATTGCATCCAAAATATCAATGGTATTAACTGGAAGTGCATAAATGCCTTGGTTTGGTACCAGTGGAATAGAAGCTTCCTCAATAGTCCAAAGGTTAATACCTTTATTAGCCCACTCAATCGTCATTAGATTGATAGAGCGACGCGCAGTACGCAAGTCATATCCAGTACGGTCCTGCATACCGCAACGCTCAAAAGCCTCTTCTACGAGTTCTGTGAGGTCTAAGTTAAAGCCGGAAGTACCAGATGTGTACTGTGTTGTGGACATTATTTACCTACTAAGGCGTTCAACTCATCTAAAATTGCAGGCTTAATGTGCAGATTGCTCAAAATAACAATTACTTGGCTCAAAGTATCGGTACTTAAAGTAACCATCTTTTGGGTAGCTTGGGTAGTAACCGCTTGCACTTCAGCTACAGCAGCTGTAGATTCTTTAGTAAGGGCTGCAACTTGTTGTTGTAGGAAATCAGAAATTGTTGATTCTACGTTATCTAATGTACTCATTTTTTCTTCCTTGTTTTAGCAGACTCAATAAAGTCCTTTTTAGTAGGCGCACCCTTAGATCCAACAGGACGCATCTTTTCACCAGAGCCAGCTTTAATACGTGCTTGCTTTTTATGAATGTTCTCATATAGTCCGACTTTCCCACCTTTAGAATACTCAGTAAAGTCCGTATTATCTCTACGAGCTTTCTTAGCACCTTTAGGCATTTTAGAAGAGGCAATAGCGCCCATTCCGCGGGAAGCCATCATTACTTCTTGCCTTTAGCCATACCGCCGCCACAAAATGCTTTAATGTGGTCAGCATGTTTTTTGTGCCCAGCAGCATGTTTACCATAGTGGTCGCTATGATGTACGTGACCGCCATCTTCGTGCTTAGAAATGAAGTCGTCATGATGGACCATGTCTGGGCCTTTCATTGGTTCCATTTGTTCTTTTACCATTTTCATTTAAATCTCCTTAACAATAAGTACCACGAGTTTTACCTCGTTGGGCGATGCCATCTGCACGACTAGAAGCTGAAGATATTTTACCGCCTTTAGCTTTCTTAACTGGTTCCTGTGGGGCTGGAGCTGGTTTGCCACCTAAAATAATAGCTAGCTTAGACCCAGAAGTAGCAGCTTTATCGAGGTTTTGTTGACCCTCTTTATTCTGCTTCTCAGTACCAATAAGATTGTCTTTGATGTCGTCTAGTATGCTCATGATTAGCAGAATCTTCCGCGTGTCTTACCACGTTGCTCAATACCACCGCCACGAGCCATCTTCTTAACATCGCCACCTTTTTTATAGGTGTCACCCATTGGGTTCATGTTACCCATAGCTTTGGTCATTACATTTGACTTTGGTTTAGATTTCATGCGTGGTTTAGCAACTGGGGTTGGAACTTGCTGATCCATATTACCACTAGCTAAAGCAGCCATCGCGCGGGCGCGAGTATCATCACCGATGTTGGCATTTTGACCTTGAGCAGTTTGAGTATCAACATCACCACCTTCATCGTAACGCTTTACTTTACCGCCTTTAGCCATCTTAACTTCTTTGCCTTTAGTCAAGCCGCGTTTTTGTACAGCGCTTTGACCGAACTTCATTAGCTTGTTAGAACCTTTTTCTACGTCTTTAGACATTGTGCGTGGGCCCATAGATTCTTTAGCCATACCGCCTTTTTTAAGGGCAATCTTAGTACCTTTACCGCCTTTGTGTTCTTGGGCATCATGTTCTTTGAATGCTTTTTTAATCATAGCTACGTCTTGCTTTTTGTCCATAGCCTGTTCTTTTTTTGATTCTGATTTGGATTCTTTTTCCATAACTTTTCCGCCTTTTTTCATACCATCTTCTACATTCCTGGGATTAAAAGGTTCATCGGTTTTAACGCCACGTTGTCTTTGCATTGCCATAATTTTTCCGCCCTTTTTCTTTCCAATGTATTTAGTTAAGTCATTTTCTGGGACACTTTTAGATGCTCCCAAAACCCTACCATGTCTAGTTATATCACGATTAATCATATTTATACCGCCTACTGCAAACTTCTTCCCCTTGTCTGCTTCCGAAAAATCTCTACCTACTGACTGGGGTACACCAACCTTTTTAGCCATCTTAGGGTTATGGGCTACCATTTCCATAAAACGATGTTGCTTTGCTGACTTACTTGGCATTACATTTCCATCTTTTTAAACTAGCTGCCTTACGAGTAGGGCGACCTTTTTCATCTTTCATAGGTCCGGGCATTCCAGACATTCTTGCACAAAACGATTTCTTTCTAGCTCCACCTTCTGGTTGGGGTGCTTTTAAATGCGAACCAGTAGCTGCATTGTACTTAGCACGACCTTTAGCAGTAAGCCCAGCACCTTTGGAAGCAGGTAACTTTTCACCGCGACCAACTGCAAGCGAAACACCTTTTTTCTTAGGCATTATTTACTCCAGAAACCTTGAAACAAGTTAGCAATAATAGCGCCAATTAAAGCAGCTGCACCACCTACGCCTAACAGCAATCTCCAACCACCATGAGCTTCAGCCAATGTCTTTTGAATAGCTTGGATAGCGGTCTTGATTTCTTTCATTTCTTCGACCATTTTATCCATATCGCTTTGCAGGTGTGAGATATCGTTCGCGTGGGTAGCTAGTTCTCTTGCGGTAGAAATAAGATCAATTTCACTCATGATTAACCGTAAGTAATAGCCAATGAAGTTAGCGTTGTACCAACTACATAAACACCATTCTGGCAAACAATACCTTCACCAGGAAGTAAAACTTGGAATGGTTGTACTGCAGTAGCGTATTTAAATTGATACACAATAGGTCCAGTAGTATCTGTACCGTCGTATATAGTAAACGTACCAGCTGTACCATTGCCTAAAAAGACAATAGATTTTATTCTAGTTCTTCCTGTATATAACTGCGCAGGAAAGCTAGTCGCTGTCGCTGACTTTACGTCATATTGCATTGTCATAATTAATCTCCTAAAGATTTAAAAAGGAGGCGGGGTTAACCACCCCCTAGCAGATTAATTAATCAAAGTTACCGTATGGGTATGTTGTAGCATTACCAATGTTGTAGTCGGCTTGTGTATAACGCAAAGTAATATTTACTTGACCTGAGTTAACTGAAGTCAAACCAGTTGCTGTCAATGCCAAAGTTACTACTACTTGGCTAAACCATGTAGGCTGTTGACCAGGTTGTACGTTCTGAACATCTTGCAATGTACCATTAGCATTATCTAACTGGGTTGCTGTAAAGGTAGCATATGTACGACCAGCAGCTGTAATAGCAGCAGAAGTGCCATAAACACCAGTAGTAGTAGCAAAAGCGTTAGAGATGTATGGTTGGATTGAAGTTACAGCGTGTGTACCATCAGTTGGGGTAGTGCCTTGCTCAATGATTACATCAATTAAGTTTGAACCGTATGGGAGCAAGAATACTGCACCGCGGTAGTTAGTACCAGTAGCATCAGCAGTAGGAGCAGCAGCAACAGTTGGGCCAGAAGTGCTATAAGCACCAGCTTGTGGGGTCCAAATAGTACCAATGTTGTTAGGGATATTGTTTGAGCTAACGAATACGCCAGATGCACCACCGTAGTTAGTTGTACCTGGAGTTGTTACAGCAAAGTCCAAAAATGCGTTTTGAACTAATTCCGCTGTACCAACGGAGCGCTGTGGACCCATACGCTGTTCACCAGCTAAAATTGGGCCTGAAAATGTAGAACGTGCCATGATAAGAATCCTTATGCAAAAGTTCCCGTACCAATCATTGCATTGTCTGCTGGGGCAGTCCGGTACAGGTAATCACCCAGATACGCCTAGTTTACACTAATTATTCTTTTGTGTGTAATCATTTTTATGTAAAATGGGTAGTATTAGATAAATAAATGGAATGGGTATGAGTGCTTGGCTTATCATAGTTACGGGGCTAATTTACGCCTACATATCAGTAGAGCAAGGGTCTAAAGGTAATTGGGCTATGTCTATGGTGTACGCAGGGTACGCTTTCTCTAACGTAGGTCTATATTTAATGGCAACAAAATGACAACTATTGTGGGTGATTGGGGCAGGAAAGTACTAGTGGCGGATAGTCAGTTTACCGATAGCGATTCTGGCATTAAATACTTTGAAGATAAGATATTTCCGATTGATGGTGGCTGGCTAGGAGTTGCTGGAAACTATGTCGATGCGGAAAAAGTTTTAGATTACCTTAGCAAAAAAACTAAAGCTAAACCTAAACTTAAATCCGATAGCTCATTTCTAAAATTAACTAAAGAAGGCTTGTTTTCCTGCGGGGATGATTTAGAATGGGAAAGAGTACGAACTTTTATGGCTATTGGTAGTGGTTCGATGGCTGCAGAAGTGTGTATGCGTATGGGGTTACACCCCCATGAGGCAGTTAGTTGGGCTTGTAATGTAGATGCAAATAGTCACGAACCAATCAAAACATACTCCTTAGACGATAAAGATGCCATATAAAGACCCAGAAGTATCTAAAGCGTATCACAAGATTCAAAGTCGTAAGTACTACGAAAAAAATAAAGAAAAAGTAAAGGCAGCCTCTACTGTATTTAAAGAACGGGGCAAAGAAAAGTGGGATAAATATAAAGCCACTCTTAAATGCGCTAGGTGCGGTGAGAATCATATTGCTTGCATGGACTTTCATCATACAGATCCATCTGATAAAGAATACTCAGTAAGCGCTTTAATTAGCTCTAAGATGTTTACTAAAGCTTACAAAGAGATCAAAAAGTGCATTGTGTTATGCGCAAACTGCCACAGAAAACACCATTATGAAGAGCAGAAAAAGCAAAGCCCCGCCTTGTGAGCGGGGCCTGCACCAAGTAGTCGAAACCGCTTGGGGGGTTAGTTCTTAGTAAGAACCGTAGATTCCTAGTGGATCAGACCAACCGAAGCTGTAACGCTCACGAGACTTGTAACGAACGTTACCTGTATCGAAATCACCGTCCATAGAATTCTGGAGTGGTGTGCGCTCGAAGTGCTTCAAACCATTAGGTACATCAGTTGTCAAGAACCAAGCATTGGTAGCGGTCAAGAAGTGGTTAATTGTGTAACCTTCTGGAACAGAACCGTTGTTCTTAATTGCATTGATGTCGTTGTTGTTTGTGCCAACGCGCAATTCAGTTTCGAGCAAACGAGTTGCAACGAATTGGAGTGCAGGTGGAACAACTAACTTACGTGGTTTAGCAGCGATCAAGAGGCCGCGCTCATCTGTCCAAGCAGCGATTTGAATAACAGCATTTTCCAACGCAGTTTCGTTCAAGTCAGCAGGAGTAGATGGAGTGTTGGCGTTTGAGCCACCGTTTACCAATGGGTGTGCGCTGTTGAGTAATGATACGCCATCGCCACCGGTATAAGCAGCAGAGAAAGCGTTGTTCAATACAGCAGCAGCTTTAACCTGTTTGGTATAAGCCATAGCACGAGCCAAGCCTTTGGTGTAACGAGCGGATAACGAGTCATACAAGTTATCTTCGATAGCTTCTTCAGTCAAGCTGAAGCCCAAAGCGATTGTTTCGTGGTTGTAACGTGCAGTCCATGCTTCTTGCGCGTTGTCGTAAGCGATTGCAGAACCTTCGCCCTTGACTGGTGCAGCGCTAAAGCCGGACAGTTTTGTTTCTTCTTCAAAAGAACGCTCAGAAGTCTCAGTTTCGTAAATCTCTTTGTGTTCTTCACCATAGCGAGCGTACTCTAATCCGAACAATGCATTCAGTCCGGGGAGCAACTCTTTCAGTAGTTGTGCGCGTGAAATAGCCATTTATAGCTCCTTAATTAAAGTGTAGCTGCAGAAGCAGTGTTGTTGTAGTACTCGTGGTTACCGAAGTTGAACTTAATCAATACTTCTGGATACTGAGTAAACACCAATGTGCTTGATGCAGGGATTGTCATGGTTGTAGATGCAGTGCCTGTTGGGCTGTTAACTGTTACAGGAGCGCTGTTCAAAACAACTGAAGTAGCACCAGCAGTAGCAGCTGTAGAAACCCAAGAACCTGTACCAACATATTGACCGTTAGCAGCAATGTAACCTACTTCTGTACCAACTGGCAAAGCTACAGGAATAGCAGCGCAAGTAATAGTAGCAGTAGAAATGCTGGTGAAGGTAGATGTTGAAGAGGTAGCTGAATCACGAGCCAAGTCAACGATACGGAAAGGCAATGTGCCAGTGTTAGCAGCAGAAGAAGCTAATACAGCATTGTATGAATCACCGTTGTTGATAGAACCAGTTAAGTCAGAGCCCGCAATGTTCAAACCGATCATTGAAGTCGCAGCAGAACCAATAGTGGTACCACCTTGAGATGTAACGACAGCAGATTTGAAAATTGTGTCAGGATCGTCAGTCACGATAGCAACTGCGTCACCAGCTAAAGTATTTGCAGGCCAGTATTGGCTAAAAGTCTTTTGCTTAGTAACTGGGTTAGTGAAAGAACAACCTAAAAATACGCCTACAATTCCGTTACCAGCTGCACCAGTGGTAGAAGTACCACCAGTAGTTACAACTGTGCGTGTTACGAAACCGCGAGCAATACCTACTACGTCGCCATAAAAAATATTAGTGCCAAAGCCGTACTGGATCGGAATGTTGCGTGTCGAACCAGAGAAAACTTGACCACCAATAAGATTTAAAGGCTTAAACCCGTATGGACCGGGTACTGTTGGATATGCCATTTGAAATCTCCTAAAATTTATTTACCTTTGCCAAAGCTGGACGAAGATCTACTTTCTTTAAAAATAGGCATCCGCGCATCGCTTTGACGCATTAAATTATTATCTACAGCCTCAGTCTGTTTCTGTGTCATTTCAGCATAATAAGCTTGCTGTTGTTCTACAAATTCGGTTGGGGTTTTGCAAAGTAATAACCCGCCAATCTCGATATTGTCTTTAAAACGACCATCTGGATCAACTAACAGTTTAAATTTGGGTTGTTCTTCGATTCTTACTGGTTCCCAGCCTTCTCTCAATTTTGATGAAAGATTACGGGGATCAGCTTGATTTAACATCGAAACACGAATCCAACGGTACGAATATCCAGCCTCTTTGTCCGGCTCAGGGAGAAGCTCTGGTGGGCGCCACTGTTTAGGACGCTCAGTAAGTTCTCGGGTATCAATTTCACGACTTAATTTATTACTAGCCATTTTAGGCCTCCACTTTCAAAAGTTCACGGACGTATTGCTCTGGGGTTAAACCTAGTCTCTTTGCCAACGCTACTTGTGTCGTTGTTAATTTGACTTTTTTAGAAGCAGTGCTTCTGGTTGCAGGCGCTACTACCGTGCTGGGTTTGGCTTTAGGGGGATTGTCTTCCTTAGCTTTTACCGCCACTTCTTCCGCATCCTCAAATTGCTCTGGGAAGCGTTTCCGCATTGTTTTGTCCAACGTAGCGTAATATTGTTCAGATCCAATCACGACTCCTTGCCGTTTAAGCTTTTCATGTAAGCCTAAGGCTGATGCAGTCATCTCTTCGTCCTGTCCGAACCAAGGATTTTCTTCCTGCCAAGCCATAACGCGAGCGTCTGGTTTTGGCGGAGATTGGTACTGTTCCTCTCTTTTTACCTCAAATTTCTCTTCTTGTAAAGGTGGCATTTTAAAGTTTTTAACTTTGTCAAGCCTTAAAGCAGCCTCAGTCATAAGCTGTTGCGCTTCCATTACCTTTTCCGCGTCGCCAGAATCATAAGCTTCTTTGTACGCTTTTCGAGCAATTTCGAGTTGCATATCAGCAGAACTCTTCATGGCATCTACATATTCTTTCTCACCATTTGAGAGCATACTTTTGATACGCTTGTTTTCGTTTAACAGACGTTGGGCAGCATTAATTGCCTCATGCCGTTCACGTTCTGCCGCTTCTTTAGCACGTCGCTCATCATTCCAGACTTTCTTCATCTTAATGAGCTTGACCTTAGCTTCTTCACTATAGTTGTCAAGTTCGTCTACTTCTAAACGTAGCTTTTCAACTTCTTCCGCAGGCATGGGTGGTCGTTTTTGACGAGCTTCTTTGGGTGTATCGTCTTCGATTTCAATCTCGAATTCAGCTTCGGGTTTACCCTTAGCTTCTTGGTTTACTGTTTCTTCTTCGGGTTTACCCTTAGCTTCAATTTCATCGGGAAACTCAAATTCAACTTTTTCAAAATCAGCCATTGTTCGGCTCCTTAGTAGTCAGAACGTTTAATGCCGCGTGGGTCAAGGACTGTAGCTTCTACTGTATCCTCGTTAATCATGCGGAACTCACGACCATGAATTAGCAAGCGGGTGCCTGCGTTAGGTCTTACGATTACGAAATCTCCTTTTTGGCACCAAGGCCCTGTTGGATAGCGTTCTTTATCGGTGTAGCAATCTGGGCCAAGCTCAACGACAAATAGTACTGTTGCCAGCATTTCTTCACGTTTTGCAATAGCGTCAGCTTTGATAAGCCCGCTTTCGTATTCTTTTTCTACTTCGGGTACTGCGCACAAGATACGATAGCCTTGCGGCTTTGGTAGTTGTGTTGCTTTTTCTTCTGCTGCTTTATCTAGAACTTGTGCTAGATCTACTGCTTGGGATAAATCTAAGGCTTCATTCATTGTCAGAATGCTCCATTCGTTGTTCGAGGTCTGTGATTATTAAACATGCGGATTCAAGTCCTCGTAACTGTCCGCATATATACCTATATTCTTCAAAGTCTTTACAGTTCCCGTGTGCAAGCGCTTCTTGTAACATCTGCATCCGGTCTTTGTACTCACTTAAAAGAAACTCTAGATTTCTGTCCATCATTCTCCTTTAGAGGGTTTTGGTTGTTGTTTAGCTGATTGTCTAGCTAATTCCATCTGCTGCTCCATTTGTGTCTGAGCATTAGCATGTTTGTGGGCATTGTCTATACCTTGTGCTATCAACTGCTTGTTTTGTGTTTTTTCACCATATTGGTGGGCAGCTAAATCTTTTAACAACGCAACACCAGCATTAAGTTTGGCGCTCTTTATTTGGGTAGAGTTTTGGAGAACTGCTCTAGCTCCCTCAACTTTGCCTTGCATTGCCACACGTTGTTGCTCAACCTCAATCTGTTTAGCTTTAAGCATGGCATCGGTCTGGTCTTTTTGAGCCTTACGTTGCTGTTCTTGCTGCTTAATCTGCAACTCTTGTTGTTGCATTTGGATCAATGGATCTTGAGCCTGTTGTTGATTCTTCTGCTGTTGTACCTGTGATTGGTTTTGTTGCAATAGGCGTTGTGCAGCTTGAGCCAATAATGGAGCAAGGCGGGCTTCTACTTCTGGATCCATATGTACATCTTCGCCAGTTTCGTCTGACTGTGGTGGCAAGGACATACCCAACTGTTGCTCGATTTCTACACGATACTGGAAGCCAAGGTGTTCGTTGACGTGAGCCATCATAGCTGCTTGTAATGCTTGCGCCTGTGGATTACCTTGTAACAAACTTTGAATCTT
>Ga0316217_10006070_pt1 | contig 12144 bp, 13 predicted proteins | sample 1anoAmetaG_FD_203633 | JGI IMG/M metagenome (GOLD analysis project Ga0316217, IMG submission 203633) | Freshwater microbial communities from Trout Bog Lake, Wisconsin, USA - 1anoA | ecosystem: Environmental > Aquatic > Freshwater > Lake > Hypolimnion/Profundal zone | place: USA: Wisconsin... | reverse complement strand
GCCCGGGGGGGGTGGGCTTTCCCTCGGGTCAACCCCATGATGGAAGCGGTATGATTCCGGGCTCCTGCGAGGATGGTGTCGTCACCGGTCGGACCGAGAGAGGGGGCCTGGAGTCGTGAAGGGGACGGTCGATTTTCGGTACGATTTCCACCACGACCTCGTGGTGGCGACGCCCCGATGGAAGCTCGAGACTCCGGTCGAGGTGATGCACTGGTACCAGGTCCACGCCCGGTACTTCGGCGCTCGCTTCAGCCGCCCGAAGGACATGGCCGTCGTCGAGGACGCCTTCGAGGTCGCGAGCCTGGTCGCCCCGCTCTGGGCGTCGTACCGCGACAAACTCCACGAGTCTCTCGTTCGCCACCGCGTGGTCGTCAAGGCGAACGCGCCGCCGCGACTGACGACGACCATGGGGAGCGGTCGGTACGCGGTCCCGTCGGAGGCGCGGTCGGTGGACGAGGCGATCGCCGCCATCCTCGCGCTCCGCGCCGCGAGCGAGCCGGGCCGGCCCTCGGGGGCTGCCCGTGTCTCGGGCGCCCCGGCTGCGCGCATCCCCACGGCCCCCCCGTCGGCGCGCGTCCCCACCGGGTACCCCGACCGCAACACCAAGAAGTAGCCCCGCTGCCCGTCGCGAGGCGCCTCACGCCCGCCGGTTTCCGAGCCACGCGCCGCCGAGGATGAGGGCGAGCGCCGCCAGAGCGCGCCCGCCGAGCGGCTCCCCACCGGACACCGCGAGGAGGCCCGTCGACAGCGCGGGCGTCAGGTAGGCCAGCGTGCCGATCGCCCGCGGATCGCCGCGCTTCAGCGCCGCGTCCCAGAGCAGGAACGCCGCCCCCATCGGCCCGAGCCCGAGCAGCGCGGTGAACCCCCACTCCGCGGCCGTCGGGGCGTACCGCGGCTCGAGCAGGAGGTGCGCGCCGAGCGCCAGCGCCCCCGAGAGCGCCGAGAAGCCGCCGACGGCCGCGGTGGGGAACGCCGCGACCCGCTTCGTGAGGAGCGAGTAGGTCGACCACATGAACGCGGCGAGGATGGCGAGGGCGTAGCCGGCCGCGTGGCGGGGGGACGTCGTCCAGCGATCGTGACCGAGGACGATGAGCGCGCACCCCGAGAAGCCGAGCAGCCCGGCGATGACGTGGCGCGACGCCAGGCGGACCCCGGGGACCACCAGGGGCGAGAGGAGCACGAGGAGGAGCGGCCAGAGGTAGTTGAGGAGGTTGGCCTCGACGGGCGGGGCGTAGCGGAGCGCCAGGAAGAGGCAGAAGTGGTAGCCGAAGAGGCCGTAGACGCCGAGCAGCAGCGTCGCCGGCGGGACGCGCCACCGCCGCAGCCTGGGCGCCGTGCAGAGCGCGCCGATCGAGAGCGCGAGGCCGATGAGGAGGAGCGGGGGGACGGCCGAGAGCCGGACCGTGACCCTGGCCAGCGACGCCCAGAGCCCGATCGCCGCCAGCGCGTAGGCGGACGCGCGTCGGTCGTGGCGGGGCGAGTCGGGCGGCACGGCGCCACTCTAGCCAACGGCCCCTGCTCACCGTGAACGGACGGACTCGCGGAACCTTTAATCGCGGCCGCCGAGCCTCAAGGTGGGGGGCGAAGGGTCGTCCCTGACTGCTGTGAGCACCTTCGCGGAAATCCTCCAGTCGGTCCTTCGCGAGACAGAGCCCGTCGCCGCCGTGGACGCCGCCGCAGCCGCCGGCTCGTTCGAGAGCGTCCTCCGGTCGTTCGGCAACGAGGTCGCCGAGATCACGGCGCGCTGCGCCCCGTGCGACGCCGACGGCGACGAGCCGGTCCGTGACATCACCCTCGGCGTCGACCTGCCGCGGACGATGGCCGAGGTGAAGCGCGCGTTCCGCCGCATGGTCCTCGAGACCCACCCCGACCGCCCCGGGGGCTCGCACGAGGCCTTCCTCCGGACCAAGGCGCTCTTCGACCAGGCCTGCGTCGACCTCGCCCGCGCGAACGCCGCCGCGGCCCCCGCCCCCGCCGTCGAGACCGGCACCCGCTGGTGGACCGCCACGAACGCCCGGCGCGCGCCCCGCGGCGCCGTCGCCGCCTACGCCTGACCGCCTCTCGCGACCGCTCCGGGGCTGGCCCGTGGGCTTCCCGTCCGGGCGCCGGTCATGTATTCCAGGAGCGCTTTTCCGGCGTCGTCTAAAGGCAGGACAGAGGTTTTTGGTGCCTCTTATCGGGGTTCGAATCCCTGCGCCGGAACCGGAATCAGATGATGTTTCGCGGACTTGCCGCGGAGGCGCCCCCCGTCTCCACAATGTCTCCAAAACTCCCGACCTGAGGCCCCCGCGCGAGCGGTCCGTCGAGGAGCTGGATGGAGCTCTCGCGGGCGCTCGGGCTGAGGTGCATGTACCGCAAGGTGGTGCCGAGGCTCCCCGTCGTCCTGCCCGTCACGGATGGGCTCCGAGGCGTCCCGCCCCTGCCTGACCTCCCGTCGGTCACGCGCTCTTCCTCCGAGCGGCCCTCTCGTCCTTCAGCTCTTCCTGAGCGTGCCAGAGGTCCACGGCCATCTGGGCGTTGAGCCAGAACTCGGGCGAGGTCTTGAGCACCTTGGCCAGCAGGATGGCCGTCTTTGCCGTGACCGCTCGTCGTCCATTGACGACGCCGTTCACGAGCTGGATGTCCACGCCCATCTTCTTGGCGAGCGCCAACTGCGTCAGCTTCATCGGCTTGAGCCACTCTTCGAGCAGAATCTCGCCGGGCGCGGTAGGGGATCGGTGGGTCGGCAGTCTCATGGCTCGCTCCTCGCTCAGCGGTGTCTTCGGTGGCGGCATCGGCAAAGCTCGCGATCACTTCCAGCAGCTTAGCGCTTGAACACCTGCTGTTCAACTTGCGACGGCCGGGATGAGCTAGCCTGGTCAAGGCGGATGACGCCAGCGCATCGCGCACGACAACCTCAAGGCCGCGGTCGCGCGCAACCCGGCTACTGGCACCGACGCTCCGCGCCGGGTCGCGCGCGCCCGCGGGGTGAAGCCACGGTGGTCCCAGTCTGGGACCATGCTACAGTGACGGGTGTGCGCGTCTTCAACCGTTCCACCGTCAAGGCGTTCGCTGACGCGCACGCCGATGCTCGGCAGCCGCTGTTTGCCTGGTTCGCCGCGCTCGAAGGGGCCCAGTGGAGCGGTCCCGAGGACATCAAGGCCAGCTATCCCTTCGCCAGCTTCCTGGCGGGCAACCGTGTCGTGTTCAACGTCAAGGGCAACAAGTACCGGGCCGTCGTGGCCATCAAGTACGAGTTCTTCGTCGTCTACATCCGCTTCATCGGCACGCACGCCGAGTACGACGCCATCGACGCCGGCACCATCTGAGGACCTGTCATGGACATCAAGCCCATCCGCACCGCTGCTGACCACGCTGCCGCACTGAAGGAGGTCGAGCGCCTCTGGGACAAGGCGCGGCCGGGCACCGCTGCCGGCGACAAGTTCGAGGTGCTCTCGGCGCTCGTCGACGCGTACGAGCGGGAGCACATCAAGATCCCGGCGCCGGACCCCATCGAAGCCATCCGCTTCCGCATGGACCAGGAGGGGCTGACGACGAAGGACCTCCTGCCCATCTTCAAGACGCGGGCACGCGCCTCGGAGGTGATGGCAAAGAAGCGACGGCTCAACCTGGCGATGATTCGGCGTCTGCACAGCCAGCTCGCCATCCCCATCGAGTGCCTGGTGCAGGACTACAAGCTCAAGAGCGCAGCGCCAGCAGCAAGGTCGCGGTGACGACCGTGTCGATGGCCGCGTCGCACGCTGCGCTTGCAACGCAAGGCGCGTTCCGGGCGTATCGGCGAGCGCTCAGCCTCCGGTGGCCGCGGCTACCGCCTTCTCCCTCGCGATCCTGATGTTGACCGGTAGCGCCGCGTTCGAGGGATCGATCGCCAGCGCCCGCTCCCAGTGCTCGATAGCACCCGTGAAGTCGCGGGCGCGGAAGCGATCGAACCCGGTGTCGAAGAGCTCGTGAAACTCGTCGCGGCGTCCGACCGCGGCGGCCGCGCGGCGCAGCAGCTCCTCGGCCATCCGGTCGTTCAGCTTCTGCTCGATGTAGTCGTGGAGGCGGTCGATGGCCGCCGCGACCTGCGACGGCTCGACGTCCTCGGGCACCCGCTCGCTGTGCTTCCAGACGGTTCGCGCGTCGACCAGCACGATCGACACGACGAACCGCGGGCCGTCGCCGACCACCTCCGTTTGAACCTGGAACACCTTCGATCGCAGCCGCACGGTCGACAGGCGACCCAGCGGCAGCTCCGCGGCGGTCCGCGGCGGGGGCGCCGTGCCGCAGCCCAGCGCCGCGAAGTCGACGACCGCCGAGTGTACGACGAACGGGGCCGCGGCAACCTCGGAGAGCCGGGAGAGCGTCTCCTCCGCGCCGTCGCCCACGATCTGACCCGCACGAAACTGGAGGCTATGCAGCGTGTCGCCCACGAAGAAGTCGACGTAGCCCGTCAACCCTTGCGTCTCACAGAACCGGAAGAGGCTCGACAGCGGGAACGCCCCCAGATCGCCACGAAACGAGCTCTGGGTGGCGCGGCGCCGGCGACGAAGGATCGCGCGGACCTTCGCCATCAGGACCGCGGGGTCGACCGGCTTCTGCAGGTAGTCGTCGGCGCCCGCGTCGAGGCCACGCGTGATGGTGTGCGCGTCCGAGAGCGAGGAGAGGAAGACGAACGGCGTCGAGCGCTCCGGGAACTGCCGGGAGTAGCGTCCCTGGAGCTCGAAGCCGCCGATCTCGGGCATCATGACGTCGGAGATGACGAGAGCGGGCGCCTCGCGCGTGCAGTGGTCGAGCGCCGAGATCGCGTCCGCGAACGTCCGCACGGCGTAGCCTTCCCGTCCCAGGACCTCGGCGGCGAACGCGAGGTGCGCCTCATCGTCGTCGACCACCACGATGAACGTTTGCCCCGTCATCGACTACGCCCCCTTCACGAGCGAGGCGATCTCGTCGATCGACACCTCGACCTCGGCGTGCTCGTCCACGTCCTGAGGGCACAGGACCAGCAGGTAGTAGGTGGCGTCTCCCTCGGCGAAGCGCCGCAAGACCAGCTTGTCCGTGTAGGTCAGGTCGATCGCGACGCTCGACGCCGCACGCTGCGCCGCGACGTCAGCGACCCGCTTGAGCGCCTCCGCCATGATCGAGATCGCGGCAGCCGCCGCCTCCGAAGGGAACGGCAGGCCGTGCGCCGCGAGAGGCAGCCCGTCGCCGCTGGCGACCGCCGCCGCGGAGAACCCGGCCCGGGCGCAGAGCTGCACCAGGATACGGCGCAGGCGCTCGCCGCGGCCCCCCCCGCTGGCGCCGTCCCGGGGCTGCGTGTCCTTGAGGATGGCGTCGAGGAGGTCGGCTGCCTCTCGAACCTCAGAAGAGTCCCGGAGTCGTCGCATGGTCGGTCTCCTTCGTGTGGGTGCGCTCGCGCAGTTCCAGGGCCAGGTCGAGGTACTCTCGGGAAGGTCGGTGGCCGCCGGGGAGCATCGCCACGGGGACCGACTGCAGTGTCGCCTCCTCGAACAGCTCGTCGGCCGGGATGACGGTGTGCAGGAAGACGTCCTCCGGAAACGTGGCCCGGACCTCCTCGAGTACCCGCGCGTCCGACGCAGACTCGCGGCGAAACATCGTCACGATGACGCCTTCAATCCGGAGCTTCGCGTTGCCGCTCCGGCGCGCGTGCTGCACGGCCTTCAAGAAGGCCGGCAGTGTCCGGAGCGTCAGGGCGCGCGGCAGCACGGGCATGATCACGCCGTCGGCCGCCGCGAGGATCGCCGCGACGATGGCGCCAACGCCGGCCGGTGCGTCGATGATGAGGAAGTCGTACGGCTCGGCCAGGGCGACGAGCATCGGGGTCAGGGCGCCACCGCGAGCCTGCTCCTCGACGAACAGGGCGTCGTCGGCGGTCGCGACGCCTAGCGACGCGAAGGAGAGCGCGTCCGTGCGGCTCTGCACCACGATATCGAGCGGCGAGGCTTCGCCCCGCAGCGCGTGGACCAGACCCCGGCCGGTACGTCGACGGAGGTTGCTCGCGACCGACAGGCTCCCCTGAGGGTCGCCGTCGAGCACGAGCACGCGCTCGTTGAAACGACTGAGGCTGTACGCCAGGTTGAGCGCGGCCGTCGTCTTGCCGACTCCACCCTTGTGGCTCGCAACTGCGATGATGCTTCCCATGAGAGCGGCCTCCGTTGTCCTCGATTAGCCCACGACCCTGAGCGCTCCGTCGCGCACGGCCTCCGCTATCAGGAGCGCGTTCGTCCGGATGTCCGCGTCCATCGCGACGACGAGCTCCATCGCCGACATGGGCAGGGACGAGCGCACGCTCTCGAGGGCTCCGGATGGCTCCTCGGCGGGCCCGAGGTCCAGCACCGGGCTCGCGGCCAGAGGGCCCTCGAGCGCGCGACGAACATCGTCGACCGCCACCATCGACTCCATGATGACGTGCGTCGCCGCCAGGGCCTGCTCGTGCGGCGAGGCCGGCGCGTCGTCGAAGTTCGCGCTGAATCGCCCGTGACCCACGAGGAACACCCGCTGCATCGCCGCCATCCCGGAGAAGCGCAGGTAATGGCACGAGTGGATCGCCCCCCGCCCGACGACGATCTCGGCGCCGACGTCCGCGAGCCGGATCCGCACGGTCCTCCCGCCGATCTGCAGGGTCTGCAGCAGAGTGTCGAGGCCGATGTCCTCGATGTCGCCTGACAGGGCATGCTCGTTCTTCCGGTAGCGCGCTCCTCGACGGAGACCGGCGCGGACCCGTGCGAGGAGCTCGGGCTGCGAGCACGGCTTGGTGATGTAGTCGTCGGCCCCTAGCTCGAGCCCGCGAACCTTGACGTGACTCCGGTCGAGGCTCGACAGGAGAAGGACCGGCACGTCGCGGAGGACCGCCGACTCGCGCATGCGACGGAGCACCTCGAAGCCGTCCATCTCGGGCATCTGGATGTCGAGGAGGACGAGGTCGGGAACCCGCGCCAGGACCTCCCGGAGGGCGAGCAGGCCGTTCTCCGCCTGTTCAACCTCGTAGCCAGCCAGCCCGAGGTAGTGCACCAGTACGTCACGCTGGATGGCGTCGTCATCGACCGCGAGGATGCGATACGCCATCACGCGCTCCCCTTGCGGCTGGCACGCCGCAGGGCGACCTCCCGGAGGATCTCACGCAGCTCCGCGTGGAGCACGGGGCTCGCGAGCGAGCGCTGCCCCGGCTCCGCGAACGACTCTGCGGCGCCCCAGACCAGCAACACCGGCAGCGCCTGGTCGGCGCCTCCGCCGCCGGACGGGCAGAGGAATTCGCGTGAGTCCGGCTCTGCGATCGAGTCCTCGTAAAGGACCAGATCAGCGCCCGTCAGCGCGCACACGGACCGGAGGCGACTCGAGCTGTCGATCCAGAGCGCGTTGACCTCGAGCTCGTTCAGCATCTCGAGCAGCGCCTCCGTCTCCGGCGAGAAGCGGGCCAGGACGATGGCGGTCGGGCGCGTCAGCCGCAGATCTTCGCTCCGGCGCGGCAGGTCCACGCAGAACCGGCATCCGCCTCCGGGGAGGTTCTCGGCGCGCACTGTGCCCCCGTGCAGAGCCACGAGGTTCCGGACGATGTTCAGGCCTAGCCCGGTCCCGAACCCCCGCGTCGTCATCGAGCTCGTGCTCTTGACCTGGTAGAAGCGGTCGAAGATGGCCACGAGGGCGTGCTCGGGGATCCCGGGCCCTCGGTCGTCAATCTGGACCACGACGCGGTCACGCTCCGAATGGGCGACAGCGCGGACCGTGACCGTGGACCGCTCCGGCGTGAACTTCGCGGCGTTTCCGAGGAGGTTCAAGAACACCTGCTCGAGCCGAGTGACGTCGCCGACCACGAGGCACTCGTCCGCGCCGACCTCCAGGGCGAAGTGGATCGTCTTCCTCGTGGCGGCCTGCGCTCGCTCGATGCACTGCGCGAGCAGCACGCCGAGGCGCAGCTTGCAGGGATGGAGCTCGAGAGCCCCGGACTCGGTCTTCTCCAGGTCCAGGAGGTCGTTGACGAGCTCCGTCGTCCGGGTGGCGGTCTCGCGGATGCGATCGAGCAGCGCGGCGACCTCGGCCTGCGACATGCGCGTGAGCCCCTCCCGGAGCAGCCCGGCGACGTTGGCGATGGCGCCGAGGGGGCCACGCAAGTCGTGAGAGGTGACCGCGATGAGGTCGTCCTTGAAACGGCTCACGCGAAGCAGTTCCTCGTTCGCGCGCTGCAGCTCCTCCTGCCGGAGCCGGCGCTCGGCCTCGAGCCTCCGTCGCTCGGAGATGTCGGTCAGGTGCCCCACGTATCCGATGCAGACCCCGCTCGCGTCGCGAATGGCCTCGATCGACAGGCGCACGTCGACCTCCTCGCCGGTCCGCTTTCGGTCGACGATGTCACCCGACCACGACCCGACGGACGGATGGGTGATTGCCTCCCAGAGTCCGCGGTACACGTCGGGGTCCTGTCGCCCGGACTGCAGGATTCGGGTCGTCTGCCCGATGACCTCCTCTCGGTCGAACCCGAACAGGTCGACGAAGCGCTTGTTGACGTCGATGATCCGACCGGTCGGTTCCACGAACATCACAGCGTCGGTCGTCGAGAAGAAGTTGCCGTAGAAGAGCGCAAACTGCTCGATGGACTGCTGGCGGCCCTGGGCGGACCGGAGGAGCAGCGCCAGGGAGGTGCCGGACCGCGCCAGGGTCGCCTCCAGCGGCTTGCCGCCACGCGTGAAGGCGTACTGGGTGTGGCAGCGACCCCTCGCCAGCCTGCGGGCCGCGCCTTCCAGCGCCTTCACCGACTCGGCCTCGAGGTGCTCCCCCAGCGATTCGCCGCCAACCTCTCGCGTCACCTCACGCAGGCTGTCCATGCCGGTGAGTACCCGGAGGTCCGCGTCCAGGCTCACGTAGACCCAGGGCTCCAGGGTCGTCAGTCGCGCGGCGGGCGACGGTCGCAGGAAGGAGCTGCTGGCGGCCTCGGGACCGAAGGTGGCTGCCAGGTCCGCGTCGTCCCGCTCGAAGAACTGGGCAAACGGGCTTGTCCGCATTCCCTCGCGCTGGGCCGGCCCCCACTCAAGCAGCGCGGCGAACGCCGCGTTCGCCAGGTGCGGGTCGAGCGCGGACCCCACCAGCGACCGGATTTGGGTGAGCGCCTCCGCGTGGCTGAGCGGCGCCCGGTGGGGGCGCAGGCTCGTCAGCGCGTCGTACGTGTCGGCGTACGCGAGCATCCGGCCAGCGAGCGGGATGCTCTCTCCGCCGAGGCCGCGAGGGTACCCGGCGCCATCGTAGCGCTCGTGGTGCGACGCCGCCGGGAGTGACAGGTGGGCCAGGTCGCGAATAGACGAGACGATCCGCGCCGAGCCCGAGGCGTGGGACGCGACGACCCGCTGCTCGGCGTCGTCGAGCGGCCCCCGCTTGTTCAGGACCGACGTGGGGACGCCGATCATGCCGACGTCGTGCAGGAGGCCGGCCCACGCGACGTCCCACGCGTTCACCGAATCGCTGAACGCCCCCGCGATCCGGTAGGCGAGGTGCGCGACGCGCGTCGAGTGGCCCATCGTATACGAGTGCTTCTGGTCGACGACCCGCGCGAGGACCCACAGGAGCTGGGAGATGAGGTCCACGCGCGTCACGCTCTCGAGGCCAGGCGTGGGAGGGCAGAGCCACTCCGACGCCGCGGCGAGCGCCTTGTCGTCCGTCAGGGCGGCGATCAACCCATCGTCGAGGAGCGCGTCTACCGCGGCGCTGGCGACGGCGGGAGGAACGCCGTGGCCGCTCTGCTGGCGCACGACGCGGAGCGCCGCCACGCGCGTGTCGCCGCCGACGTGCCGACGGAGGGTGATGTCGAGCAGGTCACTGAGGTGGATGATCGACGCCCCCACGGGGATGTCGTCGCCGCGCTTGCCGGCGGGGAACCCCTCGCCGTCGAAGCGCTCGTGGTGGTCGGCGATGAGGCTCTCGTAGGGACGGAGCACCGACAGGGGCCGGACGATGCGCGCGCCTCGGTGGGCGTGCATGCGAACGTCCTCGTTCTTCGGTCCGTCGGCGATCTGGTGCACGATGTGGTTCTCGAGGCCCACCGCCCCGAGGTCGTGCAGGAGGCCCGCGTAGTAGAGCGGCGCAGGCTCCTCCATGCCGATCGCGAGGCCGATGTTGTAGGCGAGCAGGCCGACGCGGGCGCCGTGGTTCAGCTTCAGCGCTTCATCCATGTCGAGCGCGAGGGAGATCGTGCGGACGACGTCCCGGAACGCGACCCGGAGCGCGCCGTCTTCGAGGGGGCCAGGCACGGGACGATCGTCAGGGGACCGTGTAGGCATCTGCGATGAGGTCAACCCCGCACGGAAGGTCCTCGACCCACGCGATGAACCGCTCGACGAGCGGCCGCCCGATGAAGATGGCCCCGTGCTGCGGCGCCAGGATCTCGATGTCCAGGGTCCGGACCATCTTCGCCCAGGCACGCATCGCCTTGTTGGAGGTCATGTAGCGCTGATGGAACCCCTTCATGTACGGGATGTGGGAGTCGAAGTCCGGCACCGCCGTGTAGTCCATGCCGAGGGAGGCACCGAGGTCGCCCGAGTAGAGGATCTTCGAGGTCGGGTCGTACACGTGAAGGTTGCCAGGCGAGTGCAGGAAATGTGCGGGGAGGATCTTCAGCGGCTTTCCCCCCAGCTCGATGCTCATTCCCTCGTCCGGGACGCCATGCATGCGCTTGGCCACGAGGTCGTCTATGCCGAAGTGCGGAATGAACCGCATCCAGAGCGCCGGCGCGAAGGCTCTCGCGTCGGTGACCATCAGCCAGCCGTTGGCCGCGGCGACGATGTCCGGGTCCTGGTGCGAGAAGAAGAGGTACTTCAGGCCGGTCGGAGGCAGGACCCCCGCGAGCGCGCTGAAGAGCTTCGTGTAGATCTTGTGACCGCCCGGGTCGAGCAGCATGGCCTCCTTCCCCGCGACGATGACGTGCTGGTTGGCTTGCACGGCTTCGCCGCTGGAGAAGTCGTGAAACATGACGTTCGTGTGTCCGTCTCTGTCGAAGAGCGTGATCATCGGTGGGTGGGCCTCGGTCAGGTGAGGATGGACTTGAGCTCATCGCGGGTCCGCGCGAGCTCGAAGAAGATGAGGCCCAGCTTCGCCTCCACGCGGGTCAAGGCGAGCAGGACGGCGTGCGGGCCGCAGCTCATGAGGAGCGCGTAGCCCTGGTCCCCCTTCATGTAGATCTGCTCGAGCGCGCCCCGGCGAAGGTCGACGGCGGCCCGGGTGGACATCGAGAGGATGGCCGCGCTCATCGCGGCGATGCGCGGCTCCTCGAACCCCTGCGGTAGCGCGCTGGCAATGATGAGGCCGTCCTCCGATACGACGGCGCTCGCCTCCACGTCCGCCAGCCCCGCCTGGAGGTTGCGCAAGGCGCGGTTCATCGCATCCGTTCTTGATATCGCCATGATCGTCTCCTCCGGGCTGCGCCTCGGCGCCCCGCTCATTGACCCAGCATGGGCAGAGGCCCTGGCACCGGCCATCAGGGAGATGGGAAGTCGAAGGTCGAAAAACCTGAGCGCCGCGCGTCATCGGAGCGGCCGGACGGGTCCGGGGCGACTACGGGGCGACAATCCCCTCGCGGACCGCGTACTTCGTCAGGCCTGCCACCGAGAAGATCTGGAGCTTCGCCATGATCTGCTTTCGCTGCGTCTCCACCGTCTTCACGCTCGTACCGAGGCTCGCCGCGACCTCCTTGGTGGAGGCGCCGTCCGCGATCTGTTTGAGGACGTCACGCTCTCGCGGTGAGAGCCCGACGTACAGCTGCGCTGACGCGGCACTCTCGCTCCCCGCGGCGAGGCGGGCTGCCAGGCCTGCGATGCGTGGGCTGAGGTACACGCCCCCGTCGCCCACGACCTCGATCCCCTGGAGGAGGTCTCGCGATGCGTCCGCCTTCACCACATAGCCTGACGCCCCGGCGGCCAGCATCTCGCCAAGGTGGAACCGGTCCAGGTGGCCAGACAGCGCAATCACCCGCGGCGGATGCTCGCTCTTCAGCATCTCGCGGGTCGCGGCCGCCCCGTCGAGCATGGGCATGCTCACGTCGACGACGACGAGGTCGGCGTGAAGCCGCGCACATTCGCTCACGGCGGCGTGCCCGTCCTCCGCGTCGCCGACGACCACGTGTCCCGCGCTCTGGTGCTCGATGAGCGCCCGGAGCCCCTCGCGAAC
>Ga0316217_10006069_pt1 | contig 12145 bp, 8 predicted proteins | sample 1anoAmetaG_FD_203633 | JGI IMG/M metagenome (GOLD analysis project Ga0316217, IMG submission 203633) | Freshwater microbial communities from Trout Bog Lake, Wisconsin, USA - 1anoA | ecosystem: Environmental > Aquatic > Freshwater > Lake > Hypolimnion/Profundal zone | place: USA: Wisconsin... | reverse complement strand
AATTCGGCCTTGCTAGATGTGTTCAATTAGCTGTTGGGCTCGCTGATAGAGCGACTTCATTTCCCAGCTGCACGAGCTCAACTTTTGCTGCAGCACATCATCCATAGCATCGCGAAGCGTATCCCAACAATTCTAGGCGTTTCTGCACTTGTACCTGTAGTTCAGAAGAGATTTCGCCAAAGAAGACCACGATCTACTGGACCGGCCGTGCTGCAGTTAGGTCTGTATATTCTTGATTATGTCTTTAAAATAATCTCTTGTGGACTCGCCCATACTTTCTTCCACCTAGTTGGAAAGGACAGGTTTGCGACTGGTGAGGCTTGACGAAACAGTTATTTTAAATGGTTTTGGTAGGTTGTTTTAGGACAGCGGAGGTTCTTTATCCATGTGTTAGACCACGTGAGGTCAGAATTATATCACAAAGCCTAAACATAAGCTATTCAATAGACTCGCACCAATTTTACAAATGCCTCTCAGCACCCAGCTTCCAAAGAACGCGATTATTGAAGGCTGGACTACGTCTTTTATAAGCTTACATGCAATAATATTGGGTGGTTTATCGTAAACTCAAACCGTCAGAATTGATCACTAAATTATTGCGTTCACAAACAGCATACATAATCTACCTTGACCCTTTACAATCAATTTGTTACATCTTGTTTTTACATTAGTTGGATCGTCTAGATTAATCATTGGTTCAACTCTGCCTGCTCCTGTGACAACGCATGGCCATTGGCTGTCAAATTCCCAAACCATGATGGAAGTCTAAATATTGTTGTGAGGTCAACCACCCACACTCTCCATATTTCTGCTGCTCACCTCTAGCCCAAGTAGCATAAACGATCAAATAACAAGCTATTGGTTCTGACAAGATAATCCATGCAGGCAGCCTCCCATCATATCAGAACTGATAACGTCTCTCCAAAGAATAGCAATCGCGGTCTCCAAGCTGCAGATGAGAGCAGTGTCTTGAAGGTCCTTGGATGTGGGGTTAATATTTCCAGTTCTTTGATATCTAGTTTAAAACCATAATAATGGGTGAAGTTGCCAAATATACATATTGGATAAGTATTTCTTGCAGCAATCTGCAGTTTCAGGCTGCCCAGCCCGCTGATTTATCCTAAATCTCGAAACCACAAATGAGTCTATTCGTATCTTGATAATCCTGTCGATCCAGATCTTATCCATGTGTTAGGGGTTGAATGCGTTTTAATGGAAATAAAGGCAAATTCTAGATCTGGACTACCATCCCCTAGATATACAAATCCCCATGGCTAATCACCCCCAATACTGTTTGGTTTGCGCTGGCGATGAATTGTACATCAGTAACTAATTCACTCATAATATTGTGGACCATAACTTACGAATATGCAGAGCAATAAGCAATAAGCATCGGAGGTCACAGATGCGGCCGCGGACAGGAGGATACTGGCGGGCAAGCTGGTCATAACGCTGACGCGGGTGACTGTGTTTGTGCTGAGCATCCAGCAGAACGGATTCACCCTGTCTGGCATATTCTTTAACGTTATCTTTGCTGTGGGACTCTACCTGCTCATAGGGCTGGGAATATGGTATCGTTATTTAGGCTGTTCGTGGCCTCACTATCCTTTCAGCATACCTTTGAGTCTACTCCTGCATGTGTTTGGCCTGTTGAATTTGATCTTATTTACCGTTTCAATCAAGCTCTAGGATGTAGCCCTTTTTGTAATTAGGTGCAGCCAGGCCAGTTCTTTTTCCAGATCTTCATGAACCAAATGGTCAACTACGTCATAACACTCATCGTCTTGCACGATATTTACGCAGCCTTTTTCATCACAAATTTCAAACACTTCCTAAAAACATGTAAAAATCATCATTATCTAGACTAACCGATCTAAAACTCGCTCATCTACCTGTTTATGGCCCACCTGGTCGGCACCCTCTTCGATTTCATCGCCTTCGCACAGATCGCTCTCAATGAGCTCTACATCCTGGTCGGCATTGTGGCGGTCTATGGGTTGACGAAGACCATCTTCTTCAATAATTTGGCTGCTAAGCTCAAACATTTCTTTTCTTAGTGATGTTCATAGTTTAACAAATTTTGTGATCGTCAGGCATTATAAGATAAAATTATGGATGCTGAAGAAGCAGAGTATTTTCGTCGACTGGCAGCACAGAACTCGGCCAAATCAGTCGCCATTTCTTAGACCTTTGCCAAGATTAGTACCCAATAATTAGCTTTTTTGATCGATAGGAGTGCGAGCATATCGAAATTCAATAATAGAGTGAAGACTTAAAATGCAGATAACCACAAAAGAAGAAATAAGACTGCTCATAACGAAGATAAAGATTATTAATATGGTGAGAAAATGTATGAAAACTGGTAATCAGAGCCAATCACGTTGAACCAGATTATCGAATAGTAATAAAAATTGTTAAATAAGCTGCAAAATTAGTTAGCTAATCTAAAAATCACGAAGAAGCTATGCGAATTTTCAATTGAAAAGACTAGCAACACTTTGCAAAAACTTAAGCTTGAGAAATAGATCGCAATGTGCATCAGGAAAGAGAGAGAGTTGATCAAAAGTATTGATGAAGTCAACAAAACAAAAGTTCAAAAAATAGAAGAGTACCAAAAATAGCAAGCCGAGATCAAATCAAAGAAAGAACAAATCGCCTAGAGGTTGAGGAGACTCAAAGAATAAAAAGGAAAAAGATAGGAGATGTTATCTGCCAAAAGTTTACCAGTCGTTCCCAAGTATAAGCTGATGGAGAAGAAGTTTGTCATCTAAGAAATTAAGCACTAGATTGATCAAAATGTCAAAAGCAAGCGTCTCAAGGAGAAGAGGTATCGGAATTATCTGCGGGTGGGCAATCTAGAGTAGTCAAGACTTAAACGCGCTCATACTGAGAATAGCAAGCTAAAAAATAATGTACAGAATGAGAAAAGTTTGATTCTTTAGAGCATAAAGCAGCGGCAATAGAAAAAGAGTCAGTTTTTAAAGCAGTTAGAAGAAAAGAGAAGACAAAAAATTATTCAAATTGATAGAGTCAAATAACTCTAAGTCTCAATACTGAAAGATAAAGAAAAGAATCCTCTGAAGTATAACTTTTTAAAGTTGAAAAATTTGACAGAGGAGCAGATTTTTAGAGATTTTCAGGATTATTAGCTTAATTTCGACCCAAAAGAGCGAGGGAATTAGTATTTGCAAGAATCTAAGCTGAACATTAGGCAAAAAATCAAAAATTTGAAAGAAGATGAAGTAAATAAGAGTGGAAAAAAGTAATAATTATAGGTGTCTTTAACTTCTAAGAATAGAAGGTAAGGTTTATAGCATCAACGAATTCGTTAGAAACGAACTAATAGTGATAATCTTCAATAAGAAAAACCAACTAACTAAAATAAATATTTAAACTTCAAGGAGGAAATATATAAGTTGCTTCGAACAAGCTAAAGTAAGAGCAAAGTGCTGGAGTTGTTGGCTCAGGATTCAAACAAAAAGTAAAAAAACATGGTCCATCTCCAGGAGGAGCTACAGAATTCCAAGGAATACACAGACGCCATGAAGATCTAGAAAAATATCGATGCTGATTATCTTTAGTTTTTGAAGGCAAAGATAATTGCATTGAAAATGCAAATATAATCATGATTTTTATATTTTTTCGTGAATCTACTCACCAGCTTGTAACTATGCTTTATGGGGTGGTATTGAATGAAAGCAAAGGAGTAGCAGTTAGTAGCCATTGTTTTACGCTAAAGGAATAAGACGGTCAATAATGCGATTATTATAGACTCATTTTATTTAGTAGTTTAACCATGAAACCTATAAACTTGATGTCTTTAGTCAAGAGAGGTGCAAGAAAGCAAATAAGCTGACAACACATCGAAATATCAAAATCTAGTTGTGATTTACTGTCTTGTGGCTGCATCTAGAACATTATTTTTACTTTTAAATTTAACATATAAAGCAGAAAATTGGAAGCTCTATGAACTGTGATAACTTATTTGTTGACCGGATGGTTTTAGGGATTATTGGGGTGATGAAACTCGATTTTGAAAAGGTTTTGGCCTTTTGAGGCGGATTTATTTTTATTAGTGGTACTGCCCTTCCAGGAAACATGCATGGAAAATATTTATTCGAAAAGGTTTTTGAAGGTTGAATTCGAAGACCAAACCCGAAAACCCCAGCTAACCCCACTGATTAATCTCTATCAACCCTATATTCATTTTAGGAGCAGGTATTGCCTTCTAGATTATTAACTAAAGCAATAAAGGTTCAAAAGTTTCAAAAGATAAATATGATTATATCGCAGATTTCTAATCTAATTCTTCAGTTATTTGGATTGCTGGAGTCACCTAAAATAAGCTCTCTATTTTTTTTTTATATAATAATTAACTAAATATAGTAAAAATATTCATGAAGGTAGAGGAAAATTAGAATGCCCCACCCTCCAAAAGACCCTACTCAAGGATTTCCTTAAAAGTACTTGAATATTAAATAGAAAAAAGCCAATCTAATTAAACTTGTTTTTCGCAAATCAATGACCATCAACGAAGCCATCGCGCTACTAGGGCTTAAGAAGACGACTGCCGTAAATATAATCAACAACTACAAGGAATAGGGCTCAGTCCCGATGAGAAAGTACAGAAGGGAACAACCGCTTGACGAAAAAGACCAAGATATTTTAAAAAAAGAAGAGAACTATCAGACTTAATAATTTGAGGAGTATTCTGCAAAAAACAACGCAAACGAACGCAGACCATTCGAGAATCGCTTAAATCAGGTCAGCTAGGCGATGAAGTAGGAGCCAGACGACCCTGCTGATTATTATCATTTTTATTGATTTGATTATATTTACTCCATTTGGAAAACTTTAAACTATTCCTTTCCGGGGCAAGGTACTTTCTAATGCCCTGGAATGCAGCTCTGGGGGCAAGGAATTCGAGCTTGAATTAGATGAGGCCCGATTTGCTTTCATTATTGTTACGGAATACATTTTCAAAAACACAGTAAGTTCTGTTGCTGCCCAAATAATTGCCAATACCGTAAAGGTGATTTAATTTTAGTTTTTTTGAGATCATGACTATGAATAAGACATCTTTGAGCTCACTCATGTTTATCTCACTCAAAATGACGCCATAGTAGTCAAAGGACCACTTTGTGGGCGTGGGAATTGTAATTGAGGATGTTTTGGGTGGAAAAGAAAGAGTGGTAAGTAAAATGAGTGGTTTTAGAGTTTGTTACAAATGGAAGAGGAAGTATTTTATTTATAATGCTGCTTAAAAGATAAAAAATAAGCAAACGATGAAGGAAACAGGGGCTTTTAAGAATTTTTAGTCAAATCAATTACTCGATTGGGCCAAATCGTCCCAGGTCTATACTTTTTTTTCAGCAAATAGTTTTAGAAATATCATAATACTCAAATACAATAAAAGCGTAGAAAGAGCTTAGCTTTAATAAAAATTTTTGCTTCTTTTGTCCTCTAAAGACACTGCACACTCAGATGAGCAGAATGCAAAGGGATAAGGATGGAGATGAAGGCTGAAAAGAGCTAGCTATTTTTGAAAGTTGGTTTTTGGGAACCAAATGTTCAGTTATATGACTGAAACGCAAAGACACTCAATCAAAAACACTTGCGCTTGACTCATTTCAGCAGAATATGCAGCAGGATAGTAGCTGCATAATTGAGCTGGATTTGTAAGTTAGAAACCATGAACCTTAAGCGAGGTCATGTATTGAAAAGCTTTCTCTAAATAGAATTGCATAGTTATACTTTTAAGCTCCAAACATCATCTTTTTAAATCAAAGGACTTTCAGAACTAGAAAATGTTTTTAAAATTCAGGCTGCCATTGAATCTTTGATCTTTTGAAAAGTGTAATTTAATCCGATGTTAAGCTTTACTTTTTTATTAATACATTTAAAAAATATTATCATTTGAATACAAGCATGATCAGCGACTAGCTTCAAGAGTGCAGAGGCAGTTTCAAGGGGTAAAAGGGTCATTTTGATGTCTGCTTCTTGTTGGAAACCAATGATTAGAGCACCTTTCTTGCTATTTAGCTCAAGAATAGAGTGACTCACGAGATCTATAGGCTTAAAATCGACCAATAATACATAAAAGTTAAGAATTAGCTCAGTTTCTGCTTTTAAACGCCGTAAGATTTGTTCTACACTCTAATGTAACTTTTTCCTGAAATCTCGATATAAGATTAGTCTGCGATATGCTTTGAAATGAAGTTAAATGCAACAAAGCTGAAAAAAAAAATTATCAGATTAAAGCTATAAAAATGGTAGGTCGGAGAATCTCAGCTGATTCAAATAAAACTGTAGGCCTTACAAAAGTAGTTCAGGAAGGATTCAGTACTCAAAGAATAGAAAATAAAATCGTTGACAAAGAGTAACAAACAGAATGAGTAAACCATAGTTATGCTGAAGGAGGAACTTGACTAAATGAAGAAAGAGCAGTAAACGCTTTTCCTTTAGAATAAACGGCAATAATTTAGAATAAGCAGCCTAATAAAGGAGAATTAAATACAGCACAAGTAATTTGGCTCGCTGCAGAAAAATCTACAGTATTTTTTGACGAAGCTGAATACGCTCGAAATCTATTCTTTCTTTTAGAATCCGGATTGGCACTATTTTAGCATTGTTAAGCTTCAGAATAGCTTTAGAATCATCAGAAAAGACTGCGATGCCGCTTGGCATAGTTTTGTTTACAATACTCCCCTCAAAGCAGGAAAAGTTAATGGATTTAGGATTAAGCAAGTTAAAACTTGCTATAAAAATATAATGTATGGCATTGGCTCAGCTGATATCTTTGGGAGCAACAATTCCTACAAAGAGAGGCAATCGATCTCCTACAACGCTTATAGTGGGAATATTTGGTAAAATGGTTCATCTAGAAAAAGTGGGATGCCTATTTACGATGGCCAAGTAGTCTCCCTAGATGTAAGCTTGGCCAGCTTTAAACTCATCTGGCATGTGGATGGTAAAAAAGTGGGGTAAACCTTCATCCCTTAGCAGATTCGGCAAAAATAGCTGTATTTGGTTCTTCACTTCTACAACGTCGAAGATGAAGTAGAGTTGTTTTTGTTTTGAGGGAATGAGTGTCAGTGATATTTTAATGTTTTATTTCAAATGATTTTAGATTTTGCTATCTTAATAAATGATAGGTTGAAGGAATTCAACATTCATTTAGTGGTCTAGGGTTTGAAATAATGCCCTAATTGTTGTTTATTTTTTTAGTTTTTCTTAAACTTGCTTGTCACAGAGCTGAAAGATAGATTGGTTTTACTATAATAAGGGCAAAATACTGACTAAAAACGCCTATAAAGAGTCATTTTGGGGATTTTTCTAGAATAAAACAATCCGAAAGTTGCAATAAAGATTCTAAGTGGAATAAACATGAAAATCGAAGTTCAAGGCTGAGCGAACAAAGCAAATTGCACCAGAATAAAAAAAACGACAAGATTTGCTGCTATTTGATCTAGAATCACTAATAACAATAAAATTTTAAAATCCAATTAAATCATCTCCATAAAAATAGTTTACTAATTAGACACGAAAAACCATCTTAATTTAATATTGATCTAGATAAACAAGGCAAATATGATTGATCGTTGTTATTGATTCAAGTTTTAAGAAATTTGGTTTTTATCCAACTTAAAATAATTGAAAATGAGTAATATGCTTAATGCCCTTGAGGCCAGCAGTATGGTGGATCTAGACGAAAAGCAGTGTTTGAATGGCAGAGACTCCTTGGTAATCATCCCTATAAAAAACAAAAAGCTTTCTCGTAAGTCTGTTAGTACACTAGGGAAGATCAGACTGAAAGAACATCTTAAAAATTATAGCACTAGATACTTAATAATCGCTGTATTGATTATCACAGCCTTCGTAATGGTCAACATTTAGAAGGAATATCATTCGAGTTTGGCCAAAGCTTCTTCTTATAATCACGAGATTGAAGCACTATTGGGGGAGCCGAAATATTTAAGTAGGTTTGGTTGTATTAAGATGAGCGGAAAGATATGAGTAGTAGCCAGATGTTTATCGAAAATAAAAAGGACAAAGGAGAACATTAATTGAAGAGATAGTCTGTAGAAGCAAAATAGCCTTCAAGAAATTTCTATTAATTTAATAAAGATAATAGAAAATAAGTTCTAAAATCAATTTACTAAGAGGTGTCGCCTCAGGCAATAAAATATTAACCTCAGCCTAAATTGTAAACTGCTTTTCAAAAAAGTAGTAATTATCCTTAAGAGTCTAAAAAAATCTCGAACAATCCTTCAGAATAAAATAGGCCAACAATTCAAACAAAAATGCCAAACCAGCCGCCAATCCAGTAAACAAAATATCCTCAAGCCCCATCAGCAAATCAATCTCCATTCCAGCCTGCAAATCAGCTAGCACTCCACCAGAAATCAAATCAGGCAACCACATAAAAAGTTAAACAAGGTCAACAACCTCGATTACCACCTCCAAGCAGGGGAGCTAATACAAGAGCAATTGCTGGAATTTCACAAGAGCAAAGAATAAATGCTCAAAAGTGGCTTGCACTAAAAGACCAAAACGTTCTCTAGTCCTCAGCTTTAGCTGATGAAGAAAGGCAATATTATTAAGAAAAGTATAATATAAACTCATTCGATTAACTTCCAATATGCATTGTGATTCCCAGCTTTAACAACATCAAAGAAAATCGCCACTTGAAAAATATCAAATCTGTAATCATGCAAGAATATACTAACTACCACATAGTTTTTATCGATGATGCGAGTACTGATGGGACTGGCGACTAAATTATATAGTTTTTAGAGAAACAAACCAAATTACCAAAGGAAAAGTATATTATCATAAAAAACTTGGAACAGAAAAGGGCCATGCCCAATTTAAGAATGGCCGCTAACTAGTATTGCTAGCCTTAAGACATCTTTATCATCGTTGACGGTGATGACTAACTTCTAGGAAGGCAAGTTCTAAAACTTTACAATGCAGTTTTCCAAACCCAAAAGGCTTGGTTTGTTTATAGCAACTTTTTGACGATTAGAGGCAGTGTAGGCTATTCAAGGCCTTTTCCTCAATCCACTATTACAAGCAATAAATATAGAGGTTATCCTTTCGTAACCAGTCACTTGAGAGCCTTCTATACTCAACTTTTTAGGAATATAAATGAATCAGATCTCAGAGGTGAGGATGGGAACTATCTAAAGGCAGCCAATGACGTCGCTATTTGCATACCAATCTTGTAGATGAGCCACTAAAGAGTTTTTTACTTTCCATAGTTGACATACTATTACAACTCAAATACGGGCCAAAACAATCATCAGCTGAGACTAAAATAGCAAAAATCAAATGACAAAATGATCCGCAAGAGAAAAAGCTATTAAAGGATCAGTGAACTAACCTTTTCTCCTAAATTATCCAGCAAGAATAAAAACGAAGTACCTCCTTAGTAATATCCGCCAAATCTTCAAATAGAAAAGAATGCTGTCTCTTTGCAAGGATTTAAAACTAGCCAATGATCATATTAACGAATAATTTCCCTGATTTATCTCGTAGTTGATTAAATAACTTTATTGATGCAAATTAAATAAGTGTAGGTAAAAAAGCAATAGCGATACCAATAAAAGCTGAGGGCTATAGACCAACACTACATCAGAACTAGTAGGATATAAACTACCAATGTCGATTTTTAGGATATTCTGCGAATAATTGCTCTAAAGTTATTGAGCTAGCCTCCTATCGAAATGTTTCCTTTTACGCCCAAAACCATCATATTTAACTAACCCTAGCCCAAAAGATTATTTGTGAATGAACTCACAGTCTCACAAGACAAAAAGTTCATACTCTTTGTCAACATACATGCTCCAGTCAAAATCTCGATAAGCGTTGATTAGGAAAAAGGTAAGGTCTATTATTTGAGTTCAAGCAAAGCAATCTAACTCATCTATTCTTCCTGGAAAAAACTGAACATAATTGTTGAAATTGAAAAGATTGGGATGTTTTCCGAAGTAAGATTGCACCTGAGTTAAATTAAGTCGACTCGGATTAGCCCAAAGAAGATAGGGGTTAACTTACGGCCTAAGATTGAGCATTAGCTTGAAGATTATCTTAAAAAAACAAGAGGAAAAACAGCAGATATCTTAAGACAGCGTTCTTTAACGAGAGTTAAATAGAATTTAGCAAGGAGATCAACTTCCTCTTTAAAAGAGACCAAAAGAAGTGTATAGCTGATCAGGAACAGGAGCTAGTTGTTGAAATTCGAGAAGCAAAAAGAATTTTACATCAAGCATGTTTAAAAAATGAGTCCTGAGAGAATCAACCTCCTCAAAAACGAAAAGCTTTCTTACAATGGATTGAAAACAACACAAATAAAAAACTTTGCCAAACTTATCTACATCATGAAGTTTGGTTTCCATATAAAGAATAAAACACTTGAGATTCATAGAAAGAGGTTCAAAAATATAAAGATTCAAATGCTTTGTTTCTAGTTTATAAAGCTCCTCAAAAATAAGCTGCGAGTCAAGATTACGGAAAAAACGAGGCTAAGGATGAACATCCTCCATAATATGAAGTTAGTGCCTCAGATGATTAAGCCTGAGGCTCTGAAAAAGGCAAAAAAGATAATCATGGAATCTCTGGCGCCCTACATGGAATTCAGAGGCCTACAAGATATTGCAGGTAATAGCTAGGACTATCTAAATGGTCTCATAAAGATCCAAAGATTTATGAGGCATAAGGCCCATAATTATCGGGAAAGGATGACTATCATTTCTGACAAATTTTGCGAGAAATTGAAGATAGATATACCCATGAAAAGTAAATAAACTGTTGTCCAGAAGTACCTAAAAGTGTGCCTGACATAGAAGACTTCAAAGTTTTATCAAAACAAAGATGTTTTAGTTTAATTGCTCAGAGAAAACGCTGATTGATTTCTACATATTTTCTGGTATTTGTGATATATATATGAAGAAATAAGGTTAATGGTAATTTGATTAAAAAGAAGACTGATAACAGTTCAAAAATATTCTTAGTAGTTATCGTTATGTAGAAGTAACTTAGTACTGACTGCCGAACTTGAGTTTGACAAAAATAACTTATTTTATGTAACTTCAATTCGTAGTTGTGTTCGTCATTTTTCTTGCTTCAGGCTAGAATTAGGACTCTTTTTCATTAAATTTATCGTCTTTCTTAGTTCATGCAGTAATGTTTAATGCTTTAAATCTAGCTTCCTTCGTGCTGTTGTTTGGCGAAACTGAAATTTCGTCATAAACTTCATTATAAATATCAAAACTTAACAATTTGTGTATTCAGATATAACTTTTCAGCTTAATTACTATATTTTTTAGTTGGGTTTAAATGATTTTTTTTATTAAAAACTCAACTAAGCAAACTTAAAGACTGAGAAAGCTTTCATTCAGAGGAAGCATGCAAGAGCCGAAATATGGAAACAAAAAAGCGATGATATTGTTGATACTTATCTTCTGGAAGTGAGTGAGATTATAATAATAAGTTAGACTTAAACGTAAATGAGTGCACCCATCAAATAAAAGAGAGACGGGGAGTTCAAACCAAAGGAAATTCGAATCCGAACCACATATCGGAAAGTTCGGCCCTAAGTATTTTAAAAGATATAAAGATAAAAGATTAAATGGCAAAGCTTTATTATGTTGGTAATGTTAAAATGTCAAAAATTGTCAAAAAATTCAAGATCAGCTTCTCCACTTTGACTGATATCCTAAAAAAATATAATTAGAAAGGTGAAAGGCTTGATTAAAAGGGCTAAAGAAAGATGGAGGCAAATCAGCCTTCTTCTGACTCCCAATCCAAATCCCAGCAAGATTATGACCGAATCAAGATAGAAGTCAAACTCTAAGAGATGCCGATCGTCATAAATTACGTCGGAAACGATGACGATACACCCCAATATATCTATTATGGAAGATGATCCTCCCACGAATTAGCTCATCTTTAAACCTTTTATTCTTAATTCTGCTCATAAAAAGAACGCTCTTTAATAGCGGTTCAGCTAGAAAACATCTTTAATTCAGTAAAATATCCTTTGCAAAAGTAATAATTTTCCTAAAAATGCAAATGACGCTGAATTCGAAGAAACAAGCTTTAGTACAAAAAGCGTATAATTTCTAATAGATTTGAAACTTGA
>Ga0316217_10006068_pt1 | contig 12150 bp, 7 predicted proteins | sample 1anoAmetaG_FD_203633 | JGI IMG/M metagenome (GOLD analysis project Ga0316217, IMG submission 203633) | Freshwater microbial communities from Trout Bog Lake, Wisconsin, USA - 1anoA | ecosystem: Environmental > Aquatic > Freshwater > Lake > Hypolimnion/Profundal zone | place: USA: Wisconsin... | reverse complement strand
TCTATTTAGCTACTGATTATCCAGCTAATTAAACTCTTTTGATCTTAGCAGTGCCCACTTTTCGGAGTTGAAGTAAATCAAGTTTTTTAAGTTAAACCCAAGTGCTTTCTCAATATCTTTCTTACCAATAGTTAAACATTTGACCTCTGTTTTTGCTTTAGCTTGGCCATGTCTTCTTCCTTCTTCTTTGAGTGCACTTTAACCGAAAACCTAAAGCTAATTGAGAACAAGAGGAGGTCTGTCTGGCAAGTTTAGCTAGACCAAACCTTCTGAAATGATGTAAATCCCTTGAGAGACCTCACCTGTCTAGAATATGGTTTCATTCTCTTTGTATTTGGCTTATTTGAATGAATTCGAGAGCGCGAATTTCTGTTTATTTGTCAAGCATTGAAAGATGCCTATCCTCTAAACGAGTTCTTTATTCTTAGCATACTAGGCAGTTTTAAGTTGCCGCAGAATGGCTTTGTAAACAGATGGCATCATTACGAAAAATCTATTTCCTTAAATATCGCATTTAATAGAAGCAGCTCTAGATGTTCTAAATAGTAAAGCAAGCTATCCAAAAGTTTGTCCTTCTGAGAGTTCACCAACTTTGGCACCGTCCACTTCGACACTAACTTTCCCTTTTTATATTAGGAAGAAGGTGTGACCTGCTTCACCTTGCTTGAATAGATAGGCATCTGGAGGGGATTACATCCAAAGCATCTTTTGGCAGATGCTTTGGATTTCCTTTTAATCTAGGTTGCTGAATAGTGGATGTTCTTTTAAGTACTTGATGCAAAAGTTGATTTGCTATTGGGTGAGATTTTCAGCAAGAGGTTTCACGTTTTAAACAATCAGATCAACTACCTTAGTTGATCGCCTTCTACAGTCCACAGTTGTAAGCCTAAGCCTTTTGTTATCCTCACCATTGGTCTGGACTTTAAGTTATTGATTGAATGCACAGCCCATTTGAATCGAATATGGAAAAATGATAAAAAGAATATGAAGAATGATTAAAACAGACATTGTTAAAGCCAAGATAATTATTTTTCGTTGGTGAGCAAACTGGTACTAAAAAATTATTACAGCCCTCAATAGCGATTAGATTATTGAGTAATCAAGTATAACGGTCATTTTGTAAGTCGATCTTACCGTGACTTCCTTTAGTCGATTTATTTTGAGATAATTTTCTTTTCTTATTCGGTCAGTATTTACCAATTGCCGACTCTTTGCTTTTATCTACTTAAAGCGAATTCTTCTAAAGGCTCCTTTTTTAACCCACTTTCGTATTCATAGTAATCTTTAAACTGGGACTTCTAAACTAGTATTTGCTTGTCTAAGATAGGTCTTCTGACTTTATAAAATTCTGCTCTTGAAGGGTACTTGAAGTTATACTTCATATCTTAGACATCTTTGTAAAGATTGAACTTTTGGTCGTATTAGATGTATTGAGAAACTTCATCACCCGGCATTCTGAAATATTAGTGGTTGACTATGTGGTATTCGTGAGTCCTAAAGGTGCGGAAAACAACTAAAGGAACACTAGATAGTATTATAGGGAAAAATAACCTGAAGATTGATGCAACTGTGAAATAGTCTCTAAAATTGTTCATTGCACTTATTCTCGCAAAGCAAAAGCCTGCAACAACTATACATTTGAAGAATTCCTCCATATAGATTTAAAAGTGAGCAGATTGGTCATTCATGCGTTTGAAATCGGTTCTATCAAAATCTTTGTAGTGCTTGAATTGTTTAAGCAGATCCTCTTTTCGGTTGATCTCTTTTAAGTGGGCTTCGAGTTCCTACTTTGTCGCATCTTGCTTGTAAAATTTTTTTGGCAGAAAGGTTTTGTAATCTATGCTTACTTATTTATGAGGATTGTGCACTTTATTATGATGCAGATTTTAAGGATCAAGAGATTAGCCGGTGACGTAAATAATATCTTTGATTTTTGAAGAGTTTGTCCCCATATTATAATTAATTAGGTTAGGGATTTACTTCATTTAATTTATCAAAGCCAAGAAAGCTAAAAAGTGCCCAAAAGAGTGCCTTGATCACTCATTTTTTCTGAAGCCAATCCACTAATCTAAAGTGCTGTCGAGGTAGGTTTAAGTCTTCTGCTGCCGTGACGCCGAACACGGCGCCTTAATCACTCCGAGGTTCCTCAATGATAGAAAGTACTTTACATACAGTTTCTGTCTTCCTATTTCTGAGGTAATAAAAACCTAAGATTAGTCCAGGATCGCTAAGAGAGAGAATTAGTAAAGGGAGGAACACGAAAACTTCAAAAAAACTGATCAAAACATCTTATATTTAATCAGATTTGAAAGCTATCTTTTGGTAATAACAATTGAAGAATGCTCACCAACTACTTTACTTCTCTGCCAATGTTCTTGAAATTTTCTTTCTAAAAGGTTTAGTTCGTGTCCTAGAGTTTAAAGATTAAATTTTAACTTAATGACTAAAGCTGGTTGTATCCCCCATCCGTAGCATTTACATATGCAAAAGATTATTTAAGCACCCGCCTTACTGCTACACAACTTGAAAACGATTAGTCGAGTTGGCTATAGATGCCTGCTTAAGAAAGATCAACATAATATAGCTTCAAGCTGGTGTTTGAGGATATTCAGCAAGTCTTTTGGCGACAGATAGTTATAAAACTATGAAGGCTGAGGGCAAAGTATTAATTATTTTAGATAAAGCAAATGAAATATCAGAAAGTAAAACTAACAATTGAATGCATTCTCGTCGGAACGCCTTTTTTGCCCTAATCGCTGCAAATTTATTCAATCAGAAGTCGATATTGGCACACATGTAGATTAATTGCTTGAAGAATTCAATAATTTTTTGATGCTTTTGCTTCATTTTTTGAGCAATACTTGCAGCTAATATCAAATAGAATGTGTTAGAATATCTCAAACTTATTCTTTTATATACTTATAGTCCTTAGATAGTATTTCTTTTATCTAGATCATTCCTCGCAAAGTTTTCTTCGGAAACAGTAATAAAATGTCTGCATAGCTATTTTTTGATGAAATTAATCTCCTTAGTGATTCTCAATAGTAGCTATCTTAAGAATGCTGCAAAATTTAGGGATTTAAAGCACGAGAATATTTGAATCATTACTTTAAGTAACATAAAATAACAACAGAATACCTTGTTTGTTCGCATTTTACCTCTTAAATCTTGTGGAAATTGTTCTTTCGGATATATTGACTGAAGATAGTAATTTTAAGCGAACTATCTAAACTATTATTACTGAAGCAGTTTGATTAGCGTCTGCTAAGTTTGGCCAGCAAAAAACAAAGATTACTAACATCTAGAAACTAGGCTTAGTAAAAACTAAAAAAGTTGAAAAAACAATCATCCTTAGAATATTTTAATATGAATTGGGGGTCTATAAAAAGTCTAATTTGATGTTTAGACGATTTTTGTGAAAGAAAGACCATAATTTATCAGCAGATAGTGGCGGTTTAGTGCTTTATTTGAACTTTTAATATATATTGCTAGCAGATGAGTCTGGTTGCTGTATTTTATTCATTTATCATGGCTAAGAAAGCTAAAAAGTGCCCAAAAGAGTGCCTTGATCACTCATTTGTTCTCAAGCCAATCCACTAATCTGTAGTGCTGTCGAGGTAGGTTTAAGTCTCCTTCTGCCGGGACGCCGAACACGGCGCCTCAATCACTCCGAGGTTCCACAATGATAGAAAGTACTTTACAGACGGTTTCTGCCTACCTATTTCTGAGGTAATCAACACCTAAGATTAGTCCAGGATCGCTAAGAGAGAGAATTAGTAAAGGGAGGAACACGAAGACTTCAAAAATGATGTAGAAGCCTAAATATCAAAGCTTGTAAGAATCGAATAATTTTAGTTGCAACCCAAGCCAAAGTCCAAGTACTGCTTCTGCCTTGTTTGCAAACACGATTTTTTTGATTACCTTAAGGTATATTAAATTTTAGCAAGCATATCAGATCAAAACATCATAAATACACCATTCAAAGCAACCTCTTCAACAAGGATATAGTCTAGCTGTGCCAAAAATGTCAATAATTAGCTAAGAAGGCATCAGAGCTGCAAAATAGCGACAAAGTTTAGAGAATTTTAACAAGGAAATCTCATTTAATTTCAAAGGAATCGATCAGATAGAAGATAAAAGTGCAGCCTCCAAACGAAAGAAGTGTAATGCTTAGGTTATACTAGAACCGTCGGACTTAATGCTTACGGAAGTAGAAATAGTTTCAGCATATTCCAGAAGCTAATATGGCTAAAAATATGAAAAACTTAGAATAGCAAAATTTCACTGCTAAAAACCCTATTTTTTCGAAAAAGAAAATAAATACAGATATAAGTAAAGGAATGAGGCCTCTTCCTGCCCTTAGATCCAAAATTCTTCAAAAGAAACAAGAAGCAATAGAAAATTGAGATCAGCAGCTGATTCGTGAAAAATGATGAGTACTACTAACTAATTTTCCTCAATTCAGGCATAATTTAGCGATATTTTGACTTCATTTGCTTTGATCTCATTATACTCCATACAAGAATGCTCTTTACAGGAAGCAAAACGAAGATTTAAAATTTGGTTTATAAGGCTTCGAGAGCAATAAAATGTCATTTTATTTAAAACTGTCAAAAACTCCGACAGTTACAAATGTCATGCCTTGTCATAATTCAATAGATGATCCAGTTATAAAAGAATAATTCAAAGAATATATATAAGTATGAAAAGTAGTAGTGCCATTCCTTGTGAAAGAGTCAACTATAACAGCCATATCATCGACTGGGATAGGAAGCCTAAAAGCCAGATATACGATCAAAACAAGCATCACAAAGCAAAATCAATGAGTACCTACTACCTTATTGATTTGAGATATAACACGAACAGTAAAGATGAAACTCTCACTCGTTTCAACTTCAAGAAGACGACTGGGCACAAAAAGAAATACAGCTGCACTGGGTACGGTGGCAAATGCGCTAGCTGCCGTCCTTAGAACTGCTACAATAATGGCAAGCAAAAAAATAAGTTGGTGATCTAAGGGAAAGATTTTAACAAAAATATCTGCATCAAGTCAGATATTACCTATTATTGATTATTTCTCAATATTATAGCTTATATGCTTGATTGCATTATTATAATTTATGGTAATATAGGAGCCTGAATATCTTCAAACTCACTGCAGAGCAAGAAAACATAGCCGGAGTTGCTACAGGACGAAGTACTCTTTGATCTTCTAACATTCTTCAAAGCCCTAGGGCTTTTCTAATACTTGTCGAGGAAGATGGAATTAATCAAATAGCTTTTATTTCGCTTGATTGAAGCAAACAAAGGCTGAGAATGCAGCGACAGACAAGTAAAGTCAAGCTGCGAAGATAAGTAGGCAACTAATGACAAAAAAGTAAAAAATTATGACCCTCAATCCATACTACCAGTTAAAAATTTGGCAAAATGATGGCAACTGTTGCAGTAAATCAAAGGAAAAACTTGTATAAAGCACAGAGCAACTAAAAAATGCACAAAAATCAGAACTTTATGACTTTTCATTTTCCAAAGTATTGAGAAGAAAGATTATGAAACCAAGCTATTATCAATCACCCAAGCATTTGGTTAAACCTTTAACTTTAGGTACTCCCTCATTCTTCACTGACGCTTTAAGGGACCTCCGCATAGGTTAGCGTATCGATTAGTTCTAGGTAGATGTTAATTGCCAAAATATGCACCTGCTTATCAGTGATCTTGGAGCTACTTATCCACTCCTGCGCGTAGTTAGTGAGAAAGTCTTTAAAAAAAGGCGCGATAGCTTAATTTTGTAAAATCTTTTTCATCGTAATATTGTTGTATTTGGAACTTTTTTCAATTTTTTTAAATTTTCGCATAGCCAAAACCCACTATTCTGCCTGCTTGTTCGGTTTTTGTTCCATATAGTTCGCAAAGGCTTTACAAAAGTTTTTCGGTATATTTTTTGTGTTCCTTTTGATGTAGCGATCATTTAGTTTTTCAATTTTGGGGAAGAAGCAAATCTTCTTGTTGTTAGTTTTCTTGCTCTGGTGAGACTTCTAGCTGGATTACTACTGCTAGTCCTCCGCGAATTGTTCACTAAAGATGTTACCAATACTATCAGACATAAAAGAGAGTTGTTATCTCCCCGAATAGCTCTCAAGGTTCTCATCTAATTAGAATTGGTATATGTCTTCAACATTGTACTCCCGGTTCATATGCAAAATATGAGTATTATTCTTGAAACAGTTGCTGCTTATTTGTTCTAATCTTGTATTGATTTGTGGGAAGGTAGCTTGTTCTTGAGGCTAGTCGACATTTGTAATTTTAACGTTGTTGGTGTGGAGGCAAGTGCCATAGGGGAGCTGTATTAGTTTGACTATGGTGGTTGTCTGAGACGTAATTTCTTAGTCAATTTCAGGTATAATCATTGATAAATTATATAAAAAAGTACTCAAACTACCTGATTTATGTCAGACTGATGTCTTTTTGTAAATTCTGACGAGCTTCTAAAATAAATAATTATGCTACTTACCAATAAATATTTTTGTAAAAAGTGAAATATTTATAGTTTAAAAAAAGAGGGCAAACTAATTACATTCAAATCAATATTTGAAATTCTAAAAAGAAGTGGGTATTAGCGCCTTTTTAGTGAGCATACGGTTCTCGTCAGAGCTAATAGCTGACATTTTATTGATTACTGTCATTTTTTATCTAAAACCAAGCAACATTATGATGTAAGTCAAAAATATAAAACTTTGTATGTTGTTAATTTTTGTTGTGCTTGTTTGTAACCCGACCCTTGTAATTCAAAAGTAAACCGACGAAATGTTAGTACTTATGTTCATTTGCCTGAAAACGACTGTTAGTAATCGATAGGAATAGTTTATCCACAAGTATTCATCAAATCTAGAGCATAAAAATTATAAATAGATGGACTAACATTTGTAGGAAGCCTGGTATCATTGCTCTCGACAACGAGATAATGATATTTGTATTAGGGAAAAGGCGCTTTGTTTGGCACTCCAAGAAGGCAAAATTGTATAATCGGCGATGCTTTTTCCTAAATCCAGATTTTTTGACCTATTACCTAAGTGAAGCCAATATCGTGTTTGGCTTCTTCTCTTTTTATACAACTATTGATCGAACTTATGAATTTGGAAGCCGCAGTTATCTTAAGGGATGTAAAACATTTATAAGTTTTTTAAATTTTTGGTTCTAAGATAAAATTTGATAGAAACAAAGCAGTATCAATCAATCTCTTTGTTGCCTCCTAGCACGCAGTCTTGTCATGGGTTGGAATGTTTCCGTCTTCCTCGGGTGTTTTTTCTCATCAAACCTTTAGTCAGGCTGAGGTTGAATAATATTGATCAGCCTTGGCTAGCTATGCAAGATCCATTCTTGATATTACTTACAGAGGCTCTAGATCTTGTATTTGTATTAGTTTTTAGCGAGTCGTTAAAGATGCCTCTGCGCGCGAATGTGCTGATTAGTAAATGAAGTACCTCATGGTAATCTTCGTTCCACCAAAACTTAGCATCGCATATTAGGCAGATATCATGATAGCTTTTAGGCTCCAGAGCGCGTTGTGTTATAGCAGGTTTACCGCCTTAGATAACTTCACCTACTTATGTCTGTCTCATCTCTTTGAATTATTTCTTCGACTACTTATCATTTACCTACTCCAGTGCAGGAACGATGAATCCTGAAGTGTAATATTTACGGTCGTTGAGAAATCTGGGAACGTTCGAGACCCCAGTTTTGGGGGGATTGGAGCCTATCTCTTAGCGCTCTAGCTAGAAAAAGTAGAAAGTGACTTATAAATCTTTTCGAGCATTTTCGTCCATGCACTTCATTCTGAAGAGATAATCCTTATTTTTCTTGATTTTTCTACCGTTTTTTTTCATCACTAATACTTTTGTAATTACGATTCTCAACTTTCCATCCCAGAATATAAAGTGCTTCTCAGCTGCTTCCGCCACATTGCTTAGACTGTCCTCTATCTTCAAATGGTGGAGAGTACCCGTATAATTTTCGATTTTGATGTTTCAAATGAAATTATATTTCTGATGATGTCTGACAAAACAGAGAGCCTATAGATCAAAATATCTCATTTTAACCTATTTCAGCGGATTTGAAACTCGTCCAAATAGGCCAACCTCTTCATTCATAAAAAGCTAATCAACTGAAATCCAATCAAAATTGATTCAATTTTCGCAAAATAATCACTTACAACAAATCTCAGATTTGCATGGCGAAGACAGTTATCACGACAATGTTCTGACCTACTTCTCGCTGCAGGGTCACCACTCCATCGTTATTGGGATCGTTGTATGCCAAGCCTAACTCAGATATGGGTTACAGCAAGTGTTGAGTCCTGCCCCGTTGTTTTGCATGATGACTCCAGAGACTGAATACTTGAAGGGTTTGTTGAGTTTGCAGAGGCCCCTGATGACGAAATCGATGAGGTTGTTGACATTGGCATTAGCTTTTTCTTTGTTATAGATGGCTTTGACTTCCTTGTCGGCGTGCTCCTCTCGTATTCCGAACAGGTTGTTGACTGAGTCATCCATGATCTTTAGGACTTATTCGGAGATGAACTCTTTCTAGCTAGAACATGCAATACGTCGCCTTAGTCCATGATAAGTTATAATTTTGATATGCCAAAGCTAATTTAAATTGATTTCAAATAAGCAGCAAATTCTGAAGGAGATGCTGAGTGACTCATTAGATCCAAATTGAAATAATGGTCGATAAATAAATCAGGAATCTCTGTACCTTACAAAGGTTTATTCTTGAGAGCGCATATTCTATTTTTTATCTGAAGAGTGCTTGGCTAAAGTCAAAGTAACTAGACTTCTGCTCTTGTCTTCCTAGAACAGGTTCGAACAAGTTCTAGCTAGAGCGTGCTTTTTGAACATCTTTTAGTACTCTGCGAGAGGTAGTTTGAGTTTTCTCAGAATGCTCTGTTTCTGATTTCTATCCGTAGCCTGTAACGACTTCTCCTTCTCTTTTGAGCTATTTCCGGTTTTGCTTTAGCCCAGGACAAAACTTTTTTCAGCATTCCTGAAAATCTGAGGACTAGTTTTTTCGCCGTTGAAGTTGAATAACACAACTGGATTTTTAGACGGCTTTTCATAAGCTAGTTTTGTTTTGTTCAAATCGATCTGCTTTTTTGCGAAATCTAAGCTTTTCTTACACAGGAAGGTAGATATGATGGAAAAACTTTAGGACTCTTTGGATAGTCTGGCCATTTATTTCTATCTTTTGAGCTTTTATTTCTTGTTATATACATTCTAGTATTTAGCATTAAGTGCGTGCTTTAAGTTCTCAGATCGCTCGGTGTTATTCTTCATGCCTATTTTGTTAACAGTTGGGAACCAACACATCTTGGTCTCCTTACTAACTTAAGATTCTGAATCAAATTTGATATTCAAGGGTTCATTGCCGTAGACGATGAGTAGCTACAGAGACGAGGTAGTGACTTCGTAGTTGATTTCTGGGAGAAGGAGGGCATATCTCTCCAGCTCAACTGTATTTCCTGTGCTATTGTACTTTACTCTTCCCTATTTGATGATTGAAATGTCTTTAAGGTATAGATTTTCTCTAAAGGTGTAGCTCTTGTATACGAAGTTGGAGTGGAGCTTGAAATCTGCAGTAATCAATTACATGGAATCATGACTACTGCGTAAAAACTCGTGGTAGTGAGAAACATAATAATTATCGCAAAGATTTTTCCTCTATAAAAACTTCTACTCAAACTGGGTATCAACCTTTTGGTACTAAAAGATGCGAAGTAGGTATGAATCTTCAAGGGCAGTGCTATTTTTCATGCTGCTTTCGAAAACGCTGAGCGGGTGTGATATATAATTCATTCCAGAAGAATTTCTATTAAAATTTTTACTTCTATTCTGCTCTCTCTAATTTTAGTAAGAAGAAGTGAATTGTTTGAAGCTGATTTGCCCTTTCAGCAGAACGTACAGTCCATCCGGCAGGATCTCATATTTGCGGACCAAGAGGATGTTGTTGGGGGTTATGTACTCTTGCAGATCGGTGAAGTAGTATCCTAGGGTGTCGGAATTTCCTAGGATCCGGGCCTCTGCGCTGTCTTTGTCGTACTCGCCGTTGATCAATGAGTTGATGAGTGAGTCTATCTTGGAGTCGGATCTGATTGTATACTTCTTCATTAGCATATTGTTCTAAATTTGATTATTCCTTCCACTATAATACCAGATACAGTTTCAGGACACCTCAACGGGCGGCAATCTTTTTGTGGCACAAATTATCAAAATCCAAAAAACAAGTAAAACATAAAATCCTACCTTCTGACAGCAACTTCTTCCTGTTGCTATCTTTCAACCATCCCGATATTTGTTCCTCAAAGTTCGCTGCGCTGTAATTTTAAAAAAGGAACGTGTGGGGTGAGATGTGGATTTGATTGGGATTGATTTTATTGTAATAATCCCTACCTACTCATTGATTGCTATGGCGGAGACTTTTAACTCCTAGGGAATAGTAGTAGCTACCAAATAGCAGTACTCTTGTCTGCAGAGGCTGCTCTGCTGCAGGTGCTTCCAATCCTGCCAGCAAGAAACTTTCATTACGGCTGCCACCAGAAAGCAAATTATCCAGCGCTTGATGAGTGACTAGCTGGCTGAGGATGAGGTATTTTTGATAATAAGCAGGAATCAGTTGCTTCTGACCCCATCAGACTCATGCTGCTGATCTACGTGAGCACGGAAGATTAAATACCAGCCAAACACATTTAAAATTGCAAAATTAGTCCCAGCACTGGAGTCATTGACTATAGAACCGACCTCTAATTCTATGTATAAATATCGATGATTTAGCTTCCCCAACTTTGTAACTACATTATCTTCCATCGCAATCTGGAAAGCAACTATCTTAGGTAAGCGCTTGAAAAGATGGCGAAACTGAACTTTTACTTTGCCCATCTTTACTACTTCCACATGAAATCTCTCGAGCAGAGCATAGCGAGCGAGGAAGTTCAAATTTTGCGACCAGTGGTTGATTATAACGTACAGTTTAGAAGCGATCTTGCTTCTCACTACAAAGAAAACTAGCTGACTTGTTTGGATCTTTTCATATAAAAGAGCGCAGTCTTGTAAAACAATTAGGATGATGAGTTCACCAGCAACATGATTATGGAGTATGAAAGCAAGAAAGTGGAGTATGGGAAGCTACTAAAATGCGTTAAAGTGAAAGTCTAAGATATCAAACTCAAAAAATATGTGTCGATATTCCATGGTGAACACTAAACGAGTTCGTCGTTCTAATCAACTTTGCAGCTATTTTAGAACTTATTTTTCATATGCAATTAGCTGGGTGGGGTTGTAGACAAAAAAGAAAAGGCCAAATAGCTGATTAAGATGGTGAATGAGCACCTCCCCTCAACTGCCTACGTCCCTTTCTCCAAAAGTACACCTCTCCTGATCAAGATTCTTATAGGGTTTGTAATATATTAAAGATTGTTACAGGCTAAACCAAGGTACTAACGGATAGAGCGAACAAGGAAAAAACATCGTTGTGCATTTGTGTTGAAACTTATTGCCCTGCGGAGAGTCTATCTGCCCAGGATGAATAAAAGTTTTGGACGAATGTCTAGACCCCGATAACACTCAAAGTAACATGTAGATGATTTAGATGGTAAGTTTCACAAACAGAGTAAGTTTTTTTGCAAGAAACTATGAGCAAACGGCAGAGTTCAAAAAGTTTAGGCAGACTAGTTTTCAAATGAGAAATTGGGGAGAAATTAGCAACATTATGGTTGAAGAAAGGGTGAAGTAGGAGCGTTTGAATGAGTATCAGCAAGTTCAATTATAGAAAAAGGCTTTTAGCTAACGTTAGAATCACACTCCTTCATTTTGTATTGAAATGGTTTAGCTGAGCAAATTGGAAGAGCAGCTACTCTAAACTTCCCCTGAGTCAAACTTGGAAAAGTTAAGCTCAAAAGATTCTTCAAGCTCGCCAAACAAAAAGGAAACTCTAAAAAACTGCAAAGGGTATAACTAAAACACAAGAAAGTTTTACATCAAATAGTTTTAAAAAATGTTCGGCTAGTCTCTAAAAGATGCGAAAGCAAGAATGTCTCAGAATTCCATCTTCGCAGGGATTGGTACTTGGGATCTTCTTTACGTCATAATCAAAACTCAT